>OGLN01000009.1_pt1 | contig 133679 bp, 109 predicted proteins | sample 1572641 | NCBI WGS metagenome assembly OGLN01 (sample SAMEA2581903, study PRJEB24529) | metagenome | biome: Human gut stool | place: China | collected 2011
GAGGCGCTGGGCGTGCCTTATGATGAGAGCTGCATATCGCCCGAGAGAATGATTTTTATTACGGATAAGGATTCCGAGATTTTTCGTTCGAAGGAGTGGTATGGGGTGCTGCCCGCAGAGGAGATTTCGTTGAGAAGAGAGGCCTTCGTGAAGAGGGGGCTGACGATTGACGGCAGAGCTTCTTCATCAGGTTTTTCTTCATCAGGTTTTTCTTCATCGGAATTACGCGGAAAAAACGGAACCTTAGCCGCCTTATCGGAAGGCTATTCGCCGCAGAATTTAAACGGAACCTTAGCCGCCTTAGGTGGGGGGAGTAGCTCTGCTGATGCGGATGGCTGCTCTGCTGATGCGGATGGCTGCTCTGCTGATGCGGATGGCTGCTCGGCTGATACAGGAACTCAAGGCGCTAGCCAATGGCCGCAAGGCCAAATCCGTTTAAATTCCGTGCGTAATCCGGGAAGCAAGAATGTTCCGATTCCTCCGTGTAATCCGATGAAGAAAATCGATGAAGAAAATCCGATGAATGAAAATTCCGCTAGTGAGAAGAATCTCATAGCCTTTGAACTCTTCAAGGAGGCGGCGGGATTGCAGGGAATGGATATCGATACCATCGGTTCCCGTCATTCTTCCCTGCTCGCCATCATGAGCGCAGGTGCATCTAGAGTAATGGGAGAGGACGAGCTGATGAAGGTGGTGGCGAAGAAGATGCCGAGCTATTACGGGGAGCGTGACTGCCACCAGCTGATTCATGATTTCTATGCGAAATATGGTGACAGTTCGAATCCGTTCTCTCGTGATGTAATCCGTATCAATGCTACGGCAGAAAAGGCGGCCATTCAGCAAGTTGACAGTTTACAGTTTAAAGTTAAAAGCTCAAACCTCAATGCTCAAGGTAATGATGGCGATGATGAATATCCTACTCCGCCACCCATGCCCAAGAAACTTCCCAAGCTCGTGGAACTCCTTGTATCGAAAACGCCGGAGATTTATCAGCCTGCTGTGGCGCATGCCATCTTCCCTCCGCTGGCTACTCATCTTTGGAAAACAAGATTCAGATACATTGATAATGTGGAGCATGAAGCCACGTTAATGTGCTGTCTGTTAGCGGGTACGGGTGCTGGAAAAAGCTGCGTGCAGATGCCGATTTCGCTGATTATGGAGGATATCCGCAAGCGCGACATGGAAAACCTGAAACGTGAAAAGGAGTGGAAGGATGAGATGATGCGCAAGGGTGCCAACAAGGATAAACGCAAGCGTCCTGAAAATCTGATTATCCAGATGATTGATGCCGATATGACCAATCCGGCTTTCGTGATGCGTACTGCCGAGGCTCAGGGGCATTTTCTCTATACTTCGCTCAATGAGATAGACCAGTTTGATGCCCTGAAGGGTATCGGCAACCAGCAATTCCGCATCATGTGTCTCGCCTTTGACCCGGGTAATGAATATGGACAGACGAGAGTAGGCCTGCAGAGTATTACCGAGCGTGTTACCATCCGTTTTAACTGGAATGCTTCCACCACCATAGAGAAGGGCAAACGTTATTTCTCGAAGGTGTTGACGGATGGTCCTGTCAGCCGTATCAACTTCTGCACCATCCCCGAGCGTCTCATAGGCGAGGATATTCCCATCTATGGCACTTACGACGATGAGTTCAAGGAGCAGTTGAAGCCTTACATCGAGAATCTTTGCAAGGCTTCGGGACTGGTGGAGTGCCAGGAGGCTTTTGATCTTGCCATGAAGCTGAAGGATGAGAATGCCGAGTTTTCGCGTCTGTCGCAGAACCGCATTTATGAGAATTTCACCTTCCGTGGCAATGTGATAGGTTATCTGAAGGCCTGTGTGCTTTACGTGGCTAACGGGTTCAGATGGGAGCCTGAGATTGAGGAGTTTATCCGTTGGAGCGAGCAGTATGACCTGTATTGCAAGATGCGATTCTTTGAGGATGGCATCAAGACGGCTTCGATGAGTGCCGAGAAGAGTACGAGTCATGGTCCCAGCAATCTGCTGCAGCAGTTGCCCGATGAGTTTATGTATCAGCAGGCTGTGGAGGTTCGTCAGAAGAACGGCTTGAGTGCCGACGGCACGAAGAACATGCTGTATGCCTGGGTGCATCGAGGCTATATTGAACGCAGAAAAGCTGGAAATAAAGGCGGTGCAGCAGGCGGAACATCTGGCGGAACATCTGACGGTTCTTACAGTTCTTACAGTTCTTACAGTTCAGATTGCTTCATCAAGCTGAAATTCAGAAAGGATGGGGTGGTTATTGAGAGTTAAGAGTTTATAGTTAAGAGTTTATAGTTATACATTATACATTAATATAGTATGGAAATAGTTTTAGAGCGTATAGCGAAGAAGAATTCTTATACCATCGGCCGCCTCTATATCTTGCCTGATGCCGACGTGAAGCGCAAGGCGCTTTCGGGCAAGAAGGCGGGCGACAAGAGAAGTTTTTTTCATCAGTTTGACTTGCAGAAGTTGTCGAAGGACGCTTACTTCTGCGACACCCTGGAGCCTACGTGGCGCAACCTGAAGGGGGTGGAATTGAAGCCCGAGGAGGAGAACGGCAAGTATAGCAGGGAGAGTGGCAAGGTGGCAAGAAAGATTCCGGGCCACACCGCCATCCCCGAAGGATCCTATCGGGTGCTCGTCACGATGTCGCCGAGGTTCAGGCAGTGGCTGCCTTATCTGCAGGGCGTGCCGAATTTCGAGGGTATCCGTATCCATGCCGGCAACTATCCCGACGATACCCAGGGCTGCATCCTGGTGGGCGAGAACAAGCTGAAGGGCATGGTGGTGAACTCCCGCATCTGGCTTCACCGGCTGATGAAACTGATAGAGGAGGCGCAGCAGAAGGAGGAATCCATCTGGATTACCATCATTTAGATTTCTTCTTCATCTGATATAAAAAAGAAAGGGTGTGTCATGTACTTATGACACACCCTCTAGTTTTTTATACTTTTTGCCCTTAACAGGCTACAGACTTGCTGACAAAAATTCCAGGTTAAATCCCCCTTGCCTTGTAGATTTTATCCTTGGCATCGTTGATTTCCTGGAACTTCTTCTCTGCGGCACGGCGCACGTCCTCGCCCAGAGCTGCCACCTTGTCCGGGTGATGCTTCAGCGCCATCTTGCGATAGGCTGCCTTCACCTCGTCGTTAGAGGCATCGGGCGTAACGCCCAGGATGCGGTAGGCATCATCAAGCGATGTGTCGGATGATACCGATGAACTGCTGCCGCCATGCATGCCCAGCATCTGGTCTACATCCGATGGCTCCAGACCCATGTGGATGGCTATCTCCTTCAGAGCCTGAATCTCCTCATGAGAAACCACATTGTCGGCCTGGGCTATCATCACCAGGAAGTTGAGCAGCTGCAGGCGCTGCTCGTACATCATGTTGGCACGAATCTGATGGCAGCTGTCGTGTATCACGCTGCGATATTGCTGCATGCCCATGCGCTTCTGCTGCTCAAAGAGCTTGAGAAGTATCTCCTCGCCCTGCTTCTTGGCAGATTCGCCGAAGTTCTGGAGCAGGAACCGGCGCACCAGCTCCATCTCAGAATGCATAATCTTGCCATCCACGGCAATGATATACGAAGACAATACCAGAAGCGAGAACATGAAACTGTTGCGCTCGCCCTCGTAGGCGCGCTGCTGGCCGTAGCCCTGCTGCTGGTAGCCCTGCTGGCTTCTTCCGTAGCCGCTGTAGGCTTCGTAGGCGTTGGAGTATTCATTGCGGTCGCCCCCGCCATTGCCCGGCTTGTTCACCTCGTCCATGCCATGGTCGAAGAGTGAGCCCAGGGCAAAGCCGGCAAGGGCGCCAAGAGGTCCGCCGGTGATGAAACCGAGGAAACCTCCTATCCATTTTCCTGCCGCCATGCTAGCTTAGTTCTCGAAGTAATAGAGGAACTGGGCGATGCCAGAAAGGGCTGGCTTGCGCTGGCCTTCAATCTCGATGGTAAACTTGATGCTGGTCTTGCAGATGCCGCGCAGGTTCTGAATCTCATGGAGTGTTGCCACGAGGCGAACGCGTGAACCGGTGATTACCGGCTGACCGAAACGCATCTCGTCCATGCCGTAGTTAACGAGCATCTTGATGTTGTTCACCTCGATGATCTGCTGCCAGAGGTAAGGCAACACCGAGAGGGTGAGGTAGCCGTGGGCGATGGTGCTGTGGTAAGGGCTTTCTACCTTGGCACGCTCTACGTCTACGTGGATCCACTGTGGGTCGAGGGTGGCGTCTGCAAACTTGTTGATACGATCCTGGTCGATCTGCAACCATTCTGACTCTCCTAATTTCTCACCCAGGTGAGAAGCAAATTCCTCATAGGAATTGATAACTAACTTTGCCATTTTTTATCTATTTTAATAATTTGTTATTTTCAGTCTTCCGCTTTTAACTATAAACTATAAACTATTAACTCAAATCAGTCTCTTCTGAAGATGTCGCGGGTGTATACCTTCTCCTTCACATCGTCCAGGCACTTGTCGTAGCGGTTGGCGATGATGGCATGGCTCTGGCGCTTGAACTCCTCCAGGTCGTTCACTACGAGGCTTCCGAAGAAGGTGCTTCCGCTCTTCAGCGTCGGCTCGTAGATAATCACCTGGGCACCTTTTGCCTTGATGCGCTTCATCACGCCCTGGATGCTGCTCTGGCGGAAGTTGTCGCTGTTGCTCTTCATCGTGAGGCGGTAAACGCCGATGGTGCAAGGCTTCTCTTCTGCCTCGTTGTAGTTGTTCTGGTTGGCGTAGTCGTAGTAGCCAGCCATGTTGAGCACTCGGTCGGCGATGAAATCCTTGCGGGTGCGGTTGCTCTCCACGATGGCCTGAATCAGGTTCTCAGGCACGTCGGCATAGTTGGCGAGCAACTGCTTGGTATCCTTTGGCAGACAGTAGCCGCCATATCCGAAGGATGGGTTGTTATAGAAGGTGCCGATTCTTGGGTCCAGTCCCACACCGTCGATAATCGCCTTGGTGTCGAGTCCCTTCATTTCGGCGTATGTATCCAGCTCGTTGAAGTAGCTTACTCTCAGGGCGAGGTAGGTGTTGGCGAAGAGCTTCACTGCCTCAGCCTCGGTGAGTCCCATGAAGAGGGTGTCGATGTTCTCCTTGATGGCTCCCTCCTGCAGCAGGGCTGCGAAGATGTGGGCTGCCTTGTCGAGGCGTTCGTCGCCCTCGGGTCTGCCCACGATGATGCGGCTAGGGTAGAGGTTGTCGTAGAGGGCCTTGCTTTCGCGAAGGAATTCTGGGGCGAAGATGATGTTGTCGCAGTTCATCTTCTTGCGGATGTTCTCGGAGTAGCCCACTGGGATGGTGCTCTTGATAACCATGATGGCATCGGGATTCACCTCTTTTACGAGTTCTATCACCTCTTCTACGTGTGATGTGTCGAAGTAGTTTCTCACGGGGTCGTAGTTAGTAGGTGTGGCGATTACCACGTAGTCGGCGTCCTTATAGGCTTCTGCTCCATCGGTGGTAGCCTTGAGGTTGAGTTCCTTTTCTGCCAGGTACTTCTCGATATAGTCGTCCTGGATAGGTGACTTTCTGTTGTTGATGAGTTCCACTTTTTCCGGAACCACATCCACGGCCACTACCTGGTGGTGCTGGCTTAGCAACGTAGCGATGCTGAGTCCTACATAGCCTGTACCGGCTACGGCTATTTTCATATTGTCTGTTGCCATTACTTTTTTGAATTTAAAATTTCTGCAAAGATAACAATAAATAGGTAGAAAACAAAATGTAGCGCTGATTTTTATTAAAAAATAACTGTATTTGCAGCAAAAAAGCCCCTCCAAAATTTGCGTATTTCTGAGCTGCCGTGCTGTCGCCCGGAAATATGCGAATTTTGAAGGGGGATAAATGGGGTGTTTTGTGGGTAATGATGGAAAAATGGGATGGAAACGGAGGGGATGCCTCGTTGCCCCTTTTTCTTATATTGTCAATAAATCGGAGTATTCGGGGATGTCTTCAAGGAATACATATTTTTTACCCTCGTAGTCCATCTTGCAGATGTAATGCTCCAGCCCGTTGCTCACCACCAGGAAGTCTACGTGGAGCAGAAGGTTATATACGGATATCTGGTCGAACACCTTCTGGGTGATGGGGATGTGGGGCGCCTTGTACTCGATAATCATCCTGGGGCGCAGGTCGCGGCTATAGAGCACGCTGTCGGCACGCAGCACCTTGTCGCCGCTTTTGAGCTGAATCTCGTTGGCAAGCAGTCCGGCAGGATAGCCCTTGTGCTCTATGAGGAAGTGGACGAAATGCTGGCGCACCCACTCCTCGGGAGTGAGCGCCACGTATTTTCTGCGCAGCACATCCAGGATTTTGGGCTGCTGTCGGGTGCCCGAAACCTTGATGTCGAAAGTTGGCAAGTTTAAGCGAATCATATCTCTTTTTTAAATTTCTCTACCTTATTATATATATAGTTCGATTTATTTTTGTACCTTTGCAGGTGGAAATGCAGGCCTCCTGGGGCATGCCATGGGCAAACTCATGGGCTGACTCCGGGGCTGCATCTGAATAACATTGCAAAGATACAAAAAATAAATCAATGGCAGAAAAGAAAAGTGCAATAAGTTACGAGTCGGTGATGAAATCATTGAAGGCTCGCGAGTTTGCGCCCGTATACGTGCTGATGGGCGACGAACCTTTCTATATCGACAAGATCTGCGACTATATTGCGGAGTCGGTGCTGCAGCCCGAGGAGCGTGATTTCAACCAGACGGTGCTCTTCGGCGCGGATACCACGGCGGTTCAGATAGTGGACCAGTGTAAGGGCTATCCGATGATGGCCGAGTATAGAGTGGTGATAGTGAAGGAGGCGCAGAACCTGAAGAGCCTGGAGGCGCTGGAGCGGTATCTGGAAAAGCCGGTGAAGTCTACCGTGCTCGTGATTTGTCATAAAAACGGCACGATAGACCGAAGAAAGAAGCTCCTGCCCCGAGCAGAAAAGGTGGGCGTGGTCTTTGAAAGCAAGAAACTCTACGACCGGCAGCTGCCTGGCTTCATCGAGACCTATCTGAAGGCCAGGAAGGCTACGATAGAGCCGAAGGCGGTGCAGATGATAGCCGACCACATCGGAGCCGATCTCCACCGTCTCACCTCGGAGCTCGACAAGCTGCTCATCTCGCTGGGCGAGTCCGACCGCAGGGTTACCCCCGACGTGGTGGAGAAGGAAATCGGCGTGAGCAAAGACTTCAATGCCTTCGAGCTTCGCAATGCCATCATCCAGCGCGACGTTTTCAAGGCAAATCAGATAATAAAGTATTTTGACAGCAATCCGAAGACGGGTTCGCTCTTTGCGATTCTCCCGTTGCTCTTTTCTTACTTCCAGAATCTGATGATAGCCTATTATGCACCCAACAAGCAGAACGAAAATGAGTTCGCAAAATTCCTGGATTTGAAAGGAACCTGGGGCGTGCGCGATTATCTGACGGGAATGAGAAACTATTCCGGCGTGAAGGTGATGCAGATTATCGAGAAGATGAAGGAGGTGGATGCGAAGAGTAAGGGCATCGACAATCCGTTTACTTCGGCTGGCGAACTGATGAAGGAACTCATCTTTTTCATCCTTCATTAGTGAAAAAACAACTTCATTTCCGGCTCGGTTTGCGGCAATTTACGAGTCGGCGAAGAAGGGTGGGAGGGGGAGCGATTTTTGCTCCTTCTCCCTTTTGTTTGGAAAATGAAATGATCTGGAATCGGGGAGGGTGTTTAGCCTGCAAAAAGAGATGGAAATAGCGTTCGTTGACGAGAAAACGGGCGCTATTTTTTTTGTTTTTCTCTCGTGTCGAGTCTCGTTTTCGTGGTTTTCTCATCTAGATGGCGATTTTCCTGATTTCGGTAAAATCATACCTAACTATGGTGTATATCAACGGGTTATCGAAAATAACCCCCTTCAATACTCGCAAATTTGCCCAAAACTCAGCCTGCGGGCTTGAAAACGCTCAAAATGGAAAAATTTGCCATCGTTTGACCCCTAAAATTTAGCGTTTGCATTCTTTAAGGTTTATATATCTATAATTTATGATTATAAATAGAATAAATATAAATCGGCGATTTAGTTTATAAAAGTAAATCAGAGGAAACTTTATGTTAGTAAATGTTGTTCAGATTTATAAACATAAATGTGAATATCATGATTTGATGGTATAAATGTATAAATATACATTAATGATTTTGGACTTGGAAGTATATGAAACCCAGTGAGTTATATATTTTAGTTATTTCAAGCTTCAATCTGTATTCTCAAAAATGGACTTATCAAAGTGCATACGCCCCTAAAATGCCTACTTTTTGGCTAAAATAGGCTTTGGGAATCAGCGATTTACTTCTTTTGCATCAAGAAAAGCTTTGTAACTAATTTAGAATCGTAAAATCAAATATATAAATCTGAATCAGAAAACTTACATCTATAAATGGTGGTTTATAAATTTGAAAACATAAACGTAAAGTTTAAAAAACTAAATTTTTGCAGAAAAGTTTGGTATAACCAAATTTTTGCTTTACCTTTGTAAAATCTTAGAAAAATGGGGCAAAAAACGCCCTGTTCGGAAATAAAACATCGATTGAAACATCGTATAAACTGAAAATTTTGAGTGGCATGAAAGATAGAATCAGACAGATTATGGAGGACCAGAAACTCAACCAGCAGAGTTTCGCTCAGCTCATCGGAAAGTCGACAGCAACCCTGAGCAACATCTTCAACGACCGTACCAAACCTACGCTCGACATCGTGGATGCGATCAAGAAAAAGTTCCCTCAGGTGAACACCGAGTGGTTGCTTTTCGGTACTCCTCCTATGTATATTAATAAGGTGGAAGGTGGTGCCGCGGCATCATCATCCGGGGCTTCTGCGGGGGGTGGCGGCATGGGCGCCGAGGATTCGCTGGATATGTATGGAGGTGCTTCTGCATCAGCGGGTATGGGTGCTCAGGGCGGCATGCCGGGGGCAGGCGGCTTGGCAGGCGGCGCCATGGAGCCTTCGCTCGATTTCGGGGCAGACGGACAGGATTCCTCTCCTGCTTCTCCCTCGCTCTTCGACCAGCCTCAGATGCACGGTGTAAAAAGGACACCTAAAAATATCGCCAATGCAGCGGTTAAAATAGTGGACAAACCGCAGCGCAGGATTACGGAAATCCGCATCTTCTACGATGACCAGACCTGGGAGACCTTTGTGCCGAAGAAATAAGGTGGGGCAAAAAACTTCCTCTCGGATTTGTGAAATTCGATTTTTTGCAGTACCTTTGCACCTAATATATAATAAGGTTGCAATAACATGAGTAAATAATTGAAGTTTCGCAAGTGGTTCAAGTACGGGCTGAAGGCCCAAAAGCTCCTAGCCCAGGGCATCGCCCTGGGTATAATAGCAATCAACAAGGCGCCCTGTAAGGGCAAAAGCTTTGTAAATTGCCTGATTCTTTTGAAGCTTTTGCCCTTACAGGGCGACAAACTTGCGTCCATGATTACCCAGGGCGCTGCCCTGGGCTAGGAGCTTCTGCCCTTTCAGGGCGTGTGGAGCTCACTTGCGAAACTTGAGTAAATAACATTATAATAATAATAATATCGAAAAGATGAAAAAGTATGTTCTCGACCTCAAGGTGGTTTCTGTGGAAAGCCTTAGCGACAAGCATGTGTTGATTAAGCTTACCGACGAGAAACCTTTGCCAGAAATGAAGCCTGGCCAGTTTGTGGAAGTAAGAGTGGATCATTCGGCTACAACGATGCTGCGCCGACCTATCTCTATCAACTTCGTAGACCGCGAGAAGAACCAGCTCTGGCTGCTCGTTGCCATGGTGGGCGACGGCACAAAGCAGCTCGGAAAACTGCAGGCGGGCGATACGCTCAACTGTATGCTGCCATTGGGCAACGGCTTCACGATGCCTACTCGCAAGGAGCAGAAATACCTGCTTGTGGGTGGTGGCGTAGGCGTGGCTCCGCTCCTCTATTTTGGTAAGATGATTAAGGATTTCGGTGCAGAAGTCACCTTCCTGCTGGGTGCCCGAAAGGATACCGACCTGCTGGAGCTCGACGAGTTTGCCAAGATAGGCAAGGTATGCATCACCACCGAGGATGGCTCTGCCGGCGAGGTGGGTTTCGTAACCAACCACTCTGTGCTGGAGAACGAGCAGTTTGATATGATTTCCACCTGCGGTCCTAAGCCGATGATGGTGAGCGTGGCGCGCTTTGCCAAGAAGGCTGGCGTGGAGTGCGAGGTATCGCTGGAGAACAAGATGGCGTGTGGCGTGGGTGCCTGCCTCTGCTGCGTGGAGAAGACCACCGAGGGACACAAGTGCGTCTGCACCGATGGTCCTGTCATCAACATCAAGCAGCTCACCTGGGATATCTAATCCGAGCATTTATGCTCTAAAATTGTAATAGATTATTATTTGATTTAGAAGATTATGGCTGATTTAAGTGTAAATATAAAGGATTTAAAGCTGAAGAACCCTGTGATGACAGCATCGGGTACTTTCGGCTACGGATTGGAGTTTGCAGATTTCGTACCTCTGGAGGAAATAGGAGGCATCATCGTGAAGGGTACAACCCTGGAGCCACGTGAGGGAAATGACTATCCTAGAATGGCTGAAACGCCTCAGGGTATGCTCAACTGCGTGGGTCTTCAGAACAAGGGCGTGGAGTACTTCTGCGAGCACATCTATCCTCAGATTAAGGACATCGATACCAACATGATTGTGAACGTGAGCGGACATTCGCCTGAAAGCTATGCCGAGTGTGCGGCGCGCGTAAACGAGCTGGAGAAGATTCCTGCCATCGAGCTGAACATCTCTTGTCCTAACGTGAAGGATGGCGGTATGGCTTTCGGCGTTACCTGCGAGGGTGCGGCTAGCGTGGTGAAGGCGGTGCGCAAGGTGTACGACAAGACGCTTATCGTGAAGCTTTCGCCTAATGTTACCAGCATTGCCGACATCGCCCGTGCCGTAGAGGCAGAGGGTGCTGACTCCGTTTCGCTCATCAATACGCTGATGGGTATGGCGGTGGATATTGAGAAGCGCCAGCCGCTGCTGAGCATCCGTACGGGTGGCTTGAGCGGTCCTTGCGTAAAGCCTGTGGCCCTGCGCATGGTGTATGATGTGGCTCATGCCGTCAACATCCCAGTGGTGGGCTTGGGCGGTATCTCGAACGCCAAGGATGCCATCGAGTTCCTGATGTGTGGTGCCACAGCCATCGAAATCGGTACTGCCAACTTCCTGGATCCTGCCGTAACCAAGAAGGTGAAGGACGGTATCAACGAGTGGCTGGATGCCCACGGCTGCAAGTCGGTGACGGAAATCATCGGAGCCATCAAGTAAATCCACATTATTATATATATATTATATCAATATAAAATAGGATAGAAAATGGATTTGAATGAAATGAATCCCGTTCTTCTGGTGGCTACCCTCACGCAGCAGGTGGTGGAGCTGGAGAAGAAACTGGAGGCCGACGGCGAGGATGCCGAGATCAAGGCTGCCCTGAGCGAACATCTGCTGAAGCGGGGAAACCTGCTGATGCAGATGGGCGACAAGGATGGAGCCCAGAAGGATATGCAGCGATACCTGCAGCTGAACCCCGAGAAAATAGGGGAACTCAGCGGCGAGTTTAAGGCTGAAGGAAGAGAGCACTGCCGATAATTGCAGAAAGAATGCTGATAAAATTCTGCCGATTTTTGGGATTTTCTATTAAAAATCTGCTGAAAAACTGCTGAAAAGCATAAAATATAAGGAAATTCAAGAAAAAAGTGACAAATTGTTTGGCAGTATCAAAGAAAAGTATTACTTTTGCAAACGAGTAGAGACTTCTAGGGGTCGAAACTCGAAGCAATGAGTGAATAACAAATAAAAAATAAGAATTATGAAGAAGTTGAACGCTTACTTTTTTAGCTATTACTTTTACTTTGCAAGCAATTGTAAAGCGGGAAGTTGCGTGTAAATTTCAACTTAGGATATTAGATTCTTTGAAATCATCGAAACGGTCCCGCTCTATCAAGAGTTGGACCGTTTTTCGTAAACCGGCAATTTTCATAAACCGGTAGATTTCGTTAACTGGAAAAAGAGAGATACGGCAATGAAGAGAATAGCAATACAAGGAGAGTTGGGGTCGTTCCACGACATCACTGCCCATCAGTATTTTGAGGGCGAACAGATTGAGCTGATTTGCTGCGCCACCTTCGAGGAGGTGTTCGAGAACATCAAGCGAGACCCTACGGTGGTCGGCATCTGCGCCATCGAGAATACCATAGCAGGAAGCCTGCTCCACAACTACGAGCTGCTCCGACAGAGCGGTACCACCGTGGTGGGCGAGCACAAGCTCCACATCGAGCACAGCATCTGCTGCCTGCCTGATGACGACTGGAACACCCTGCAGGAGGTTCACTCCCATCCGGTGGCTCTGATGCAGTGTGGCAAGTTCCTGGCCAACCATCCCGACTTCAAGGCGGTGGAGGCAGAGGATACTGCCGGTTCGGCGGCTTACATCGCTCAGCACAAGGTGCATGGATGGGCTGCCATCTGCTCTTCGTATGCCGCCCGAATGTACGGCATGAAGATATTGCAGGAGGGCATCCACGACAATCCGCACAACTACACCCGATTCCTCGTGGTCTGCAATCCACAGAAGGCCGCTCTGCTGCGCCCCATCGAGAAGGCCAATAAGGCGAGCATCGTCTTCAGTCTGCCGCACGACAAGGGATCGCTCTCCAAGGTGCTCACCATCCTGAGTTTCTACGACATCAATCTTACCAAGATTCAGTCGCTGCCGAACATCGGACATGAGTGGGAATATCTCTTCTACGTGGATCTCACCTTCGACAACCTGACCCGCTACCGCCAGAGCATCGACGCCATCACGCCGCTGGTGAAGAAGATCAAGGTGTTGGGAGAATATGAGGAGAAAGAATAATTGATAGTTGATAGTTAACAGTTGATAGTTAATAGATAAGAATTAAAAATAAGAATTATGATACAACCAGCCAATAGAGTAACGGAAATACAGGAATACTACTTCAGCCGCAAGCTGAAGGAAGTGGCTAAGCTTAATGCCGAGGGCATGGACATTATCAGCCTTGCCATCGGAAGTCCAGACATGCCGCCTTCTAAGCAGACCATCGACAAGCTCTGCGAGGTAGCCAACAATCCAAACGCACACGGATATCAGCCTACGGTGGGTATCCCGGAACTGCGAAAGGCTATGGCTGGTTTCTACAAGAGATGGTATGATGTAGACCTTGACTGGGCTACGGAGATACAGCCGCTCATAGGCAGCAAGGAAGGCATCCTGCACGTAACGCTCGCCTTCTGCAACCCTGGCGACGAGGTGCTCATCCCGAACCCGGGCTATCCCACCTACACCGCCATCAACAAGATTCTGGGTACCAAGATTACCTACTACGACCTGCGTGAGGACAACGGATGGCAGCCCGACTTCGACGCCCTGGAGAAGATGGACCTGAGCCACGTGAAGCTGATGTGGACCAACTATCCGAACATGCCTACAGGCGGAGTGGCGAAGCGAGAAACCTACGAGAAGTTGGTGGCATTCGCCCAGAAGCACAACATCGTGGTGGTGAACGACAACCCATATTCGCTCATCCTCAACGAACACCCGATGAGCATCATGCAGGTGCCGGGAGCCAAGGACTGCTGCATCGAATTCAATTCGCTGAGCAAGAGCCACAACATGCCGGGCTGGCGTGTGGCGATGATTTCGAGCAACAAGACCTTCATCTCTTGGATCCTGAAGGTGAAGAGCAACATCGACAATGGAAGCTTCAGAGGCATTCAGCTGGCTGCTGCCGAGGCGATGCTCAACAACACCGACGAGTGGCACCGCGAGAACAACATCCAGAACTATCGCCGCCGCCGCGACATAGCCGAGGAAATCATGAAGGTGTTAGACTGCCAGTTTGACCCTAACCAGGTGGGCATGTTCCTTTGGGGCAAGATTCCTGAGAAATATGCCGATGTGGAGGACCTCACAGAGAAGATTCTGCACGAGGCACGCGTCTTCATCACCCCAGGCTTCATCTTCGGAAGCAACGGCAAGCGATATATCCGCATCAGCCTCTGCGCCAAGGATGAAAAGATGAAGGAGGCTCTGGAGAGAATCAAGAAGGTATTTGACAAATAAAGAAATTTAAAAATATACGACTATGGAATTAGAATTAGAACCATTGAATTTTCCTAGTGACCAGGAACGCCCTTGTATCATCGCAGGCCCATGCTCTGCCGAGACTGAGGAGCAAGTTATGACAACGGCCAAGCAGCTTGCTGCCAAGGGCTGCCACATGTTCCGTGCGGGTGTGTGGAAGCCTCGCACCAAGCCAGGAGGCTTCGAGGGAAATGGCGAGGAGGCCTTGCCTTGGATGAAGCAGGTGAAGGAGGAAACTGGTATGCTCACCGCTACCGAGGTGGCTACTCCTGAGCACGTGGAGCTCGCCTTGAAGTATGGTATCGACATTCTTTGGGTGGGTGCGCGTACTTCTGCCAACCCATTCGCCATGCAGGCATTGGCCGACAGCCTGAAGGGTGTGGATGTGCCTGTGTTGGTGAAGAACCCTGTAAACCCAGACCTGGAGCTCTGGATTGGTGCCCTGCAGCGCATCAACCAGGCTGGTATCAAGAAACTGGGTGCCATCCATCGCGGTTTCTCAAGCTTCGACAAGAAAATCTATCGCAACCTCCCAATGTGGCAGATTCCTATCGAGTTGCATCGCCGCATACCACAGTTGCCTATCATCTGCGACCCTAGCCATATCGGTGGCCGCCGCGACTTGATAGCCCCTCTCTGCCAGCAGGCGATGGACCTGGGCTTCGACGGACTCATCGTAGAGAGCCACTGCAATCCAGACGATGCATGGAGCGATGCCAAGCAGCAGGTTACTCCAGAGGTGCTGGATTACATCCTGAGCCTCCTCGTGGTTCGCGACGAGCACTATTCTACCGAGGGCCTGCATCAGTTGCGTGGCCAGATTGATGAGCTCGACAACCAGCTGATGGATCTCCTGGCAAAGCGTATGCGTGTGTGCCGTGAGATTGGTACCTACAAGAAGGAGCACAACATGACCATCGTGCAGACCAACCGCTATAACGAGATTCTCGACAAGCGTGGTGCACAGGCTGCCCTCTGCGGCATGAGTGCAGTTTTCGCTGCTCAGATTTTCGAGCATATCCACGAGGAGAGTGTCCGCCAGCAGTTGGAAATCTTGAATCAGAAATAAATTAAGTGAAGAGTGAAGAAATGAGAATATTAATCATGGGAGCAGGTAAGATGGGAAGCTTTTTCATCGACCTGCTCAGTTTCGACCACGAGGTGGCAGTTTACGAAAAGGATGCCAAGCGACTGCGCTTCACCTACAACTGTTACCGCTTCACCAAGATGGAAGAGATAGAGATGTTCCGCCCCGAACTGGTCATCAATGCGGTGACGGTAAAATATACGCTGCCAGCCTTCGAAGAGGTGTTGCCACATCTCTCTAAAGACTGCATTATCAGCGATATAGCTTCGGTAAAGACCGGACTGCAGGAGTTTTACGAGAAGAGCGGTTTCCGCTTCGTGAGCACGCACCCTATGTTCGGCCCGACCTTTGCCAATCTGAACCAGCTTTCAGAGGAGAATGCAGTCATCATCAAGGAGGGCGACTATATGGGCAAGATATTCTTCAAGGATCTCTACCAGAAACTGGGACTGAGCCTTCATGAATATACCTTCGACGAGCACGACCAGACGGTGGCTTACTCGCTGAGTATCCCATTCGTGAGCACCTTTGCCTTCGCCGCCGTGATGAAGCATCAGGATGCTCCGGGCACCACCTTCAAGCGCCACATGCAGATAGCCAAGGGCGTGCTGAACGAAGACGATTACCTGCTGCAGGAAATCCTCTTCAACCCGTATACTTCGGGACAGGTGGCACAGATTCGTGAAGAGCTGGCTGAACTCATCGATATCATCGACCACAAGGATGCCAAGCGCATGAAACTCTTCCTCACCAAAATCAGAAACCACGTGAAGGAAGACATCGAGATCAGACAGCAGAAATAAGAAGGTACAGGAAAGATACTGGAAAATAGAAGAAATGTACCGGAAAGATACAAGAAAATACAGGAAAATATAGGAAGACAACAGAAGAGTAGTAGATTATGAGTGAACAGATTGATCAACAGAATAACACAGCTGAACAGCCTAGCATGTTTCAGGTGGTAAACGAGGGATTCTCTACCCGCGAGGCGATTGAGGAGGCCAAGAGATGCCTGCATTGCAAGATTCCTCAGTGCAAGAAGGGATGCCCTATCGAAAACGATATTCCGGACTTCGTACACGAGCTCTCGATGGGTAACATGGGTGCTGCGATGAGCATCATCAACGCCAAGAGCAACCTGCCTGCCATCTGCGGACGTGTTTGTCCGCACGAGAAGCAGTGCCAGGGACACTGTGTGCTGGGAAAGAAGGGAAAACCGGTGCAGATTGGTAAGCTGGAGCAGTTTATCGCTGACTTCGATACCAAGATGAACCTTTCCAGAGAGAAGTTGCCTCAGAAGACGCGCGGCCGCGTGGCTGTTATCGGTTCGGGACCTGCTGGTCTTACCGTGGCTGGTGATCTCGCCCGCCAGGGTTTCAATGTTACCATCTTCGAGGGACAGGCTGAGCCGGGCGGCGTGCTGATGTATGGTATTCCGGAATACAGACTGCCTAAGAGCGTGGTGCGCGACGAGATAAGCAAGATTGAGGCACTGGGTGTACAGTTTATCACCAACTGCATGGTGGGTGAGAACAATGTCACCATCGACAGCCTCTTCCGTGCTGGTTACGATGCCATCTTCATGGGCACGGGTACCAATGTGCCTCAGAATATGGATTCTACCCCTGGTTCTACGCTGCATGGTGTGAGCCAGAGCACCTATTTCCTGCACAACGTGAGTGCCTATAACGAGGGTGCCCTGACCCGCGACATGGTGCCGCTGAGAGATGGTGAGAAGGTGGGCGTAATCGGCGGCGGCAACGTGGCGATGGATGCTGCGCGTACTGCCATCCGCCTGGGTGCCGATGTCACCGTGCTCTATCGCAAGACCCAGGAAGAGATGCCTGCCATCCAGAGTGAATACGAGGATGCCGTGAAAGAGGGCGTTAAGTTTGAGTGGAAGACCACCGTGGAGGCTTTCCTCAAGGGCAAGAACGGCCGACTGGGAAGCTGCGTACTGAATACTCCTGAGGGAGAGAGAGTTGAGAATTTCGACAGGATCTATCTCGCCATCGGTTCCCGTCCTGCCAACCGCATCGTTTCTACCACCGCAGGTATCGAGGTGGATGAAAAGGGCTACGTAAAGGTGGTGGAGCGTCCGTTCGGTATGACTACCCGCCGTGGTGTCTTTGCCGGAGGAGATGTGGTTCACCGTCCGCAGACCGTGGTCTTGGCGATGAAGGCAGCCAAGGAAGTGGCACAGGGCATCGCCCAGTATGTGGATGCCATCAAGCTGCTTGAAGAAGCTAAACGAATCGAAAAAGAAGGCGTATAATTACATGTAATTACATGAATCAGGAGGATATCTCATGATGCAGATATCCTTCCTGAGGTTAATATCTGCTTAATCAGGTTAATATCTATTGCAATATTTTGCAGAATGCAGGATTCTTGTTATTTTTGCCTTCTCAAAAATAAGCAAAGATTATGAAGAAGATTATATTTTTTATCATCTGCCTGATGTCGGTGGCATCTATGGCACAGGCGCAGAAAACCTGCGTCATCGCCAGCGCCGAAGACCATGTGCCTATCCGCGAAGCGCTGATTCATACCGACAAGAACCAGTGGGCACGCACCGATTACCGTGGCTATTGGAACATGCGCTATCAGTTTGACTCTGCCACCGTGTCGAAACCCGGCTACGTGAAGGCTACCATCCGCTACAAGGAACTGCCTGATACCGTGTTCCTGCTGCCGGAAGCCAAGCAGATAGGCGAGGTGACCGTGTGGGGCAAGAACCAGCAGCATATCGACGACATGGAAGGCTTGATTCAGGAGCAGGTGAACTCCATTCCTACCTCGCCAGGCGGCATCGGATTCGACGCCTTCGGCTGGATGGACAAGCAGGGCAAGCGCGACAGGAAGCATCTGGAAAAAGCAAAGGGAATCTTCAAGGAAATGGACCGCAAGGACCCTATCGTCTCTGCTTACGAGAAGGCTACGGGCAAGAACTACAAGCTGAAAGAGCCCGAAAAGTAGAAAAAATCGGGTAACTTGTTGGCTTTCTCAGAAAAAAGTAGTATCTTTGTCGCCGAAATAAAAAGAAATAATAAGAAATGTTTGAAAATTTAAGTGATAGATTAGAACGTTCCTTCAAAATCTTGAAGGGTGAAGGTAAGATTACAGAAATCAACGTGGCTGAAACCATGAAGGATGTGCGCCGTGCACTCCTCGATGCCGACGTTAACTACAAGGTGGCTAAGGAATTCACCAACAAGGTGAAGGAGAAGGCGCTGGGCATGAACGTGCTCACTGCCGTGAAGCCAGGACAGCTGATGGTGAAGCTGGTTCACGACGAGCTGGCTGAACTGATGGGTGGCGAGGAAGCGCCTTTGAAGCTGGAAAACCGCCCGGCCATCATCCTGATGAGTGGTTTGCAGGGTTCCGGTAAGACTACCTTCAGCGGTAAGCTTGCTAATCTGCTCAAGACCAAGAAGGGTAAGAAACCATTGCTCGTAGCCTGCGACGTTTACCGTCCTGCTGCTATCCAGCAGCTCCATGTTGTGGGCGAGCAGGTGGGCGTTCCTGTATATAGCGAGCCTGATAACAAGGATGTCTGCGTCATCGCCGACCATGCCTTGCAGCAGGCTAAGACCAACGGCAACGACGTGGTTATCGTGGATACAGCCGGTCGTCTCGCCATTGACGAGCAGATGATGAACGAGATCAGCAATCTGAAGAATCATCTGAATCCTGACGAGACCCTCTTCGTGGTTGACTCCATGACCGGTCAGGATGCCGTAAATACAGCCAAGGAGTTCAACGACCGCCTCGATTTCAACGGTGTTGTTCTCACCAAGCTCGATGGTGATACCCGTGGTGGTGCTGCCCTCAGTATCCGCACCGTGGTTACCAAGCCTATCAAGTTTATCGGTACTGGCGAGAAGATGGAGGCCATCGACGTGTTCCATCCAGCCCGTATGGCCGACCGTATCTTGGGTATGGGTGACGTGGTTTCCCTGGTAGAGCGTGCGCAGGAGCAGTTTGACCTGGAGGAGGCTAAGAAGCTGGAGAAGAAGATTCGCAAGAACCAGTTCGACTTCAACGATTTCTACAATCAGATTCAGCAGATCAAGAAGATGGGTAACATCAAGGACCTGGCTGCCATGATTCCTGGTGTGGGCAAGGCTATCCGCGACGTTGATATTCCTGAGGATGCCTTCAAGAGTGTAGAGGCTATCATCCAGAGTATGACTCCAAAGGAGCGCTCTAATCCTGGAATCCTCAATACCAGCCGCCGCCAGCGTATCGCTAAGGGTTCGGGCACTGATATCCAGGAGGTAAACAAGCTCATCAAGCAGTTTGACCAGACCCGCAAGATGATGCAGATGATGACAGGCAACAAGATGGCCCAGATGATGAGCCGCATGAAGGGTATGCCAGGCATGCCTAAGATGCCGGGAATGTAAATCAGTTGATAGTTAATAGTTTATAGCGGTTTCGCCGTATAGTAAACTTGCTTTATAGGCAAGAATGCCTATAAAGCAAGAATGCCCTATAAACTATAAATTATAAATTATAAACTAAAGAATAAAATGCAGTTAATCGACGGAAAGGCGACAGCAGCCGCCATCAAGGAACAGATAGCCCAAGAGGTGGCACAGATTGTGGCACAGGGCGGAAAGCAACCTCATTTGGTTGCTGTGCTCGTGGGACACGACGGAGGAAGCGAGACCTATGTGAAGAACAAGGTTCTGGCTTGCGAGAAATGTGGCTTTAAGTCGACACTCATTCGATATGAGGATGATGTGACTGAAGAGGAACTTCTGGCCTGCGTTGACAGGCTGAACAAGGACGAGGATGTGGACGGATTCATCGTGCAGCTTCCTCTGCCTAAGCATATTGACGAGCAGAAGGTGACCATGGCGATAGACTATCGCAAGGATGTGGATGGTTTCCATCCCGTAAACGTGGGTCGTATGGCGCTGGGCATGCCTAGCTTCATCTCTGCCACGCCGCTTGGCATCCTTACCCTCTTGCAGCATTACAACATCCCGACCAGTGGCAAGAAATGCGTTATCCTGGGCAGAAGCAACATCGTGGGCAAACCTATGGCCCAGCTGATGATGCAGAAGCAGTATGGCGACGCCACTGTCACCGTGTGCCATTCTCATTCGGCTCATCTGAAGGAGGAATGCCGCGAAGCAGACATCATCATTGCTGCTATCGGCAAGCCTGATTTCGTTACTGCCGACATGGTGAAGCCGGGAGCTGTGGTTATCGATGTGGGTACCACCCGTGTGCCTGATGCATCGAAGAAAAGCGGATTCCGCCTGAATGGCGACGTGAAATTTGATGAGGTGGCAGAGAAGTGCTCTTTCATCACTCCAGTACCTGGAGGTGTAGGACCGATGACTATCTGTTCTTTGATGAAGAATACCCTTGCCGCCGGAAAAAAAGAGATCTATAAATAGGTCTATTCTGCACCAAAAGTGTGGAAAAGACGTTATGCGATTCGTGGAGGTAGGCTACTGCGAAGCAGCCTGCCTTTTTTCATATATTTGCATAGTTTATTTATTAAGCGTATGTATTTATGTATATTTAATCGTATATATATCATATCCTCTATATATAAATATGTATATATAATTAAGGTGAAACAATAGAAATCTAAAAACAAATCTGATAATTTAAATTAGAAAATATGATGAAACCAAAGTATCTACTCTTCTCGGCGGCATTGCTGGCTATGACGCAAGCTGTGGCGCTGACTCCGGTAAAGAAGCAAATCAGTAAGGTGGCTGCTCGAAACAAGGTGGCTGCTGCGAATGCGGCTAGAGCGAATGCTTCTGCTGCGAGTGTGGCTAGTGCGCCTATAGATAAGGATGCGCCGGCTTATAGAATCGTGGGCAAGGATTCCACTTGCCAAATCTTCGTTTATTCTCCTGCGGCAGACCAGGGCTTGCATCTGGCTTATCTTACCGACGATGATCGCTGGGTGGATGTAGGTCAGCTCTGTGCCAGCGACTACGGTCCGTGGGGCAGCGAGAAGAAGATGTATCGCCCGTTTGTGATGAAGGCGAACGATGGCACCTGGCGTGCGCTCTGGAGTGTGAATACCCGTTCGCCTCAGTTTGCCGTGGCTTATTCAGAGGATTTGGTTACCTGGCGCCCTCAGGATTATCCTATCATGAAGGAGAAGGGTATCAAGGATGTGGCAGCCTATCAGATGGACGACGGATCTTTCGATATCTATCTGAAAACAGCCAAGGGCAAGCGATATGTGCATGCCGACAAGGATTTCCGCACCTTTGAAGAGGATTCGCTGGAAGCCACAGCCGACGATGTACTCTGGCAGCGTGATACGGCTACCATCAACGGTAAGTTGGTGGAAGGCAACGATTTCGAGATTCCTGCCATCCATCTCAACTATATCCGTGCCTGGCACAAGGCACTAGCCGAGGAAAACAGAGAGAACAACAGGCTCCTGCCTCATAACGAAGCTGAGCTTCAGGCTTATCTGAAGGAAAAGAATGTAGAACTGGCTGCCGGCAACGAGGTTTCTGCCCAGCTTCAGATCAAGGCTCAGGAATCGCATCGCATCTCAGACAAGCTCATCGGTATCTTCTTCGAGGATATCAGCCGTGCTGCTGATGGTGGCCTTTGTGCCGAGCTGCTGCAGAATGGCGACTTTGAGTATAACGGAGAAAGAAAAGGCTGGAATGCCATCACGGCATGGCAGGGATTGAATTTGCAGGTGGGTTCATCATCTGCCTCTTCTTCAGAGACTTCAACCTCTGTTGTTTCTTCAGAGAATGCTGTGAGCCAGAACAATCCTCATTATGCCATCCTGGGCGAGACACCTATTTATAATATAGGCTGGGAGGGCATCACCGTGAAGCGTGCTGCCTACGATGTGAGTCTCTATGCCCGCTGCATGGATGGCAAGAAAAAGCAGCTTACCGTGGCCTTGGTGGATGCTGAGAACCAGATAGTGGCTCAGGCTAAACTGAAGGTGCAGGGCGGCGAATGGAACGAATATAAGACCCAGCTCGTGATTTCTGATAAATATAAGGGTGAACTGGGCAAGGATATCCGTTTTGCCGTTATCCCTAAGGGCAAAAACAGAGTGGCTGTGGATATGCTGAGCCTCATGCCGCAGGATACCTATAAGGGACATGGACTGCGCAAGGATCTGGCAGAGGTAATCGCTGATTTGAAGCCTCGCTTCGTAAGATTCCCGGGCGGCTGCATGCTTCATGGTCAGGGCTTGGAGAACATCTATCACTGGAAGGAGAGCGTGGGTCCGCTGAAGGACCGCAAGCCGGCTAAGAATATCTGGAATTATCACCAGACTCGCAAACTGGGCTTCTTTGAGTATTTCCAGTGGTGCGAGGATATGGGAGCAGAGCCGCTGCCAGTGTTGGCAGCAGGTGTGCCTTGCCAAAATTCACAGCCTAATGCTCAGGACATCTGCGGTCAGCAGGGTGGTATCCCGATGGCTGATATGCCTCAGTATGTTCAGGATGTGCTCGACCTGGTGGAGTGGGCGAATGGCGACCCAGCCACATCGAAGTGGGCAAAGATGAGAGCTGATGCCGGTCATCCCGCTCCATTCAACCTGAAGATGGTGGGAATCGGTAACGAAGATTTGATTTCCACCGATTTCGAGCAGCGTTATCTGATGATATGCAAGGCCCTGAAGGAGAAGCATCCAGAGATAGAGGTGGTAGGCACTGTAGGTCCGTTCCACTATCCATCTTCTGATTATATCGAGGGCTGGAAGATTGCCAAGGAGAACAGGAAGTGGATTGATGCGGTGGATGAGCACTATTACGAAAAACCAGGATGGTTCATCAACCATCAGGATTATTATGATAACTACGACCGCAAGGCTCCGAAGGTATATTTGGGCGAGTATGCTGCCAACGGCAATAATGAGTTGGACCGTGCCCTGGCAGAAGGCATCCATCTCTGCAATGTAGAGCGTAATGGTGATGTGGTAGAAATGACCTCCTATGCTCCGTTGCTTTGCAAGAAAGGTTATAGCAACTGGAATCCGGATATGATCTACTTCGATAACAGCGAGAAAATCCGTCTCACCGAGAGCTACAAGATGCAGAAGATGTTCGGTCAGCATGCCGGCGATACTTACATTGCTTCAGAGCTGAATCTTCCTGCTGCCTTGCAGCGTTATGTGGGAACCAGTGTGGTGAAGGATTCAAAGACGGGCAAAACGTGGCTCAAGGTGGTGAATGCCTTGCCTCGTACGCTCAAGCTTCAGGTAAATGGCCTTGGCAGCAAGGCTGTGGAAGTAAAAGCCCGTTCTTCGCAGGTCTTCGAACTCTAGGGTAATTCCTATTTTCTATACAAGGGTAAAAGCATCAAACTTAATTCTGTATTGATGCTTTTGCCCTTCTTTTTTGCTCAGTATCTTGTGAAACGTGCGTTTTAACTGATAATTTGTTAGAATAAAGCTTTATTTTATAACAAAATTCGTGATTTTTTAAAAGTTTATACGAAATTTGTTGGTTATTACATAAATTCTCATTATCTTTGCAGGCAAAATAAAAAGATGAGGTCTCGAAAGAGTCCTTTTCGTAGTAACGAACAAGAAAAAATAAAAGAGATAATTCAATATGAAACATCCATTAAGAAGTAGCGTCTGTACTGAAGGCAGAAGAATGGCAGGTGCCCGTGCACTTTGGGTAGCTGCTGGTATGAAACATGAGCAGTTTGGCAAGCCAATCATCGCTATCGTGAACAGCTTTACACAGTTTGTTCCGGGTCATACTCATCTTCACGAGATTGGTCAGATTGTCAAGAAGGAAATTGAGGCTATGGGTTGCTATGCAGCCGAGTTTAATACCATCGCTGTGGATGATGGTATCGCTATGGGCCACGACGGAATGCTCTATTCTTTGCCAAGCCGTGACATCATCGCTGATTCTGTGGAATATATGGTCAATGCTCACAAGGCGGATGCCATGATCTGCATCTCCAACTGTGACAAGGTGACTCCAGGTATGCTCATGGCATCTATGCGATTGAATATCCCTACCGTGTTCTGTTCGGGTGGTCCGATGGAGGCTGGTCGCTGGAAAGGCGAGAATGCCGACTTGATTACCGCAATGATCAAGGGTGCTGATACCAGTATTTCTGACGAGGAGATGGAGCAGATTGAAAAGTGTGCCTGCCCAGGTTGCGGAAGCTGCTCGGGTATGTTCACAGCCAACTCCATGAACTCTCTTACCGAGGCTATCGGTTTGAGTCTTCCGGGAAACGGAACCATTCTTGCTACCCATAAGAACCGCATCGAACTCTTCAAGGAGGCTGCCCGCCAGGTGGTTAAGAATGCATACGCATACTATCAGGATGGTGACGAGAGCGTTTTGCCACGCAATATCGCTACCCGTGACGCCTTCCTCAACGCCATGACACTTGATATCGCCATGGGCGGTAGCACCAACACCGTGCTCCACCTGTTGGCTGTGGCTCAGGAAGCTGGTGCCGACTTCAAGATGGAAGACATCGACGCTTTGAGCCGCAAGGTGCCTTGCCTCTGCAAGCTCTCTCCTAATACTCAGAAGTATAGCGTGCAGGAGTGCAACCGTGCCGGTGGAATCCTGGGCATCTTGAACGAGTTGAACAAGGGTGGACTCATCAATGGCAATGCGATGCGTGTAGATGGTCATACGCTGGCTGAGCAGATGAAGAAATATGATATCACAGGTGCTAGCATCGACCCAGAGGCTGACAGAATCTATCATTCTGCCCCTGGCAGAAAGTTCTCTACCCAGATGGGTAGCCAGGATGCACAGTGGGAGAGCCTTGATACAGACAGAGAAAATGGTTGTATCCGCGACTTGGAGCATGCTTACACCAAGGATGGCGGTTTGGCAGTGCTCTTCGGTAACATCGCCCAGAATGGTTGCGTTGTGAAGACTGCCGGTGTTGACCCAGTGCTTTGGCACTTCGAGGGTCCTGCCGTATGCTTCGACTCTCAGGAGGATGCCTGCGAGGGAATCTTGGGTGGCAAGGTGAACTCTGGCGATTGCGTAGTGATTACTCACGAAGGTCCTAAGGGCGGTCCTGGTATGCAGGAGATGCTTTATCCTACCTCTTACATCAAGAGCCGTCACCTCGGAAAGGAATGTGCGCTCATCACCGATGGCCGCTTCTCGGGTGGTACATCAGGCTTGAGTATCGGTCATATCAGTCCTGAGGCTGCTGCCGGTGGCAACATCGGTAAGATCAAGGATGGTGATATCATCGTTATCGATATTCCTAGCCGTTCTATCAACGTGAAGCTTTCTGATGAGGAGCTTGCAGCGCGCCCACAGCAGCCTTTGAAGCGAAACCGTGTGGTTAGCAAGGCTTTGCGTGCCTACGCCCAGAGCGTAAGTTCTGCAGATAAGGGCGGTGTGAGAATCATCGACTAAGGTACGGGAATCATCGACTAATAGAGAAAAGATAACAAGTTTTTGAATTTTTCAGAATAATAACAGATAAATGGCAAAAGAAGTAATAACAGGAGCTGAAGCATTGATGCGTTCGCTGCATAACGAAGGGGTTAAGACCATCTTCGGTTATCCGGGCGGTAGCATCATGCCAGTGTTTGATGCGCTGTATGGTTACACGAGAGGAGAGAAGAAGATGTTCGATCACATCTTGGTTCGTCACGAGCAGGCTGCTGCTCACGCTGCACAGGGTTATGCCCGAGTCAGCGGCGAAGTGGGTGTGACTCTCGTGACTAGTGGTCCTGGAGCTACCAATACGCTCACCGGTATTGCTGATGCCATGATGGATTCTACACCTATCGTGGTCATCGCCGGACAGGTGGGTGTGGGCGCTTTGGGTACCGATGCCTTCCAGGAGGTTGACCTGGTGGGCGTTACCCAGCCTATCTCTAAGTGGGCTTATCAGATTCGCCGTCCTGAGGATGTGGCATGGGCTGTGAGCCGTGCGTTCTATATAGCTCGTAGCGGCCGTCCGGGTCCGGTGGTTCTCGACTTCACCAAGAATGCCCAGGTTGCTACCTGCGAGTGGGAACCGGTGAAATGCGAGAAGGTTACATCTTACAATCCATATCCTAAGATTGATGAGAAGGCTGTGGCTGAGGCTGCAGAACTCATCAATCAGGCAAAGAAGCCTTTTGCCCTCGTGGGGCATGGTGTAGAGTTGGGAGGCGCCCATAATGAATTGTTGGAATTCCTGGAGAAGGCAGACATCCCGGCTGGTCGCACCCTGCTAGGTCTCTCTGCTCTTCCTAGCAATCACCCTCTCAACATGGGTATGCTCGGTATGCATGGTTCCTATGCTACCAATATGAAGACCCAGGAGTGTGATGTGCTCATCGCCATCGGTATGCGTTTCAGCGACCGTATCACAGGCGTTCCGTCTAAATACGCTAAGCAGGCTAAGATTATCCATCTGGATATCGACAAGTCGGAAATCGATAAGGTTATCAAGACAGATGTGGCTGTGATTGGCGATTGCAAGCAGTCGCTGCCAGCCATCACCCGTCTCCTGAACAAGAATGTTCATCGCGAATGGAGAGATTCCTTTGAGGAATATCGCCAGCAGGAGCAGGAGAAGGTGATAGAAAAGGATATCCATCCTACAGAAGGACCTCTGCTCATGGGCGAGGTGACCAATGTGGTGACAGAAGCTACTCATAATGAGGCGGTTCTCGTGAACGATGTAGGTCAGAACCAGATGATCAGTAGCCGCTACTTCAAGTTTACCAAGAAGTTGAGCATCGTGACCAGTGGTGGTTTCGGAACCATGGGCTTCGGTCTTCCAGCAGCTATCGGTGCTACCTTCGGTGCTCCAGCCAGAACTATCTGCTGTTTCTTCGGTGATGGCGGATTCCAGATGAACATCCAGGAGTTGGGTACCATCATGGAGCAGCAGGCACCGGTTAAGATGATTCTCCTGAACAACAACTATCTGGGTAATGTGCGCCAGTGGCAGGACTTGATGTTCGAGGGCCGTCACTCTTTCACCCACATGCTGAACCCACGTTATGAGGAAATCGCCAAGGCTTATGGCATCCCATACGATGTGGTTATCGACCGCAAGGACTTGAAGGCGAAGGTAGAGAAGATGATAAGCACCAAGGGACCATATCTTCTGGAGTGCGCCATCAAGGAAGACGAGGACATCGTTCCGATGACCCTGCCTGGAAAGAGTGTGGATGAAATGCAGCTTGAGCTTCACTATTAATAAAGAAAAGAATTATGGAGAATAACAACGAAAAGAAATTATATACGTTGCTTGTCTATTCTGAGAATATCGCTGGTATTCTGAATCAGATTACAACTGTGTTCACTCGCAGACAGGTTAACATCGAGAGCTTGAATGTATCGGCTAGTAGCATCAAGAACATCCATAAATACACGATTACTGTGTGGAGCGACGCTGAGCAGATAGAGAAAATCAACAAGGCGATTGAAAAGAAGATTGATGTGGTGAAGAGTGATTACTACACCGACGATCAGATTTTCATTCACGAGGTGGCACTCTTTAAGATTTCTACCCCTGTCTTGTTGGAAAATCCAGAGGTATCCCGCACCATCCGCAAGCACGATGCTCGCATGATGGAGGTGAATCCTACCTATAGCACCGTGCTTTTGGCAGGACTTACCGAGGATATCGCCGACCTCTTCCATAAGCTGAATAGTTTCGACTGTCTCCTGCAATATACCCGAAGTGGACGAATTGCCGTAACCCGAAGCTTCGACGAGCCGGTTTCCGACTATGTGAAGCAGAATTCAGAAGGATAATCCATTTATGATTCAATAGATCCCTTTGTTCCTTTGATTTGAAAATCAGAGGAACAGAGGGATTTTTGTCTTATATACAAGCTGATTTTTTGTCTTATATACAAGTATATTTTTCGTCCTTTATGCAAACAGGGCTTTTGCTATACAATATAAGCCGGAATTTTTCGCTATATATAATGACGTTATATATATAATAATGCTGTATATATAATAAGGTGTAAACGAATAAAAGAAATTAGTATGAAACCAGAATTATTAAGTAAAGTAGGTCGCTATGAGTTTTTGGCAGAACCCTTCCATTGCGACTTTTCCAGTCATCTCTTCATGGGACACCTGGGCAATCATCTTTTGAACGCAGCCGATTTTCATAGCAACGACCGTGGCTATGGCATGAATTATCTGATGCCTCGCCACAAGACTTGGGTATTGAGCCGTCTTGCCGTAGAAATGGTAGAAATGCCAAAATCATACGATAAGTTCTTCGTGGAAACATGGGTAGAGAGTGCCATGAAGTATTTCACATCCCGTGATTTCAAGATTTGCGGAAAAGATGAGAAAGTGTATGGCTATGGCAAGAGTGTTTGGGCGATGATTGATACGGAGACCCGACAGCCTGTAGATATTTTTGAAATTAATGATGGTCTGATCAAGGAATATATCGAAACTGAAAAACTTTGTCCTATTGCTGCAAGTTCCAGAGTGAAGATGAGCAAGGAGGCAAAGCTGGTCCGCACCATCGATACCTATTATAATGATGTGGATGTAAACGGGCATATCAACTCCGTAAAGTACATCGAACACATCCTCGACCTCTTCGACATCGATTACTATTTGACACATTTTCTGCAAAGATTCGAGATAGCTTATGTTGCCGAGAGCCATCAGGGTGACAAATTGAAATTCTATATGGAGCAGGTAGAAGACGAAGAATTCTGCATAAAAATAACAAAAATATGCAGAAATGACGAAAATGAGGTGGAAATCGTAAGAAGTAAGCTAAAATTTATAAAAAAGTGATAGAAAAATTTGGTAGTGTCATTTTAAATCATTACCTTTGCACTCGAAATAAAGAATAAACCCAGTGCCGCTACCTTGGATAGGCAGTGGACGGATCAAACAGGCTCTCTTTGGATAAGAATACAGCTCGCATCCGTATGGACAAGTATAACCCGCGGCTCCATAAAGGCAAGCCGCACAAATTAAATTACAATTATGGCAGAAATGAATTTCGGTGGCGTAATGGAAACTGTTGTCACCAGTCATGAATTTTCATTGGAGAAGGCACGTGAAGTATTGAAGAACGAAACTATCGCAGTTATCGGTTATGGTATCCAGGGTCCTGGTCAGGCTTGTAACCTTCGCGATAATGGTTTCAATGTCATCGTCGGACAGCGTCAGGGTAAGACCTACGAGAAGTGTTTGAAGGATGGCTGGGTACCTGGCAAGACTTTGTTCTCTATCGAGGAGGCAGCTGAGAAGGGTACTATCATCTGTATGTTGCTTTCTGATGCCGGTCAGATTGCATGCTGGCCAAAAATTAAGCCACACCTCACAGCAGGTAAGACTTTGTATTATTCACATGGTTTCGCTATCAACTGGAGCGATCGCACAGGCGTAGTTCCACCTAAGGATATTGATGTAATCATGGTTGCTCCTAAGGGTTCTGGTACTTCTCTCCGCACAATGTTCTGCGAGGGTCGTGGCTTGAACTGCTCTTACGCTGTATACCAGGATGCATCTGGCAAGGCAGAGGAAAAGACTATTGCATTCGGTATCGGTATCGGTGCAGGTTATTTGTTCAAGACTACATTCCAGCGTGAGGCTACTTCTGACCTTACTGGTGAGCGTGGTTCTTTGATGGGTGCTATCGAGGGTCTCCTGGAGGCTCAGTACGATGTACTCCGTGAGAATGGTCACTCTCCATCTGAGGCATTCAACGAGACTGTTGAGGAGTTGACTCAGAGCCTTGGCCCTCTCTTCGGTGCTAAGGGTATGGATTGGATGTATGCTAACTGTTCTACAACAGCTCAGCGTGGTGCTCTTGATTGGGCTCCTCGTTTCCGTGAGGCTATCAAGCCAGTTATGGAGTGGTTGTATTACTCTGTTAAGACTGGTAATGAGGCTCAGATTTCTATCGACAAGAACTCTCAGGCTGATTACCGTGAGAAGTTGAATGCTGAACTCGAGGCTATGCGCAACAAGGAAATGTGGCAGGCTGGTGTTACAGTACGTAAACTTCGCCCAGAGAATAACTAATTTTTTTCTCGTACATAATGTTTTAAAAGGGGACGGACCGAGATGGTTCGTCCCCTTTTTAATTTGATTTATCAGAAGATATTCCTAATCCTTTTTTTCTATGATATGATGGTCTTCTATGATGATCTGGTTTTCTGCTACTTTCCTGCGGAGTTCCTTTTCTCTTTCTTCTGTCTGATCAGCCAGGCATACGTCGCATTGCTTGCAATCTCTGTCGTTCTCTTCTCCAAAATAGGCGAGTAGCTGTCTTGATCGGCATACCTCGTCGTTCTTGGCATAGCGAATCATGCTTTTGATGCGCTTCTCGTATTGCTCACGTCTCGACTCCCATACTTCTTTAGGAATCACTACTTTGTCTCCATCCACCCTGTCGCGGGTATAACTGATAAAAGGTATCTTGCGGCGAGGGATGAATTGGATGATATGGCGGGCTGCCAGACTCTTGAGAGCAAAATATACCTGCTGGATGGTTAGCTCTGCCTGTCGGGCTATCATCGTCTCGTCGATATAGGTAAGATCAACAAAGAGACTTCCGTAGGAGCGTAGTAGGGCGGTGACGACGGCATCCTGGCTGGGAGCGAGCTGATCTAGCTGGTAGAGGTCGTTTCTGCCTAGCAGGAACATCACTCGTGCCTTGCCGTCGGGATTATCCTCATAATGCAGATATCCGCTTCTCTCCAGAATGCGAAGAGCAGCATCTACCTTGGTAGGGAAGTACTTGTAGGTGACGCAGAATTTTTCGATATCAAACTCGAAGGTCTTTCCCTGTCCGCTGCCCACACCTATCTGGTAGAAGTAAGCCAGATGCTCATAAATGTCTTGTATGAGTTCTTTGGGTGGGAAGGTGTCATCCACGCGCTTGCATAGTTTCAGCTCGTCGTGCTTGTTGTAGAGAAGTACGGCGTATGATTTCTGTCCGTCTCTTCCCGCACGTCCTGCTTCCTGGAAATAGGCTTCCAGCGAGTCCGGGCAGTCTATGTGAATCACCACACGCACATCTGGCTTGTCGATTCCCATACCGAAGGCGTTGGTTGCACACATCACCCTTACTTCGTCCTTCTGCCATGCTTTCTGGCGCTGGTCCTTTACGTCGGGATCAAGACCGGCATGATAAAAGGTGGCGGTGATACCTTGCTGTGAGAGCAGCTGCGCCATCTCCTTGGTTCGCTTTCTGCTGCGGGCATAAACGATGGCAGAGCCACCCACGCTTTGCAGGATATGAATCATTTCGCCCTGCTTATCCTCTGCTTCGCGTACTACGTAAGCCAGGTTCTTGCGCTCGAAACTCATCTTGAAGACATTCTTTTCCTTGAAATGGAGCCTTTCCTGTATGTCGTCTACTACTTCGGGGGTAGCTGTGGCGGTAAGGGCAAGTATCGGAATGCCAGGTTTCATCTCCCTGATGCTGGCTATCTGCAGATAGGAGGGGCGGAAGTCGTAGCCCCACTGACTGATGCAGTGGGCTTCATCTACTGTGATAAAACTTACATGGATGTGGCGTAATTTGGTTTGAAACATATCCGAGGCAAGTCTTTCGGGCGAAACATACAGTATCTTCACACCTCCGAAGATGGCATTGTCGAGGGTTTGCAGGATTTCGCTTCTCGATTTGTCGGCATAGATGGCATCAGCCAGGATGCCATGTTCTCTGAGGTGCTGCACCTGGTCTTTCATCAGGGCGATGAGAGGGGTTATCACGATGCATACCCCTTCCTGTGCCAGGGCTGGCACCTGGAATGTGATAGACTTGCCACCGCCCGTAGGCATAAGACCGAGGGTATCCCGTCCGCTGGCAATGCTTTCAATGATATTGCGCTGAATGCCTCGGAAATCGGGATACCCCCAGTATTTTTGCAGAATAGATTGAAATTTATCTGCCATAATCTTCTTTCTTTAATCGTTAGGACGGATATCTTCTATCTGGAGCTGTACTTGGTTCTTCTTGAAGATATTGTCTTCGATGGTGTAAACAATGTCGAAACTGCGGCGGCTCTTGATGTAGCGGGCTGCTGCACTCTGTCCGAAGGCTATACCGTTCATAACAGTGCTCGACTTTGAATCCACCAATTCCAGCTTGATGTGTTCCTGTTCTCTACCCACCACCTTGCTGGTTCCGTAGTCGTATACCTTTCGGGTACAGAACACTGGTTTAGGGTTGCAGGGACCGAATGGCGAGAATCGCTTCAGGTCGGCATGCAGCTGCTTGCTGATGTCCTTGAAATCTATCACGGCTTCTATATTAAGCAGGGCTTCCGTCTGTTCGGGAGCGATGTGTTCTGCCACATATTTCTGGAATCTGTCTCTGAATTCCTTGATATGTTCCCATCTCAGGGTAAGACCGCATGCATAGGTATGACCTCCGAAGTTCACGAGCAGGTCGCGGCAGCTCTTGATGGCAGAATAAACGTCAAATCCTGTCACGCTGCGGGCTGAACCTGTTGCCAGTTCTCCTTCGCGGGTCAATACCACGGTAGGACGGAAGTAGATTTCCGTAAGTCTTGAGGCTACGATGCCGATGACTCCCTTTTTCCATCCCTCATCATAGAGCACGATGCTTGAGTTGTGCTTCTGGGTTTCCAGTCTTGAAACAATCAGGTTGGCTTCCTCTGTCATCTGCTTGTCGATGTCCTTGCGCTGTTCGTTGTATTCGTTGATGTGCTTTGCCATGTGCAGTGCATGCCCATAGTCACGTTCCACCAGCAAATCTACGCTTTCCTTGCCATTCTCCATGCGGCCCGAAGCATTGATTCTAGGACCAATCTTGAAGACGATATCACTCATGCCCAGCTCTCGCCCGTTCAGGCTGCAGATGTCGATGATAGCTTTCAGTCCGATGCTCGGGTTGGTGTTGAGCAGTTTCAAGCCATGGAAAGCCAGAATTCTGTTCTCGTCGACTACAGGCACGATATCCGCAGCAATGCTCACTGCACAGAGGTCGAGCAATGGGATGAGTCGGGAGAACGGAATGTTGTTGTTCTTGGCAAAGGCCTGCATGAACTTGAATCCCACGCCGCATCCACAGAGGTGCTTGAATGGGAATGGATCATCCGGGCGCTTGGGGTTGAGTATAGCCACAGCGGGTGGCATCACATCGTCGGGAACGTGATGATCGCAGATGATGAAGTCTATGCCAAGGCTTTTGGCATATTCAATCTCCTTGATGGCCTTGATGCCGCAATCGAGGATGATGATGAGTTTCACACCAGTTTCATGTGCAAAGTCTATTCCCTTTTTGCTTACTCCATAGCCTTCGTCATATCGGTCGGGGATGTAGTAATCGATGTTGGAATAGAATTGCTGCAGAAACTTATACACCAATGCTACAGCCGTGCAGCCGTCTACGTCGTAATCGCCGTAAACGAGAATGCGCTCCTTGCGTCCCATGGCATCGTTGAGGCGGTCTACGGCGATATCCATATCCTTCATCAGGAAAGGATTGATCAGGTCGGAAAGCTGTGGACGGAAGAATCGCTTGGCTGCCGACTCGGTCGTAATGCCTCGATGGATGAGAAGATTCGCCAGGATAGGGCTGATGCTGAGCTTCACGGCCAGTTCGTTAGCCGTTTTTTCTTGCTCCGGTGAAGGTTCTTCGTAATTCCATTTAAAATGCATTTTTAATTATTTTTATTTCTGCCCCCAAAGTTACAAAAATAAAATGACAAACGGAAACTTTTTCCTAGGAATTTAACATAATTACGAAGAAATAATAAAAAAAGGCAGCAAACCAAGGTTTGCTGCCTTTAAATATTTTGTTTTTATTAGATTCCGAGCTTCTTGCGGATATCCTTAGGGATGGCGTTCTTGTTAACCATGAAGTCCATAGTCTTGTAAGCTACGAAAGCCTTGGTCATGTACCAGGTGCCCTTGTAGTCACCATACTCACCCCAAGAGTTCTTTACCATATAGTACTCCTTGCCGTTCTGGTCCTTTGCGATACCATAGATGTGCATTCCGTGGTCGTCGGTAGTCTCCCAGTTGTCGAATGCTTCCTGGCGCATAGCCTGTGTAGGAACCACCTCAGGAGCGTTTACGCCGAGTGAATCGAACTTCTCCTTCTTCTCGTCCTTAGAGAGCTTGAACCAGTGGTCAGCATCTGTACCTGCCATAGAACGTACCTTCTTCACGTCGTAAGCGATACCGAGACCCTTGCGTGTGAAACCGTCCTCTGTTACGTCACCGCCCCAAGCTATGGTATAGCCATTGTTTACGGCGTTGTCGATAATCTTGCAGAGGTCGTCCATAGGAACGTTGTAGCTCAAAGGCCAGCGCCAGTTGTCCTGTACCTCAACAGCAAACTTGCTCCACATTGGATGGTGGGTGTAGCTGGTGATGGTTACGTAATCATCGAGGTTCAGACCGAGGCTCTTGCAGAAAGTCTCTGGAGTATACTGCTTGCCCTGGTAAGTGAACTTTTCAGGAGCCTTGCCGATGTATGAGTCGATGATACCCTGAAGACCGTTCTTCCAAGCTGGAGAGAGCTTCTTGGCTGTGCTCTTAGCCACTGCCTCTACGTATGGAGTCATTACGTCGAAGAACTCGCCGAAGTTAGCCAGTGAGTCGCCTGTCATTGTACCTGGAGCTGGCATAGCATCCTCTGGTACGATGCCATAGTGCTGCAAAGCATAGAGAACATCGTATGCGCTACCACCCTGAGAGAAGCTTACGTCGCCGTGCATTCTCACTGCCATTGTGGCGCGGTCCATATAAGTCTTGTTGGCAACGAACATCTCGCTCAGGTTGAATGTCTTGCCTGTATTCTTCAAAATCTCGCTCTCGAAGAAGCTGAGAGTAGAGTAAGCCCAGCACGTACCGCTACGGTTCTGGTCCTTGATGCTTGTGATAGGATTCTGCTTCACTACTGTGAAAACAGGCTTGTTCTTAGCGATGGCTGCTGAATCTGCAGCATTCTTAGCGCTTGCACCAGTAGCAACCATGGCCAACATGGCTGCGACAATCATAGATTTCTTCATGAATTTTTTTCTCTTTAAATTAATAATGTAATTGTATTATCTCTCTTTAAGATAGAATCTTCTCTTGTTAATGGCAGTTTCGCCTAGCGGATTTCTTCTCTGTTGGCTGCCATGTATTCCTCAACATCCTTTGGATGGTAAGGGATGCGGTCCTTGCCCAGGAATCTGCAACCATCCTTGGTGATGAGAACATCGTCCTCAATACGGATGCCACCGAAGTCCTTGTAAGTCTCAATCTTATCGAAGTTGAGGAACTCTGCACAATGACCTGACGCCTTCCAGTCGTCAATGAGGGCTGGAATGAAGTAAACGCCCGGCTCGTCTGTTACTACGAAACCTTCCTGGAGTCGGCGACCCATGCGCAGACAGTTGGTACCAAACTGTTCCAGGTTAGGACGTACTTCCTCGTCGAAGCCTACGTTAATCTGGTCGAGGTTCTCCATGTCGTGTACATCCATACCCATCATGTGTCCCAATCCGTGAGGCAGGAACATAGCGTGGGCACCAGCCTTTACAGCTTCCTCTGTATCACCCTTGGCAAGACCGAGCTCCTTCATGCGGTCGAAGAGCAGGCGGCAAACACCGAAGTGAACATCTGCCCATTTTACACCTGGCTTTGCTACTTCGAGAGCATAGTCGTGGCAAGCTTCTACGATGGTGTAGATTTCCAGCTGGCGCTGGCTGAACTTACCGCTCACAGGCATGGTACGGGTATTGTCTGAACAGTAGTTGTTCATGGTCTCAGCACCCGCATCGCAGAGTGCCAGTCTGCCTTCCTCCAACAAGTTCATTGATGGATAGCCATGCTGAATCTCGCCGTGCTGGCTGAAGATGGTTGGGAAGCTGACCATTGATCCGTAAGAATGTGCAATTCCGCTTACCTGACCGGCTACGTATTTCTCTGTGATACCTGGGCGAACCAGTTTCATGGCTGTGGTATGCATCTTGTAACCGATGACTGCAGCACGCTCCAGCTCTTCGATTTCCTCCTGGGTCTTGGTAGAGCGCATCTTGACTACAGCCTTGATCAGGTCCATGCTGGCTTCTTCCTTCTGCTGAACAGGGTGGATGCCGAGCAAGTCGAATACCTGAAGCTTGATGTCGTAGCGGTAAGGAGGCAGGAAGTGAATCTTGCGCTTCTTCGACATGGCATCGTTGCAGATGGTCTTGAGAGTCTTCATTGGCGCAGAGTTATGAACACCCACCTGTTCTGCCAGGTCGTGTACGCTGTCTACGCTTCCATACCAAACAATGTCAACCAGGTCGATGTCGTCACCGATCAGAGTCTCGATGTCGTTATCTATATCAATCACACCAACCAATCCTTCGCGCTGCTGTCCGAAGTAATACAGGAAAGTAGAGTCCTGACGGAATGGGTAATATCCGTTGTTTGGGAAATTACATGGTGAATTGTTGTTTCCGAAAAGAATGATCACGCCGCTCTTTACAAGCTTCTTGAGCTCCTGGCGACGGCTGATATAAGTGTCCTTGCTAAACATATTTTTAGAATTTTACTTTATTTTGCTGCAAAGTTAGCAAATATTTCGCAAAAATGTATTATCTTTGCAAGCAAAAATAAAATATTCGTGTGAATTTATAAATAATTAATACATTCATGCGCTTTTTGATGGTAAATTGTAATGAAAATCGTAAAGAATACGCTTGTTTATTGCATGTTTGCTATCAGATTGAAAGCTATAATTGAAGAATAAAAAGCAGTTAAACAGTTATGAAGATAAAATTGAGAAATACAGGATTGGTATTAGAGGGTGGAGGCATGCGTGGTGTATTCACCAGTGGTGTGCTGGATGCCTTCATGAAGCATGATGTGTACTTTCCTTACACGGTGGCGGTATCGGCTGGAGCCTGCAATGGCATGTCGTATATAAGCCGTCAGCCTCGCCGTGCCCGAATTTCAAACATTGATTATTTGGCGCGTTATCAGTATATAGGTATTCGCCATCTCGTTACCCAGGGATGTATCTTCGACCGTAAGTTGCTTTATGATAAGTTCCCGAACCAGTTGCTTCCTTATGATTTCGACACCTTTTTTAAATATGCCGATGGCTTCGAAATGGTTACCACCAACTGTCTTACGGGACTGCCGATGTATCTTTCGGAGAACCACGACCGTCAGCGTGCCCTCGATATCGTGCGTGCTTCCAGCAGTCTGCCCTATGTAAGTAAGATTGTGAATGTGGATGGCATTCCGATGTTGGATGGTGGCATAGCCGACAGCATTCCCGTGCAGCGTGCCTTTGACAAGGGGTTTGAGCATAATGTGGTTATCCTGACACGTAACAAGGGGTGGAGGGATACCGGTAAGGATAGAAAGCTACCTTATTTATATAAGAACTATCCGCGTCTGCGAGTGGCACTGAGCCGTCGCCACAGGGCTTATAATGAGCAGATTCAACTGGTCGATGATCTGGAGGCTGCAGGAAAGATTACCTGTATTCGCCCGATACGTCCGATGGAGGTGGGACGCATAGAGAAGGATACTGCAAGGTTGGAGCGGCTCTATGAGGAAGGTTTCATGCTGGGTGAAGCTTTCTGCGAGAAATATCTGTAAAAAATGAGAAAAGCTTACTCGTTGTCTGGAATTTCAGACAATGAGCAAGCTATATTGCTATAATAAAAAAGCCGTAAATCAATATCAGGCATGATAAAGTTATGATTCGATATCATCTATATTGAAAACGGGAGATGTTTATTCCTCAAGCAGGTCTGGGCGCAGGCGCTTGGTTCGCTCCATGGCTTGGTCGAACTCCCATTGGCGTATCTTCGCCTCGTTGCCGCTCAGAAGAATCTCTGGCACTTTCCAACCCTTGTAGTCGGATGGGCGGGTGTAGATAGGAGCTGAGAGGATATCGTCCTGGAAACAGTCGGATAGGGCACTCTGCTCGTCGCTGATAACGCCCGGTACCAGTCTGATCACCGCATCCGAGATAATTGCTGCAGCAAGCTCTCCACCTGTGAGCACATAGTCGCCCACGCTGATTTCGCGGGTGATAAGGTGGTCGCGCACACGCTGGTCTATTCCCTTGTAGTGACCACAGAGGATGATGAGGTTGCCACCCAGCGACATTTCGTTGGCTATCTTCTGGTTGAAGGTTTCGCCGTCAGGAGATACGTAGATTACGTCGTCGTACTCACGTTCTGCCTTCAGTGCCGTGATGCATCGGTCGATAGGCTCGCATTGCATCACCATGCCGGCACTTCCACCGTATGGATAGTCGTCCACTCGCTTCCATTTATCTAATGTATAGTCGCGCAAGTTGTGCAGATGAATCTCTGCGAGACCCTTCTTCTGCGCACGTGCCAGAATCGACTCGTTGAAGAAGCCTTCCAGCATCTCTGGTAATACTGTAATAATGTCTATTCTCATATCATCTGCAAAATTAATAAATAATGTAGTAAGTTCCAAATCTTTTTCATCTTTTCTTTGTTTTTTGAGCCGAAAATTTGTTTTTTGCAGCTAAAACAAGCGGTTTGCTTGAAAATCGTAATTTTAGCGTGTTGGCACCAAAATAAGGTTGATTATTGCATAAATATGCAACAAATTCATCAAAAACAAAGAAATTTAATAGCAAAATGATAAATAATCGTGAAAATGTGCTACTATTTGAAGAAAAAGTCGTATATTTGCAAACAAAATCGCTCGATTAGGGTACATCGCATAGAAAAATGGTGTGCGTACACACGAGTGCATGGTTAATTTAATAATAGTGAATAAGATGATACTGGACATTGAAATGCTGAGAAGCTTTTATGCTTCGTATTCGGAAAGTGTAAAACAGGCGAAAGCTACTGTAAAACGACCTCTCACTTACGCCGAGAAGGTGCTCTTTGCGCATCTTTTCGACCCATCTGAGTTGCGACCATATAAAAGAGGTGTAGAATATGTGGATTTCCGACCTAACCGCGTGGCGATGCAGGATGCTACTGCTCAGATGGCGCTCTTGCAGTTTATGAACGCCGGTAAGGACAAGGTGGCAGTGCCTGCATCAGTACATTGCGATCACTTGATTCGTGCCGACGTGGGTGCTACACAAGACCTGCCTGAGGCATGCAAGACTAATAAAGAGGTATATGACTTCCTGAAGTCGGTATCTCAGAAATATCACATCGGATTCTGGGGACCAGGTGCTGGTATCATCCATCAGGTGGTACTTGAGAACTATGCCTTCCCGGGAGGTATGATGGTGGGTACTGACTCCCATACCCCAAACGCCGGCGGTCTCGGTATGGTAGCCGTGGGTGTTGGTGGTGCCGATGCCGTGGATGTGCTTACAGGTCAGCCTTGGGAGCTCAAGATGCCACGCCTCATCGGTGTGCATCTCACAGGCAAGCTCTCCGGATGGGCTACTCCTAAGGATGTGATTCTCGAAATCCTGGGCATCCTCACCGTGAAGGGTGGTACCAATGCCATCCTCGAATACTTTGGCGAGGGCTTGGATAGCATCTCTACCACGGGTAAGGCTACCATCTGTAACATGGGTGCAGAGCTGGGTGCTACCTGCTCTATCTTCCCATTCGACCAGAATGCCAGCGAATATCTTCGCAAGACGGGTCGTGAGGAGATTGCTTCTCTTGCCCAGAAGAACGCTGCCGAGCTTCGTGCCGACGATGAGGTACTTGCCAATCCGGCTGCTTTCTACGACCAGATTGTAGAAATCGACCTCTCTAAGGTGGAGCCACATCTCAATGGTCCGTTTACTCCGGATGCAGCAACTCCTATCTCTCACATGAAGGCGAAGGGACCTGCCAACGACTATCCAATGGTTGTTGAAGTGGGATTGGTAGGTAGCTGTACCAACTCTTCCTATCAGGACTTGGCCCGTGCTGCAAGTGTAGCCCGACAGGCTTACGAGAAGGGAATCCAGGTAAAGGGGCAGCTTATCATCAACCCTGGTTCTGAGCAGATTCGCTATACTGCCGAGCGTGACGGAATCCTCGATGACTTCAAGAAGATTGGAGCCTTGATCATGACCAATGCCTGCGGTCCTTGCATCGGACAGTGGAAGCGTCATACCGATGACAACACCCGCAAGAATGCCATCGTCACCTCTTTCAATAGAAACTTCCGCCGTCGTGCTGATGGCAACCCTAATACATTCGCCTTCATCGGCAGCCCGGAGCTCACCGTGGCTCTCACCATTGCCGGCCGTCTGGATTTCAATCCAGCCACCGACACCTTATTAGATAAGGCTGGCAACAGCGTGAAGCTCGATGCGCCTACCGGTTTTACCTTCCCTCCTAAGGGATTCGCCGTGGAAGACAAGGGCTTCATTGCTCCTAGCGAGGCGAATGCCAATATCGAGGTAGTGATTGCTCCAGACAGCAACCGCCTGCAGAAACTGGCTCCATTCGCTCCTTGGGATGGTAAGGACCTGGTAGATATGCCTCTCCTCATCAAGACCGAGGGCAAGTGTACCACCGACCACATCTCTATGGCTGGACCATGGTTGAAGTTCCGTGGACATCTTCAGAACATCTCTGACAACCTGCTGATGGGTGCCGTCAACGCCTTCAATGGCGAGAGCAACAAGGTGAAGAACCAGTTGGATGGCAAGTATGTGGAGGTTTCTACCGCAGCCAAGGCTTACAAGGCACAGGGCATCAGCAGCATCGTGGTAGCAGAGGATAACTATGGCGAGGGATCATCCCGTGAGCATGCAGCCATGGAACCTCGTTTCCTGAACGTGAAGGTGATTCTTGCCAAGAGCTTCGCCCGTATTCACGAAACCAACTTGAAGAAGCAGGGTATGCTCGCCCTTACATTCTGCAACAAGGATGATTATAATAAGGTACAGGAAGACGACCGCATCTCACTCACCGGACTGAAGGAGTTTGTGCCAGGTTCTAAACTCACTGTCACCCTGAAGCACAAGGATGGTTCTGAGGATAGTTTCGAGGTTGAGCATACTTATAATGATACACAGATTGCATGGTTCAAGGCCGGTTCTGCATTGAACTTTGCTGCAAAGAAGTAATCTTGCAGCAGGAAAAGTAACAGTTTGTGCCATGCAACTTAAAAAGTAACAGTTATGAATAAAGAGTATTTGATATATAAATTAAGCGATGAGGTAAAGAACTCATGCAAGATAGATAAGGAGGCATTTACCAAGTTCAACGTGAAGCGTGGACTTCGTAATGAGGATGGCTCTGGTGTGCTGGTCGGACTGACCAACATCGGTAACGTTGTAGGTTACGAACGCGATGAGAATGGCAAGCTGAAGCCTACCGAGGGTAAGCTCTATTATCGTGGCTACGAGCTTGACGACCTCGTTACTCCTCTCTTGAAGGAGAAACGATTCGGTTTTGAGGAGGTTGCCTTCCTGCTCCTTTCCGGTCAGCTGCCGGATAAGGAGGAGCTGGAGGCTTTCAAGGAACTCCTCAACGACAACATGCCGCTCGACCACCGTACCATTACTCACATCATCGAACTGGAGGGTTCTAACATCATGAACATCCTGGCTCGTTGCGTGCTCGAAATGTACACCTTCGATCCGAACCCTGACGATATCAGCCGCGACAACCTGATGCGTCAGAGTGTGGAGCTGATTGCGAAGTTCCCAACCATCATCGCCTATGCATACAACATCTATCGTCACTCTGTGCAGGGCAGAAGCTTGCACATTCGCCATCCACGCGAGAATCTCTCTATCGCAGAGAATTTCCTCTATATGATGAAGCACGAGAACTACTCTGAGCTGGATGCGCGTATGCTCGATCTGCTCCTCATCATTCAGGCAGAGCATGGTGGTGGTAACAACTCTACCTTCACGGTGCGTGTCACCTCTTCTACCCGCACGGATACCTACAGCTCTATTGCTGCCGGTATCGGTAGCTTGAAGGGTCCTCTTCATGGTGGTGCCAACATCAAGGTTATCAATATGTTCCATCATCTGAAGGAGGCTATCAAGGATTGGACCAATGTCAACGAACTCGATATCTACCTGAAGCGCATGCTCAATAAGGAGGCTTATGATAAGACGGGTCTTATCTATGGTATCGGCCATGCCGTGTATACCTTGAGCGATCCTCGTGCCGTAGAGCTGAAGCGACTGGCTGGCGAACTTGCCAAGGAGAAGGGCAGAGAGGATGAGTACAACTTCCTGAAGCTCATAGAGCAGGAGGGTATCAAGTGCCTGCAGGAGCATCGTGGCGGCAGCAAGCCAGCTTGCGCCAACCTCGACTTCTATAGCGGCTTCATCTATGAGATGATTGGTCTGCCTCAGGAAATTTATACGCCTATCTTCGCTATGGCCCGTATTGTGGGCTGGACTGCCCACCGCATCGAGGAACTCAACTTCGAGGGTCGTCGCATCATCCGTCCTGCTTACAAGAATATCCTGGGTGAGTTGGATTATACCCCATTGGATGAGCGATAAAAAGACTGTTTTATGGGTGCGAGATAAAAAAGCATCACATCTAGAATGATTGATTGTATAAAAAAGACAATGCTCGCTGGAGCATTGTCTTTTTATGTTTATAGGGTAGTTTCTAAGTTTATTTAGTAAAGTTCTGTTTGAAACGAAGATTTTTATTTAAAGAGTGTTAAATATTTGAGTTTTAAAGGGATTTTATTTGCTTATAACGGATATTTGTCGTAACTTTGTCGACGGATTGCTAAAGTAGAAGGCACTATTCAAGGTGCTTAAAAAAATAGTAATAGATAATAATTTTAAGTATAGGTAAATTAAGGTGCTGCATTGAATGTCAGGCATCAATATGAAGGTATTAAATTAAGAATTGAATGGAAAAGGAATTTGAAGATTATTGGAATGCACATCGCAAGCGTATGCTGCTGAATGCACCACGCGAATTGCGAGAAGAATACTTGGAGTCTACTAAGTTGGATTCACCAATGGATTGGGTGTGTTTCGTTTTGCCTGTGGCGGTAGGTATCTTGGTACAGCCGCATATACACTTTGCAAGCGAGATACTCTCATGGATTATAGTGCTGCTCATCGTGGTGGTGCTTTTTGCCTTGTTGCAGATGGTGAAGCCGATGTTGCAGAAAAAGAAAACTACTATTCAGGTGATAGAGCAGATTAAGCAATATTACTATGATAGATATAAAAAATACGGATTGGATAAAATGGAGCCTTGGAAATAGGGCTCCATTTTTTTATTCGATTTGTAATGCTTTTATTCGATTTATAATGTTTTTATTCGATTTTTATACTATCATGAAGTCGCTCATCACGTCGTCTGATATATAGAGACCCTGATGGGTGAGCGATAGCCTTCCGTCTTCTATCTTCATCAGTCCACGCACTATATGCTTCTCTGCTTCCTGCATCATTTTCCCGGCAAGTTCTTTTCCGAATTCCTGTTTCGTCTTCTCGATGTCGATGCCGTCGCTTGTTCGCAATGCGGTGGTAATGAGGTCGTTGTATCGGGTGTTGAGGTCGAGTGTCTCGCTTTCCGATGGCAGTTCTCCTTGGTTGATTCGGGAGATATATTCACTGATGTCGTCTACGTTCCAGCTTCTCATGGCTTTGCCGTTCCGCTTGTAGGAATGGGCAGCCGCACCTATTCCGATGTAAGGTATCTCGTGCCAGTAGCTGCTGTTGTGGCGTGACCGCTTGCCGGGACGGGCAAAGTTGCTGATTTCGTAGTGCTCGTAGCCGGCTTCGGTCAGCTGGCTGATTAGCTGCTCGTACATCTGGCGGCTGGCCTCCTCGTCTATTTCCTCTATTTTTCCTTGCTCCAGCATTCTGTAGAGGGTGGTTCCCTCTTCATACATCAGACTGTAGGCTGAAATATGCTCCACGCCCAGATTGATGGCTGCTGTGATGTCGCTCTGCCAGTCGGCTAGGGTTTCTTGGGGGAAACCGAACATCAGGTCGATGCTGATGTTGCGGATGCCGATGCCGCGAAGCCTTTCTACGGCTGTCTTCACCTCGGCAGCATTGTGGCGGCGATGAAGAAAGCGGAGGCGATGGTCTGAGAAGGTCTGCGCACCCATGCTCACACGGTTCACGGGCAGCAGCTTCAGGGTTTCGCAGAATTCCTCGGTCACGTCGTCGGGATTGCACTCCATGGTGATTTCCATCTCCGGCAAGGAAGTTTCATGCCCTTTTTGAGCAGAAAGCTCTTCCTTCCTGGTGTCATCCGGGAATCCGCTTTGAAGATAGTTCTGCCTGATGGCATCGAAGAGGCGGATGAGCTGGTCTCCGGTCAGCTGGCTTGGAGTGCCGCCTCCCAGATAGATGGTTTCGATGTTTTCACCGTCGCCCAGTGCCTTCGGGATGGGGCGCAGTTCCATCTCTCTGCAGAGTGCGTCCACGTAAGCATCTCTCATTTTGAGTGATGTGGTGCTGTAAAAGCCGCAGTAGATGCAGCGGCTTTCGCAAAAGGGGATATGTATGTATAAACCTGCCATAATTTCTGATTCTTTAAATTTTCAATTCTCTTCCCACCTTCCCCTTAATATAATAAGGTGTAGGGGGCGAAAAAAGTCTTAACAAGATGCAAAATTACTAATATGTTTTAAATTATGGCAACTTTTTTGCGAAAATGTTTGGTGGTACGCAAAAAAAAGCGTAATTTAGTAGCATGAAACAGAAAACCGCATGGTTTTACTGATCATGAACAACTGACAAACATTAAGTATAACCCCTTAAAAATCTATAAGCGTCATGAGAGTATATCAGACAAATGAGATTAAAAACATTGCATTGCTGGGCAGTGCGGGTAGCGGCAAGACTACACTTGCCGAAAGTATGTTATTTGAAGCAGGCGTTATCAAGCGTAGAGGCTCTGTAGAAGCGAAGAATACGGTGAGCGACTACTTCCCAGTTGAGCTGGAGTATGGTTACTCTGTGTTCCCTACCGTTTTTCACGTGGAGTGGAACAACAAGAAGTTGAATATCATCGACTGCCCTGGTAGCGACGATTTCGTTGGTGGTGCTATCACATCACTCAACGTAACCGATCAGGCAGTGATCCTTATCAATGGTCAATATGGTCCTGAGGTAGGCACCCAGAACAACTTCCGTTATACCGAGAAGTTGGGCAAGCCTGTCATCTTCCTCGTTAACCAGCTTGACTCAGACAAGTGTGATTTTGATAACCTCATTGCAACCATGAAGGACATCTATGGTCCTAAGTGTGTGCAGATTCAATATCCTATCGAGACCGGTCCTGGCTTCAATGCTCTCATTGACGTCTTATTGATGAAAAAATATTCCTGGAAACCAGAAGGCGGTGCACCTATCATCGAGGATATTCCTGAAGAGGAAATGGATAAGGCAATGGGACTGCATGCTGCGCTCGTTGAGGCTGCTGCCGAGAACGACGAGGGCCTGATGGAGAAATTCTTCGAGAGCGAGAGCTTGACAGAGGATGAACTCCGCGAGGGTATCCGCAAGGGTTTGGTTACCCGCAGCATCTTCCCTGTATTCTGCGTTTGCGCCGGTAAGTCGATGGGCGTTCATCGCCTCATGGAGTTCCTGGGCAATGTGGTTCCTTTCGTAAGCGAGATGCCTAAGCTGCACAATACCCGTGGTGAAGAGATTGCTCCTGATACCAACGGTCCTGAGAGTGTTTACTTCTTCAAGACTGGCCTGGAGCCACACATCGGCGAGGTGAGCTACTTCAAGGTGATGAGCGGTTCTATCAAGAGCGGCGACGACCTGACCAATGCTGACCGTGGTTCTAAGGAGCGCATCGGACAGATTTATGCCTGCGCTGGTGCCAACCGTGTGCCTGTGGATCAGTTGAATGCTGGTGACATCGGTTGTACCGTGAAGATGAAGGACGTGAAGACGGGTAATACCCTGAACGGAAAGGGTGCCGAGTGGCGCTTCGATTTCATTAAGTATCCTAACCCTAAGTATTCCCGTGCCATCAAGGCTGCCAATGCTCAGGATACAGAGAAACTGATGGCTGCTCTCATCAAGATGCGCCAGGAAGACCCTACATGGGTGGTTGACCAGAGCAAGGAGCTGCGCCAGGTTATCGTGCGCGGACAGGGTGAGTTCCATCTCCGCACCTTGAAGTGGCGTCTTGAGAACAACGAGAAACTCAATGTTACCTTCGAGGAGCCTCGCATCCCATATCGTGAGACTATTACCAAGAAGGCTCGTGCCGACTACCGTCATAAGAAGCAGAGTGGTGGTGCAGGTCAGTTTGGTGAGGTTCACCTCATCGTTGAGCCATACGCAGAGGGTATGCCAGACCCAACATCATTCACCTTCAACGGCCAGGAGTTCAAGATGAACATCAAGAGCCGCGAGGAAGTTTCACTGGAGTGGGGTGGCAAGCTGGTATTCCTCAACTCAGTGGTAGGTGGTGCCATCGATGCACGCTTCATGCCTGCCATCCTGAAGGGTATCATGGATTGTATGGAGCACGGACCTCTTACAGGTTCTTATGCCCGCGACGTTCGCGTCATCGTATATGATGGCAAGATGCATCCGGTAGACAGCAACGAGTTGTCGTTCATGCTGGCAGCCCGCCGTGCCTTCAGCGACGCCTTCAAGCAGGCAGGTCCTAAGATTCTGGAGCCTATCTACGATTTGGAGGTTTATGTACCTGCCGACTATATGGGTGATGTGATGAGCGACCTTCAGGGACGCCGTGCCCTCATCATGGGTATGGATTCTGAGGCTGGTTACCAGAAGCTCAGTGCCAAGATTCCTCTGAAGGAGCTTGCCAACTATTCCATCTCTCTGAGTTCACTCACGGGTGGTAGAGCTTCGTTCACTACCAAGTTTGCCAGCTACGAGTTGGTTCCTTCCGACATTCAGAGCAAGCTGATTGCCGATCACGAGGCCGAACTGGCTAAGGAAGCAGAGTAGAAGAATTATCTCTCTTATATAAATTAAAATTTTATGTTGATATGACCAATAGAGGGGGCGTGCATGTGATATGTACGCTCCCTTACTTGTTTTTCTGAAATTCAAATTCTAAATACGGAGCTATTAATGTTGCTTTTGGTTAAAAACAATTAATATCAAATAAATAATTAACTATTTTGTGTTAATCAATTAAGATTTTTCTTATCTTTGCGCCCATGAAGAAGAAAACGATTTGGACCATAGCCATTATCATGGGCTTTTCGTTCCTCGCGCTGCTATTCCTGCAGCTCAGTTACATCCAGGAGATGGTTAACATGAAGAAGGAACAGTTTGACGAGTCCGTCAACAGAGCCCTATATCAGGCTTCAAGAAACTTGGAGCTGAATGAGACCCTGCGCTATCTTGAAAAAGACGTCAATGAGGCGGAGCGCAAGGCCAACAGAAAAGATTCGGTGGGAACACGGAGCGGCCAGCCGGCAGATGGAACCGTACAGCATTCTCATCAGTATTCTGTGGTGGGCAAGGACGGCACGGTGTATTCATCCTTCGAGTTGAAGACCATCGCCACCAATCCTGCCAACAAGCCGAAGGCGATGATTCTCAGAAGCGACAGGAATTCGCTCAGCGAAACGCAGAAATCGCTGCAGGAGATAGTGAAGAACCGCTATGTGTATCAGAAGGCTTTGCTCGATGAGGTGGTGTATTCCATTCTCTACTCGGCATCCGACAAGCCTCTGAAGGAGCGAATCAACTTCAAGCAGCTTGATCAGGACCTCAAGGCAGAGATGATGAACAACGGCATCAACATCCCTTATCACTTCACGGTGACAACGCAGGATGGACGAGAGGTGTACCGCTGCCCAGACTTTAGCGACGAGGGCGAGGAGTACAGCTATTCGCAGGTGCTCTTCAGAAACGACCCGCAGTCGAAGATGGGTGTCGTGAAGGTTCACTTCCCTGATATGAACAGCTACATTTTCTCCAGTGTGCGCTTCATGATTCCTAGCATCATCTTCACGCTGGTGCTGCTCATCACCTTCATCTTCACCATCGTGGTCATCTTCCGTCAGAAGAGGTACACGGAAATCAAGAACGATTTCATCAACAACATGACCCACGAGCTGAAGACGCCTATCGCCAGCATCAGTCTGGCTGCACAGATGCTCAACGACCCGTCTGTCTCCAAGAGCGAGCAGATGCAGAAACATCTGGGTGGCGTCATTGACGACGAGTCGAAGCGACTCCGCTTTCTGGTAGAGAAGGTGCTGCAGATGAGTATGTTCGACCGCAAGAAGGCGGTGTTCAAGAAGAAGGAACTCGACCTCAACGAAATCGTAGAGAATGCAGCCCATTCGTTCTCACTCCGTGTGGAGCATACGGGCGGCAAGATTTACGTAGATATCGAGGCGATAGATTCCACCCTCTTCGTCGACGAGGTACATTTCCAGAATGTAATCTTCAATCTGATGGACAATGCCGTGAAGTATCGCAAGCCGGATGAGCCGCTGTTCATCACGATGAAGACCTGGAATGATGAGCACCATCTCTATCTCTCTATCAACGATACGGGCATGGGAATGAAGAAGGAGAACCTGAAGAAGATATTCGACAAGTTCTATCGCGTTCATACCGGCAATGTGCACGACGTGAAGGGCTTCGGCCTCGGTCTTGCCTACGTTAAGAAGGTAGTGGATCTGCATGATGGCGAAATCAAGGTAGAAAGCGAGTTGGGCAAGGGCACCACCTTCACCATCAAGCTGCCTGTGATTCATGATTAATTCATGCCAAATCAGCATTCGATATTTAAAAATTCAACAATAATAAAAAGAATATTAACAAATTAAATAGATTAAGATATGGAAGAGACAGTAAAGATCCTGCTTTGCGAGGATGATGAAAACTTGGGTATGTTGCTCCGTGAGTATTTGTTGACCAAGGGTTTTGATACAACATTGTGCCCTGACGGTGAGGCAGGTTTCAAGGAGTTTTCCAAGAATAAGTTTGATATTGCCGTGCTCGACGTGATGATGCCAAAGAAGGATGGTTTCACCCTGGCACAGGAAATCCGCCAGCAGAATGTAGATATGCCAATCGTATTCCTCACAGCCAAGACTCTGAAGGAAGATATCCTCGAGGGTTTCAAGATTGGTGCAGATGATTATATCACCAAGCCATTCTCTATGGAGGAGCTGGTGTTCCGTGTAGAGGCTATCCTTCGCCGTGTACGCGGCAAGAAGTCTAAGGAGTCAACCATGTATCACATCGGTAAGTTCACCTTCGATACACAGAAGCAGCTGCTTACCATCAATGGCGAGCAGACCAAGTTGACAACCAAGGAGAATGAGCTTCTCGCTCTTCTCTGCGCTCATGCCAACGAGATTCTTCAGCGTGATTTCGCCCTGAAGACCATCTGGATAGACGACAACTACTTCAATGCCCGCTCAATGGATGTATATATCACCAAGCTGCGCAAGCATCTGAAGGAAGACCCGCAGATAGAGATTATCAACATCCATGGCAAGGGCTATAAGCTCATCGTGCCAGATGCAGAATAATGCCTATATTATATAAGGTGTAAGAAGAAAAGGGATAAGTCGTCAGCCGACTTATCCCTTTTTCAATGAATACACGAATCCTGCCACACCGGCAAGAACGAAGAATAATCCTGCGAAGAGCATGATGTTGCTCTTCATGGAAAAGGCGAAGCTGGCAGCAAGCAGCAAAACGCCCAGCACAATGAACGTCATGCCCATGGAAGGGATGACGCGGAGCGAATCTTTCAATTTTTTGTTCATAATTCCTACTATTTTCAAATATTTCCTGCAAAAGTACAAAAAATATTTGGTTAATTCAAAAAAAAGTTGTAATTTTGCACCGCAATTCGTGAAATAGAGGTGTTTTCGCACACATTTCGTCGTTTTGCAAGAGAATTTTAATATTAATATTTAATCATTTACAAAGTAGTATGAATCAATACGAAACCGTTTTCATTTTGACTCCCGTTTTGTCTGATGAACAGATGAAGGAAACGGTCGCTAAGTTCGAGAAGGTACTCACCGATAATGGTGCTGAGATTCTGAACAAGGAGGCTTGGGGTTTGAAGAAGTTGGCTTACAACATCGAGAAGAAGACATCAGGCTTCTACAGCTTGGTTGAGTTCAAGGCAGAGCCAACTGTTATCGCTAAACTCGAGACAGCTTTCCGCCGCGACGAGAAAGTAATTCGTTACATGACTGTTAAACTTGACAAGTATGCCGTTGCTTACGCAGAGAAGCGTCGTGCAAAGCTTGGTAAAAAAGAGGAGGCTTAATCATGGCAGATCAGAAATCAGAAATCCGTTATTTGACCGCTCCTTCTATCGACACAAAGAAGAAGAAGTATTGCCGTTTCAAGAAGAGCGGCATTAAGTACATCGACTATAAGGACCCAGAGTTCTTGAAGAAGTTCTTGAACGAGCAGGGTAAGATCCTTCCACGTCGTATCACAGGTACATCTTTGAAGTATCAGCGCCGCGTGGCACAGGCTGTTAAGCGTGCTCGCCAGATCGCTTTGCTTCCTTACGTAACCGATTTGATGAAGTAATTTAAGGAGGAGAAGAAGAAATGGAAATTATTTTGAAGCAAGATATTATCGGTCTTGGATACAAGAACGATATCGTAAATGTAAAGAGTGGTTATGGTCGTAACTTCCTTATCCCTACAGGTAAGGCTGTTATCGCTTCTCCAGCTGCTAAGAAGCAGTTGGCTGAGGACTTGAAGCAGCAGGCTCACAAGCTTGAGGCTATCAAGGCTGAGGCTGTTAAGAAGGGCGAGGCTCTCAATGGCATCGTTCTTACTATCGCTGCTAAGGTTAGTGCTACAGGTCAGCTCTACGGTTCAGTTAACGCTGCTACCGTTGCTGAGGAGCTCGCTAAGAAGGGCATCGAGGTTGATCGCAAGATCATCACTATGAAGGATGCTAAGAAGGTAGGCGAGTACGAGGCTACTGTACACTACCACAAGGAGGTTGAGGTTAAGGTTCCAGTTAACGTTGTTGCTGAGAACGCTCCTGTTGCAGCTCCTGCTGCTGAGGAGGCTCCAGTTGAGGCTCCTGCTACAGAGGAGGAGGCTCCAGCTGCTGAGTAATCCCTTAAGGATAAAAATATCTCAAATCGACAAAAGTACGATAATTTTCGCACTGTAAAGCAAATTAATATAAAGAATCCCTTTTGCCGCAAGGCATTAGGGATTTTTTTTGTGTGTTTTAAGTCCGATTCTCAGATTTTTGTTGTTTTTCTCACGTTTCTCAGTTTTTTATTGTACCTTTGCAAGCGAAATAAGAAAATGATTGTAGAAAAATAGAATATTAATAATAAACTAAAAAAAATAGGATAAAATGAAAGCATTTGTTTTCCCTGGACAGGGTTCTCAGTTCGTAGGTATGGGTAAGGACCTCTACGATAACAACGCATTGGCAAAAGAACTTTTTGATAAGGCCGACGAGATTCTCGGCTTCAAGATTACTGATATCATGTTCGCCGGTACCGACGAGCAGCTCAAGGAGACCAAGGTTACACAGCCTGCTGTGTTCCTCCACTCTGTCATCTCTGCCCTCTGCTTGGGCGAGGAGTTCAACCCAGCTATGGTGGCTGGTCACTCTCTCGGTGAGTTCTCAGCATTGGTTGCTGCTGGCGCCATGGCTTTCGAGGATGGCTTGAAGCTCGTTGCTGCGCGTGCCAACGCTATGCAGAAGGCGTGTGAGGCTAACCCTGGTACAATGGCTGCCATCATCGGCTTGCCAGACGAGAAGGTTGAGGAAATCTGCGCTGAGGTAAGCACAGAGGGCAACGTGGTGGTTGCTGCTAACTACAACTGCCCTGGTCAGCTCGTTATCTCTGGTAACGTTGACGCTATCAACGCTGCCTGCGAGAAGCTGAAGGCTGCCGGCGCTAAGCGTGCTTTGCCATTGAAGGTGGGTGGTGCTTTCCACTCTCCATTGATGCAGCCAGCCAAGGACGAACTCCAGGCTGCCATCGAGAAGACTACATTCTCTGCACCTAAGTGCCCAGTTTACCAGAACGTAGACGGCAAGCCTCATACAGACCCAGCCGAGATTCAGAAGAACCTCATCGCTCAGCTCACAAGCTCAGTTCGCTGGACATCTTCTGTTCAGGCTATGATTGCCGATGGTGCTGACGACTTCACAGAGTGTGGTCCTGGTAAGGCATTGCAGGGCATGATCGGTCGCATCGACAAGACTGTCGCTGCTCACGGTATCGCTTAGTTCTTTGTATGGAGAAAAAAATCGTAATCTATCAGGTTCTTCCACGTCTCTTTGGCAATGGTAACACCACTTGCAAGGAGAATGGAACCATTGAGGAAAATGGTTGCGGAAAACTGAATAACTTTACCGACGATGTGCTGGCCCGTATCCATGATATGGGCTTCACGCACGTCTGGTACACAGGTGTGATTCGTCACGCCACCCAGACAAACTACTCTTCCTTTGGAATTCCTACCCAGCATGCCGAGGTGGTGAAGGGCAAGGCAGGTTCGCCATACGCCATCACCGACTATTATGACATCGACCCCGATTTGGCGGTGAACGTGAGCATGCGAATGAAGGAGTGGGAGAGTCTCATCGAGCGCACGCACAAGGCAGGCATGAAGGTAATCATGGATTTCGTGCCAAACCATGTGGCCCGAGAGTATCATTCCATTTGCAAACCGGCAGGTGTACGAGATTTAGGAGAAGATGATGATCCGAACATGCATTTCTCTACCAGGAATAATTTCTATTATGCCTGGGGCGATCTGGATTTGAACGAGATTCGTCATTCCAAGCCAGAATTCAAGGCTTTTCATGCTAAAGACGCTAAAATTTATGAGCAGTATGAGGAGAGCCCTGCCAAGGCCACGGGTAACGACCGCTTTGACAACCGCCCTGGTTGCAACGACTGGTATGAGACCGTGAAGCTCAACTATGGTGTGGATTATTGCGATGCCGGAGGCAGAAGCTATCATTACGAGCCGGTGCCAAGCACCTGGGGCAAGATGACCGATATTCTGCTCTTCTGGGCAAGTAAGGGTGTGGATGGCTTCCGCTGCGACATGGCAGAGATGGTGCCTACTGCATTCTGGGACTACGCCACACAGATTCTGAAGGCGAAGTATCCTCACATCGTGGTTATCGGCGAGGTATATGATCCTAACCAGTATCGCAACTTCGTGAAGGCAGGCTTCGATTATCTCTACGACAAGGTGGGCATGTACGATTGTCTGCGTGGTGTGATTCGCGGCGAGCGTCCGGCAGCCAGCATCACCCATGAGTGGCAGGTGGTGGATGATATCCGCCAGCACATGCTCTATTTCCTTGAGAATCATGATGAGCAGCGCATCGCCAGCGATTTCTTCTGCGGCAGTGCCATGAAGGCGATTCCTGCGGCAGCCATGAGCCTCTTCTTCCAGAAGAATCCTTTCATGCTTTACAGCGGACAGGAGTTTGGCGAGAAGGGTATGGACAAGGAGGGATTCAGCGGCAGAGACGGCAGAACCACGATATTCGACTACTGGAGCCCGTCTACTCTGGCCCATGCCTATCAGAATTCGGCCGATGAGACCCTGACTCCGGAGCAGAAGTATCTGGCAGCCACCTATCGCCAGCTTCTCCGACTTGCCAACGAGGAGAAGGCACTTCGCGAGGGTGATACCTTCGACCTGATGTATGTGAATCCGGGTTCAGAGAATTTCGACCCGAGAACCAACTTTGCCTTCCTTCGCAAGAAGGATGATGAAGTGATGCTCATCGTGCTCAACTTTGCTCAGGAGGCCCGACAGTTGCAGGTTTGCATCCCTGGTCATGCCTTCGATTTCTTCCATATTGCCGAAGAAGAGGTGCTCGTTATAGAGCTGTTCTCGGGTGGCAAGAAGAAGGTAGAGTTGAAGAAGGACGGGGTATTCCCGATATCAATGGATGCCAACGGAGTAAGAATCTATAAATTCAATGTCAAGATGGAGGAGACTGATTTCATATTGAATGAGCATCACAAGGAGGAGTTCCCTCCTGCTCATACGGCTGAGCATCTGCTCAACCAGTTGATGGTTCGTATGTTTGGTTGCGAGCGCAGCAAGAATGCGCACATCGAGCGCAAGAAGAGCAAGATGACCTTCGTGGTTGATCACAAGCCTACCCGCCAGGAGGAGAAGGCGATCGAGACGGAGATGAATCGCCTGATAGAGCTTGATATGCCAGTGACCTACGAGTTTGTGGATCGTGACCACATCCCAGCTGGTGTGAAGATAGACCGTCTTCCTGACGATGCCAGCGAAACATTGCGTCTGGTTCGCATTGGCGACTACGATGTTTGTCCATGCATAGGCAAGCACGTCCGTTCAACGGCTCAGATTGGCAAGTTTGTCTTGCTCGGTACGAATTGGGATGAGCATGCTCACTCATTGCGTATCCGTTTCAAGATTGTGCAGTAATTTAATTACCCTATAAAGGGCATATAGTTGTTTTTTCAGGCAGCTGTATGCCTTTTTTCTTTTCTTCCGGAATCACGGGTGCAAAGTTACGGCTATTTTCCGATACCGCCAAAAATCACCCTGCAGAGTTATGTGAAATTCCGTTAAAATATCGGGGGATATGCGTTAAAGAAAAAAACTCATAGTTTTGGTAACGAGAAAACATAGTTTTTCTTGTACGAACTCATAGCTTCTCTTGTAAGAACTCATAGTGTGCTTACTGACAGCTTATTACGATTACTGATTACTGATTACGATTACAGTTCCATTTTCCGCTAGTTGCCTTATCAAGTGTGAAGGGAGCTTTTAAAGAAGGGTATATTATATATATATATTTATATAGATATATATATAATATACCTCCCCATATAACCCCTCATACATCGTTCGGAAAATGGAACTGTAATCGTAATCAGTAATCACTTTCAGCAAAGTAAGAGGAAAAGTTGGTGGGGTTCATCAGATGAAGGTCACCAAACTATATATGTTGATAATCAGATAGTTGTAAGTGAAAGGAAAAGATGGGATAGCCTATGTTTTTCAATATATTTTTGGGGAATCTATCGAAGTTACCTCCTGCCATTTTCCAGAAAAAACAGAAAGATAGAAAATAATCTTTTGAAAGCTTGCTAGTTTGATTTCTTTTTATTATTTTTGCAACCATAAATATCAGTATATTGAAGATAAAGGCTGATATAAGGGATAAATATCATTATAATGATAGATAAATAATAGAAGATTATGGCAGATTTATATGAATATTCTACTCCGGAATTGGTACGTTTGCTGGGAGTAAGATTCAAGGAATACAGAATGCGGTGCAATCTCACCCAGAAGGAGGTTGCCGAGCTTACTGGGCTTGGCTTGACCACCATCCATAAGTTTGAGAATGGAACAGCAGGCAATCTTTCGCTAGCCACTTTTCTTCTCTTGCTGAAGGTGGTGGGTCAGATTGATGCCATCAATGATGTGCTTCCAGAGCTGCCCCCTTCCCCTTATCTGATGAGAAAGGATGAGAAGAAAGCACAGAGAATTCGTCATACTAAACAATAATGGGCTATGGTAAATACGTTGAGAGTAATGCTTTGGGACGAAGAAATCGGTCGCTTAGCATGGGACGATCGCCGCAGGCTATCGTACTTCACATATAATCCTGAGTTTTTGAAGAAGGGAATCGAAGTTTCTCCTCTTCAGGCTCCTGTGCATGGTATCCGTGCGATGATACCAGTGTGGGGAGAGGATGCCAGAATGTACCAAAAACTTCCTGCATTTTTGGCAGATTCGTTGCCGGATGCTTGGGGTAATCAGCTTTTCGAGCTTTGGCGAATTCAAAATCATATTCCTAATGCTGATATAACTCCGTTGGATAAACTATCCTTTATCGGTAAGCGAGGTATGGGTGCATTGGAATTCTTGCCAGAGGTGGCAAAGACGGATAAGGCTGAAATGATAGATGTCAAGTCGTTGGCCGATTTGGCAGAGCGCATATTCATCGAGCGTGAAAATGCCCACATCATGCCAGAGGAATCTATCACTATGCAGTCTTTGCTTACCGTGGGAACATCGGCTGGTGGACGTCAACCTAAGGCTATCATTGCTATCAATAAAACTACAGGGGAGATACGAAGCGGTCAGGTGGCTGGGCTTCAGGATTATGATTATTACATATTGAAATTTGGAGACACAAAATACAGTTCTGCTGAGATAGAGATGACCTACTATGAGATGGCCATCAAGTCGGGAATAGATATGATGCCATCCAGACTATATGAGATTGATGGAAACAGGAATTTCATAACGAAGCGTTTCGATCGTGATGGTGAGCGGAAATTGCATACACAGACCCTTGCTGCGATTTCTCCGGAAACCGATAGCTATGAGGGACTTGTGGCTATCTGTAGAAAATTACATTTGCCGGAGACTGATTGTCAGGAAGTATTTCGCAGACTTGTGTTCAATGTCCTTTCCAACAATACGGATGATCATACAAAGAATTTCTCTTTTGTGATGGACGAGGCGGGTCTTTGGCGTTTGTCGCCAGCCTACGATCTTACTTATATTATAGATACGGGAGGCTATTTACCCAATACGGGTCATTGTATGTATGTAAGGTCTAAGCTGCATCATATTTCTTACGATGATGCCATTCAGTTTGCCAAGGACAATGGTATTCGTCGTGCTGATGCAATCATCAGGGAAGTAGCTGATTCACTGCGGCAATACCGTGAAATTGCCAAGCGAAATGAGGTTCAGGACAGATGGATCAGTTCCATAGAGTCAGCGATAAATGCTCATCTCGTATCATGGGGGTTGGAGGATAAAGACAACAGTTCTTCTTCTTTTGAGATAGATGGCAAAAGCTGTACAGATGTTCGTATAGAGCAGGCTTACAAAGGCAACTTCCATTTGTATGCAAGCATAGATGGGCGAGAATGTAAGTTTATTATCGGAAAGAACAAGCCCGAATATGCTATGATTCAAGAGACGGGATTGTCAAATCTTTCTAAATCGATGCTCATGGATTTGGTTGCGAAATATCTGCTGAGATAGTATCGCTGCCTGATATAAATGTCAATATATTGAAGATAAAGGCTGATATAAGGGCTAAATATCATTATAATGATAGATAAATAATAGAAGATTATGGCAGATAAAAATAACATCTAACAATACTGCGTATGAAACGTTATACAATAAAGAACCTACCACCCTCTATTCATAAAGAGACAGAGGATATACGACTTACTTTTGCCAAAAGCAGAAGTACATTCTTATGGTGTGCATTCAAGGACTTGCTTTTGAATGAAACTCTTCCTATGAGGATCATTATTGCCATCCTTGTCATAGGAGTCATCGGATTGGTGGCTTTAGACCGTCCTGAAAAATCCATCACCTGCTTGATAGTCCTGCTTATCTACTATGTAAGATACATTTGGACAGTCAACAAAGTTTACTCCTTGTATAAGGAAGGTACTTTTCCGATGCTTACATTCGAAGGACCGCAAAATACAATGAGCGTCGAGGAGGGAAAAAGGTATGTCCGGTTGGAGTCGCCAACCTGGGAAGAAGTGGACCGTATCTGCTTTTACCACAATTGCTTGGTTGTAGGAATGAACAAAAAATCAGAGTATGGGCTATTGTTTATGTGGACAAACGATATGGAAAAAGCGCAGCAAACAGCTTTGGACATGTGGCGGAATGCCTTGGATGCCAAAGCTTCCAACACGAAGATGCCTGAGTTCTATTCAGAAACAGAAGTCGATGAAATATCCAATTTCATTGAGAACATTTTCGGCAATTACGAACTTGTCCTTCACGAGATAGTCTCTCCTGATATTCACGTGGACATTGCTATCATTCCTCCTACTGAAGAACGCAATTATTATACTTTGTGTACAATGGGCGTGGGAGCGCATCGCATGAACGTGCCTGATACATTAAGGTATGAATCCCTAATTGCTGAACGTGTGGAGTTATTGATGTATCTTCCTGCTGACTGGAATCTGTCAGAGGAAGCATCGGAAGACGAACGGAATTTCTGGCCTATTCGTCTCTTGAAAGATTTTGCTCGTATGCCTATCTATAGCGACAGTTGGATGGGTTGGGGACATTCTTTAGGGCAAGAAGAGGTAGAACTCTTTGCAGAGGGCGTTCCATATTCTGCAGCTGTCCTGTTGGCACCACAACCCGACATTGACAACTTCACGTCTTGCCCTTTGACGGTTGGTAAGACTGTAGATTTCTTCCAAGTTTTTCCACTAACTCACGAAGAATTGGAATACAAGATAAAATGTGCCGAGGATGAAGATTGTGAATCTCCTACCGATATGCTGTTAGACCATATTCATGCCGACCGTGAGCATTGGCTGGACTATGCTTTAAGCCGCTTTGATTATCGAGAAAAAAAATAACAACGTTTACCAAGGGTCAACTCGTGTGTCGCTATTTGCCTGTCTGGATTTCGTAAATATAGATACAGCTCCATGCTATATGAGATACATTCCGATATGGGCATAATTGTAACTTGCCTACAAATCGTTGCTTCTTCTACTGGAATCAATAATGTTACGATGGATTCTAATGTAAGCAATTGTCCTGTTTATAATATGAACGGGCAGAGAGTAGGAGGTAGTTATAAGGGCGTAGTAATCCAGAATGGAAAAAAGAGATTAGTAAAGTAAAAACTTGCAGGATATATTATAAATGAAAAACAGCCAACTTTCAAATGTTATTGAAGGTTGGCTGTTTTTTTCTTGCTCAAAAGTTTGTATTATCAATAATTATTTGTATCTTTGCAACGCGAGAACCCGCCAAGCCTCTCAACGATGCTCAAATGTGCGGGTCGTTTTTGTATAATACGTTTATTCTCAAAATATGCTAATGTAAAGATTACTGCATCATTTTTTAGTCGTTTAAGTAGGAGTCGCCGCAGTCGAAAGAATCAACTTTATATTCTGTATCTGAATCAAAACGATAAATATTCATCCTAAAAGTGCGTTATATGTTAAATTCCACTTTTTGTTGATTTCTTCGACTTCTGCATGCAGTTTCTCTCGATTAGCTCTTCTCTGCTCTGGAGTCAAGCTTTCCACTCGCTTCATTTCTTTAACGAAGCGTTCAGCGTCTTTACCCATTAGAATTGGGGTTTCTCTTATTGGTCTTGCCATATTCATATCCTCCTATTATTTTGATGTTTGTATATTTTTATACAACTACTTTCTTATAGTTTTCTTTTGAACTGCCTCATCAAGTATTTAGGATTTCTTCTCATATCCCATAAATCAACAAGGATAATTCTATCGTATTCTTCATCATACCGATAGATGATTTTCCAATTTTTCATGATGATGGCACTACGGTATGAACCTAAGAAACCGAAGTACATAGCTTCCGTGTGCTGGTTGTCGTTGTTCCTATCATCCTTGCTCTAACAAATCTTTGTTTGTCAGAAAATCCAATAATCCAACCGTCAATACTCCGAGTTCGTCTTCTTTGCGATGGATGTCATCACCTACAATAACAATCTTACGGAAGTGGTCATTGATTGACAATAGTGGGCGTCGCTCTTGTTCTTCCTTCTCTGGCGTAGGCATGTGGAAAGCTGACTGGATATACACCCTGTATGGAGGACGGTTTACTACAAAGTCAACCTCTAGCTGCTTTCTTGTAAACTTGCCGTTCTCATCCTTACCACCGAGTTCTACCAATCCTACGTCCACATTATATCCACGGCTACGAAGCTCATTATAGATAATGTTTTCCATAATGTGCGTTTCTTCCTGCTGTCGATAGTTGAGAATGGCTGCACGTATGCCGATATCTGCGAAGTAGTATTTCGTCTCGGTACCAATATATTTTCTGCCTTTCACATCATAGCGCAAGGCTTCTTCTATCAAGAAAGAGTCTTTCAGATAGTCAATATATTGTTTTATAGTGTCTCTTTTTATGGTTACCCCTTGTGCTGATCGAAAGGTATTGGCTATTCTCGTTGGATTGGTTGATGAGCCAATGCCCGAAGCTAGAACACGCACCAATTCCTTCATTCCTTCAGGATTACGCAGATGGTTGCGCTCTATTACGTCACGCAGATAGGTGGTTTCATACAGACCACGCAAATAGTCTGTTTTTTTTTCTTCTGTTTCGAGCAAAGCCACCTGTGGTAGTCCGCCAAAGGTATAGTAGTTCAGCCATGCTTTGCGTATATCGCCACCAATGCCTTTAAAGTATTCGTCAAAGGTGAGAGGCCAGATACGTATCTCGTCACCTCTGCCTCGGAACTCAGTCACAACATCACTTGACAGAAAGCGAGAGTTTGAGCCTGACACATACACATCCACATTTCTCATGTGTGTCAAGCTAAGAATAACCTCCACAAATTCTTCTACCAGTTGCACCTCGTCTAAGACTATATAATAAGGATAGCCATCATTCACCACCTTTGAGTCTATATAGTCAAGTAAAGCATCAGGCTTCCTCAATCGTCTGTTTCGGAAATCATCAAGTTGTATCTCGATGATGTGACTATCAGTCACCCCATGTTCCAACAGCCAATTATGCCAGATATCAAACAGCAGGAATGACTTTCCACATCGTCTGACACCTGTTATAATCTTCACAAGACCGTTCCCGCGTCCTGCAATAAGTTCATTCAAGTATTTCTTACGTTCAAATATCATATTAGAGTACTATTTTTGATACTGGTATCACATTTTACACCGCAAAGATAACATTTATATCTCGAAATACCGCATAAACAATGAAAAAACTGTGTTTTTTAAGAATAAAAAATGTTTTATATAAGCCATAATCCCTTTACTTTAAGATGTTCTATCATTTCCTCTTCGTCAATCAGTCCATTTTTCTCTATGTCGGCTTCTATAGCCTCGATGCGAGCTATGGCTTCTTCTTCGTTGGTAGGTCCCCAGCCAACAAGTGTAGTTTTCTTCTCTTTCATATCTTTCCTGTTTTTAATTTATGGCAAAAATGAAAAGTGTATGTCACCACATTGAATCAGGGTTGGTGGGGTTCATCTGATGAAGGTCACCACATTATTTAATTGATAATCAATAAGATGGAATGGAATTACTTATTGCTTAAACAAATCGTCCATCGTAATCTCGCTCTGTATCATGCCGTATTGGGCATTTCTTGCCACTCCGTAAGTCGTAACGAAGGTGAGGTGCAGAGCCTTGCTGGTACCAGTGGTTTCTCTGAACAACTCACGGCGATAGATGATATGCTCCAAATAGGAAGGAGTAATCTCGAAGGGCTTCATCGAAAACTTCATTTCGCATAGGTTGATGGTCTGGTCTCGTCGGTCGATTACCAAATCTATCTGGGCACCTTCTCGCTTCTTTCCCTCAGAATCCACACTGGCAGGTGCAGACCATGAGCAGATGGATGACTGAACCCCCTCAATGCCTAGGGCACGCTTGATTTGCCTGATATGATGCAGGCATACCTGCTCGAAAGCATAGCCGCACCAGGCACGGTGACTTGGCGAATCAATGGTGTCGGTCCAGAAAGTATCGTCCATGCCAGTGGAGTTCTTGATGTAGCGCAGGTGGAACAGGGAGAAGAGGTCGGTGAGCTGATATACTGCATCTCGCTGCTTCTTGTTGATGGGGTAGTAGCGGCGGATGAAATCGCAGTTGCAGAGATCATCCAATACCTCTGATAGTCCACCATTGTCAGGAATTTTACATTCGCGGATGATGTCCTGTCGGGTCAAGCCCTTTGCCTTTTGAGAAAGTATCTCCACTACTTTACGATAGTTTCTGCTATCCTTGAAAAGCGAACGGAACAGGAAGTCGAACTCTCTTCTCAGTTCGCCGTTCTCCTCAAAAAACAGCTTGTTGATGTTTTGTGCCAGGCTTAAATGAGGTTTGAGCATGTTTAGATAGTAGGGCGTGCCACCTAGCATCATATAGCATTCTACTGTCTGGTGTCGGTTGAATACGATATGATTGTTCTGTAGAAATTCCTCAGTTTCACCTAATGAGAAAGGTGCAAGATAGATGCTGCGGGTTACCCGGTTGTGTAGCCCACCCTTGTCTCCCAGCAGCTTATTGACCATCCATGAGGTGGCTGAACCGCATACCACGAGCATGAGGTTCTGGTCTGAAGCCCATTGGTTCCAGAAGAGTTCGATAGCACTGATGAAGTTGGAGCGTGGGGTGTCGAACCAAGGAAGCTCATCGATGAAGACCACTTTTCGTCTGTCACCGAGAGAAACCAGATAGTCTTTTAGCTGGAAGAATGCTTCCAGCCATGTCTGAGGGGTCTTTCGCTTGATGCCTGAGTATGACTCCAGGGTCATCTTGAAGTTAAAGAGCTGATCTTTCTTGCTAGCCTGATAAGCTCCGGTAAAATAGAAATCGAACTTCTCTTTGAAGAATTGTTTTACCAGAAAAGTCTTGCCAATGCGTCGTCTTCCATAGACTGCTACGAATTCCGGTTTGTTGGATTCATAGCAATCCTGCAACGTTTTCTGCTCTTCCTTGCGTCCTATTATTTTTTGTAGCATAATGGTAAAGTCTTATTTTATGATAACAATTAGCCCTAAGGCTCTGATAATTGGCTACAAAGATAATATTTTATTTGAATACCGCAAAGGATTTTAGATAAAATATGCTTGAACTAGGGCGGTAACTCGTTTTTTAAGGCAGTTACCGCCCCATTTCAAGCATGTTTTGTTGAATTTCGGTTCTATTTTTACAGTGATATATTGTTAATAATCAGAAAAATGCTTGTTTTCTGAAATATTATCCGTATCTTTGTACCTAGATTATAAAGAGTAAGATTATGGCTTCAAAGAGATATCCTTTGGGAATACAAACGTTCTCCGAAATTGTGAAGGGGAATTACTTCTATGCTGACAAGACGGCTATCGTCTATCAGTTGGCTCATTATGCCAAGTTTCATTTTCTGAGTCGCCCACGTCGATTCGGAAAATCCTTGTTTGTATCTACTCTCCAGGCTTACTTCGAGGGTAAGAAAGAACTGTTCAAGGGACTTGCCATCGAACAGATGGAGAAGGAGTGGACGGCATATCCCGTCATTCACCTGGATCTGAGCTGCGGTAAGTATTATAGTTTGGAGAATACTAAAATCATATTGAACAATATCCTTAAAGTTGAAGAGCAGAAATATGGAATAGAAGTTCCTGAATCTGAGCGTGAAGGCTTTGGGGCTCGCTTTAGGGATATTTTGCTGGCTGCCACGGCTCAAACAGGTAAACAGGTTGTCGTTCTCATCGATGAGTATGATGCCCCGATGCATGATTCTGTAAGTGACGAAGACTTGCAGAAGACCATCCGCAACATCATGCGAGATTTCTTCAGCCCCTTGAAGCAGCAAGAGGGAAACATTCGCTTTGTATTTATCACGGGCATCTCTAAGTTCAGTCAGCTCAGCATCTTCAGCGAGTTGAACAATCTCAAGATTCTCACGTTGAAGGATGAATACAGTAGCTGTTGTGGTATCACCAAGAGTGAATTGTCTCAGTATTTCCGTGAGGGTATCGAGGAGATGGCTGAACATAATGGGCTTACTTATGAGGAGACCTTAGAGCAACTCAAGCAGCATTATGATGGCTACCATTTCAGTATCAATAGCGAGGATATCTTCAATCCTTACAGCATCATCAATGCTTTGGACGATAAGGAGTTTAATAGCTATTGGTTTACATCTGGTACGCCTACGTTCCTGGTAGAGTTGTTGCAGCAGAAAAATTTGGACATGCTCAATCTGGATGATTTGTGGATACAGGCTTCACGTTTTGATACACCTACGGAACGACTCACTGATCCTATTCCTGTCCTTTTCCAAAGTGGCTACCTTACCATTAAAGGATATGAGCGAAGAGGAAAATTGTATCATCTCTGTTTCCCAAATCTGGAAGTAAGACAAGGCTTTTCTGATAGTCTCGTCAGGTATTATACTGCACAAGACATGAACAGATATGATGCCATTGTGTATGCTTATGCCAAGAATGTGCTCGTCAATGACGACATGGGAGCCTTTATGCCTCACTTGAAGGCATTCTATGATAAGTTCCCATATACGATTATCAACAATAATGAGCGTCACTATCAAACCGTGATATTCACCATCTTCACCATGCTTGGCGAAGATGTGAAGGTGGAGCATACCACTTCGGATGGAAGAATAGACCTTGTACTCAAGACGGATAAGAGTATCTTTATCTTTGAGTTGAAATATAAGAAGTCTGCCGACATCGCCATGGCACAAATCAGCCACAAGGACTATGCCAAGGCTTTTGCCGATGATGGGCGAAAGGTTGTGAAAGTAGGTATTAACTTCTCTGAAAACCAGCGAAGTATAGAAGATTGGGTGATAGAATAAATGATATAGAAGCAAGTTGGTGACCTTCATCAGATGAAGGTCACCACATTGAACAGGAGTTGGTGGGGTTCATCTGATGAAGGTCACCAACTCTCATTAACTCTGTAAAGTAATGTCATTCAGTTGATTATCTTATATAATCACCGCCGTTCCGCTGCACGTAACCATCAGCATGGAGCCGCTGTTGCCCACGGTTTCGTAATCCAGGTCGATGCCCACGATGGCGTTGCAGCCCAGGGATGCGGCACGGTCGGCCATCTCTCTGAGGGCAGTATCCTTGGCCTGGCGGAGGGTGCTTTCGTAAGAACCGCTTCTTCCGCCTATCACATCACGGACACTGGCAAAGAAATCCTTCACAAAGTTGGTACCAATGATGGTTTCGCCAGTAACTACGCCACGATATTCACGGATAGGGTGGCCTTCTATGGTTGGAGTTGTACTCAAAATCATAATCTTTCCTTTCTTTTTTATGTTATCTATACTATTTATTTATGTAACTATACATGTTATTTTATAGCTTAGACGATAAAATACAGCAAAAGGTTGCAGGAAAAACAAAAAATATGTAAAAAGCAACAAAAAAGAAGCATAAGAAGCACTAGAAGCAAAAAAAGCTCCATTCGCACATAAAACTGCGAATGGAGCTTTTTTCTGAGAATTAAAAAATTACTTTGTCTCCTGCTCTTCCTGCATATCCAGATACTGGTTATCCTTGTCGTAGAATTCATACTGGAGGAACGCCAGCTTCTGCGAAGGAATTACATTGAAGCCGAATCCATACTTAAACTGCCATCTGCGCTTCAGGGAAATGAAACCCTTGTTGATGAAGGCTGCTACATAAGGATTCACATACAAAGTGAACTTCTTGACGCCAATCTTGTTGACTAGGCGGTCAATCTTTCTTTCCAGCTGGTCGGTGAAGAGGATGCTCGACTTGATTTTGCCCGTGCCGAAGCAGGTAGGGCAGGTCTCCTCTACGTTCACGTCCATCGCTGGGCGCACACGCTGGCGGGTAATCTGCATCAGTCCGAACTTGCTCAATGGCAGGATGTTGTGCTTGGCACGGTCCTTCTGCATGTTCTTGCACATGCGCTCATAGAGCAGCTGTCGGTCTTCGGCAAGGTTCATGTCGATGAAATCCACCACGATGATGCCTCCCATATCACGGAGGCGCAACTGTCGGGCCAATTCATCGGCAGCGCCGAGGTTCACGTCGAGAGCATTCGCTTCCTGACCTTTCTCACGAGTGCGGTTGCCGCTGTTCACATCCACCACATGCAGGGCTTCGGTATGCTCAATGATGAGATACGCACCGTGCTTGTAGTTGACAACTCTTCCAAAACCAGCCTTAATCTGCTTGGTGATGCTGAAGTTGTCGAAGATAGGCACCTTTCCGGTGTAGAGCTTGACTATGCCCGCCTTTTCAGGGGCTATTAGAGAAACATAGTCCTTCACCTCGTTCATCACACCTTCGTCGTTGACGAAGATGTTCTCGTAAGATGGGTTAAACAAGTCACGCAAGAGAGCGACGGCTCTTCCGGTCTCCTCGAAGGCGATTTGCGGGCGCTGCTGGGTCTTCTGCACCTTGGCGATAGCATCCTCCCATCGCTTCACCAGGATTTTCAGCTCAGCATCGAGCTCAGCGACACGCTTACCCTCAGCCACAGTGCGGACAATGACACCGCAATTCTTTGGCTTGATGCTGTGAATGAGTTGCTTGAGTCGGGAGCGTTCTTCACCGCTTTTGATTTTCGACGAGACAGAAACTTTGTCACCGAATGGCATGAGTACCAGGTATCGACCTGCGAAAGAGATTTCGCCCGTAAGTCGAGGACCCTTGGTAGAGATTGGTTCTTTAACGATTTGCACCAGCACTTCCTGTCCCGCTTTCAGGACATTCTGAATGCTGCCGTCCTTTTCCAATTCAGGCATTTTGCTGGCTTTAGAGAATGGGAAAAGTTTCTTTCTGTCGCTCTGTACTTGTTTTAGATACTTCTGGTAGGAATTGAAATGACTTCCTAGATCAAGATAATGAAGAAAGGCGTCGCGTTCATAACCCACATCCACGAAGCAAGCGTTAAGTCCTGGCATCAGTTTCTTAACCTTTGCAATGTAGATGTTGCCCACAGAGAACGATGCCTCACGGGGTTCGTTCTGGTATTCCACCAGCTGCTTGTCCTCCATGAGTGCGATAGAGATGTCCTTCTGCTGGACGTCAATTACAACTTCGCTTGTCATACTCTTCAATAATCTTTTTACTTAAAGTTCTACTAATTACACTTTACAAAAAGGGGCATGCCAAACCATGTTGATATGACACGCCCCCTCAGTCTGACGAACCGACTGAGAGCAATGTTAGCTTCTAAAGCGAAAGCTTACTTGCTCTTATGTCTGTTCTTACGTAATCTCTTTTTACGCTTGTGAGTAGCCATCTTGTGGCCCTTCTTTTTCTTTCCGTTTGGCATGATTTTAAAATTTTAAAAATATTGTTATTATTAAAAATGATATTATTATCTTTTAATGCAGCGATTGCCCTATTACTGGGCGTTCTGCATCTCCTCTACGAAGCTCTTTGCTGGCTTGAAGCTTGGAAGGTCGTGAGCTGGGATAGTGAGGGTTGTGTTCTTGGAGATGTTACGAGCGGTCTTGGCTGCACGGTGCTTGATGTTGAAGCTGCCGAAACCACGCAAGTAAACGTTCTCCTTGTTCTGGATGAGGCTCTTCTTCACCTCTTCCATGAACGACTCCACTACCATGCCTACTTCTTTCTTTGGCATACCCGTAGCGATTGCTACTTCGTTAATGATATCTGCTTTGGTCATTTCTTCTTTTATTTACTTTTATACTTTAATTATCTCAAATCGGTGTGCAAAGATACAAGTTTTTTGCGATATAACAAAATAGTTCGGGCTTTTTTTTGAAAAAAATGCTCTAAGTATTTGCATATTAGGTTTTTATTATGTATTTTTGCACAAAAATAGGGAAATTATGGGTTTTAAGAGATATTTTTTGCTTTTCATAGGAGTGGCTTTCAGCGTGTTGTCGCTGGCTGCCAGCAGGGAGTGGAGCGCACAGAATGTGCCGATTCCGTTCCTCAAGGATTCCACGCAGTATGTTTCCGATCCGGATGGATTGGTGGGGAAGGCGCAGAAGGATTCTGCCAACCTGTACCTGCAGAAGCTGAAACTGGAGTGTGGGGTGCAGAACGTGCTCATCATCGTGGGCAAGGTGGAGAACCAGGATGCCTTCCGCATGGCGCAGGATGTGGGCAACAAGTATGGCATCGGATATAAGAAGAGCCGAAGAGGACTGGTCATCGTCATCGCCGTGGAAGACCACAAGTATTTCATTGCTCCGGGTAGCGGACTGGAAGGCGAGCTGACGGATGTTGACTGCGACGACATTGCCCGTGCCTGCATCGTGAAATACATGCGAGAGGATGACCCCGGCGAGGCTGTGGCATCCGTGAGCCGTGCTATATATAATAAGGTGAAGAGCGGACGCACCGGAATAGAATCGGTAGACGAGGGTACGGTGAATGGAGAAGAAGATTGGGCGCTGGTTATCATCCTCTTCCTTCTCTTCTTCGGAGTTCCGATTTATCACCTCGTCAGATATATCCTGGAGCAGGTGGGAGTGCTGAAACCAAGACCTAAGGGAAAGGGTAGAAGCCAGAATAGAAGAAGAAATGACGACGACGACTGGTTGCCGCCGTTCTTCATGGGTGGAGGCGGCTTCTCCGGAGGTGGAGGAGGCGGCTTCTCGGGCGGATCCTTCGGCGGTGGTAGCTTCTCGGGCGGCGGATCCGGAGGAAGCTGGTGATAGTTTATAGTTAACAGTTGATAGTTGATAGTTTACGCAGGTAATCACTAATCAATAATCAATAAACACCAATATAATAATGTATAATCAATAAATAAAAAAAGAATTATGAAGAAAACAGGATGGATTATCTTAGGCGTCATCGTAGTGTTGGTGCTGTGGGTGTTCAGTGGTTATAATGGAATGGTGAGTGAGCAGGAGGCTGCTACCACCGAGTTGTCTAACATGCAGGCTCAGTATCAGCGCCGTGCCGACATGATGCCTCAGCTGGCAAAGATAGTGAAGGCGTATGCCAAGCATGAGAAGGAAACCTTTGAGGAGGTGACCAAGGCTCGTGCCTCTGTGGGACAGGTAAAACTGGATGTAAACAACCTTACCGAGGCTAGCATGAAGCAGTATGCTGCTGCCCAGGGCGAGTTGGCGAATGCCTTTTCCAAGCTGATGCTGGTGGCAGAAAGATATCCTGAGCTGAAGGCGAGTGAGAACTTCAAGGCCCTTCAGGTGCAGGAGGAAGGCACGGAAAACCGTATCAGCGAGGCTCGCCGCAAGTACAACGAGGCGGTACAGTCGTATAATCAGACCGTTAGAAAGATGCCTAACGCCATCATCGCCGGTCTCTTCCATTTCAATGTGATGCCAAAGTTCGAGGCAGCCGCTGGTGCCGAGAAGGCACCGGATTTGGATATCTAGTCACCGGATGAACCAGTAAGGAATCTAGCCAAAGGGAGATAAACATCCTTTTGGCTGGATTTTTTTGTTTTCGCCCCCTTTCAATCTGTTACTATCGCAATATTTTATATATATTTTGTAGTTCAGATGAATCATATTTCAGATTTTCTTTGTATCTTTGCACAAAATTTGAGAAAAGTGATAGAAATGTCACGAAAATAATTGAAATTTCAATAAGGTTAATACAAATATGAAACAAACAAAGATTGTCGCTTCCATCAGCGATCGTAGATGCGATCAGGATTTCATCCGCAAACTCTTTTTTGCTGGCATGAACGTGGTTCGTATGAACACCGCACATGCCACAGAGGAAGGTATCCGCAACATTGTAAAGAACGTTAGAGCCGTATCTCCACACATCGGTATCATGATTGATACCAAGGGACCAGAGGTGCGCACCACCGACGTGAAGGAGCCTATACTGTATCATACTGGTGACGTGGTGAAAATCTTCGGTCGCCCAGAGATGGAGTCTTCTCACGACATTGTGAACCTGAGCTATCCTGATATTGCTGCCGATGTAAAGGTGGGCGATGACATCTTGTTTGATGACGGTGAGCTCGACATGAAGGTCATGGAGGTGCAGGGACCTATGCTCGTGGCTGAGGTGCAGAACGAGGGTGTACTCGGTGCGCACAAGAGCGTGAACGTGCCAGGCGAGCACATCGACCTGCCTGCACTCACGGCAAAGGACCGCCGCAACATCGAACTTGCCATCGAGCTCGACATCGACTTCATCGCTCACTCCTTCGTGCGCAATGCCGCTGATGTAAAGGCCGTTCAGGATATCCTCGACGCTCACAACAGCGATATCAAGATCATCTCAAAGATTGAGAACCAGGAAGGTGTTGACAACATCGACGAGATCATAGACGCCTGCTACGGTATCATGATTGCACGTGGTGACCTGGGTATCGAGGTGCCAATCGAGAAGATTCCTGGCATCCAGCGCCGCATCATCGCCAAGTGCGTGAAGGCCCAGAAGCCAGTAATCGTGGCTACACAGATGCTCCACACCATGATCAAGAACCCTCGTCCTACCCGTGCCGAGGTAACCGATATCGCCAATGCTATCTTCTATCGCACCGACGCCCTGATGCTTTCAGGCGAAACGGCAAGCGGTAAGTATCCGGTAGAGGCAGTGCAGACCATGGCCCGCATTGCCGAGCAGGCAGAGAAGGATAAGTCGCCACTGAACGACATCAACCCAATGGAGGATGGCAAGATAGACCAGAAACTCTTCCTGGCTCACGCAGCCATCGAGGCTACCAAGCAGTTGGGCGTAGCAGGTATCATCACCGACGGTGAGACCGGTCAGACCGCCCGCGACCTTGCCGCCTTCCGTGGTCCGAACCCAGTGCTTGCCATCTGCTACAAGGAGAAGCTTCAGCGCTGGCTGAACCTGAGCTATGGTATCATCCCAATCCATCAGAAAGACTACGTGTCTTCAAAGGATATGTTTACTGCAGCGGTACGCATGCTTCGCCAGAAGGGCTACCTTGACGAAGAGGATAAGATAGCTTACCTGAGTGGTAGTTTCGGAGAAGGTGGCGGCACCACTTTCGTTGAAATCAACAAGGTGAAGAAGATTTTCGATAATAGTTATACCTTTAATTTGCCTTCAAATGGCGTTGAAGACAAGTAAAAAGGCTCTTATTTTCTAAAAAATAATACGTTTCAGTAAATATTGGTGCAAAATATTTGCAGCATTCAAAAAAATGCTGTAATTTTGCACCGATATTTTATAAACGAAATTTGTTGATAATGAAAAAATTCATCTATTCAGCGCTTGTCGCTTTAACAATGGTCTTGATGCTCGGCAGTTGCGGTAGCACCAAGAACGTGGCTTATTTTCAAAATGCAGATTCTATCAGTTTGGCGGCTTCTAAGATGCTTTACGAGGCTAAGATCATGCCAAAGGACGAGTTGACCATCACCGTCATTACTACAGACCCTCAGGCTGCCATGCCTTTCAACCTCTCGGTTTCACAGACCCTCGGCACTGGTGGCCAGTTGAGTTATGGCAGCGGTTCCTTGCAGGGTTATCTGGTTGACAATGCCGGCAATATCGAGTTTCCGGTTGTGGGCACCCTGCATGTAGGCGGCTTGACCAAGAAGCAGGCTGAGGACCTCATCAAGAGTAAGGTGAAGCCTTACTTGTCAGAACAGGAAAATCCAATCGTTACCGTGAGAATGGGTAGCTACCATGTTTCTGTGCTCGGCGAAGTTGAAAAGCCAGGCATCATCTATGCTCCACAGGAGAAGATGAGCGTGCTCGAGGCTTTGGCACAGTGTGGCGACTTGACTATCTATGGTAAGCGTGATAACGTGCTGCTTATCCGTCAGGATGCAGCAGGAGAGAAGCATACTTATCGCATGAACCTGAATGATGCAAACATCATTAACTCTCCATTCTACTATCTGCAGCAGAACGATATCATCTATGTAGAGCCTAACAAGGTGAAGGCACAGAACTCTGCCATCGGCTCTTCTACCACATTGTGGTTCTCTGCTGTGGGTACATTGATTTCTATCGCATCATTGATTGTCAACATCTTGCGATAAGAAAAACGTTTGAATAGGGAACAAGGTCAGGATTAACGAACGGAATTACAACATAAAAGATTATAAGAAAATGTGTGGCATTGTAGGATATTTAGGTAAGGGCGAGGCTTATCCTGCCCTTATTAAAGGCTTGAAGCGCCTGGAGTATCGCGGATACGACAGCGCAGGTGTAGCCCTTATAAGTGATGATGGCTCTTTGAACGTGTATAAGGCAAAGGGCAAGGTGGCAGATCTGGAAGCGTTCTGCTCGGATAAGGATATTTCAGGACATGTGGGTATCGCTCATACTCGTTGGGCTACTCACGGAGAGCCTTCTGCAGTGAATGCTCATCCTCATTATTCTTCAAGCAAGAACCTCGCCATGATTCACAATGGTATCATCGAGAACTATGCCGATATCAAGAAAAACCTGATTTCCAAGGGTGTGGAGTTCAAGAGCGAAACCGATACAGAGGTGCTCGTTCAGCTCATCGAATACATTCAGGTAAAGAAGGAACTTGATCTGTTGACTGCCGTTCAGGTGGCATTGCGCCAGGTGATCGGTGCATACGCCATCGCTATTCTTGACAAGCGTAACCCTAATCAGATTATTGCAGCGCGCAAGCAGAGCCCATTGGTAGTAGGTATCGGCAAGGACGGAGAGTTCTATCTCGGTTCGGATGCCAGCCCTATCATCGAATATACCGACAAGGTGGTTTACCTGGAAGATGGCAACATTGCTGTGATGCGCCTCGGTGAGGAATTGCAGGTGGTGAACAGCCAGAACGTGAAACTCAACCCTGAGGTACAGACCGTGGATATCGACCTCGGTCAGATAGAGAAGGGCGGTTTCCCTCACTTCATGCTGAAGGAAATCTTTGAGCAGCCTGAGTGCCTGCGCAACTGTATGCGTGGCCGTGTGGTGAGCCGCACGGTGGAGACCCGTGTGATGACCGACGGCGACGATTCTACCAGCAAGACGGAGACGGAGATGGGCGTAGTGCTCAGTTCCATCACCGACCATCGCCAGCAGCTCCTCAATGCCAAGCGAATCATCATCGTGGCTTGTGGTACATCATGGCACGCCGGACTCATCGGCAAGCAGATGATTGAGAACTACTGCCGTATTCCGGTGGAAGTGGAATATGCATCAGAGTTCCGTTACCGCAATCCTGTGGTAACCAAGGACGACGTGGTTATTGCCATCTCGCAGAGTGGTGAAACCGCTGATACCCTGGCAGCCATCAAGCTTGCCAAGGAAAATGGTGCGTTCATCTATGGTATCTGTAATTCCATCGGCTCTTCCATCGCCCGTGAAACAGATACCGGTACCTACATTCACGTAGGTCCGGAAATCGGTGTTGCCTCTACCAAGGCATTCACCGGTCAGGTTACCGTTCTCATCCTCCTGGCACTCGCCATCGGTAAGGAGAGAGGTACCATCAGCGAAAGCGAATACCAGAAGATTACAGAGCAGCTCTGGAACATCCCTTCAAAGATGAAGGAAGTGTTGAAGCTGAACAATAAGATAGCTGACTTGAGCCGTACGTTTACATACGCTCGCAATTTCATCTATCTGGGCCGCGGATTCCAGTATCCTGTAGCCCTGGAAGGTGCATTGAAGTTGAAGGAGATTAGCTACATCCACGCTGAGGGTTATCCTGCAGCGGAGATGAAGCATGGCCCTATTGCGTTGATTGACAGCGATATGCCAGTGGTAGTCATCGCCACCCACAACTTCATGTACGAGAAGGTCTTGTCTAATATCCAGGAGATTAAAGCCCGTCAGGGCCGTGTCATTGCCATTGTGAGCAAGGGTGACGAAACCATCTCTAAGATTGCCGACGAAGTGATTGAACTCCCTGAGACCTTGGAGTGCCTGGAGCCATTATTGGCTACCATTCCTTTGCAGCTCCTGGCTTACCATGTAGCTGTATGCAAGGGCAAGGATGTTGACCAACCTAGAAACTTGGCCAAGTCAGTTACTGTCGAATAAAAGATAAAGGGAATCGTCGTTTCTTGACGTTTCCCTTTTTTTGGAGGGATATCCCTCGCAATAGGTATATTCAAATTTAACTAATTAAGATAAAGGATAATAGTGAGATGGAACCATTGAAACATGAATGTGGCGTAGCAATGATCAGATTGCTCAAGCCACTGGAGTATTACCAGCAGAAGTACGGCACCTGGATGTACGCACTTAACAAGCTCTATCTGATGATGGAGAAGCAGCACAACCGTGGACAGGAGGGTGCTGGTATGGCTTGTGTCAAACTGGGCGGTAAGCCTGGACATGAGTATATGTTTCGTGAGCGTGCAGAGGGCAAGAACGCCGTGACCGAGATTTTCGGTAAGGCGAATGCCAACTTCAAGGACTTGACTCCCGAGCAGCTTGCAGATGCTAAGTTTGCCAAAGAGGAACTGCCTTTCGCAGGCGAACTCTACATGGGACACCTGCGCTACAGCACCACCGGAAAGAGTGGCATTCAGTATGTGCACCCATTCCTGCGCCGCAACAACTGGAAGGCGAAGAACCTCTGTCTTTGCGGCAACTTCAACATGACCAACGTAGATGAAATCTTCGAGGAACTGACCAAGCAGGGTCAGAGTCCACGCATCTACAGCGACACCTACATCATGCTTGAACTGATGGGCCACCGCCTGGACAGAGAGGTGGAGCGCAACTTCGTGGCTGCAAAGGCGATGGAGATGGAGAACACCGACATCACCAACTACATCGAAGACCACGTGAAGATGAGCAATGTGCTCAAGACCACGATGAAGGACTTCGACGGCGGTTATGTGGTCTGCGGTATCACCGGTTCGGGCGAGATGTTCTCCATGCGCGACCCTTGGGGCATCCGTCCTGCTTTCTACTACAAGAACGATGAAATCGTAGTAGTAGCCAGCGAGCGCCCTGTACTTCAGACCACCTTCGACCTGGAGGCAGAGGATGTGCAGGAGCTGATGCCGGGCACGGCACTTCTCGTGAAGAAGAACGGTGAGTGCAGCATCGAGCGCATCATGGAGCAGAAGGGCGATTCAGCCTGCTCATTCGAGCGCATCTACTTCAGCCGTGGTTCCGACAAGGATATCTACCAGGAGCGTAAGCAGTTGGGCGAGCAGTTGACCCAGCCTATCCTGAAGGCAGTGGATTACGATGTAGATCACACCGTGTTCAGCTACATCCCGAACACAGCCGAGGTGGCTTACTATGGAATGTTGAGCGGTTTCAAGAAGTATCTCAACGAAAGCAAGATTGAGCAGATTGCCAACCTCGACCATATTCCATCTAAGGAAGAATTATACGATATTCTCGGCGATTTCGTCCGTTCGGAGAAGATAGCATGGAAGGATATCAAGCTCCGTACCTTCATCACCGAGGGCAACAGCCGCAACGACCTGGCGAGCCACGTGTATGATGTAACCTACGGAAGCATCGAGCCGAATGTGGATAATCTCGTTATCATCGACGACAGTATCGTGCGCGGTACAACCCTGAAGGAGAGCATCCTGCGCATCCTCGACCGTCTGCATCCTAAGAAGATAGTAGTCGTATCCAGTGCCCCTCAGATCCGCTATCCGGATTATTACGGCATCGATATGGCAAGACTGGAAGAGTTCTGCGTGTTCCGTGCAGCCATCCAGCTGCTGAAAGACAGAAAGATGGAGGACCTCATCGAGCAGACCTACGAGGCATGCAAGGCAGAACTTGCCAAGCCGAAGGAGGAGCAGATTAACCCGGTGCGTGCCATCTACAAGCCATTCACCATCGAGGAAATCAACGAGAAGATAGTAGAGATGCTTCGCCCAGAGGGCATGACTACTCCTATCCAGCTCGTGTTCCAGAGCATCGAGGGCTTGCGCGAGGCGATTCCAAACCACAAGGGCGACTGGTATTTCACCGGTCATTATCCAACCCCAGGCGGCACGAAGCTCTGCAACCAGTCGTTTGTGAACTATATCGAAAACGTTTATCATAAATAAGTGAAGAGTGAAGAACGAAGAGTGAAGAATTCATTTACTCTTATAAGTATGAAATAAAAGAATCAAATGTCAGATATGAAAAAAGTAACCTTAGTTTTGAGCGATGGAACCAAGTTCCATGGCAAATCTTTTGGATATGACGCTCCTGTAGCGGGCGAGGTTGTGTTCAACACAGCCATGATGGGATATCCAGAGAGTTTGACCGACCCTTCTTACGCCGGTCAGTTGATGACACTTACATTCCCTCTCGTGGGCAACTATGGTGTGCCACCATTTACTTTCGAGGAGAACGGTTTGCCAACCTTCATGGAGAGTGACAAGATTTATGCTTCTGCCATCATCGTGAATGATTACAGCGAGCAGTATAGCCACTGGAATGCAGTGGAGAGTCTTGCCGACTGGTTGAAGCGCGAAAAGGTGCCAGGAATCACAGGCATCGATACCCGTGAGTTGACTAAGGTGCTTCGTGAGCATGGTGTGATGATGGGTAAGATTCTCTTTGATGATGAACCAGACAACATCCCTGAGGCTAACTACGAGGGTGTAAACTTCGTTGACCAGGTGAGCTGCAAGGAGATTATCCGTTACAACGAGGGTGCCGGCAAGAAGGTGGTTCTCGTTGACTGCGGTGTGAAGGCAAACATCATCCGTTGCCTCATCAACAGAGGCGTTGAGGTGATCCGTGTGCCTTGGAATTACGATTACACCGATATGGATTTCGACGGACTGTTCCTTGCCAATGGTCCTGGCGACCCAGACATGTGTGAGGATGCAGTAAACATTATTCGCAAGCAGATTAGCCAGAGCCGCAAGCCTATCTGCGGTATCTGTATGGGTAACCAGTTGCTTTCAAAGGCAGCCGGTGCCACTATCTACAAGTTGAAGTATGGTCACCGTTCACACAACCAGCCAGTGCGCATGGTAGGAACCAACAATTGCTACATCACCTCTCAGAACCACGGTTATGCCGTTGATGCCAAGACATTGGGCAACGATTGGGAGGAACTCTTTGTAAATATGAATGATGGCTCTAACGAGGGTATCCGTCACAAGGTGAACCCTTGGTTCTCAAGCCAGTTCCACCCAGAGGCTTGCTCAGGCCCTGTGGATACAGAGTTCATGTTTGATAAGTTTGTAGAAACACTTAAATAATTAGGAAAAAGATGAAAGACGAAAATATAAAGAAGGTGCTCCTCTTAGGTTCTGGAGCCTTGAAGATCGGTGAAGCAGGTGAGTTCGACTACTCAGGTTCGCAGGCCCTGAAGGCATTGCGCGAGGAAGGTATCGAGACTGTGCTCATCAACCCGAATATCGCAACCGTACAGACATCAGAAGGTGTTGCCGACCAGATTTACTTCCTGCCAGTGCAGCCTTACTTCGTAGAGCGTGTCATCCAGAAGGAGAAGCCAGACGGTATCCTCCTCAGCTTCGGTGGTCAGACTGCCCTCAACTGTGGTGTGGAACTCTATCGCCAGGGCATCCTGGAGAAATATAATGTCAAGGTATTGGGTACTCCTGTTCAGGCTATCATGGATACTGAGGACCGTGAGCTCTTCGTAGAGAAGCTGGATGAAATCAACGTGAAGACCATCAAGAGCGAGGCTTGCGAGAACATCGAGCAGGCCCGCAAGGCTGCTGCTGAGCTCGGCTATCCTGTCATCATCCGTGCTGCTTACGCCTTGGGTGGACTCGGTTCTGGTTTCGCAGACAACGAGGAGGAGCTGAACAAGCTCGCTGAGAAGGCCTTCTCATTCTCTCCACAGGTATTGGTAGAGAAGAGCTTGAAGGGCTGGAAAGAGATTGAGTATGAGGTGGTTCGCGACCGTTACGACAACTGTATTACAGTTTGTAACATGGAGAACTTCGACCCACTGGGCATCCATACCGGTGAGAGTATCGTCATCGCTCCATCTCAGACCCTGAGCAATGCTGAGTATCATAAGCTCCGTGCCCTCGCCATCAAGATTATCCGTCACATCGGAATCGTGGGTGAGTGTAACGTGCAGTATGCCTTCGACCCTAAGAGCGAGGACTATCGCGTAATCGAGGTGAATGCCCGCTTGAGCCGTTCATCTGCCTTGGCTTCTAAGGCTACCGGTTATCCTCTTGCCTTCGTTGCAGCCAAACTCGGTATGGGTTACGGTCTGTTCGAGTTGAAGAACTCTGTAACCAAGACCACATCAGCCTTCTTCGAGCCAGCATTGGACTACGTGGTTTGTAAGATTCCACGTTGGGACTTGTCTAAGTTCCGTGGCGTAGATAAGGAGTTGGGTTCATCTATGAAGTCTGTAGGTGAGGTAATGGCCATCGGTCGCAACTTCGAGGAGGCTATCCAGAAGGGTCTTCGTATGATTGGTCAGGGCATGCACGGCTTCGTAGAGAACAAGGAGCTTGAAATCGATGATATCGATGCAGCTTTGCGCGAGCCAACAGATAAGCGTGTGTTCGTGATTTCAAAGGCTATGCACAAGGGCTATACCGTAGATCAGATTCACGACTTGACCAAGATTGACAAGTGGTTCCTGGAGAAGTTGAAGCACATCATCGACATCGACGAGGCGATGAAGAAGTGCAACATCAATACGCTTGATCAGGATTTGCTCCGTACCGCTAAGGTTTATGGTTTCACCGACTTCCAGGTAGCTCGTGCCGTGGGCTTGGAGCAGGAGTTGGGCAACATGCACAAGGCAGCCCTCCTGGTTCGCAACAAGCGCAAGAGCTATGGCATCCTGCCTGTAGTGAAGCAGATTGATACCCTGGCAGCAGAGTATCCTGCTCAGACCAACTACCTCTATGTAACTTACGCTGGCGTGAAGAGTGACATCACCTTCGAGAACGACCACCGTTCTATCATCGTACTCGGTTCGGGTGCTTACCGCATCGGTTCTTCCGTAGAGTTCGACTGGTGTGGCGTTCAGGCATTGAACACCATCCGCAAGGAAGGCTGGCGCTCTGTGATGATCAACTACAACCCAGAGACCGTATCTACCGACTACGATATGTGCGACCGTCTCTACTTCGACGAGTTGACCTTTGAGCGTGTGATGGATATCATCGAGATGGAGCAGCCTCATGGCGTCATCGTATCTACCGGTGGTCAGATTCCAAACAACCTGGCTATGCACCTGGATGCACAGAACGTGCCAATTCTGGGTACTGCTGCCAAGGACATCGATAACGCTGAGGACCGTGCCAAGTTCTCTCAGATGTTGACCAACAACGGCATCAACCAGCCAGAGTGGAGCGCCCTGACCTCTATGGAGGACATCGACAACTTCATCGAGCGTGTAGGTTTCCCAGTATTGGTCCGTCCTAGCTACGTGCTTTCGGGTGCTGCGATGAACGTATGTTCTAATGAGGAAGAGCTGAAGCGATTCCTGCAGTTGGCAGCCAACGTGAGTGAGGATCACCCAGTGGTAGTAAGTAAGTTTATCGAACATGCCAAGGAGATTGAGATGGATGCAGTGGCAAAGAATGGTGAGGTGATTGCCTATGCCATTTCCGAGCACATTGAGTTTGCCGGTGTTCACTCTGGCGATGCAACCATCCAGTTCCCTCCTCAGAAGTTGTATGTTGAGACGGTTCGTCGTGTGAAGCGAGTAGGTCGTCAGATTGCCAAGGAGTTGCACATCAATGGTCCGTTCAACATCCAGTTCATGGCTCGTGACAATGATATTCTCGTTATCGAGTGTAACTTGCGTGCCAGCCGTTCGTTCCCATTCGTGAGCAAGGTATTGAAGATCAACCTCATCGAGTTGGCTACCCGCGTGATGCTCGGTTTGCCAGTAGAGAAGCCACACAAGAACCTCTTTGATCTCGACTATGTAGGTATCAAGGCATCCCAGTTCAGCTTCAACCGTTTGCAGAAGGCAGACCCTGTATTGGGTGTGGATATGAGTTCTACCGGTGAGGTAGGTTGCTTGGGCGACGATACATCTACCGCTCTTCTGAAGAGTATGCTTTCTGTGGGTCATCGCATTCCAGCCAAGAACATCCTGCTTTCTACTGGTTCTGCCAAGCAGAAGGTAGATTTGCTCGATGCTGCCCAGATGCTGGTTAAGCATGGTTACAAGCTGTATGCAACTGGTGGTAGTAGCAAGTTCCTCACCGAGAACGGCATTGAGAACACCCGTGTGCTCTGGCCATCAGAGGAGGCAGAAGGCGGTGCGCCTAAGGCTTTGGAGATGCTCCATAACCACGAGATTGATATGGTAGTGAATATTCCGAAGAACTTGACCAGCAGCGAGTTGAGCAATGGTTACAAGATTCGTCGTGCTGCCATCGACCTGAACGTGCCATTGATTACCAACAGCCGTCTGGCGAGTGCATTCATTTATGCATTCTGCACCACCAAGCTGGAGGATATCGACATCAAGGCTTGGGGAGAGTATAAATAGTTGATAGTTAATAGTTAAGAATTGATAGTTAGTAGTTAAGAATTGACAGTTGAGTCATTCTTGATGATTCCCAATAGAAAAATCCCTGCTGTAGGAAAGGCTTCCTATGGCAGGGATTTTTTATTTGAACAAAAAAGCTGTGAAAACTTTGGTTGTTTCAAAATAAAGCCGTAACTTTGCATATGTAAACTGGTTAAATTTCATAGCATGATGAAACAGCAAGTAAAACAAGTACCATACGGAGTGTCTGATTTCGCCACAGTGATGAGTCAGAATCTATATTATGTCGATAAGACGAAGTTTTTGCCAGAGCTAGAGAAGCAGCCTCGCAATCTCTTCTTCATCCGTCCCCGTCGTTTTGGAAAGAGCATATTTCTTAGTATGCTCTATTCTTACTATGACTGTAATCAGAAGGAAAGTTTCGAAAAACTCTTCGGTAATTTGTGGATAGGTCAGCACCCTACATCCCTGCAAGGAATTTACCAGGTACTGTTCCTGGATTTTTCTCAAATTACAGGTAAGATAGAAGTTTTGGAGGAAAGATTCAACGCCTATCTCTGTATCAAGTTGGATAGTTTTGCAGAGCAGTATGCTGCATATTATGGTGATAAGAAGGTTCAGGAAATCAAGACTAAGACACAGTATGCTGATAAGATGCAGATAATCTTTGATGCAGCAAGGGCAAATCAATTTCAGCTTTATCTTATCATCGATGAGTATGATAATTTTACTAATGTAGTGCTCAATGAGCATGGTGAGAAAGTGTATCATGCCATTACTCATGCTGATGGTTTCTATCGGGATGTCTTCAAGAAGTTCAAGGGAAACTTCGAGCGCATCTTCATGATGGGTGTCAGTCCTGTAACCCTGGATGATGTGACAAGTGGGTATAATGTGGGATGGAATATCTCCGTAAAGCCTGAGTTCGACGAGATGCTGGGCTTCTCTACCAAGGATGTAGTCGAGATGTTCACTTATTATAAGGAGATGGGAAGCATTCCTGCAGATAGCGATGTGGAAGCCATCGTCAACGATATGAAGCCTTGGTATGACAACTATTGCTTTGCAGAAGAAGCATTGAATAAGAGTGTCAGAATGTTTAATTGCGACATGGTGCTCTACTATCTCCGCAACTACATGGATTACGGTCGCTCTCCTCGGCAGATGATAGACCCGAATACCAAGACCGATTATGGCAAGATGAAGAAGCTCTTACAATTCGATAAGTTGGATGGCGAGCGCAAGGGTATCATCCACAAGATTGCGGAAGAGGGACAGATTGTTGCCCAACTGGAGGAACAGTTCTCTGCCTATCAGATACCGAAGGCTGAAATCTTCCCAAGTTTGCTGTTTTATTATGGTATGTTGACCATCAAGGGTACACGTGGTTCTAAGTTGATTTTGGGCATTCCTAATAATAATGTTCGCAAACAATATTACGGATATTTGGAAGAAGAGTATCAGGCAAAGTCGTATGTAGATACCAACAGATTGACGGATTACTATTACGACATGGCTTATGAAGGAGTATGGGAGGAAGGACTGCGTTTCATGGCTGATGCCTACGCTAAGGTTTCTTCTGTGCGTGACGGAATAGAATCGGAGCGAAACCTGCAAGGTTTCTTTATAGCATACTTGAACCTCAACGATTATTACATCACGGCTCCCGAATTGGAGCTGAATCATGGCTATTGTGATTTCTTCCTGTTGCCTGATCATACTCATTATGCCAGTCAGCACAGTTATATCCTCGAACTCAAGGTTCTCTCCAGAAAGGAGTTTGATGAAGAGTTGAAGGATGTTTTCAAGGAAGATGGTAGCCCTATGAAGAAGTCGGAGAAGCAATGGTTGGATGCAGTGGAACAGATTAGGCGATATGCCGATGCTCCAAGGGTTGAGGCTCTTCGCCAGGGTACAACGCTTCATAAGATTATCATGCAGTTCAAGGACTGGGAGTTGGCAAGGATAGAGGAAATAGAGTAAATTTGCGCATTATCTTTTAAAGAATAAAAAACTAAGAATATGGCAAGAGCAACAGGTTCAATCAATTATTTGGAGCATCGCACGCCCTTCAAGGACGAAAGTGGTAAGTATCAGATACATCCGATGTTTGTGAAGCGAGACACCATTGACCAGGAGAAGATGGAGAAGCATGTTCTCGATCATTGTGCGATGAATGTTTCTTCCTTTATAGCTGCCCTGGAAACGCTGGAGGATGAGACACTTTATGCCCTGGCAGATGGCAACGAGGTGAGGGTAGGCGATATGTTTATCGTCAAGCCTAAGTTGGGCGTGGTGCAGCATAGGGATAAGGAAGGAAATGAGTGGAAGAAGACCTTTCATGAGGGCGACTTGATTCCTGCCAACGAGGTGGATATCTGCGGTTTGGAGATTCAGCCCACGAAGGAGTTTCTTGAGAAGTTGCGTCGTAGGTCTAATGGTTGCAGTCGCCAGTATTGGGGAGTGAAGTCTGCTCCGAAGGAGGCAGAAAAGGAGTTTGCCGATATTGTGGAGATATGTCAGCAGCAGGGTTATATCACGGTGAAGGATATGATTCGTGAATTTGGCGTTACCCGCTATCATGCCAGCAAGGTATTGAATGATCTTTGCGAGGAGCCTGCAGCCCGGATGTATGCCACCAAGGAAGGCCCCGTTACGCTCTATCGATTGAGGAAGAAGGAATAAAGATAGGAGGTGGGGATAAGCATCTTTACGGGTTGGAAAGAGCTTCTTGCCATGTTGGAAAGAGTATCTTCTCGGGTTGGAGAAAGTATCATTCCAGGTGCTAGGAAGTACCTTCTCCATTGTTGCCACTAGGCTCGGCAGCTCTGCTGAGCCTAGTCAGCAGGTCTGCTGACTGCAGTCAGCACCTCTGTCGAGCCTAGTGGCAACACCTTGTTATCGTACAACTATAACCCCTTCAGTTGTACGGTTATAACCTGTTTAGTCGTACGACTATACACCCTATAGTTGTACAATCGTAGCTTTATAGTCGTACAACTATACACCTTTTAGTTGTACGACCATAATATGATGATACTTCCATGATACATTGATGATACTTCTTGCCGCATTTTTCAAGAAGTGTCATTGATGTTAAGTTGTTAATCATCAGAAAGATAACTGGTATTTTGAGGACAAAAATGAGACTATGAGACTTTTTGGTAGAAAAAACTTATGTTGATAAGATGCTTTATGAAGACTACAAATGTTATATATTCGTTAGAGCAACGAAATAAAGTAATAAACGGTGGAGGCTTATCAGCAGTCTTCACTGTTTCTTCCAGTTTATGCTTGGTAGAATCGAAAAGTTGGTGGGGTTCATCAGATGAAGGTCACCAAACCTAAATGTCTTGAAAACAAAGACTTGAAAAATAGATATTATGACATATTTCATGAAAAAGAGCTGAGTTGCAAGTCGGGAAGTAATCAAATCTTATAATTTTTAGCATAGATAATCATAATTATAGTTGTTTAGCAAAAGTTTCCTTCACAAAATTTGTGAATATCGAATTTATATATTATCTTTGCAACATCAAACCATTATAAATGATACAGTTATGAGCAACGATAAAAAAACAATAAAGGAAATGCGGGCAAACGATATGACTCCGGCTTTTCCTACGCATCCTGGAGATGTTCTGAAGGATGAGATAGAATATCGTGGAATTTCTCAGCGACAGTTGGCTGAGGAAATGGGTATTGCCTATTCTGCTCTGAACGAAATTCTGAATGCACGTCGCCCTGTGACGGAAAAAACAGCTTTGCTCTTTGAGGCTGCACTTGGCGTGAATGCTGAGCCTTTGTTGAAAATGCAGATGAGATATAATCTGCAATCTACTAAAAGTGATACTACTTTTATGGCTAGATTGGCCAAGGTAAGGAGGGTGGCAGCAGCCTTGTAAAAATTGCTAACCGCAAGGGATTGTTTTGATACCTTGTATTTGTGTTTGCTGTATGAAGATACTCCCGAATGCAAATATACGGCAATTTATTAATTTAGAATGATGAAACAAAGTTTATTGGTTATATCCATGCTTGCTGCCATGGCGTTGCCTGCCTCCTCGCAGGAGGATAGCTGCAAGACTATACACCGCATCGCACTGGATGCGGTGCCATCTACCATATTTCATACTAACGAGTTTCTGCGTGGAGGGAATGATGAGGCCCGGACGATGAATCACGACATGACATTTACATTGAAGTATGCCTTTATGAATAAGGAGGAGGTGAGACCTGGCTCCATCTATCAGGGGGTATATCAGGGTGTGGGTCTGGCTAGACATGAGTTTAATCAGTGGCTGGCAAACCCGATATCCGTGTATCTGTTTCAGGGGGCACCGATTGTGAACCTATCCCGCAGGGTGTCGCTCAACTATGAGTGGAACCTGGGTATGGCGTTCGGATGGAATGCCTATGACGAGCTGAACAATCCTGAAAACAAGGTGATTGGCTCAAAGGCAACGGCATATATTGATTTGGATCTGTATGTGAAGTGGATGCTCTCGAAATATCTCGACCTGAATGCCGGTATTTCGCTGACTCATTTCTCTAATGGCAACACCACTTATCCTAACATGGGACTCAATACGGGTGGCATAAGATTGGGACTGGCTTATTACATCAACCGACAACCATTGGCTGTGCCGAAGGTGGATAGGGAGAAGCTGCCGGATAGGCGTGGACTTTACACGGATGTGGTATTGTATGGTGCATGGAAGCAGGGTATAGCACATGATGGTGTGTCGAGCTATCTGCTGGATGGCAGGTATGCCGTGATGGGCTTCAATGTCAACCCGATGTACCGGTTGAACCCGTGGCTGAGTTTGGGTGCTTCGCTTGATGGTGTGTACGACCGCTCGGCTAGCAGGGAGAATGATCCTTGGGGCGAGGATGTGGAGCACAAGTTCAGTACTCAGGCTGCTCTGGGGCTTTCGGCTCGTGGCGAGTTTGCCATGCCTTATTTCAGCATCAACTTCGGTGCCGGAACCTATCTGCTTGGCAATCGCAACGATTTCAGGGGTGTATATGAGGTGCTTGCCCTGAAGATTCATGTGAGCCGACGTGCCATGCTGCATATCGGCTACAGTCTGGTGGATTTCAAGACTCCTAACAATCTGATGCTGGGATTGGGTTGGCGCTTTGGCGGCAGGTAATGCCGCCATCTTTCGCCAGCTATGTAGTTTGTTTAGATTAATTGTATAAGAGTGTTGTAATGTATTGATAATTAAGTATAAAGGTGCAAGTTTTTCTAAAATTAGGGGCTAAGAATGCCCCAAACCTTCTAAAATTAGGGGCTAAGAATGGCATGAAGGTTTTAGGATATGTTTTTTTCGAAAGAAATAACAGGTAAACTTTTTCTCCTTTCAATCTTTTTTTGTACTTTTGCACCATCAATTTAAATGAAGAAGAAGTCTGATTTTTAAAAATAGGAAAAGATATGGCTGATAAAGATATGAAATGGAAGACGCTCTCGCAGAAGTATCTGATAGAGAAGCCTTGGCTCACGGCACGAGTGGATAAGGTGGAATTGCCTACGGGTGCCATCATTGATGAATATTACGTGCTGGAATATCCTGACTGGGTAAATACCATCGCCATTACGAAGGAGGGAGAGTTCGTCTTCGTTCGCCAGTATCGCTATGCGATAGGGAAGACGGTGAATGAACTCTGTGCCGGAGTGATAGAGAAGGGCGAGGACCCGATGGTGGCTGCCAAGCGAGAGCTGATGGAAGAGACGGGATTCGGAGGCGGTAATTGGCAGAAGTGGATGACGATTTCGGCTAATCCGAGCACGCATACCAATCTTACCCATTGCTATCTGGCTACGGATGTGGAGCGCATGGATGTGCAGCATCTTGACCAGGCTGAGGATATCGAGGTTCGCCTCTTCTCCAGGGAAGAAGTGATGGAAATGCTGGAGAAGGGAGAAATCTGGCAGAGCCTGATGGCTGCTCCGCTCTGGAAGTATTTTGCGAAAGCAAAGTAAGCTGCAGGGCTTCATTTATAAAAGCCAAGTAAACAGCAGACAATAGACTGTAAGCAATAGACATTAAACAATAAACATTATAAAGATGGTAATAGATTTCGAAAAGATTGCTGAGGCTCACTTGGAGGGCTTCAAGGGTGGACAGGGTAAACTCGATACTCGTAACTATGTGGATGACAAGGTGAAGATTATGTATTCCACCTTGCGTCCGGGTGCTTCAACTGGCCTTCATACTCATGAGGGCAACTGCGAGATTATCTATGTGGTAAGCGGCACTGCTACTTTCCATTATGATGATACCGTGGAGGAGGTTCGCCAGGGACAGGTGCATTACTGCCCGATGAACCACGCTCATTATATGGAGAATCTCACCGACCATGATCTGGTGTATCTCGCCATTGTGCCTGAGCATCATTAATTTCCTTGAAACATCAATCAGGGAAAAAGCATCATATTCCTCAAGGAAAACTCAAAAAGAAAGTCCAACTCGGATGCCTCTCTCTCTCTGAAAGGCTCCAAGTTGGACTTTCGTCATTTTTCTCTCTCTCTCTTTTTATGTTGCTATGCTAATCTGTGTTTATCTAAAAGTCAGCTGGCGGGTTAGAGTTTCTCGCAGAACTCGATTTTCTCCTTGTTTGGCCCCTCAATGGTGAAGAACTTTACGCCGTTCTCCCAGAAAGGAAGCCCATTTACCTGCTGATCCAGCATCTTGAATGTTCCGGCTTTCTTTACAAGGAGAAAGAGATCGTCTATGTTCTTTACATCGATGGCGATGTGGTCGATGGCTCCATATTCCATCTTTGCCTGGTGGTTCTGATAGGTCTCGATGATGAGATTGTGGAGCTGGAGGAAGGCTACTTCCTCGGTGCCGTTTACTGTGCGGAGGGCTGTCTCGAAGCCCAGGGCATGATAAAACTCAATGGTCTTGTTGATGTCGTTGGTAGGAATGCCGATGTGCTGCACGCCTGTTGTAAAATCTTTAATCTTCATAATGATTTTCTTAATGAATTTGTGTTTAGATGATTGTTATGATAAAACTTTCTGTGTTTTTTTGAAGATTTAGAAGCGGATGATTTCTGCTCCAATCTGGAAATAACTCTCGTTGCTCTGCGGATTCCACATGCCCTTGGCATAAACCGGAATGGTGTAGTTGCCGAGCTTGAGGTCGTGGGATGCCTGTAGTGAAACATGCACGATGCCTGCCGTGGTTCCGAAGAAGTGGGCATCCTCGCCAGCTCTGTTCAGGGCGAAGGCTCCACCTACTCCTGCATCAACCTTCCAGCCATCCTTCTGGTAGATAGGGTATTCCGCATAGGCGAAGGTGGAATATTTCTGCTTCGTATTGTCGCTGTTGCGGTCGCGTCCGAAGACTACGGTTGACCAGCTCAGGAGCAGTGGAAACTTCTCGTCCTGGAACCGGTAGCTCAATGTAGCATCGAGGAATCGGCCGGTGGTATGGGCTGAGTAGTTCCAGTATTCCTTATTATTATAGGTGGCGCCAGGGGAGAAGTTGTAGGTGTCCCACAGGGCGAATCCCCAACCGCCAGCCTTCAGATTCAGATAATGGTTAAACTCCTTGTAGGAGCCTTCCGAGTTGCAGCCACCCCAAAGTCCCACGGTAACGTGGTCGTTGGCCATCGTATAGCTCAGGTCGGTGAGGAGGACGATGCCGTCGGAAACTTCCATGCCACGCCACAGATGATTGTTCTGCACGTTGGCTTTTAGATGGAGCTGTGCCTGGGCGTTTCCCAGGCAAGCAGCCATCATCAAAACAATAACTACAATTCTTTTCATGGTTTAACTACAAAATAAACTTTTTGAACCTAACTAAAAACTTACTAAACCTAACTAAAACAAACTAATAACTTTTTGAACTTTATAAACCTTCACTAAAAATCAAGATTAACGAAACATGCAGTTTTATATTTATACTGTCTTTTCGCAAATATCTTTGGGCAAATGAGACTTTACTTGGTAAACTCCTCTAGCAAGACCGGCATGGCTCCATTCTGTGTACAGACGAAAGCCGAAACCTTTACTGCCAATTCATGTGCCTCTCTGACGCTCTTGCCCTTCAGGATGCTTGCCACGAATGCACCAGTGAATGAATCTCCAGCACCCACTGTGTCTGCCACTTCTACTTTCGGAGTCTCAATAAACGAAACTTCGCCAGGGGTGAATACGTAGCTGCCGTTTACACCGCAGGTAAGGATGAGCATCTTCAGATTGTATTTGCCCAGGAGAAGCCAGCATTTATTCTCCAAGTCGATGCCCGGATAGCCGAAGATGCGGCTTACGGTAATCAATTCCTCGTCGTTGATCTTGAGGATGTTGCATCGCTTGATGCTCTCGGTGATAATATCCTTGTCATAGAATCCCTGACGGAGATTGATATCGAAGATTTTGAGGATTTCTTCTCCCTTAGGCATGTGGTCGAGGAAGCGATAAATGGTGTTGCGAGAAACCTCGTTGCGCTGAGCCAGCGAACCGAAGCAGGCTGCGGTGCAATTCTCTGCCAACTTCTCCAGGGCTGGCGTGTAGGGGATGTTGTCCCAAGCTGCTCCCTCCTTGATGTCGTAGCAAGGAATGCCGTTGGCATCGAGTGAAACCTGGACGGTGCCTGTAGGGTAGGCTACCTTGTCTATCTGATAGTTGAGATGGTGATCGTTGAGTTCCTTCTCCAGTTCCTTGCCCAGCTCATCATCGCCCATTGCGCTGACCGCACAGCTATTGAGTCCGAACTGTGAAACGTGGTAAGCAAAGTTGGCTGGAGCGCCACCTAGCTTCTTTCCTTCTGGAAGCATATCGAAGAGTGCCTCACCGATACCTATCACTGATTGTTTCTTTTCCATTGTCATTTTTACTTTAAGAATGTTAGAGATGTTACTTGATTTCTGTTGCAAAGGTAGCATTTTTCAGCTACCTTCGCAAAGAAAAATCATCTAAACTTTCTGCAAACGTTCCCGCAATCGTTTCCAATTTCTGCAATCGTTTGCAATTTTCTGTGATTGTTTCCAATTTCTGTGATTGTTTGCAGTATGTTTCTTCTCTTCTATCTTTTACATCTTCTCTCCAGGTTTCTGTTCGAAATCGATGAGAACCTTCATGCTGGTTTCGCGATGAGCATCGATAAACTTATAGGCGTCATCGTATTCCTCGAAGGCGAAGCGGTTGCTTACGAGTGGCTTGAGGTTAACGATGCCCTTGTTGACATAATCGATGGCAGTGAGATAATCCTCGTGGCGATACATCATTGAACCGATGAGTCTCAATTCATGTTCGCCGAGATAGAACATGCTGAGGGCTGGGTCCTTGGCAAAGACTGCCACAACCACGATGTCGCTACCTTTCTCGATGGTCTCCATCAGCGAACGGATGGAAACTTCTACACCTGCTACCTCGAAACCTACCTGATAGCCTTCCTCACCGAAGAGTTCCTGGGCTGCCTCCTTCAAGGTCTTCTTGGTGATGTTGAGGGTATGCTTGATGCCGCACTCGCGAGCCTTAGCCAGGCGGAGGTCGCTTACATCGGTAATGAGTACATTCTTGGCGCCACGTGCAATGCAGAACTGGGCTATGAGGTTGCCGATGGTTCCTGCACCGCTCACTACTACATTCTTACCCTTCACATCGGTGCGGTTGCTGGCATGGGCACCAACGGCTGAAGGCTCAATCATGGCACCATAGTCGAGGCTCATGCCTTCCGGCAACTTAGCCACGCGGTCGTCATCTACAACAAAGAAATCCTGTGCAGCACCATCTGCCTGGAAAGCCTGAACACGCAGGTGCTCACAAACATTATACTGTCCGCGCTTGCAAGGGTTGCACTTGCCGCAAACCAACTGTGGGCGAGCGGTGATATGGTCGCCAGGCTTGCAGACGGTAACTTCGCTGCCTACAGCCATAACCACTCCTGAGTACTCATGTCCCTGAACCACTGGGTAGAAGGTGGCTGGGTGAAGACCGTGGTAAGAGTGAATCTCGCTACCGCAGATGCCGATGCGCTTGATGTTGACGAGAACCTGATGAGCAGTTAAGTCTGCTGCCTTTGGTTCTGCTACTTCCTTGAATTCGATGTGCTTTGGTTCTACCAATATTGCCTGTCTCATAATTATAATGTTTTGAAATTGTTATTGTTATGTTGGTGGGATAAAAGATCCCGTTTTATCTTTGTATTCTTTGCTGAATCCACTTTTTAAGTGGGCTCTTTTTTATTTCTTCTTATTCTCCAGATCGGTCATAATCTGTTTGTATTGCTTCTTGTTGAGCTTGTAGAAGCAGAGGCATCCTGCGGTGATGATCCACAAAACTCCCGGAATGGTGCTGAAGGCGTGGTGCATGATGCTCAATACTTCTGGATTCTGCACAGCGTTGCTTACATATCCGGCACTGCCCAGGGCAATGGCGAGAAGCGATGTGCCGAGTGCCATTCCTATCTTGTTGCCAAGCGAGATGAAGGCGTATTGGAATCCGTCGTTTCTGATGCCCGTCTTCCACTCGCCATACTCCACACAGTCGGGGATGATGGCATAGATGGCTGTATTGAAGCCTGAGAAGAAGAACCACGACAAAGCTGAGAACAGATAGAACATGATGGCGCTGCCGTTAGGGCTGAAGAAGTACAGACCTATCATCGTAATACCGGTGAGGAAAGCGAAGATGGCTGCCGTGAAACCCTTGTTGCCCGTTTTTCTGAATACCAGAGGGAAGCAGGCTGCACCTATGATACTTGGCACGATGATGGCCATGGAATAGAAGGAAAAGAGCGTTGCCGAACCTTCTACATAAGTGAAATAGTAGAGCATGTCGGCGTTGCGTCCGTAGTGGATGAAACCGAAGAGCAACTGTCCTAAGAGGGCGAGCAGATAGGGCTTGTTCTTCATCACGGAGCGAAGCTGCACCTTTAAAGGGAGCTTCTGTCCCACAGGAACTTCTACCACTTCCTTGGTCTTGTGAAAGCAGAACAGATGGCAGGCGGCGAAGATGATGCCGTAGAGTACAGCCACAGCCAGATAACCATATTTGTTATCGCCAGCGCCAAACCAGCTGATGAGCGGAACGGTTACGATGTTGATTACTCCGATGGCCATCATGGCACTCACCGAACGGCTGGTGTTGAGCTTGGCTCTCTCATCGATGTCTTGTGTCATGGCTCCGCAGAGTGTGCCGTAAGGCAGGTTCACGCAGGTATATCCCAGCACCAGGATGCAGTAGGTTACTGCCATATAGATAATCTTGGCGGTCTGGCTCCATTCCGGATGTGCCCAGAAGGTGAGTATCAGTACCAGTGCCGTGATAGGAGCTCCGAAGAGCAGCCATGGGCGGAATCGTCCCCATCGGGTGTGGGTCTTATCGGTAAGTGTGCCGATGATGGGGTCGTTGATGGCGTCCCAGAATCGGGACACAAGCATCAGGGTTGCTACGGCACTCATGCTGATTCCGAACACATCGGTGTAGAAAATCATGAGGAAATTGCCCACGAACATCCAACTGAAGTTGCAGCCCACATCGCCCATGCCATAGGCGAGCTTACTGATGAAGGGAACCTTTCCCTGCGAATTGTTCTCTAGCGAAGTGTTCGCTTGAAATTTAGAATCTTGTTCCATATTCTTTTTTCTTAGGTTTGATTGTGATACTTAATGTTGTTTATTCTTTGTTTTGCGAAGGAATGGAGCGATTAGAAAAATCGTTTTTCCTTTTCACGCTGCAAAGATAGAACGATTTTGCTGGAAAAACAAGAAAAAAAACGGCTGTTTTTTCGCAACCGTTCCCGCAACCGTTCCCATTTTCCGCAACCGTTCCCAAAAAGATTTCTCTGTTTTTTGTTGTTGCTTTCATGGAAAATAAGTATCTTTGCAAGCACATATAACAAGAAAGAAAAAGAGATATGGCAAAATATGTAACTATCATGGATATTGCAAGGGAACTGGGGATTTCCAAGTCCACCGTTTCGCGTGCTCTTTCGGGAGATACGGGTAATGTGAAGGCGGAAACCTTGCAGAAGATATTGGCAACTGCCGAGCGGATGGGCTATCATCGCAACGAACTGGCTGTGAACTTTCGCCAGCAGAGTACTCATAACATCGGCATCATCATTCCCGAAATCGTCACAACGTTCTATATGACCTTTATCAATGAAGCTCAAGCCATCTTGCGCAAGCAGGGATATAAGGTGATGATTGCCATCTCTAACGAGAATCCTGAGCAGGAGAGAGAGAACATTCTGATGATGGAGCAGCTGCGTGTGGATGGCATCCTGATGAGTGCATGCGATAAGGAGCATAATGTGGACCTATATAATAAGGTGATAGAAAGGGGTATTCCCATCGTGTTTTTCGATAGAACGGTGGAGAAGGTAAAGGCTTCGCAGGTGCACATGGATGATTACATCATGTCGTTTTTCATGGTGGAGGCTTTATTGCGCAAGGGGTATAAGCATATTATTCATATTCCGGGACCTGCTTATATCCGAAACAGCTATGAACGATTGAGGGGCTATCGGGATGCGCTGGAAAAATTTCATATAGAGTATCAGGCGCAGGATGTCTTGTCGCCAGCCTTGTCGGCTGAAGAGGGTAGTTGGGTGATGGAGCGTTTCCTGGAGAAGAATGTGCCCTTTGATGCGGTCTTTGGCTTTACGGAGACTGCTGTGTTGGGAGCCAAGAGTGCTATCCAGAAGCGTGGCTTGCGCATTCCGGAGGATGTGGCACTTTGCTGCATGTCGGGCACAGCCTTGGCTACCTTGGTTCATCCTCAGTTGACGGTAGTGGAGCAGCCTATAGAGAAAATGGCGCAGGAAAGTTGCCGACTGCTGCTGGAGCATATTGCCGATGGTTATAGAAGGATAGAGGAAATTGCATTGAGGGGTGAAACCGTGATAAGGGAATCTACTTAATAAAGGTATCGGCTTCTGGAATTTGCATAAAAGGAAACTGTTTCTGAAAACTGCATAAAAGAAACGGGTGTATCATCTATATTATTGAATGATACACCCGTTTTTATCTCTTTATCTTAAGCATTTAAACTTAATCTATCGCCTTATCTTAAGCTTCCTCTTCCTCTTCTTCATTCTCCAGCAAGTCGGTGCCGAGGTGAGTGGTCTGTTCACGCTTTAATCGGTCGCGCACTTCCTTAGGTTTGGTGGCGTAGGTAATCATTCGGATAGAATCGTTATAGCTTACGTACTTCCAGAGCCAGTTGAGCATTACCATTACTTTGTTCTTTACGCCAAGGATAGAGCGGAGGTGAACTACCAGCCATAATACCCAGGCAAAGAAGCCCTGGCTGTGGAACTTGCCAAGTTCTACCACTGCCTTGTTTCTTCCGATGGTAGCCATAGAACCCAGGTTCTTGTAGCGGAAAGGCTTGAGCTGGGAATCAGTGGCTCCCTCGGCAATCTTCTGGATATTCTTAGCCAGGAGTGCTGCCTGCTGAATGGCTACCTGGGCCAACTGTGGATGACCGCCAGGATAAGCTGGGTCTGTAGTCTGGATACACTGGTCGCCGATGGCAAAGAGACCGTCCATGCCAGGGATGCGGTTGAATTCATCTACTACGATTCGGAAACCACGGCCCAGATGGTCGCCATCGATACCTGTGATAGGCTGTGCCTTCACACCCGATACCCAGAGGAAGGTACGGGTAGGAATCTCCTCTCCATCCTTCATCATAACCTTGTGGTCCTTGTAGTCGGTTACCATCTTGCCAAACTGTACATCCACACCCATGCTGGTAAGGAATTCGTATGCTTTCTTAGAAGAGTCCTGTGACATTCCGGCGAGCAGTCTGTCGCCAGCTTCCAGGAGATAGATGTGCATCAGAGATGAGTCCATATCAGGATAATCATAAGGAATCACGTAGCGCTTCATTTCAGAGAGGGCTCCGGCAATCTCTACACCTGTGGCACCACCGCCCACAATGACCACGTTCAGGAGTTCCTGTCGCTCCTCTTCTGTGGCACAGGTCAATGCACGCTCCAGGTTACTCAGCACGGCGTTGCGCAATCCCATTGCCTCAGAAACGGTCTTCATCGGAATCGCCCATTTCTCGATGTTGGCATTGCCATAGAAATTGGTGGTGGTTCCTGCTGCGAACACCAGGTAATCGTACTCGATCTTACCGATGGAAGTCTGCAGAATCTTCTTGTCTGGGAACACGGCTCTTGCTTCTGCCATGCGGAAGTAGAAGTTCTTGCGCTTGCGGAAAATCTGTCGGAAAGGGAAGGAGATGGAACTTGGGTCGATACCTGCCGAAGCTATCTGATAGATAAGCGGAGGGAACTGATGGAAGTTATTCTTGTCGATCAACACCACCTGCAGGTTTGCCTTGCAGAGGTCTTCTGCCAAACGAAGACCACCGAGTCCGCCACCTACGATTACAACTCTCTTCAACTGATTTCTCTTGATATTAATACTCATAACTACTGCTGTTTATTTGGAATTACTAAATACATATATTTGCTGAAAATTCTATTTCTAATAAGGCATATAGCCTAGTCATCGCTGAAAATTCGACTGCAAAGGTACAACTTTTTTATGAGGTGGCAAAGGAAGATGGGTAGAAATATGGGATTGAAGTTGGTTGCAATCGTTCTCATTTTATATTCTTGTAAATGATGTTGCAGAATGTAATATGCAGATAGCATTTTGATACTTGTTCTTATCTTTTTTCAAGAAATGTTTTTGATTTTCAAGGAAATGTTGTATTTTTGCATTGACAACTTCAATATTCGAACGTTTATCTTATAAAAACATAATAATGAAACATGTAACTATCAAGGATATAGCCCGTTCGCTCAGCATTTCGGTCTCCACCGTTTCCAGAGCGTTGACGGATGACAAGAACATTCGCAAGGAGACGCGCGAGATGGTGGTAGAGGAGGCTAAGCGACTCGGCTACAAGCGCAATCCGGTGGCGATGAACCTGAAGATGGGGCGTACGAACACCATTGGTGTCATCGTGCCGGAGATGCACACCCCTTATGCTTCGCAGGTGATTAACGGAATACAGGATGTGCTCTACAAGAAGAACCAGAAGGTGATGATTGCCGAGAGCGATGAGAAGCCGGAGCGTGAACTGGAGAACCTGAAGATGATGGAGCAGTTTATGGTGGATGGACTGATTGTGAGCCTCTGCAGCTATCGCAAGAACATCGAAATGTATCAGCAGTTGGCGGCAGACGGTATGGCGATTGTCTTCTACGACCGCATTCCGTATGGATTGAAGATGCCGCAGGTTGTGGTGGATGATAATGTAGATTCTTATTTCATGGTGGAGCATCTGATTCGCCTGGGTAGGAAGCGCATCGTTTATCTGCAGGGACCCGACGACATTTACAATGCCTATCAGCGAGGCTTGGGTTATCGTGAGGCGATGGAGAAATTCCATCTTTTTGATCCTTCGCTGATCGTGAAAACGGGAATGACCTTTAAGGATGGAGCTGACGCTATCGACCTCCTTATATATAATAAGGTGGAATTTGATGCCGTCTTCGCCTTTACTGATACTTTGGCGATAGGTGCGCAGAATCGGCTCCACGCTTTGGGTAAGCGGGTGCCGGAAGAGATCTTCGTGGCTGGTTTTTCGGGCACGGAACTATCTACCATCGTTTCTCCTCAGATTACTACCATGGAGCCTCCGCTGGAGGAGATGGGCAGAAAGGCGGCTGAACTGGTGATGGAGAAAATCAACAATCCGGAGATGGAGGACAGGCAGGTGGTGCTGAAGACCACGATGCAATGTAGGGAATCTACGGGAGAATAGTATTTAAAACGTTTGCAGAAATTGGGAACGTTTGCGGGAACGTTTGCAAGGTTTTTTCGAAAAAAATATCTTTTTATCTCGAAAAAACGAACTATCTTTGCCATCGAAAACGAGAGATAGGCTTGCTGAAGAGACACATCTAGGCAGCTTGCTCTCGGAAAGAGTAAATAATTAAATAATAACAGCTAACAATACAAGAATTATGGCAAATTTAGTAAATGCAAACGCAGCAAATGCAACTCAGGTAGTAAAAGGTTATGCTTATAACCGCAGTTTGGTAAAGGCAGGCATCCTGCACTTCGGAGTAGGTAACTTCCATCGTGCTCACCTGGAGTTTATGACCAATAAGCTCCTCGAGAACAATACCCAGCAGAACTGGGGTATCTGTGGTGCAATGATTCTCCCGGGGGATGAGCGCCTCTATCACGCCCTGAAGAAGCAGGACGGCGAATACACCCTTACCGTATGTGGACGCGACGACAGCATCCAGGTTTATCAGTTGGGTGCGCTCGTAGAACTCTATTGGGGTATTGAGGAGCAGGAGCAGATTCTGAACAAGATTGCGTCTAAGGATATTAAGATCATCACCCTCACCATCACCGAGGGCGGATACAACATCTCTCGTCAGAGTGGCGAATTCATGCTCGACAATGCGCAGGTGGCTCACGATATCGAGAACCCAGCCAAGCCGGTTACTGCCTTTGGATATGTTGCCGAGGGATTGCGTCGCCGCAAGGCTGCAGGCAATGGTCCTGTCACCATCCTTTCCTGCGATAATCTGCAGCATAATGGCAATACAGCCCGCAAGGCTTTCATGACTTTCGTGGGAGCTCAGGACAAGGAACTCGCTGCCTGGATGGAGGAGAACGTTACCTTCCCTAACTCAATGGTTGACCGCATTACTCCAGCTACCCGTCCTGCCGACATTGAGCGATTGAATGCTCAGAACGGAACCTGCGATGAGGCTCCTGTTTATTGCGAGGACTTCATCCAGTGGGTAGTAGAGGATAACTTTGTAGCCGGTCGCCCTGCTTGGGAAACCGTGGGTGCTCAGATGACCGACGATGTGACTGCCTTCGAGAACATGAAGCTTTCTCTCTTGAATGCTTCTCATACATTGCTCTCTTATCCATCTTTTCTCGGCGGTTACCGCAAGGTAGATGCAGCTATGCACGATGAGAGAATCCGTAAGTTTGTACGTGCCTTTATGGATGAAGACATTACTCCTTACGTGCCAGCTCCACAGGATACTGATCTGGAAGCATACAAGCAGTGCCTGGTAGAGCGTTTCGGCAACCGTATGGTCAGCGATCAGGTGGCTCGTCTCTGCTTCGATGGTGCCAGCAAGTTCCCTGTTTACGTGATGCCGAACCTGGAGAAGATGATTGCAGATGATGCTTCGGGCAAGCGCCAGGATGTGGAGTTCAAGCGTGTGGCTTACCTCTTTGCTGCTTACCGCCATTATCTGAAGTATCAGGTAGATGACAAGGGTGATGCATTCGAGGTGGCAGATCCATGGCTCACCGTTGATGACCATAAAGCCATCGACAGCGATGATGCGCTCGATTTCCTTGGCATTTCAGCCTTTACAAGCACCAATCTCAAGGCAGCTTCTCATTTTGTAGAGCTTTACCTGAAGATGGTGGAAGACATCAAGGCAAAGGGTGCCATGAAGGTTTTGGAAGATGAAATCTTGTAATTTATGAAACAATCGATAACGCTCAGGAGTGCAGGACCATTCCTCCTCCTGACATTCATCTATTTTATAGTAGGCTTTCTCACTACCGTTAACGGTCAGTGTCAGGGACCCTTGAAGATAGCCTTCCTCTCGGAGGTTACCACTACCAAGAACTCCCTGGCTACGCTTATCACCTTCGCCTTCTTCCTGGGCTATCTGCTCAATAGTGCGAAGACGGGACGCTTGCTCAACAAGGTGGGCTATAAGAAGACGCTCATCCGTTCGATGCTGGTCATGGTGCTGGGACTTGCCTTCTATCTTGCTTCGGCGCTGATTGCTGAATATTGGGGTGGGGCAGGTGTGCATATTTCTCAGGATTTCGTACCATTCGGATATTTCGTTTTCCTTTTCGGTTCCTATCTGATGGGTACGTCTGCGGCAATGCTTCAGGTGGTTATCAATCCATACATAGCTGCCTATCCTTTGCCGGGCACTCAACCGGTGCAGCGCATGAACTTCACTTGTGCGGTGAATTCATTCGGTACTACCATTGCTCCTTTCTTCGTAACGGGTGTGATGTTTGCCGGTGTTTCCCTGGATAGTGTTTCTGCCGATCAGCTCACCATTCCTTTTCTGGTGATGATGCTCATCATTGCCTTTACAACATGGAGCACTTCCAAGGCGAATCTTCCTGACATTGAGGGTACGAGAGAGGAAACTCAAGATGTGGAATCTGAAGGAAAGACAACTCCTTCTGATGATTCCAGGGATGCGAAGAAACGCAGCATCTGGTCGTTCCGCCATTTGAAATATGGTGTGATTACCATCTTCTTCTATGTGGGAACCGAGGTGGGAATCGGCAACAATATGAATCTTCATGCGATGGATTTGATGGGACATGGTTACGATCTTTCTCCAGCTCTTCTTGCCACACTTTATTGGGGAGGATTCATGATTGGTAGAATGGTTTCTGCCGGTTTGAAGAATGTGGCACCTCGCCCTATGCTTATCACCGTTAGCGTGGCGGCAATCATATTGATGGTTATTTCCATGCTTACCGAAAATCTCTGGTTGATGGCTGCTGTGGGATTGTTCCATAGTGTCATGTGGAGTTGCATCTTCACCTTGGCAGTGGATGGCTTGAAGGAATATACTTCTAAGGCTTCGGGAGTGTTTATGATGGGAGTTTTCGGTGGTGCAGTCTTCCCTGTGCTTCAGGGATTGCTTGCCGATTATATCGGTTCATGGCAGTTCACCTGGCTCGTTCCTCTCTTCTGCGAGTTCGTCATCCTCTGGTACGGACTTGTGGGTTATAAGAAGCAGGAAGCATAAAAGACATTAGTAAGACGTAAATTAATAAGAATATAAAAAACTCGGGATGTTTCCTTTTTCGAAGCATCCCGAGTTTTTTATTTTTAAGAGTTATTCTGCAATCAGATGAATCATTCTGCAATTTGATGAATCACATAGGTAACCACGCCCCAAATCATGAATCGGTTGGTCTCATCTACCCGGATTGGGGAGAAGTTTTTGTTCCATGGGATGAGCCAGCCGAAGGCACCGCTCTCATCCATCTTGAATTGCTTGATGGTGAATTCGCCATCCACGAAGGCGATGACGAAGTTGCCGTTGGATGGCTCTATCTGTCTGTCTACGATGGCTAGGTCGCCATCGAGAATGCCTGCATCCTGCATGCTGTCGCCCGAAACACGGACATAGAAGGTGGCCTCACGATGGCGAACCAGAATATCGTTGAGGTCTATCTCTCCCTCCATATAGTCTTGGGCTGGCGAAGGGAAGCCTGCCTTTACGCTTTGTTCTGCCAGCGGAATCGGCATCTTGGCTCCGAATTCCGCAGGGTGAAACGTCAGTCTTATCTTGTTATCGTTATTCTTGTTCATTTTGTTTTTACTTTCAGAATCTCATGAATATCTGTGGTAAACCGCTTCGACATATACTCTCGTTTTAAGTCGAATCGGCAACCATTGCCTTGTACGGCTTGGCGGATGGTGCCGTGACCGCTCTTTCGGTTGATGGCATCAATGGCTTCCATCAATGCCTTTTGCCTGCTCCGGTCGATAGGGTCGAAAAGGTCTTGTTGACGGGGATGGTCAGGTGAAATCTGCCACAGGATAACGCCAGCTTTCTTGAAGTGAAACAACATGCCGGGGCGATCGGGCCTGCTGTCTGCCATCGGTTTCGGGTATTTGGCACGTAGAATGCTGAGGGCGGCACCTACTATCTCTTCCTGCGCATTGGTGGCAATGGGCAGGGTAAGGGAATCGTGGATGGTGTATTCCGGCACGTTCTCATTGAACCTGGATGTCCAGGCAAACACCGTGATTCCCTGGCACACGCTTCCCTGACGTCGCAGCTTTTCGGCGCAGCGCACGGCGAAATTTGCCACGGCTTCTTCCACCACATCCTTGTCGCTGATGCCTTCACCGGAAAAGCTCCGGCTGGTGCAGATGCTTTTCTTCTGCGGCAGTTCCTCGATGCTGATGCTGCTTTCGCCATTCAGTTCCTTCCACGTTCTCACGGTGGTGATGTTGAAATGACTGCGCACCCAACTTTCTTTCTTGTCAGCAAACTGGGCAGCTGTGCGAATGCCCATATAATCGAGCTTTCTGGAAATCTGTCGTCCGATACCCCATACATCTTCTATAGGGAACAGCGACAAAGCCTTGTGTCTCCGTTCATCGGTATCAATGAGGCAGCAGCCCTGGTAACCCTTGTATTTCTTGGCGAATTTGGATCCGATTTTTGCCAGGGTTTTCGTTTCTGCAATGCCGATGGAGATAGGGATTCCCACGGCTCGGAGCACATCGGCAGAAATCCTGGCGCCATATTGGTGGAGCAAAGGATCTGATGTAGCAGAAGTAACGTTTTCCTTCGGATATTCCTTGAAGAAACGTTCTGCCATGGAATGATCTACTTCGAAGAAACTTTCATCGATGGAGTATTGGTCGATGTGGGGCGAGTAGTGCGACAACATCGACATTACCCTATTGGAGAGTGAGCCATAGAGTGTATAGTTGCTGGAGAAAATGGCTACGCCTTCTGCCTCCAGTTTTTCCTTTACCTGATAGAAGGGGTCGCCCATCTTATATCCCAAAGCCTTGGCTTCTTCTGAGCGTGCAATGACGCACCCGTCGTTGTTGCTCAAAACAACTACGGGCTTTCCTGTCAGGTCGGGGCGAAACACTCGTTCGCACGAACAGTAGAAGTTATTGCAATCAGCCAATCCTATCATTTTCTTATCTTACAAATCCTTTCGTGTTGCAAAATTACAAAAAATATTCGAAACGCTAGTCTTTATCTAGGATAATTTCCCTTAAGGCAAAAAATATTTTCCCTTAAGGCTAAATATATTTTCCCTTAAGGGTAAATAAATTCAGGAAAATCATAGGATGATTAGAAAGAAAATCTCCGAAAGGCTTGGGCTTTTCGTGGATTTTTTGTAATTTTGCCTTTAGAAAGGCGAATGCTTTCGATTTCTGAAAAATTGAATGTGTTTATAGAAGGATTAGAAGGATTAAAAAGTTTAAAACGAAACGGTATGAAAAATATGTTGGCATTGAGCCAGGAACGATTCTCGGCTCGCAAGTTTACCTCTGAGGCGGTAAGCCAGGAGGATGTGGATTACATCATGGAATGTGTGCGTTTGGCACCATCGGCAGTGAACAGGCAGCCTTGGCTTTGGCTCATCGTCCGTTCGGATGAGGCTAAGCAGAAGTTGCAGCAGTGCTACGACCGCGAGTGGTTCAAGACGGCTCCGATGTATATCGTGGGCATGAGAAATGTGGACGAGAATTGGGTTCGCAGATACGATGAGAAGCCTCATGGAGATATTGATGTGGCAATAGCTGCCGAGCATCTCTGTCTGGCTGCTACTGAAAGAGGTTTGGGAACCTGCTGGGTATGCAATTATGATACTGAGAAGATGCAGCTGCTATTCCCACGTGGGGGATATGAGGCTGTGGTCATCATTCCTATCGGGCATATTGCCGATGATTGTCCTCGTGCCGAGAAGAAGCGCAAGGAGATGAGCGAGATAGTAGAGGAAATCTAGCATTTTAAAAGAAGTGGTCATGGAAATGAACGAAGAATCCATCCTGGCATGGAACATTATAGAAAAGACAAGTGCCAACCTTTTCCTTACGGGAAAGGCGGGCACAGGTAAGACGACCTTCCTCAAGCGATTGAAAGAACTGTCGCCTAAACGCATGGTGGTGCTGGCTCCTACGGGCATCGCTGCCATCAACGCTGGAGGAATGACCATTCATTCGTTCTTCCAACTTCCGTTTTCGCCATACGTGCCAGGTACGACCTTCGGTAGTGGCGAACAGAAACGCTATAAATTCAGTAATCTGAAACGTAACATCATCCGAAGCATCGACCTGCTTGTCATCGACGAAATCAGTATGGTGCGCAGCGATCTGCTCGATGCCATCGATTCCGTATTGCGTCAATATCGCAAGCGCCACGACTTGCCTTTCGGAGGCGTTCAGCTTCTCATGATAGGCGATTTGCATCAGCTTGCTCCTGTGGTTACTCCGCAGGAAGAGCAGATGATAGGGCAGTATTATGATACCCCTTTCTTCTTCAGCAGCAATGCCTTGAAGCAGGCGGGCTATCTTACCATCGAACTCAAAAAGGTGTATCGTCAGCAAGACCAGCAGTTTATTTCTCTTCTTAATCAGATTAGGGAGAACAAGGCTTCCGAAGCCACGTTGCAGGCTCTGAACCAGCGATATATCCCAAATTTCGAACCGCCTAAGGAGGGCAACTATATCCGTCTTACCACCCATAATGCTCCTGCACAGTATATCAACGAGCAGCAGCTTGCAGCCCTTCCGTCGCAGGCGTATTCCTTTACTGCCGAGGTGGAAGGCAATTTCCCGGAATCATCTTATCCTGCTGATTTCAAGCTCATCTTGAAACCGGGAGCGCAGGTGATGTTTATCAAGAACGATCCGCAGCACCGTTTCTATAATGGTATGATTGGCGAGGTGCGCACCATCATCGGCGACAAGATTACCGTGCGCAGCAAGGATACCTACCAGGATTTTGAACTGGAACAGATGGAGTGGACCAATTCGAAATATACTCTGAATGAGGAAACCAAGGAAATTGAGGAGAGCGTGGAAGGACGGTTCCGCCAGTATCCGCTCCGACTGGCGTGGGCGATTACCATTCATAAGAGTCAGGGTCTTACCTTTGAGCATGCCATCATCGATGCTTCCCATAGCTTTACCCATGGTCAAACCTACGTGGCGTTGAGCCGCTGCAAGACTCTGGAAGGTATGGTGCTCAGTCAGCCGTTGTCTCGTGGCGCCATCATCAGCGACCAGACGGTGGATGCCTTCAATAGCCAACTTGCTTCGCCTAGTCAGGAACAAATCAGCTATCTGGAACAGCAATATGTGTTGCACTGCATTGGTGAGCTCTTCGATTTCTATGCCATCAGTGGCAGTTATGAGCACTTGATGCGTTGCCTGGTGGAGTTCTTTACGGGTAAATATCCTCGTGTGGTGGGCGAGTATCAGAAACTGCAGGTAGTATTGAAGAGTCTGATTAGTGTATCGGATAAATTCCGTGTGCAATACACTCGCATGCTGGGGCAGAATCCTGATGTGGGTCAAGCCGAACTGCAAGACCGCATCCACAAGGGTGCCCAGTATTTCTTGGATAAGATAAGTATTCTGAGCGATTTAATCAGAAAGTCGAACCTTGATACAGACAACAAGGTGGGCAAGAAGCAGTTTGAAGACCGCTTTTCTGTTTTTTCAGAAGATGTAAGATTGAAGGAGAGACTTCTGCGATATGAGCAGAGCGCCGAGTTCAGCGTGACAGATTATCTGAAGAAAAAGGCACAGTTCCTCTTGATGGATGAGACTGCATCTTCTGGAACGGGTTCGGGTGCGAATGGTTCTGGTGCTGGTAAGAAAGCGAGAAAACCAAAGAATTCGAATGGTCCAAAGGAGCCGAAAACTCCAACTAAGGAAATCAGTTACAACCTTTATAAACAAGGTATGACCGTGGATCAGATTGCAGAGGAACGTGGTTTTGTCAGGAGTACTATTATCGGTCATCTCATTCCATACGTGAAAGAAGGAAAGGTTGGCTTGCGTGCACTGATATCAAGTGCCCATGAGAAGAAGATTCGAGATTTTATGAAGGCTCATCCTGATATAGAGCACTTCAGCGAGATCAAGGAGGCGATGGGGGATGGCATCGACTACTCCGAGATCAAGCTGATTTGTGATTTGATGGAAGACGAGGGATAATGCGTGCAGATGCTTAGCCCACGATTTCGATGGTACTGCTCGAATTATTGCCCTCCTGGTTCACCCGAATCTGTACGGGGATACGTTCTTTAAGTTCTTCCACATGACTGATGATACCCACATGGCGTCCCGACTTGGAGTGGAGACTGCGCAGGGTATTGATGGCATGTTGCAGCGGTTCGCCGCTCAAGGTTCCGAAACCCTCGTCGATAAAGAGGGTATCCACAGAGAGCTGGGTGCCGATGTCGCTGAGTGCAAGTGCCAGGGAGAGCGAGACGAGAAAGCTTTCACCTCCCGAAAGGGTGCTGGCGGCTCGGCTCACATAGCCCTGATAGGCATCTTCAAGAGATATGACGAAGGTGCCAGGTACCACCTTTAATATATAGCGGTCGCTGAGCGTTCGCATATATCCGTTGGCTGAGTGGATGAGGCTGGCGAGTACATAACTCTGGGCGATGCGACGGAACTTGTTGCCAGTGGCATCGCCAAGAAGCTGGTTCAAACGGCTCCACTTTTCAAAGTCGGCTTTCTTCTGTGCTGATTCCTGCAGAAGTGAGCCGACTTTCGCTTTGTTGGAGCGGTCGATTTCCAGGTCTCTGATGATTCCGCCACGCTGGTTGCCCAGTTCAGAAAGCTGGGCTTCGAGCGATGCGATGCTGGTGGAAATTCTTGTGTCTAAGGATTCTTCTTCAGAAATCTTCTCATCTTCATCAAACAAAGCTTCATATTCTCCTGTATGGAGTTGATAAGCTTTTTCCAGTTCATCCCAAACCGTTTGTTTGCTGACCAACTGCTGTTTTATACGATTGATAGCTTCCGTCTTTTCGGCAATATCAGACTGTTGGAGTGTGTCGAGTTGCTTCAAGAGGTTCTCATCCAGCAATATCTCCTGTTCTTCTTCTGTGGATTTCTTCAACATCTCCTGTTCTTTCTCCATGAATCTCTTCAGCCATTTTTGGGCTTCTTCTTCCTTCTCTTTTGCCACATTGATTTGTTGCAGGGCAGCCGTCATCTGGCTTTGCAATTCAGAAGCTCTGGTAAGTACTTTTGGAATACGTTTCAGCATCAGTGGCTCTTTTGAAGGTGTTCCCCAGGTTGGCATGAGCTTGACGATGGCATCCAGAACTGCGGCAAGATTCTTGTTGCCCTCTTCAAATTGCTTAAGTTCTGCAACAAGTTTCTGCTGTTTCTCGGTGTTCATCTTGTAGGTGATGGCACCATCTTCAACCTCTTTTCCAAACTCGGTAAGCATTGTATGCCAATCATTTTTCCATGATAGTTTTTCGGCTTCTCCAATCAGTAAATGGATATCTTGCAGTGCCTTCTCGCTGGTCTTGTTCTGTAAGGAAATCTGAGCTTCGATAACTTCAATACGATGCTGGGTATCATCCACTTTCTGCTGTGCGGCTAACATCCCATTTCTTTGCACTTCGTATTCCTGAAGTTTCTGGTCTCTGAGCGTTCTAAGCTTTTTAGCCTCTTTTTCCTTGGCTTCGGCTTCTGCAATTTGAGCAGATACCTTTTCAAGGTTTGCCCGAGTCTGTGCTTCGCCGTTTTCTCCTTCCGGAATCTTTTTTGCTGCTTCCTGGGCTTTTTGGGTAGCCTTGGCTAGCGATTCACAGCATTTGGCAAAGACCTTCTGTTCGTTGGCAAGACTGTTCTTTAAAGCCTTGATGTCTGCATCCAGGGCATTTTGGCTTGTTAATATCTTGTTGTATTCGTTCTCGGCATCCTTATAAAGCTTTTCTGCTTCTACAACCAGGGCATCGATATTGTCTTCGTGGGGCAGAGTATTTTCTATTCGTTGTTGGCAAACGGGGCAGGTGTCGCCTATTTGCAACTTTATTCTGATGCTTTTAGCCCATTTGTTAATACTTTCCCGTTGCTTTTCATACGCAAGCTGGAGGGCATTCTTTCGGATTTCTGCATCATGAGATTCCTGCGTTAAAACCTGTAACTGCTTTTCTTTTTCCTGGATAGAGTTTTGAAGTTGAACCAGATTCTCCTTCGAAAGGACATGACGATTCTGCTCCTCGTGTAGGAGTTCGAGGAGATTCTTGGCTGTTTGAATGTCGTTGAGAAGCGTTTTGAGTGATTCTTGTTGCTGTCGAAGTTGAGGCAGATGAAGGTGTTCCAGCTCAGTTTCTGCCTCCTGTGCCTTGATAACCTGTTGGTTATATGTTTTCTGGCATTCTTCGAGCATCGTCTTTGATTTCTCAAGCTTTGGCAGATACTGGGTGCTCAGTTCCTTCTTGATCTGATTGGCATACTGCAGGTTGTTCGCTGCATCTTTCTTGTTCTTCAAAAATGATTCGATGAGCGTATTCAGGGTCTGTGCATTTTCGTAAAGATGCACTTTGGGTGCTTCTTGGGCCAGGTAGTCGTCTATACTCTTAATGGATAAAGCGATGGTCTGCTCCTGCTGAAGCTCATAGCTTTGTGCTCCCTGAATCTGTCGGAATGTTTGCTCTAAAGATTGCAGTTGGGCTTCCTGTTGCAGGATGGTCTTGGCGCATGATGCAGCTTCGTTCATCTTGGCGCGAGCCTCGATGGTATGATTCCAAAGGGCGATGGTTTGCTCTTGCTGTTGGGTTTCGTCGCTTTCGGCGATGAATTTCACATGTGCCAGATCTTCTTTTGCCTGCTCTTTCCGCTGACGGAAATCCTGTTCCCGCTGAAGCCAGCGAAGCTTTTTCTGCTCCTTTTCCAGGGTGTTTTTGATTTGCTGGCTTTGCTCATCCAGCTGTTGCAACTGGTTGCTTTTCTGGGCGATTTCTTCATCGTTCAGAATCTGAATGCCTTCAATCTTTTGTTGGGAATCCTCCCAAATCTTCTTTTTCTCTACAGTTTGCTCAAAGATTTTGGCTCCAATTCTAGAGTAGGCATCCACACCTGTGATTTTCTCCAGAATTTCGGCTTTCTCATCATCCTTGCTGTTAAGAAATCGGGTAAACTCACCTTGTGCCAGGAGGGTGGTGCGGCAGAATTGCTTGAAATCCAAACCGATGGCGAGGGCTATCTCCTCACGAATCTCCTTATCTTTGGCATAGGTAAAATCGGTATCCAGATTGCGGAGTGCCCATTTCTTGTTCTGTATCTTGCCTGTCACCTTGTTGCGGGCTCTTGCCACCGACCATTGTGCCTCGTAATGCACATCGTTGCTGCCTATAAAGGTAAGGCGCACGAAAGCCTCACCGGTATTGCGGCGCATCAGTTGCACTGGGTCTTTAATCTTGATATCTTTTTCGTTGTCACGCATTTCTCCCTGCATGCTCGTGTTTTCGAGACGGGGAGTGCTGGCATAGAGCGCCAGACAGATGGCATCGAGGAGGGTTGATTTGCCTGCACCCGTCTTTCCGGTGATGAGGAACACCTCGCTATCGGCTAGGGGCTGAGCCTCGAAGTCGATGGTTGCATCCTCGATAGAAGCGATGTTATGTATTTGGAGTTGTTGTAGAATCATATTGTTACAGTGAAGAGTAAAGAACTAAGTGTGAGGAATCAGAATCCCGGCACTTATAACTGTTCGGTTATTTCTTTAAACATTTCCTTGAGTTCATCATCGAAGGTAATGCCGCAATCTTCGGCGTATCGTCGGGCGATGTCGATAGGAGCTTCCGACTGGAATTCCCGTACGGTCATTGTTCGAGGTTGGGATGTTTCGGAATGTAGTTTTCTTCGGGTGTTGATGAGGCAGAAGCGGCATTGCTTATCCTTTACAAGTTGTGCTGCCTCCTGGCTGGCTGCCACGGGAAGGAAATCTTCTACTTCCACATTCAGGCGGATATAGGCAGGGATATCAGAAGGGAAATCTTCCAAAAGCTTCTTTGCTTTATCCCAGGAAGTGAAGTTTCCTTGCAGGTTTTCAGAAGCGGGCAGGGTGACCAGCGGCTTAGGGTTTTCTATAGCAATCTTCTTGAGTTCCACTTCATCCCCATGCTTGCCGATGGTGATGAGGCTCACACTATGCTCATAGTTCTCATCAAAACTTACTGCCATCGGACTTCCCGCATAGCGGATACGATGGTGGCTGCTACGAATCCACTGCTCATGGTGGATATGACCTAAGGCAAGATAATCATATCCTTCTCCCAAGTCGCTGATTTCCAAAGAATCTATTCCTCCTACAGTATATTCTGTAGCATTGTCGTGTCCCTTGAAATCGCAACCCTTTACGGTGGTATGCGCCATCATGATAACAGGAAGTTCCTGGTTCCTTTCTTTCACTTTATCCAGAATTTCTTGGAAGAATCCTTCGGGAATGCTTCGCTCGTAGCAGTAAGGAACGGCTACGATGTAACCCTTGATTTCGTCTTGCGGTTTCTTCTTCCCTTTTACTTCGATGATGTGATTTTCAGGATGCTCCTTGTCTATATTTCCAACAGAAAATACCTTTAATGCCTGCCAGGGAGTCTTGAAAATCTCGTGCTTGGTTCCGCTGTCATGATTGCCTGCGGTGATGACGATGGTCATGTCGGGATTTGTCTCGTGAATCTGCACGATGGCATTGGTGAACATCGTTTGTACGGCAGCTGAGGGCTGAGAGGTATGATATACATCGCCCGAGAGGAGAAAAGCATCTGGCTTCTCCTCTCTTACGATGTCTATGATTTGAGCGAGCATGGCAGTCTGTTCTTCGGTACGGTCGAAGTTGTAGAGCGTATGTCCCAGATGCCAGTCGCTGGTATGTAAGATTTTCATATCAACTTTCTATAGTTTCTTAACTGCATCTTCCAATTGCTTCAGGGCTTGCTGGAGGATGCTTCTTGGTGTTGCCACATTCAGTCGCATGAAGCCTTCGCCGCCAGGACCAAACATTTCGCCATCGTTCAGTGCCAGGTGTGCCTTGTCGATGAAGAGGTCGAGGAGGGCATCGTGTGAAAGCTTCAGGTCTTGGCAGTTGAGCCATACGAGGAAGGATGCCTGTGGGCGCAGCGGACGGATGCCAGGGATATGCTCTCGGCAATAATCCTCTACGAATCGGATGTTGTCCTCTATGTAGGCAAGCATTGCCTTTCGCCATTCTTCTCCCTTGCGGAAGGCGGCAATGGTGGCAATAGGGGCGAACAGGGTTGGTTCGTCTAATTCGTTGGCAGACAACCATGTGTAGAACTTCCTGCGAAGCTGGTCGTTGGGAACAATGGCGTAACTGCTCACGATACCAGCGATGTTGAAGGTCTTGGATGGTGCCTGGAAGGTGATGCTGATGTCTCTTGCCTTGTCAGAAACCGAAGCGAATGGGATGTGCTTGTGCCCGAAGAGAGCCATGTCGGCATGAATCTCATCGCTGATAACGAGCAGATGGTGCTCGTAGCAGAAGTCGGCGAGTTGCTGAAGTGTCTCCTTGCTCCAGGTGATTCCGCCCGGATTATGAGGGTTGCAAAGAATGAGTATCTTGCACTTTTCATCGCAAACTTTCTCCAGGTTTTCGAAGTCCATCTCGTAATATCCATCCTCCTTCATCTTCAGCGGATTGAAGACCACCTCTCTTCCGTTGCCCTCTGGAGTGAGGCGGAATGGGTGATAAACGGGTGGCTGGATGATGACTTTCTCATCAGGACGGGTGAAGACATTCACCACGAGTCCGATACCTTTTACTATACCTGGAATGAAGCGGATCCACTCTCGCTTCACATCCCACTGGTGGTGGTCATGCACCCAGTCGATGATGCTAGGCAGATAATCGGCTGGCTCCATGGTGTAGCCGAAGAGCGAATGTTCCAATCGTGCCTTGAGGGCATCTGTGATGAATGATGGGGTCTCGAAATCCATATCGGCTACCCAAAGTGGCAGCAGGTCGTCGCGTCCCCAGCGAGGCAGCAGGGCACCATGTTTGAGGTCGTCGCTGCCCGAACGGTCTATTATCTTATCGAAATCGTACATGTTTTTACTTTGAACTTTGAGCTTTGAACATTGAACTTTATGATTAGCCTTTTTCTCTGACCTGTTAACTGTAAACTATTAACTATCAACTAAAAGAAGACTATCAACTTTCAACCGCCTGCTTGATGTCTTCGAAGAGGTCGTCTACATCTTCCAGACCTACGCTCAGTCGGATGGTCGTGTCCTTAACATCCATTGATCTACGCATGTTCTCAGAGAATGCACCGAAGATGGTGCTTGCCGGGTGGATGGCAAGAGAACGGTTGTCGAAGAGGTTGGTGGCACGATGGATGAGCTTCAGATTGTTGAGGAAGTTGAAGCATGCCTCCTTGCTCTCCAAGTCGATGCAGATCATGGCTCCTGCTGTTTTGCCAAACTGGCGCTGTGCCAATTTGTGATAAGGATTATCTTCCAAACCTACATAGTTTACATATTGAATTTGTGGCAGAGTGCGCAACTTCTTGGCGAGTTCCAGGGCGTTGCTGCTCTGTACACGATAGCGGGCATCGAGTGTTTCGAGTCCGATGGTCTGCATATAGGCTACCTGTGGTGTCATGTAGGCACCGAAGTTGAAGAGCATCTCACCGTAGAGACGTTTGGCGAAGTCGCCATTGTAAGGGGTTCCGTAGTCGATGACCAGACCGCCGAGCGAGGTTGCACCACCGCTTACATACTTGGAACTGGAAACTACCTCGATATCCACGCCCAAGCTCTTTGCTGAAAATTGGGTGAAAGGAATCACGGTAGAATCTACCACCAAAGGCACATTCTTCTCGTGAGCCACTTCTGAAATAGCCTTCAAATCGGCAACCTCCAACTGTGGGTTGGTCAGAATTTCAAGGAATACGCAACAGGTGTCGTCGTCGATAGCCTCACGCACAGCCTCGATATTGGTTAAATCGCATAGGCGGACCTTTACGCCAAAACGGCGCAGGGTAGCCACGAGCAGCGCATAGGTATTACCGAAGAGATGCTTCGAGGTAACGATGTTCTTTCCTTGTGCCGCCAGCGACATGAGGGTATTGCTGATGGCAGCCATGCCTGAGTTGAACGCAGTGGCGTGAGCGGCATCAGTCAATGCAGCCACACGTCGCTCCAGATTAGTAACCGTAGGGTTTTCTACTCGGGAGTAATCTGGAGCCTTGATTTTGTCTGTAAATGCCTCCGACATGATGGCAGCATTGTCAAACTCGTAGGCGAGGGTGTTATATACTGGCACGCTCAGCGAATCGTAGGCATCGCGGCGCTCATACTCCAAATGAATGGCTTGGGTCTGTTTCTTCATTTTATCCTATATATATATAATAATGTGTATTTACTAATCTCTTGCATCAAGCAATCGAAGAGTGTATTGAACAATCTTTTGAGTTGTTTCTCGCTTCTATTTATTTTGACTGCAAAATTACAAAAAAAACTCTAGTTTTCCTATATAAATGTTAGTTATTTTGTTTAAAAAGATATAATATTGGTAGGTTTTCTTTCTTTTCTGGGGATGAAGTAGCAGGAAATTCTATTTTTTGCAGTACCTTTGTACCCATGAAGAAAAAAAAGTTGATTATAATAGCTTTGAGTATGCTGATGGTACTTCCAGTTTACTCCCAGGACAAGCGTTATCATGGCGACGGCATTGATGATGTTCTTCGCTTTGTTCCTACCATTGCCGTCTTTGGATTGAAGGCGTGTGGAGTGGAGGCTGAAAGTACTTGGCAGCGAAGAATCGGTGCCCAGGTACTGGCATTTGGTGTGAATGCTGCCGTGACATATTCACTGAAGCATGCTATCCATGAGAAACGTCCAGATGGAACGGACAATCATTCGTTTCCTTCGGGGCATACTTCTGTCGCCTTTTCTGGAGCCACTGTCCTGATGCACGAATACCGTAAGGTTTCGCCTTGGATTGGTGTGGCAGGTTATGCTGTGGCTACTACCGTGGCGGTGGATAGAGTAAGAAGAAATCGCCATCACTGGGGTGATGTAATGGCAGGTGCCGCCATTGGTGTGGCTTCTGCTGAGGCTGGCTATCTGCTGGGTGACTGGATTCTGGGAAAGAAAAAGAAGAAGGCAAAGGAAATGGATGGGGAGTTGGAAAAGGAGAATGGGGTGAACGATAACCTCAGTCTCTCGGTTGCTCCTACAGGCATCGAATTTGCCATCAAACTATAATGCTTTTTGAAAGAGGAAAAAATTGAATCGAACAGATAAAAGATATACATAAAATCATGATGAAAACAACAACCATGAGCCTTAAGGCTCTTACTTTTAGCGTTGCTCTCTGTGCTTCGCTCGGCTTGTCGCTTTCTGCGAATGCCGAGACCATCGAAGTGCAGAAGCTGAAGCATGCCGGCCCTTATCCTGTGGCTACCCCTTGGATGGCGGATAGCGTAAATGTGAAGGGGGAGAAATTTTCGATGGAGAGTGTGCTTGACTCTCCACTTTCGTTTACTTTATTGAATAATGGAAAAGAGGTGGCTGCATCCCAGCTTCTAGCGGATAGCAAGCAGAATGCAATTCACCTGGCTTCTTTCACCGTATCAAATACCAGCCGTACCAAGGCTACCATCGAGGTGAAGGGTTTGAAGCAATATCGTCTCTTCGTTGATGGAGAGCAGGTGACCGTGAATGGCGACAAGGCAGAAACTACCTTGATACCATCTAATCATACTGTGGTGATTAAGTACCTCACTGAGTCATCTGACAAGGATTTCAAAATCAGCATTACCGCAGCCGATGGCAAGCAGCTCAGCGTAGGTGAATCTGCTGCCAGCACCAAGCGCGCATTCAATATATACGATGTGATCTGCATGCCTAACTATGCAAGTGTTCAGATGTCGCCGAACGGCAAGTTTATGATTGTGCGCAAGACTTGGGTAGATAGACAGGGCAAGAATCATAGCATCAACGAATTGCGAAACAGTCAGACCAACAAGGTGGTAGCTTCTTTCGAAGAGAGCGTAAGATGGATGCCTCGTACCAACAAGATGTACTTTACCCAGAAGGCGAGCGACAGCTCTATTGCCGGCGAAGGCAAGGCAGATGGCGAGCTGCAGCTCATCACCATCAATCCGCTCAATATGGATCGCGAAGTGTTGGCTGCCAATATTCCAGACGGATGGTTCCAGTTTACTCCCGATGAGAAGACGCTTATCTACACTCTTTATACCGAGGGCAGAAAGAAAGATGCGCAGGTGTATGATGTGAAGGAGCCTGATGACCGTCAACCAGGATGGCGAAGCCGTAGCTATCTTGCCAAGTTTGATTTGGCGTCGGGTGTTCTCCAGCCGCTCACTTTCGGCTATCACAACGTCTATCTCAGCGATATTTCTGCAGATTCCCGCTATCTGCTCATCGGCAAGAGCGAGGAACGCCTTACCAAGCGTCCAACCACTCTTAATTCCTACTATCGTCTCAATCTCAATGATATGAGTGTAGAGACTTTGATAGAGAAGGGTGAATTCCTGAATGGCGCCCAGTTCTCGCCAGATGGTAAGAGCATTCTCGTTACGGGTTCGCCTGAGGCTTTCAATGGCATCGGAAAGAATGTAGAGGAGGGGCAGATTCCTAGTATGATAGATACCCAGCTCTATCTGATGACTCTTGCGGATAAGAAGGTTCGTCCGCTGACCAAGGATTTCAATCCGAACGTGCAGAGTGTGGATTGGAGTAAGGCAGATGGCAACATCTACTTCACGGCAGAAGATAAGGATTGCATGCATCTCTTCCAGCTCAATCCGAAATCAGGCAAGTTTACATTGCTCAAGACTCCGGAGGAGAACATCAAGAGTTTCTCTGTTGCATCATCTGCTACGGAAATGGCGTTCTCCGGACAGAGCGCATCCAATGCCGACCGACTCTACAAGATGAATCTGAAGGCGCAGAAGTCTCAGCTTGTTGATGATCTCAGTGCCCGTTTGTTGAAGAATATCGAGTTGGGCGAGTGCAAGGCTTGGAATTTCGTGAACTCTCGTGGCGACACGCTTTGCTGCCGTTACTATCTGCCACCTCATTTCGATGCTTCCAAGAAGTATCCGATGGTGGTGAATTACTATGGCGGATGTAGTCCTACTACCCGAATGTTCCAGAGCCGCTATCCTCATCATGTATATGCTGCGATGGGTTATGTGGTGCTGGTAGTGAATCCGAGCGGAGCTACTGGTTTCGGTCAGAAGTTCTCTGCCCATCATGTGGATACTGCGGGCGAGGGTGTGGCTGAGGATATTATCTCCAGCACCCAGGCTTTCTGCGATGAGCATAGTTTTGTGAACAGAAAGAAGATAGGTTGCATCGGTGCCAGCTATGGTGGTTTCATGACGCAGTATCTTCAGACCAAGACCAATCTCTTTGCTGCTGCCATCTCTCATGCCGGCATCAGCGACCATACCAGCTATTGGGGTGAAGGCTATTGGGGCTACAGTTACAGCGAGGTTTCCATGGCTAACGAGTATCCTTGGACCAACAAGCATCTCTTCGTAGATCAGAGTCCGCTTTATAATGCAGATAAGATTCATACACCATTGCTTTTTGTTCACGGAACTGCCGATAACAATGTGCCTGTGGGCGAGAGTATTCAGCTCTATACGGCATTGAAACTCCTCGGTCGTCCTACGGCGATGGTATTGGTAGATGGTCAGGACCATCACATCATCGATTATGAGAAGCGCCTCAAGTGGCAGGATACCATCTTTGCCTGGTTCGCCAAGTGGCTGCAGGATGATGGCAGCTGGTGGAAGGAAATGTATGGTGAGGAAAAAATGTAGTTAATGCCTGGCTAGCGAAAAGCTGGCTTCAGTCTTTATAAAACAAAAGAGATTATATTCCTGCTTTGTGGGGAATATAATCTCTTTTTGTGTTCTTGCTTGTTGCAAGTATAATCTCATTTCAATATTCTTATTTCTTGTTACTTAGTGTAATGGCTAAGGAAATGAACGCAAAGGTAATGCCCACGATGCAGACTCCTAGCCAGTTGGCGCGGGTCCATACGTATCCGGCACAGAAAGTACCGAGTGAACCGCCAATGAAATAGGTTGTCATGAAGATGGTATTGGCACGGTTGGATGCCTGTGGAATCTCCTGCAGACAACCGCTCTGGTTGCTGAGCTGCTGACATTGCAGACCTATATCAACCAAAATGATGGCTGCGATGAGTCCTGCATAGGTGTCGTCGAAGAGCAAGGCTATTCCCCAGGCCATAATCTGCATGCCTGCTCCAAGTAGGCTGAATTTATGAATGCCGAACTTAGGAACCAGCTTTCCTACACCACTTGCTGCTACGGCACCCATGATGCCGCAAAGTCCGAGCATTCCCACCATGTCGCTGCCTGCACTGAAAGGTGGCTGGGCAAGATGGAAAGCGAGGCAGGACCAGATGGCCATCATGCTGCCGAAACCGAAGGCTGCACGGATGGAGTAAATGCGGATAGAAGGGTGGAGAATGAAGATCTCTGCCACGGTGGTCATCAGTCCTCTGTAGGTACCCACATAGTTGCGCTTCATCTCTGGCATCATCAATAGCATCACGCCCATGCAGGCGATCATGACGAGGGCGGCAATGAAAAACATCTCCCGCCATCCCAGCCATTCGCCGATGTAGCCGCTGATTACTCGCGAGGCAAGAATACCCGTGAGCAGTCCGGAGAGTACAATACCCATATTCCTGCTCTTGTTCTTGGGCTCAGAAAACTGTCCTGCTATCGGGATGAAGAACTGCGGAATCACGGAACAGGCACCAATCAGCAACGAAGCTCCCCAGAGCATCCATACGTTTTGCGCTACAGCCATCACGATGGCCATCACGGCTGCAATGGTCATATTCGCAAGGATGAGCTTCTTGCGTGAGAACATGTCACCCAGGGGAATGAGAAAAAACAGTCCCAGTGCGTAACCTATTTGGGTAATCACGGTGATGAGGTTGGCGCTTTGCTCGGTAATGCCCAGATCATGACGGATCAGTTCGAGAAGCGGCTGATTGTAGTAGCAGTTGGCTACGGTGAGTCCTGCGATGATGGCCATCATCAGGAGAATGCTGCGGGGAATGCCCCGATTTTCTTTTAGCTGTATCATCTTTGTTTGTTTATGATTCTGTTTCTGAGGGCAAAGTTACTAAAAAGTTCTCGGCTAGCAAAGTTTTTGGGCTCGATTTCTTGGAAAAATCATCTCTCTTCTTGAAAAAATCATCTCTCTTCGATGAAAAAGTTGCTCTTTCCGAAGAAAAGTTTCTGCTCTTTTCCTCGCGCGTACCTTATTATATGTATCTACTCTCACTTCGGCAGGGGTGTTGGCGCACACCTTTGTTACGCTAAAAAACACCGAAAAGTGTTAATTTTTGGCTGTTCCCGAGCACATCGAAAACTTTAACCTTTGTTAGCACTTTGTAATTGACTGTATATCAATAGTTTGTAATTTTGTTACAAAATACCCCTAAAAAAAAACACAAAAAAAAGTACGCCGTATCAAAAAAATGCTTACCTTTGCATCAGTTTTAATAAACGAATGATTGTTTTACAGATTTAAAAAGCAAAGAAAATGAAGAAATTAGTTTTTATGTTCGTAGCTATCGCAGCTATCTCTTTCGCATCATGTGGTAACAAAACAGCTCAGAACACAGCTTCTGCTGATTCTGACACAGCTCAGGTAGACACAACTGCTGCTGTTGATTCAGCTGCTACTGATTCAGCTGCTACTGATTCAGTTAAGTAATTTAGAATTACTTACGAACGAAAAAATGAGAGAAACAACCGCTGGACTTCGGTCTAGCGGCTTTTTCGTTTTATAGGCCCTGGGGTATAAAAGCAATCAACAATGCGCCCTGAACCAACGGTCACCGGCCGAAGGGAAAGGTAAAGGGCAAAAGCTTAAAAGAAACAAAGAAAAAGATAAATATATGATAGATTCAAGTGCCTTCCAAGGCAAAAAGGCTGCCTATTATACTTTGGGCTGCAAACTCAACTTCTCGGAAACTTCTACTTTTGGCAAGATGCTCGAAGATATGGGCGTCATTACTGCTCAGAAGGGGGAGAAAGCAGACATTTGTCTCATCAATACCTGTTCGGTGACAGAAGTTGCCGACCATAAGTGCCGTCAGGCCATTCATCGCATGGTGCGCCAGAACCCTGGTGCCTTCGTTATCGTTACCGGCTGCTATGCGCAGTTGGAATCGGAGAACGTGAGTAAGATTGAGGGTGTTGACCTGGTGCTTGGAGCCAATGAGAAGGCACACTTGATTCAATATCTCAGCGATGCGTGGGCTAAGAAATTTGCTGCAGAGAACGGACTGTCTGCCAACGGAGAGGATCTGGAGCAGACAGATTCTGCACTTCATCAGCATCACAGCGTGAAGACCAAGGAAATCAAGACCTTCCAGCCTTCATGTTCCCGTGGTAACCGCACCCGCTATTTCCTGAAGGTACAGGATGGCTGCAATTACTATTGCACCTATTGCACCATTCCTTTCGCCCGTGGCAACTCCCGTAACCCAAGCATCGAGTCGCTCGTGGCTCAATGTGAGCAGGCGGCAGCCGAGGGTGGTAAGGAAATCGTGATTACCGGTGTGAACATCGGTGATTTCGGTCAGACCACCCACGAACGATTCCTCGACCTCGTGAAGGCGATGGATCAGGTGGAGGGTATCAAGCGTTATCGTATCTCCAGTCTGGAACCAGACCTTTGCGATGACGATCTCATTGCCTATTGCGCAGAGAGCCGTGCCTTCATGCCTCACTTCCACATCCCATTGCAGAGTGGAAGCGACGAGGTGCTCAAGCTGATGCACCGTCGTTACGACAAGGCGCTCTTCGCCCACAAGGTGAACCTCATCAAGGAAAAGATGCCTGATGCCTTCATCGGTGTAGATGTGATGGTGGGTTGTCGTGGCGAGACCCCAGAGTGCTTTGAGGAATGCTATGAGTTCCTGAAGAGTCTGCCTGTTACGCAGCTCCATGTGTTCCCATATTCCGAGCGTCCTGGAACTGCTGCCTTGAAGATTCCATACGTGGTAGAGGAGAAGGAGAAGAAGTTGCGCTCTAAGCGCCTTTTGGAGTTGAGCGACCAGAAGACTCAGGAGTTCTATGCCCAGTATATCGGTACGGAAGCTGAAGTTCTTTTTGAAAAAGCACCAAGAGGCAAGGCAATGCATGGCTTCACCAGGAACTATGTTCGTGTAGAACTTTCACCAGCTCTCGCCAAGGAGGAATACGATAACCAGCTTATCAAGGTTCGTTTGGGAGATTTCAATCACGACAAGACGGCGTTGAAGGGGGAGATAGTTTATAGCTCAAAGGCTGATTATCAAGTTAAAAGCTAATATTCAAGGCTAATCATAAAGCTCAAAGTTTAAAGTTCAAAGCTCAAAGTTCAATGTCATTGTACAACGATTTTGGAACATGGATCAGGAAGCAGTTTCCTGATTTCCGCGTTCAGAAGATTTCGATAGACGCAGGGTTCTCCTGTCCGAATAGGGATGGGAGAATATCGAGCGGTGGTTGCACTTATTGCGACAACCGGACGTTCAACCCTAGCTATTGCGACCGGAAGAAGTCGATAACGGAGCAGTTGGAGGAGGGAAAGGCCTTCTTCTGCAGAAAATATCCGGATATGAAGTATCTGGCTTACTTCCAGGCTTACACCAATACCTATGCTAAGGTGGAACTCCTCAGGCAGATGTACGAGGAGGCATTGCAGGTGGAGGATGTGGTGGGAATCGTGATAGGAACCCGCCCCGACTGCATGAGCGATGAACTGCTGGATTATCTGGAGGAGTTGAACCGGCGCACCTTCGTTCTCGTGGAGTATGGTATAGAAAGCGCCAACGATGAGACCTTGAGGCGAATCAATCGCGGTCACGACTTTGCCTGCTGCCGTGATGCTGTGGAGCGAACCCATGCCAGGGGAATCCTGACGGGAGCTCATATCATCATCGGTTTGCCTGGCGAGGACGCAGAAGAGAGCCTCAGGCAGGCTCCCATCATCTCATCCCTTCCTATCGACATCTTGAAGATTCATCAGATGCAGATTATCAGGGGAACCCGGTTGGCACAGGAATATGCAGAGCATCCCTTCCATGTCTATACGGTGGAGGAATACATCGAAGTCATCGTAAAGTATATCCGGCTGCTCCGCAAAGACCTGGTGCTGGAGCGATTCGTCAGTCAGTCGCCTAAAGATCTGCTTATCGCACCGAAATGGGGACTCAAGAACTACGAGTTTACCAATCTCCTGAATAATAAATTAAAGAGTTTATTATAAAAGTATGGCAAAAGTTGCAATCGTAATATTAAACTGGAACGGGCAGCAGATGCTTGCCAAGTATCTGCCTAATGTCGTGGAGTATTCACGGCAGGATGCCGAGATATGGGTGGCGGACAACAGTTCGTCAGACCAATCCATGCTCCTCTTGGAAACCCAGTTTCCTCATGTCAAGACCATCGTCCTGGAGCAGAACTTCGGTTTTGCCGAGGGCTACAATCGGGCATTGAAGGAGATAGAAGCCGAATATTATGTGCTTCTGAACAGTGATGTAGAGGTTTCGCATCATTGGCTCACTCCGCTCATTGAGTTCATGGATTCCCATCCGCAGGTGGCAGCTTGCCAGCCTAAGCTCCTGGCGGAATACGACAAGGATAGTTTCGAATATGCCGGGGCTTGTGGTGGATTCCTCGATAAGTATGGTTACCCGTTCTGTCGGGGCCGCATCTTCGATACCGTGGAGCGAGACAATGGTCAGTATGATTACCAGCAGGAAGTGCTCTGGGCCACAGGTGCCTGCATGATGATCCGTTCCAAGGATTATTGGGAAGCTGGCGGCTTGGATGGTCGCTTCTTCGCCCACAATGAGGAGATAGATCTCTGTTGGCGATTGCGCCTGATGGGTAGAAAAATCTATTGCATTCCCGAGAGCGAAGTGTATCATGTGGGTGGTGGAACCTTGCCGAAAAGTAATCCGATGAAGACCTTTCTGAATTTCAGAAACAATTTAACGATGCTTTATAAGAATCTGAGTGATAGTGATTTGAAACATGTCATGAGAGTGAGATGGCTCTTGGATTATCTGGCTGCTTTCGAGATGCTCATCCTGAAACACAACATGGGTGACCTCAAGGCTATTTTCAAGGCCCGCAAGGCTTTTCAGGCATGGAAACATGATTTCGATGAAGACCGCAAGAAGATTCAGACGAATAGGGTAGCGGGCGAAATCCCTCAGGTTTTCGACTGTTCCATCCTTTGGCAGTACTACGCTAAGGGCAAGAAAATCTTCTCGATGTTGTAAGATTACATAAACAAACTTAAAATAAGAATCTATGATGAAGAAACAAATGATGATGGCGCTGGTATCGCTGATGACCTTATCAGCCCAGGCTCAGGCGAATTTCGAAGTGTCGGTATCCAACCCTTCCAAATCGGCTAAGACCGATGCTCCGGTGGTTATCGACCTCAGTAAGTTAGGATCCATTGGCGCTATTCAGCGTGCCGTGGTTAAGGTGGATGGCAAGGAGATTCCTTCCCAGCTCGACGACACCAATCGCGATTGTACCAACGATGAACTCTGCTTCCTGGTTGACCTCGGCAAGAAGGAGACCAAGACCTATCAGGTGCAGCTCTATCAGGATGGCGAGCAGGCACAGTATCCGGCCCGTACCTTTGCCGAACTTTGCTTGCCTAGCAAGAACAAGAAGTTGGCAAAGAACAAGCAGGACATCTATCTGCGCAGCATCTCTTTCGACAAGAAGACCAAGGATGTGTATCACTACGTGCATTCTCATGGCGTCTGCTTCGAGAGTGAACTGGTTGCCATGCGTGTATATTTCGACAATCGCCAGACCATCGACCTCTATGGCAAGATTAACAAGGGACTGGTTGTCTATGATACCCAGTTCTATCCATCCGAAGAACAGCTGCAGGCTGGTTCTGGCGACGACTGCCTTTGGGTAGGCAACACCTACGGATTGGGTGCTCTGCGTGGATGGGATGGCAAGAACCAGCTGCATCTCAACGATGTGAAGTATCAGGAGCAGCGGGTTATCTCCGAAGGTCCGCTTCGTGCCATCGTCGAAGTGGTGGATAATGGTTGGGTGCCAGCTCCGGGTTTGAAGCCTGTGAATGCCACTATCCGTTACACCATCTATGCCGGTCATCGCGATTTTGATGTAGATGTGTTCTTCAACAAGGATGCTTCCGATTATCAGTTTGCCACAGGTCTTATCAATGTGAAGGGCTCCAGCGAGTTTGCTGATGGCAAGGGATTGCGTGGCTGCTACGGAAGCGACTGGCCAACGGGCAAGGATGACGGCAAGCATAAGCTGGAGACTGTGGGCTTGGGAATCTACGTGCCACAGTCGGCATTGGTTAGCCAGGAACCAGTCAACAAGGATTGCTATACCCAGGTGGTGAAACCTACCGGTAATAAGTTGAGCTATAAGCTTGCTTATACCAGCGCCAACGAAACCTATGGCTTTAAGGGCGAGAAGGAGTGGTATCAGTGGTTGAAGGATTGGAAGAAGCAGATAGAAGAGCCTGTCAAGGTGGCTGTTTCATGCATCATCCGATAATAGACTTATTGCATCATCCGATCATTAAAATATTGCGCAAATAGCCAATAATGAGCAAAAAGAAAGTCTTGTTTGCCCATTATTGGCTTTTTTGTTAATGAATTTAGAGTAAAACCCATCTTTTTTCACGGATGAGTTTGATTTTTTAGCAAAAATACTTGGTAATTTAAATAATTTTTAGTATTTTTGCAGTCGTAACTTGAAGAATGTGAATTATCGTGAAAAAGATATTTGATTATATTGTCATATTAGCAATCATACTGCTTTGTTCGGCTTGCGAGTTTAAGTTCAAGCCGAATGAGGAAGCCGATGCTGTACCTCTCACGGTGCAGCGCTACGACCGCTTGCAGAGCAGATACCTCACTACAGGTGATTTTTCAGCCCTTCAGCAGATGAACACCGATTATCCGATAGAAACCCGTACGCTGATTGAGAAGATGCTGCAGTTGGGCACCATCACTGATGCCAACATCAGCAACCGTTTCCTGATGTTCTATCAGGATTCCACCCTGCAGGCTCTGATAGCCGATGCAGAGGCGGAATACGCCAACATGGATGATATCAACGACCAGCTCAAGAAGGCGTTCGGCCGTTTGCACGATTGGATTCCAGAACTTCCTCAGCCTTATTTCTATGCCCAGATAGGTGCCTTAGACCAGAGCATTGTGGTGGGTGAGCATTCTGTGGGCATCTCGCTCGATAAGTATATGGGCCCGGATTATCCGCTCTACAAGAAGTTCTATACAGCCCAGCAGCGCAGCACCATGCAGCGCCAGTATATCGTGCCCGATTGTCTTACCTTCTATCTGCTCAGCAACTATCAGATGAAGAACTTTGATACCCGTGCGCAGTTGGACCGTGACCTTCACATGGGCAAGATTATGTGGGCAGTGAACAAGGCGATGGGCAAGGATGTGTTCGAAACCAAGTATGTGAAGACTATCCAGGCTTTTGTGAAGCGTAATCCGAAGATTACCGTGAAGGAGTTGCTTCAGGATGAAGACTATTCGCCTATTGAGGCGTTGCACAAGGATTAGTCTGTTTCACAAGGATTAGGAAAACGCAAGGTCTTCAACGTGTTTCATCTAGGATTAAATGATAGAGTAAACAACATAAAGTATTCATATAATACATGAAAAGATTTTCAGTTTTAATTGCAAGTATCATGATGGTATCAGCAATGCAAGCGGCAGAGAAGCTCGATCTGAAGGCTATTACCTCCGGCGAATTCTCTGCCTCATACGTTACCGGTATCAACCCTATCGAGGGAACCGATCTCTATGCTTCTATCAGCAATGACGGAAAGCAGATTGTTAGTTATTCGTTCAAGACGGGTAAGCAGGTGGCTGTGCTCTTCGACGTAGATGCTGCCAAAGCGCCTATGCAGAGTGTTGAGGGCTATGTCATCAGTCCTGATGGCAAGAAGATGCTTATCTTCACCAAGCGCAAGGCGGTGTATCGCCGTTCGTTCAAGGCTGAGTATTTCATCTACAACATTGCTTCGAAGACCATCAAGAAGCTCTCTGAGGGTGAGAACCAGCAGGTGGCTACCTGGTCGCCAGACTCCCGCCACGTGGCTTTCGTCAAGGACAATAACATCTTCGTTACCGATGGCGAGAAGGAAGTACAAGTAACCAAGGATGGTAAGTTCAATGAAATTATCAATGGTATTCCTGATTGGGTTTACGAGGAGGAGTTTGCCTTCAACCGTGCCTTTGCATGGAATGCGGATGGAACAGCCATCGGATGGATCCGTTTCGACGAGAGCCATGTGAAGACCTATTCGCTCCAGCTCTTCGAGGGTTCAAATCCTACCAGAAAGGAGTTCCACGACTATCCGGGCGAGTATTCCTATAAATATCCTAAGGCAGGACAGGATAATTCCAAGGTGAGCCTCTGGAGCTACGATATGAAGTCGGGCAAGACTATCGCTCTGGATGTGCCTGTAGATGCTGACGGCTATTATCCTCGCATCAAGACTTCTCCTGATGCCAACAGCCTCATCGTCTATACGATGAATCGCCATCAGGACGATATGCGCCTCTATTCCGTAAATCCTTTCACCGGTAAGAGCAAGCAGCTCATCCAGGAAATCGTTCCTAAGTTTGTGAAGGAAGAAGTGGTAGAGAACAGCATCGTGGGCAAGAAGAACATCCTGCTTCCTAGCGACCGCGACGGCTATATGCACCTCTATCTCTACGATATGAACGGCAAACTGATTCGTCAGGTGGAGAAGGGTAACTATGATGTGACTGCCATCTATGGTATGGACGAGAAGACGGGCGACGTTTATTTCCAGGCAGCCATGCTCAATGCGCACGACCGCCAGGTGTATGTGGCTCACAAGAACGGAAAGGTGGAACGACTCACTTCTCAGGAGGGTTCCAACTCGGCTTATTTCTCGGGCGATTACCGCTATTTCGTGAACAACTGGAGCAGCTACAGTCATCCATACGTCTACACCGTCCGCAACAATAAGGGAAAGGTGATCAAGACCTTGGAAGACAATAAGGAGTTGATTGAGAAGACACAGAAGTACAACTGGGGCAAGCGTGAGACTTTCTCCTTTACCACTTCCGAGGGCGTGAAGCTCGATGGTTGGATGGTGAAGCCTGTAGATTTCGACGCCAGCAAGAAATATCCAGTCATCCTCTTCCAGTATTCGGGTCCTGGCAGTCAGCAGGTGCTCAATGCCTGGAGCACAGGTAGCATGGGTTCCGGCGGAGCCTTCGATTACTATCTGGCACAGGAGGGTTTCATCGTGGCTTGCGTGGATGGACGTGGTACAGGCGGACGTGGCGCGGAGTTTGAGAAGTGTACCTATCTTACCCTTGGCGATCTGGAGTCTAAGGATCAGGTGGAGACTGCTCTCTACATGGGTAGCCTTCCATACGTGGATAAGAACAACATCGGAATCTGGGGATGGAGCTATGGTGGTTTCAACACCCTGATGAGTATGAGTGAGGGTCGCCCTGTGTTCTATGCAGGTGTAGCCGTAGCGCCTCCTACCTGCTACCGTTACTACGATTCTGTTTATACCGAGCGCTATATGCGTACTCCGAAGGAGAACGAGAAGGGTTATAACGACAATCCTATCGAGCGTGCCGGCAAGCAGCATGGTGCCCTGCTCCTCTGTCATGGTGTGGCAGATGACAATGTGCATCCGCAGAACACCTTTGAGTATGCTGAGGCCTTGGTGCAGGCAGACAAGGATTTCAAGGAGATTTGGTACACCAATCGTAACCATGGCATCTCTGGCGGCAACACCCGTAATCATCTGCTTCGCCAGATTGCTGACTGGTTCAAGACTCACCTGAATAAATAAGGGTGAGCTTGTGCCATGGGAAATGAATATAAACTATAAAAACTATAGCATGAAAACAAAGAAAGGTTTTAATCTTCGCCAGGTGTGCGGAGAAAACGTGATAGTGGCAGAAGGTGCTGAGAACATCGACTTCAGCAGTATCATCAGCATGAACGAGAGTTCTGCTTATCTCTGGAACAGCATCCAGGGCAAGGAGTTCGACAAGAATAATCTGGTAGAGTTGCTTACCCAGGAATATGATGTTGATGCTGATACGGCAGCCAAGGATGTTGATGCACTCGTGGCGCAGTGGATGAAGGCTGGCATTATCGAGTAAAATAGATATTTATAAAAAATGGGCAATCCTACAAGACGAGGATTGCCCATTTTTTATTTCTTATATTTTCCATTCCATATCTTCCATGCTGCCAGCAGATAGCGGCGGATAGGGAAGAGGCGGGTCCACATTCTGGAGTAGATGCGCCATTTCAGGGCGTCTGTCCTGTTGATGGATTTCCTTCCTTTTCTGTAGAAGCCTATCACGGCACCCCTTACATCTTTTCTTTGGCAGACTTCCACACCGAAGTTGCCGTCGCCTCTCAGCGTCACCTTTTCTCCCTCTATCTTCACGATGCGATGGAGCACGTAATGATGGGGTTTTACTTCTGCAAGTACGGCATTTCCTTCTACCAAGTCTTCCAGCGTGGCTTTGCGGAGCAGCGCCTTGTCGCGGTTGTCTTCCAGAAAAGGACGCATCGAATAGCCGCGAAGCGGAAGCGTCACCGTATGACCTTCTTCCAGAAGTCGGGCGGTAGCCTCAACCAGACTTTCCTTCACGCTGATAGCCCTGTTGCAAACCAGTGCTGCCTCTTTGTCGGGCAGGCAGTGGAGGGTGTAGATTCCTATGGATTCTATCACCTTGGTGATGGTGGCACAGATGCGGTCATAGATGTCCTTGTCCCATTTCATGCTAGAGCAGGCAGGCAAGAGCGATGCGAAGGCTGCCACGGGCGAGAGCTTATCCACTGAGTTTTCTTCAGCCCTGTCGATGCGGGTGATGGCACCCAGCGGAGCCTTTACGTTGCGATAGCAAGGTGTCTTGCCGCTCCATGGACTTCCGAAGATGTAAACCTTGCCCCCGATGATTCGCAGGATAGGGTTGTCATCGTTCATCAGGTCGCAGCCCTTCAGATGTCTCAGCCAGAGACTCACGTGCGTGCTCTTTCCTGTTCCACTCTTGGCGATGAACGCATAGCCGTAGCCATTCTGGCGAACCAGGGAAGCATGAAGCATCAGCGTGTCGTATGGGCAGGATGAAAAGGCGTAGATGAGCATCAGCGTGTTGTTAAGACCGAATCGGCGCATGTTCATGCTGCCGTTAAGCGCACAGTGGCATTCGCTGAAGTCGGCGTTGGTAATGACCAGTGCACAGTCGGCATCATAGATGTCGCGGATGATAAACTGGTATCCGCCATTGTCGAGCTTGTCAACCAAGGTATGTCCGCTGCCAGTATCAAAGTTTCTGATTCGTTCGCGTTTTTCCTTGGGATAAGGTCGGGTACTGTCATCTACGGTAAGGTGGAATAAAATCGAGCCCTTCGGAGCAGAAACTCTGAAGGGTTCGAATGATTCTATGAGTCGCTCGTCGTTGGTGGCAGATTCTGCGAACTGTATCAGCATGTCCAACTCGGCGACGCGGTAAAAATTGTCTTTCATTTTTTCGGTTTGCTATAGGGTAGCTGCTTTTTTACTTGGATTTGGCATTCTTGGCTTCCGCCTTAGCTTCCGCTTTCTGCTTTTTTGCATCTGCCTTCTGCTTTTTTGCTTCCGCCTTCTGCTTCTTCACCTCTTCCTTAGCCTTCATCTTTGCTTCCTTACGCTCCTGCTTGGTCATTGGTTCCTCCATATTGTCAGGAGTGATAGGCTTGAAGGTGAACTTGTTCTCGTCCACGCTCTTCACCTGCCATGGTGAAGGAAGTTCCTTTGGCTTTTCTCCGCTCTTCAGGCGCTTGGCCTTTGTCTTCTTGGTGTAGCGCTCGTAGAGCTTGGTCCATTTTTTCTCTGCCTTCTTGAAGTTGCGGTCGAACATCACGATGCAGGTTCTCTTAGGCTCGCCGATTGACTCCAGGTAATCACGAAGCTGGAAAGAGTAGTTGTCTCTGCCTTCCAGAAACAGGTTCTTATGGCTGAGATATACGGAATCTACTTTCTGAACGCTGGTGATGTACACGGTAGAGTCGTTGAACGACGATGCAAAACCAAACATATATGCAGTCGTTGGTTCAACCTTTGCCTGTGCTGCAAGTGAAGAGATGGCTACGATGGCCAGTGCTAATGCAATTCTTAATACTTTCATTTCTTATTTTTCTTCTACTGATATTTTTAAAGCCGTCGTCCCACCTAAATCTAAACAGGTTGCCCTATTTCTGAAAAACAGGTTGTCCTATCTTCCCAAGTAGGATTTCAGCAGTTGGTTATTCGTGTTGTGTCTGATTCGGCGAATGGCTTTTTCCTTAATTTGGCGCACTCGTTCCCGGGTCAGATTATATTTTGTTCCTATCTCATCAAGCGTCAGCTCCGGTTCTCCGATGCCGTAAAAGGCTCTCATCACCTTCTGCTCACGTTCGGTGAGGGTCAGGATTACTCTTTCAATTTCCTTGTGCAGGGATTCTCTGTCCAGCTGGTAGTCTGTGCTTGGGGCATCACCCGAAGTATAGTAGTCCATCATGCTGCTGTCCTCGCCGTCGGCAATGGGAGCATCCATGCTTACATGGCGTGAGTTTGCCTTCAGGGCGTCACTGATCTTGTCTTCCGGCAGGTCTACACGTTCGGCTATCTCGTCAACGCTGGGTTTGCGTTCGTGTTCCTGCTCAAACTTGTTGAGTTCCTTCGCTATCTTGTTTACGCTTCCCACCTGGTTGAGTGGAAGGCGCACTATTCTGCTCTGCTCGGCTATTGCCTGCAGAATGCTCTGGCGAATCCACCATACGGCGTAGGAGATGAACTTGAAGCCGCGGGTTTCATCGAATTTCTGGGCAGCTTTGATAAGACCTACGTTGCCCTCATTGATAAGGTCGGGTAAGCTGAGTCCCTGATTTTGATACTGCTTAGCCACAGATACCACGAAACGCAAGTTTGCCTTGGTTAATCTCTCTAGAGCTCTCTTATCACCTTCCCTTATTTTCTGCGCGAGTTCCACCTCTTCCTCTGTGGTGAGAAGGTCCTCGTGTCCAATTTCTTGGAGATACTTTTCTAACGATGCGCTTTCGCGATTCGTTATCGATTTTGAAATTTTTAGTTGTCTCATGGTAACATTTCATTTTATGTTGATGCAAAATTACACTTTTTGTTTGAAACGACAAAAAAAATAGCAGATATTTTTGAAAATACCTGCTATTTTGTTATTTTTTATCATTTCTGAGACGATTCAATCCTCTTTAGGAGAGTTGAAAGCCCCACTTTTTTATGCTTTTTTCATCAACTCCGATGCTTTCTTTATCAGCAACGGTTAGTCCTTCTGCAGAGGAACTGCGAAGTAAGCCTTCTTGCCGGTAGGCCATACGCCCTGGATGTAGAGCACAGGATCCTTGCTGGTAGAAGCACTCTTCACGGCCTTCTGCAGGTCGTCGAGCGATGTAATGTTGTTGTCGTTGATGCGCTGGATAATGAATCCGCGTGATACACCTGCATCCTTCAGTGCACCGCTGTTAACCTTCATCACTTCTACACCATACTTGATGCTGAGCTGGTTCTTCTGGCTCTCGCCGATAGGGCGGAAGGTGCCGCCGAGCACGTCGAGGTCAGCGCTCTTAATCACGGAAGTGTTGCCCTGGGCATTCTTCAGGGTGATGGTCTTCGTGTTGGTCTTCTTGTTGCGCAAGTAGGTGATGCTCATCTTGTCGCCAGGGCGCTTGCCGTTCAGTGACTCCTGCAACTCTGCCATCTTGGTCACCTTCTTGCCGTCTACCTTGGTGATGACGTCACCTTCCTTCAGTCCGGCTGCTGCACCGTTGCCGTCCTCATCTACCTTGGCAATATAAACACCCTCGTTGGTACCTAAGTCAACTTCCTTTCCATTCTCCTTCTGGGCGTTGATGTAGTTGAGAACGTCGCTACCCTGGATGCTAAGCATCACGCGCTGTACGCTGCCGTATTTCTTCAAGTCGTCTACTACCTTGTTCATGATAGAAGTAGGGATGGCAAAACCGTAACCTGCATAAGAACCGGTCTGGGAATAGAGCATGGCGTTGATACCTACCAGTTCACCCTGGGTGTTGACCAGTGCACCGCCCGAGTTACCTGCGTTGATGGCTGCATCGGTTTGGATGAAGCTCTCTACGCCGTTGGCGCCCAGCGAACGTGCCTTGGCGGAGATGATACCTGCGGTAACGGTGTTGTTCAGTCCGAATGGGTTGCCCACTGCGATGACCCATTCACCCACCTTCACGTTGTCGCTGTTGGCGATAGGAAGGGTAGGCAGGTTCTTGCCGTCAATCTTGATCAGGGCAAGGTCGGTGGTCTTGTCGGTACCGATGATGCGTGCTGAATATTCGCGGTTGTCGTTCAGGGTAACGGTCAGCTCGTCGGCACCTTCCACCACGTGGTTGTTGGTTACGATGTAACCGTCTGCGCTGATGATGACGCCCGAACCAGTGGCCTCTCTCTTAGGAGTCTGTACCTGCTGCTTGCGTGTTCCGCCATTTCCCTGTCCTGGGTTTCCGAAGAATCCGAATGGGTCGAAGAAACCTCCGAACGGGTCGCTCTGCACATCCACAGTCTTCACCTTTGAGTTCTGAACGTATTTGATATGTACCACGGCTGGCAGAGCCTTCTCTGCTGCGTAAGTCAAATCTACCGGTTGACCTGGTGCCTCAGCTGTTACTGCTGGAGAAGCGTTCACCTTCATAAATGCACCTGTTGAGAATGCCAGCGATCCTACGCATAGCACTGCCATTACATAATTAGTTACCTTTTTCATGTTTCAATATCTTTTTTATTATTACTTTCGTTTGATTGTTACTTTCATCTTTATTATGTTATAGTTTTCAGCCTTGCCAATACTGTGCCAAACTTCCTGAGTCTGTCACTTCTGTCAGCCCTAGCCTCAGCTTTTCGGATGCAAATATAGAATCATTTTTTGATATACGGATAACTTTGTGCTAATTTTTATCCCGTTTTAACATTTGAAATTAACACTTTAACGGCTCTTAAACAAGAATAGTCCCATTTTTACAATTGTTTGCTACTTTTCTGAAATTTCCTACTTCTGTATATAAAACTAAATGTCTGCAAATTGTAAACGAATATAAAGAAGGTTAGTAGAAAAGTAGTCAGAAAACCTTCTCGAATATCCTGAAAGCGGCATTGAGATGGCAAAGAAAAGCGAAAAGAGTTTAAAAACTTAGCAAAATTAGCGGTTAAGTCGAACTTTTTTGTTACCTTTGCAGTTCGAAAGCAGTGCTCCGGCTTGTCGCTGGCATTCCCTGATGGGGATGAAAGAGGAAAGTCCGGGCAGCAAAGGGCATCCCACTTCCGAAAATAGAAGCTATTGGTGACAGTAGGTGTCGGTAGAAGAAAACAACCGCCCGAAACTTATTCCGTAGCGATGGGGCTTTCAGCATACGTCGTGGTTTAGTGTCGGGTAAGGGTGAGAAGGTGGTGTAAGAGACCACCAGCTGGCGGGTAATCGTCAGGCTGTGCCATCTGGGAGCTGTAAGCTCATGTAAACCGCAGATTGAGGGCGGCTCGTCCGATTGCCTTCGGGCTACTGTGGAGGGTAGAGTGCTTGAGCCCAGGGGTGACTCTGGGACTAGATAAATGACAGGCGCCTGTTTCCTTTCTTGGGGCAGGAACAGAACTCGGCTTATAGGGGCACTGCTTTCTTTCTTTTTAGTTCTTTCCGCATCGCTATATATATAATAATGTAGGGTGCGATATTTCAAACGTTTTTAATATAACTAACAGGATTATGAATCTCAGAGAACCGGAAAAGCAGATATTAGATGATTTTGAGCACAAGGTGACCAGTAAGATAGAGAAGTATGGTGCGAATGCCGACTTCCCTAAGTTCGAGAACTATGGTATTACCCGCATGGATTTGGACGACTATCTCTTCGATAAGCAGGCCATCCTCGATATGGGCGGCTCCAAGCGTACCCAGCTCACGGTGGGCGGTTTCATCACCGTTATCCCAGTTTTAATCTTGTCTTGTTTCCCCGACAAGTCGCCTATCTATGAGAATGGCAAGGCCCTCACCACCGTCATAGCCCTTATCTTCGGTCTGCTGCTTGCCTGCTTCTTCAAGGCTTTGCTTCAGATGGTCATCGCCTATCGCGTGAACAAGCACAAGGAAACCCAGATGGAGACCTTCATCAAGGCTGTGCTCTTCTATGAGCCGAAGGCATAGCCCATAGGAAGTCTTTCGGAAGACTCTCGGAAGTATTCCAGAAGCCTTCCCGAAACTATAAACTATAAATTATTAATTATTAATTATTAATTATAAATTAACATGACTTTACCAGACTTTATGGCTTATAAGGACAAGTTCACTCAGAGTGCATTTGTCGAGAAGATTTCGCACGTGGCTAAGCGTGCAGGTGCCAAGATGGTTTATGCAGCCCTCATTCTCTATTATACATTAGAGAGCGACAAGGTGGCGCTGAGAGACAAGGCGATGATTATAGGAGCCTTGGGCTACCTCATCAGTCCGCTGGATGTCATCCCTGATGCCATTCCTATTGCCGGCTTGGGCGACGACCTTGCCGTGCTGCTCTTCGTGCTCAAGAAGGTTTGGGGCGATGTTTCAGAAGATGCCAAGCAGAAAGCCTACAGCAAGCTTTCGCAATGGTTTGATGAGGATGAGCTGCCTAAGGAGGCAGACGACCTCTTCAAGGAGAAACCGGAAGATACACCGGTATAAATAACAGAAGAGAAAAATCGGCAGGAATCCTTTCGTTTTCTGCCGATTTTCATCATCCCAAAATCGATGTTTATCATAGCAAAAGAGGGCAATCCGATATTCCGGATTGCCCTCTTTCTATATCATAACCAAGTTGGTAGTCTTCTTGGATTAAACGATGCCCTGAGCCATCATAGCCTTAGCTACCTTCAGGAAGCCGGCTACGTTTGCACCCTTTACGTAATTTACGTAACCGTCTGGCTCTGTACCATACTTCACGCAGTTAGCGTGAATATCGTTCATGATGTCGTGGAGCTTAGCATCAACCTCCTCACGAGACCACTTCAGACGCTCTGAGTTCTGGCTCATCTCAAGACCTGATACTGCCACACCACCTGCGTTGGCTGCCTTACCTGGAGAGTAGAGAATCTTAGCATCCTGGAATACCTTGATAGCCTCTGGAGTAGATGGCATGTTGGCACCCTCGCTCACTGCGATAACGCCGTTGGCGATGAGAGCCTTGGCTGCCTCCTCGTTGATTTCGTTCTGAGTAGCTGATGGGAGAGCGATGTCTGCCTTCTCAAACCAAGGCTTAGCACCCGCAACATATTTTACACCATACTTCTCTGCATACTCCTTGATACGGCCACGCTCTACGTTCTTGAGCTCCATGATGTAATCGAGCTTCTCGCGGTCGATTCCGTCTGGGTCGTAGATGTAACCGTCTGAATCTGAACATGTAACTGGCTTAGCACCCAACTGGAGCAACTTCTCCATAGTGTACTGCGCTACATTACCTGAACCTGAAACCAAAACAGTCTTGCCCTTGATGTCAATACCCTTGGTAGCGAGCATGTTGCAGAGGAAGTATACGTTACCGTAACCTGTAGCCTCAGGACGGATCAATGAACCGCCGAACTCCTGACCCTTACCGGTCAAGACGCCCTGGAACTGGTGTGTCAACTTCTTGTACATTCCGAAGAGGTAACCTACCTCACGGCCACCTACACCGATGTCACCAGCTGGAACATCCTCGTCTGGACCCATGTGACGATAAAGCTCTGTCATGAAAGCCTGGCAGAAACGCATTACCTCGTTGTTGCTCTTGCCACGTGGAGAGAAGTCGGAACCACCCTTAGCACCACCCATTGGCAGAGTTGTAAGAGAGTTCTTGAATGTCTGCTCGAAAGCCAAGAACTTCAAAATACCCAAGTTCACAGACTTGTGATAGCGAAGACCTCCCTTGTAAGGGCCAATCGCATTGTTGTGCTGAACGCGGTAACCCATGTTAGTCTGTACGTTACCCTTATCATCAACCCAAGATACACGGAACTGGATGATGCGGTCTGGGATGCAGAGACGCTCGATGAGGTTTGCCTTCTCAAACTCAGGGTGCTTGTTGTACTCTTCCTCGATAGTACCGAGAACCTGACTAACTGCCTGGATGTACTCAGGCTCGTTTGGGAATCTTCTTTGGAGATTCGCGATTACTTCAGATGCTTTCATAATCTTTAATCTTTTATTGTGTTTAAATTCTTGTTTTCTATTTTCTGTTTGCAAAGGTATAGATTTTTGTTGAAATAACCAACAAAAAGAAAGAAAAAATGAAGAAAAAGTAGAAAAAAGATACTCTTTTAACTTTTTCTAATAGTTAATGTAGTGTAATTGTATGCGTACACATTATTATATATAGGAAAAATGGGTAAAAACTGTCTGCAAAGCAAGAGTTGAAGGAAATAAATAGTAAGAGAAAAGCGTTTTTCTCTATCTTTTTGTTGGTGTTATGAGATTTTTTAGTATCTTTGCAGGGTGTAAGGAACTCCACAAGGGAGATTTCTTCATGCAACATTTATTATAACGATTATGCCAAGAGCAACAGGACCGATAGGTTACATAGAGCACCGATCTCCGAAGAAAGACGAGACTGGCAAGTATTTGATTCATCCTCAGTTTGTATATAAGGATGTGTATGATTTCAAGGATATGCGTGATGGTATGCGCCAGCATTACCAGATGGCTACTCCTCAGTTTCTGGCTACCATCCAGTCTATCAAGGATGAGACGATGATGGCTCTTTCCCAGGGCAAGGAGGTGAAGGTGGGGGATATGTTCATCATCAAGCCTAAATTGAAATTAAAAGACCATAAGGATGTCGATGGAAACGTATATCATAAGGTGTACCATGAGGGCGATCTGATTCCGGCAAGTGAGGTAGAAATTGAGGGCTTCGAGGTGAGAACCACCCATGAGTTTGATAAGGAGTTTTTCGTCAATTATAGATGCAACTGTAGTCGTGACACCTGGAAGGTAAGTGCGCCTCCTAAGGAGACTGCTCAGGAATTGCTGGATATTACCAACTTGTCTTTTTATAAATATGGTTGACTCCTAAAGTTTCAATTACATGAAAGAATCATTAGAAGCAACATTGAAAGATGTCGAACTTACCAAGGAAGTGTACCGTCTGTACACCCTTGAGCACCT
>OGLN01000030.1_pt1 | contig 93245 bp, 74 predicted proteins | sample 1572641 | NCBI WGS metagenome assembly OGLN01 (sample SAMEA2581903, study PRJEB24529) | metagenome | biome: Human gut stool | place: China | collected 2011
CAACCCGAATCTTTTTCGAGTCGACCTCACCCTTGGAAAGCAAGACAACCGTCTCCACATGCTCCGTATGTGGGAACATATCGACTGGCTGGATGCGCTCGACGCGGTAGCCGTGCCGGGTGAGATAGCCGAGGTCGCGCGCGAGCGTCTCCGGGTTGCACGACACGTATACCACCCGCTCCGGCGCTACGGTCGTGACGGCGGAGAGAAAGCGCTCGTCGCTGCCGGCACGCGGCGGGTCGAGGATGACGACGTCGGCGTGTTCGCCGGCCCTGGCCATGCCCTGCAGGAAGTCGCTCGCATCGGCGGTATAGAAGCGGACGTTGTCCGCGCGGTTTGCCTTCGCGTTGCTGATCGCGTCGCGCACGGCGTCGCGGTTATTTTCCACGCCGATCACGCGCGCGGCATCCCGGCTGGCGAAAATGCCGATCGTGCCGGTGCCGCAGTAGGCGTCCACGACGGTCTCCGTGCCGGTCAGCCCCGCGTATTCGAGCGCCGTGCGGTAGAGCACCTCCGTCTGGACGGGGTTGATCTGATAAAACGCGCGCGGCGAGATGCGGAACGTGAAATCACCGAGCTGCTCGCGGATATATCCCGGTCCGTAGAGCACCTCACTGTGTGCCCCGAGCACGAGACTCGTCTGCCCGGCGTTGATGTTCTGCACCACGGTCGTGATGTCCGGATGCTGCTGCAGCAGCGCGCGCACGAAGTTGCGCTTGCCGGGCAGCATACCGTGCGCGGTCACGAGCACGACGAGGATCTCCCCGCTGCGCCAGCCGCGCCGCACGAGCACGTGCCGCAGCGTGCCGCGGCCGGTGTCCTCGTCGTAGGGGCGGATCTTGAAGCTCTTGAGCAGCTTGCGGATCGTGACGATGATCCGGTCGGCGACCTTATCCTCGATCAGGCAGTCGCTGACCGGGACGATGCGGTGTGAGGCCGACTGATACACGCCCGAGATGATCTGCCCCTGCCGGTTGACACCGAAGGCGGCCTGCACCTTGTTGCGGTAGTGATAGGGGTCGTCCATGCCGAGGATCTCCTCAACATGACCGAAGCGGCCGAGCAGCCGGATGGCCGTCGCCTGTTTGAGGTGCAGCTGCTCGGGGTAGGAGAGGTTTTGCAGCTGGCAGCCGCCGCACTTTTTTGCAAGCGGGCATACGGTCGTGTTGGGCATGGGGAAGACCTCCGGTTTCGTAAGAATTCTCTGCTTAGTGTATCACATCATTCGCCGCTTTTCCACACGGTTTTTGCGCGCGGCAGATTCCACTCAAAGTGTGCCGCGGCGCAGCGGATGCCGACCACGACGAGCACGCCGGTCAGGATCGCGCCCGGTCCGTGCCATACCTGCCGCAGGAGCAGGTAGAGGATGCCGCCCACGATGGAGGCACAGGCGTAGATGTGTTTGCGCAGGATGTAGGGCATATCCCCGGCGAGCACGTCGCGCAGCACGCCGCCGCCCGTGCCGGTCAGCAGACCGACAAAGACCAGCAGCAGCGGGTCGGTGCAGTCGGCGAGGGTGATGGCGGTGTTGATGCCCGTGATCGTGAAGATGCCGAGCCCGGTCGCGTCCATGAGCAGCATGAGCGCGTCAAACACGCGCTTGCTGCGCCCGATGAGGCGGCGCACAAACGGGAAAAACAGCACGACCGACACGCCGAGCGCCACGAGCAGGTACATCGGGTCCTGAAACGCGCGCGGCGGGGTCAGCCCTACGACGAGATCGCGCAGGATGCCGCCGCCGACGGCCGTCGTGATGCCCAGCAGCCCCACGCCGAAAATGTCCATGTGCTTTTCGATGCCGAGCACCGCGCCGCTGACGGCGAACGCGACCGTTCCGGCCAGCTCGAGCAGAAAGAGGAACGTTTGCATGGCCATGACCTCCAAAAAAAGAGTACACCCCCGCCGGCAAGCAGGTGTGCACTCTGTCCTTTTACCTGAAAGATTGGCCGTGCGGCCTTGCTTCTTCGGTGCAAAATCGTCTCTCCAGAGCTCCGTCCGCCGCCGGTCCTTTTGCCTGAGAGTGTGACTCCTTCGGCGGCCGCAGCGCTCTCCCGGTGGCTTCATACGGCATATATCTGCCGCCAGTATAGCAGATGCGGCGAAATTTGCAATGCCGAACTGTTTCGTGTACACTGTTTTTAAGACATGGCGGGAGGTGTGCGCATGAAACGTATTTTATTGTGTCTGCTGTGCGCGGCGCTGCTGACGGGCTGCGGAAAAGAGACCGACCCCGCCGTCGCGGCGGCGCAGCGGTATCAGCCCATTGTGCAGGCGGTCGGTGACGGCACGGCTGTGGGCGTCGATCTTACGGATGCGCAGATCGCGCAGGCCGTGGCGGAGCTTGACGCGGCGGGGCTGACGGCCGTGCACGTGGACGCAGCCGACCCGGTCACGCACCCGGAAGCAGTGGCGGCGTTCTGGGCTGCGCGCGCAGCGGGGGAGAAGGCGGCGCTCACGCTCTATGAGGTCTGCCGCGACGGCGGGCTGCTGTGCCACGTGCTATGTTTCTCGGACGGAGCGGACACCGTCACGCGCACGCGCGTCGTCTGGCGTGACGGGGCGTTCTGCGTCGGCTATGCCGATACCTATGCTGTCACGGCGCTGACGTATGACGGCGGCATGCTGACCTATGTCTATGATATGCCCGACAACCCACCGGGCACGGATCATGACGGACACATCGACACGCAGGAGACATTCACGGTCGGATAAACCGCGGCTGCGCGCCCCAAGCAGGGGCGCGCAGCCTTGAGGCTGTCAAAAAGTATTACTTTTTGACAAAGGGGCTGCAGTCTGCTGCGCGCATAATTTGTGCGCCGCCGGCGCACAAATTCCACACTTGCAGCCTGAGAAGTATTTTCTTCGCCGCACATGTCGCCGAAGAAAATGATTGGACTTTCTTTCGCCGCTTCGGCGGCGAAACTCTACGAGGCTCTTTGACAAGCTGCACGGCTGCGCGCCCCGAGTGGGGCGCGCAGCCGTTTGCTATTTTATGCGCGGCGGGCGCCGGATGCCGCGGCGCTCTGCTGCAGCGCGGCCTGCGCCAGCAGCTCCATACTGTCAAATACCTGCGGATAGCGCGCGGCGAGACCGAAGTGCGCGAACGCGGCGCACAGCTGCGCACTGTCGAGCACAACGCCGTCGCGCCCGCGCGCAAGCTCCAGCTCGATGATCGAGCGCAGCACCTGCTCGCTGCACGCCTTTTCCGGCCGGACGCAGCCGAGCAGCGCCTGCACCGGCGCGTCCGGATAGCTGCACTGCAGGCCGTAGCGCTGCGCCGTGAGCCCGTAGGCATTGGCGGCGCGCACGCCGGGCGTACACAGTATGCTCACGCGCTGATGCAGCGCACCGACCAGCTGCGGCATTGCCGCGTCCGCCGTGCTCAGTACCGGGACGCCGGCCGCTGCCGTGAGCTGAGTGCAGAAAATGCCCGCACTGTCCGGCACGGCGATGACCGTGCAGCCGGACGCGGTCAGCACCTCCGCCGCTGCGCGCAGCTTCGGCAGGGGCGGCTGTGTGGACGCTCCGCACAGATACGGCTCGCAGTCCGGCACGGCAGCCGGGCTCAGCGGCAGCAGGACGGCGTGTTCTCCGCCTAGCGCCTGCACGCGGCGCAGGAACTGTGTGATGGCGGCCGGGTCTGCGCCGAGCACGCCGATGTGAGGCTGATCCTGTATCTGCATGATGGACATCTCCTGACGAAAAAAGTCTCCGCGAAGCGGGTATGACCCCATCTTAGCGGAGACTGTGATCCGTCCGGCAACGCTTTGGCATCGAAACGGCATCATTGTGCGTTGAAATACAAAGTATTTTCCACGCGCCACGCCGGCAGGGAAAAGGCCGTGTCGGCGTCCGGGTCATAAAACTGCAGGTAGTCGGTGATGCTGCTGTCCATGCCGTCGTTGTAACTGCCCTCGTTTCCGGCGTTGAGCAGCTGCAGGGGAACGGTGTTTCCACCGCTTGTGCGCAGACCGAGCATTTTTTTCGCCGCTTCCGGCATCGGGATCTGCACCTCGTCGTACGGCACGCCGAGCGCGGCCGCGACCGTGGCACCGACGCGGGTTTCAAACACGCGCAGCAGGTAATCCCACAGGTCGTTCTGCCGGATCTGGAAGGCATAGCTGTCCGAAAACGTATAACTGAGCGCCAGCACGCAGCCGGTCGCATCATCGAGCAGGAAGGACGCCGTGTCGCCGCGCGGATTGCTCAGCGCGATGCCCCAGAGGACGAAGCCGCTGCCGTAGCTCGCGTACTGGACGGTCGCGCCCTCCTCCACGGAAAAGCCGCCGCCGAACAGCGCGCTGTCCTTTTCCAGCGCGCCCAGAAGCTCCTGCGCGTACTGCGTCATCTCGGCCAGCGTGTGCGCCGCGGCGCTCTCGTCGAGCTCGACGGGATCTTCGGCGCCGTAAAACAGGTTCTGCATGCCGTCGGTCAGTTTCCGGCGCAGAACGGTGGCCGGCCCCTGCTCGTCGCCGGTGCTGAGGGAAAACTCCGCGTCCTGATTGCGGCGGTCGAGCCGCGCCGAGACGAAGTTCGGCAGGAAAAATCCGCCCGCCGCGATCGCCAGCATGAGCACGAGCGCCAGCATGGTGCGCATCCACGGTTTCATACACGGCCTCCTTTCAGCTCCACGGTCACGACCGTGCCGTTGCCGACGCGGCTTTCAAACTGCATCGTGCCGCCGTGCAGCTGCACGATCTCGTTGCACAGCGACAGGCCGAGTCCCGCGCCGCCCTGTGCGCGCGAGCGCGACTTGTCCACGCGGTAAAACGCCTCCGTCAGGTGCGCGAGCGCCTCCGGCGGGATGCCGCGGCCGTTGTCGAGCACACGCACGCGGCAGCCGTCTGGCAGCATCTCCTGCCAGACGTAGATGTTGCCGCCGCTGTCGAGCGCCTTGCGGGCGTTGTCCATGAGGTTGACGAGCAGCGTTTTGAATAAGTCCGGCTCCAGAAAGCACACGCCCTCCTCGGTGCGGTACTGCAGGGCGATGCCTTTTTGCGCGTACAGGCGCTTGAGGTGCTCGAGCAGCCCCGCCACGAGATCGGCAGGATGCGCGGGCACGAGCTGGAGCTTTGACTGGTCGAGCGAGAGCATATCCAGCAGCTTCAGCCCCAGCGCCTCGAGCCGCTTGCCCTCGGAAAAGATATAGTTTGCCGCGTCCATCTGCTCATCGGGCGTGAGCACCTGACTGCGCAAAAGGTCTGCATAGCCGATGATGGAGGTCATGGGCGTTTTCATCTCGTGCGAGAAGTCGGCCATGAACCGCTCCTGCAGCGCCATGGTCTCCTGAATGCGGTTGACGTTGCGCTCAAGCTGCCCGGCCATGCGGTTGAAGTCGGCGGCGAGCTGCCCCACCTCGTCGCGCGAGCGCACGGGCGCACGGTAGCCGAGGTTGCCGCGCGCCAGCTCTCTTGACGCGCGTGAAAGCGTGCTGAGCGGGCGCGTCAGCAGGTAGGACGTGACCCACGACACGGCCGCGCCGATGACGATGAGGATCACGAACGTCGTGTGATACGCGCGCAGCTGCGTCTGGCGCACGGTATAGGTCTCCGTCACGTCGAACGCGAGCTGGACGGTCGTGCCGTCGGCCGTGGCGCCGAGCATGAGGTAGTGCCGGCCGTTGCCGGTGCGCACGATGCGCGTGAGCCCGTCGCCGCCGTCGGACGGCTCCGGCGCGGCGTCGAGCAGCGCGGTGTCGCCCGTTGTGGTCATCTGTGCGCCGAAGCGGATGCGTGCCGATGTGCTCGCCCCGCCGCTGCCGAGCTTGTGCAGCACGAGCGCAACCGTGTTGGCCGCCGTGCCGGGCGAGGCGTTGTCGCCGAGCAGGTCCAGCACGTCCACGACCATGCGGTAGGTCTGGACGGCGGCGTCGCGCTCGCGGTCGATCGACGCGGAAAACGACTGCGCGATCATCAGGCTCCCGCCGATGCCGTAGGTCAGCGACAGCAGCAGCACCATGGCGATCGTGAGCTTTGCGCGAAATCTCATCCGCTCACACCTCCAGCCGGTAGCCGACCTTGTTCACGGCCAGCAGCCGGTTTTCCCAGCCGACCTTTTTGCGCAGCCGCTGGATGTGCAGATCCACGGTCTTGCTGCCGTAGCTGTACTCGCCGCCCCAGACGTGCTCATAGATCGTCTCGCGGTAGAGCGCGGTGCCGGGGTTGCGGGCGAAAAACAGCAGCAGGTCATATTCCTTGTGCGTGAGCGCGATCTCCTCCGCGCCGCGCCAGACCTGCATGGCGCGCGTGTCGATGCGCAGCCCGCCGATCTCGATGACGGCGTCGGTCTTGTTGTAGCGCCGCAGCACGACGTCTACGCGCGCAAGCAGCTCGAGCACCTCAAAGGGCTTGACGATGTAATCCTCCGCGCCCATGCGCAGGCCGCGCACCCGGTCGTCGACCGAGCCGCGCGCGGTCAGAAAAATGACCGGGATGCCCAGCGGGCGGATGTATTCCATGAGCTCAAAGCCGTCGGCGTTCGGCAGCATCACGTCGAGCAGGATGAGGTCAAAGACATTGCGCTCGAGAATGTCCGCCGCGGCCAGACCGTCGTACACGCACGTGCACCGGTAGCCCGCGCGGGTCAGGCTCATCTGGATCAGGTCGCAGATCGGCTTTTCGTCGTCCACGATCAGGATCTGGATCATGCTACCGCCTCCTTCGGGTCAAAATTACATCGTTCCGGCATCAAAACGGCATCGCCGCCGCGCGTCTGGACGATGCCGTGGTTTATTATAAGTGTATGCGCATCCGTGTGTCAAACCAAATCGGCAGGAGCGGCGGTGCGCGTGTTCCGGGCTATGCGGGGGGCTTGAGAGCGCCGGGCGCGGCGGAGGGACACCCGCATGCACAAACCGGTACAAAAACCGGATGTTTTGTCCGAAATGGGCTTGAAATATGGAAGACCTTGTGATACGATGACAGTGTTGAATTCTAACTCGTCTGGAAGCATGGAATTCCAGCATCCAATGACAGGAATTTGCAATTATTTTTAAACGGAGGAAAAAAGCATGTCCAAGAAAAAAATCCTGACAGTCGTATTGACGCTTTTGGTGGCAGTCTGCCTGCTCGCCACGACTGCTCTTGCGGGCGTGGCCCCGTCTGCCCCGTCGATGCCGTCGGCACCGTCCGGCACGACCGCGCCGTCCACCCCGAGCCAGCCGTCCCAGCCGAGTCAGCCGTCTCAGCCGAGCCAGCCGAGCCAGCCGTCCCAGCCGAGCCAGCCGTCCCAGCCGAGCCAGCCGTCCCAGCCCTCTCAGCCGAGCCAGCCGTCCCAGCCGTCCCAGCCGGTCGAGCCTGAAATGAAGTTCGACGATGTGGCAGAGGGCGCCTGGTACTATGATGCCGTGATGTGGGCCGTCAAGAACGGTGTGACCGCCGGCATGACCCCGACGACGTTTGTGCCCGACGGCTCCTGCACCCGCGCACAGATGGTCGAATTCCTGTGGAACGCCGCCGGCAAGCTGGCTGCGACCATCAAGTCCGTCCCGTTCACCGACGTTCCGGAGTCCGGCAGCGCCGGTTACTGGTACGAGGATGCGCTCCTGTGGGCCTATGAGGCGGGCATCGTTGCCGGCACGACCGACACCACGTTCAGCCCGGACAAGGTCTGCACCCGCGCCGAGATGGTCTGCTTCCTCGTGCGTCTGCTGTCGGACGGCGCAACGGACAATATGCCGTTTGTTGACGTTCCGGCCAGCGCATGGTACTACAACGAAGTGCAGTGGGCATGGGCCAACGGCCTGACTGTCGGCACCAGCGCCACCACGTTCAGCCCGGACAAGGTCTGCACCCGTGCCGAGGCTGTTGAGTTCCTGTACAACGCGTTCGCGAAGTAAGGAGCTCACTGAAAATTACATGTTTTTCTATCAGGACTTCGGTTGCTAATAGACAAATCATAGACCCCAAAGCACAAAGAAGAGATGGGAAAACCTCATCTCTTCTTTTTTCACACATTGAGCTGACAAATTTAGAGAGGAAACTACAGAAAAGGAGCTGATGTGAGTCGTGAAAGCGACCCGATTCGCGAACAGAGCGTGGGCTTTTGTGTTGGCCGTCCTGATGACGCTGACGCTCATTGCCCCGCAGGCGCTGGCTGCGAACACCGTAGACCCCGTTGAACCTGCCAGCGGTAAGATCCTTGTGAGTCAGACGGATTACACGCTGATCGACGGCGTGACGGAATCTAACATCTTCCTGAATACGAAGGAAGGCAATGCACAGATCGCCGGTTTTATGACGACGATCGCACCGGGTGCGAAGGCGACATTCAAGGCCTCGTACAACGGTTACTATACAGAAGGCAGCACGCCCGCGTCCCGCAAGGACAAGGCGGCCAATCTGGCCTGGAGCATGGAAAAGACTACGCTGCAGGCTGCTAACTACACCAAGGCTACCGGCGGCAACGTCATCATGGCCATGAACGGCGACTACTACAACATGCAGACGCTGCAGCCGCTCGGTTACCTCATCATGGAGGGCAACCTCATTCAGAAGAATAACGGTGTTGCCAACGAGCCGTATTTTGCGGTTTTGAAGGACGGTACCTATGCCATTCGCGACGCCGGTGTGGACTGCTCCGACGTTCTGGAAGCGATTTCCGGCCCGTTTTATCTGATCAAGGATGGACAGCCCTGCTACAACGGGAATCCGGACCTCATGCCGCGCAACTGCATCGGCATCAAGGCGGACGGCACGGTCGTGACCTTTTTGGCCGACGGCCGCCAGAGCCCGTACTCGGTCGGCATGACGATCGATGAGGAGATTTCGTTCCTGTATGCGCAGGGCGTGGTGGATGCGATCTTTCTCGACGGCGGCGGTTCCGCCACCTGCGCCACCAAGCGCGAGGGCACCACGGAGCTTCAGGTCCGCAACCGCCCGTCCGACGGTGTGGAGCGCACGGTCGCCAGCGCCCTGCTGCTGGTCTCCACGGCGGAGAGCGACGGCGTGTTCGACCATGCCTCCCTTTCCCCGAACAACACGGTCTACACGCCCAACAGCCAGATCCAGTTCTCGGCCATCGGCGTGGATAAAAACGGCGGCGAGGCCGCGCTCCCGGAGCATGTGACCTGGACGGTCGCGGACACCAAGAGCGGCACGATCGACGCCAACGGCCTGTTCACGCCCGCGAAGAACTATAAGGGTGATGTGACGGCACGTCTGCTTGTGGACGGCACTGTCAAGGGCACGACAACCGTGAAGATCGCGGACATCACGGACCTGTATTTCAGCAGCGCGTCCGTGTCGCTCGACTTTGGTGCGACATCCGATCTCGGCCTTGTTGCCAAGTGTGACGGCGTGGACATCGTCTATAAGCCCGGTGACTTCAAATGGACGATCAAGTCCAAGACGGCCGGTGTGCCGGATAAGGACGTCGGCCACATGGACGGCAACACGTTCGTGGCCGGTACCGGCAGCGGCACGATGAACGCGACCGTCACGGTCACTTACGCAAACGACCGTGCCAAGTCGGCGGAGGTCGGTGTGGAGATCGGCAAGCTGCCGGTGACGCTCATGGACTTTGAGCCCATCAACGGCCAGCGCCAGACCTGCGCGCACTACCACTGGGGCAAATCCACTTACGTGGATAACGGCATGAATCCCGACCACGGCTACATCGGCAATGTGTCCCCGATCACGGTCACGACCGGCGGCACGTATTCCGACAATCCGACGACGGCGGAGCTCTCTGCGCCCTACCGCTTCACAGGCAACTGGGATAGTCCTGTTCCGGCTGCAGACATCTTCCGCGCCAACGGCTATAGCTATTACCTCTGGCCGAACAACTCTATCACGCAATATCTCTGCGGCGACCTGAAGATGACGACGGCGGCCGAGGGCGGTCAGGTGCGCTTCGGCGACTATGCCATGGAGCTGAACTATGACTACGAGTCTTATGACGGGTCGAAAAACTCCAACTTCTATGTTCGCTACTGCGGCGACCAAATCAAGATCGAGGGCACGCCCACGGAGATCGGCGTCTGGATCTATGCACCGGAAAACACGCCGTGTTATTCGCTCTATGCCGACATTATGTTCTGGAAGGGCAGCGACTATGGAACTAAAAATTACCTTCTCTCGCATAAGGGCGCAAATGGCGAGCGCTCCACGATCATTGACTGGACCGGGTGGATGTACTGCTCGGCAAATATTCAGGACATTTGGCAATATCAGAATGATGAGCACCCGCTGAGCATCATCCCCGGCGCAGGTGTGTTCTGGCTGTCCTATCAGCCAGCAAAGGTCGACGATATGATGGGACATGCGGGCGCTGGGCGGCGCAACGGCACCATCTACTTCGATAACTATCGCGCCGTCTACGGCACGAACCTTGACGACCTGGATAACCCGGTCATCCACGACATGACGATCAACGGCCAGACGCTCGCGGACGACGGCTCCACCGTCATTAACTCCAACTCGATCGAAGCGGTCGCCTCGTATGACGATGTGGACGGTCAGAACCGCTCCGGCATCAATGCCAAGGCAACGGTCATCAAGATCGACGGCGAGGAACTCCAGTCGGACAATTCCGACACGAATGCGACCGTGCGTCTGACGCTCCAGAACGGCAAGCACACCATGACGGTCTCCGTGTCCGATGCGTTCGGCAACACGGTCGAAAAGACCACGGCCTTTGTCGTTGCCGGCGATATGCTGGACACGGCAACGGTCAGCGTCAGCGGCTCGGACTTCGTCCCGCTCGGCAGCGACTATACGCTGACGGTCACGGCGGACGGCAAGATCCGCTCCGCGGACATCACGATGCTCAACCTCAACGATGATATTGGCCAGCCGACGGTGAAGTTTGCCGACGGCGTGACCGGCAAATTGGAGTACACCAAGACCGGCTTTAAGAAGGCCATGCTGACGCTGCACCTTGAGTCGGCGGCCCCGGTCGAGGGCGAGCTGGCCACACTGACCTTCCAGATCGACGCCGGTCTGGACACGACGGTCAACCAGTTCACGTACACGGTGTCCAACATCGCGCTCACCGCGGCGAACGGCGAGGCCTATACGGCGGCGCAGGCGGCGGTGCGTCTGCCGCTGTCGGCGTACTACAGCATCCAGCCCGGCCCGCAGGCGGTCGGCATGTCCAGCGTGATTGCAGTCTATGAAAAGGACGGCAGTCCCGCCGCCGGTGTGACCGTGTCGCTCGACGGCGCGGAGATCGGCAAAACCAATGCCAACGGCCTGCTCGAGACCGATGCCATGAAGACCAAGGACGCCGGCACGGTCTGCGTGCTCACGGCTGTCGGCACGAAGGGCGTCGCCGAGGCGACGAAGGTCACCGTTCTGGCAGACGCCGCCGGCACGGAGTATACCGCCGTCCATCTCAACGCCGTTCAGGGCAGCAGCACGAGCCAGAACATCAGCTGGCTGTCCGGCCTCAGCACGGGCGGCAAGGCGGTCGTGCAGTACCGCGTCAAGGGCACGGATGCCTGGCAGACGGCCGATGGCACCTCTACGCTCACCGGTTTCTCCACCTCCAAGGATGCGGCTTATATCAACACCATTCAGCTCACGGGCCTGACGGCCGGAACGGACTATGAGTTCCGCGTCGGCGACGGCAGCACATGGTCCGAGCTGCACACCTTCCGCACGAACGCGGCGCAGCAGGACACCACGGCCTTCGTCGTCATGGGCGACACGCAGATGTCCGGTGACCGTGAGGCGGATGCCGAGAGCATCGCGATCCTCGACGCGCTCGGCGATCTTGTCAAGGACAAGCAGGTCGACTTCGGCCTCCAGACGGGCGACTATGTCGACAACGGCACCAACTACGCCATGTGGGCCGAGATGCAGGAGGCGTTTAACCACACGTTCCCGAACGTGGACTTCATCCACACGCTCGGCAACCATGAGTACTATGGCGATTTCAGCGGCAGCACTGCCAGCAATATCCTTCAGCTCCCGAGCAAGGACTACTACTCCATGGAGTATGGCGATGTCTACGTCGCCGTCATCAACAACGGTGCCGACCTGAGCGCAGCCTGCGAATGGCTCAAGCAGGACGCGGCGCAGAGCACCTGCATGTGGAAGGTCCTGTCCATCCACCAGCCGCCGTATTACACGAACGCCAAGGGCGGCAGCGAGCGGTTCCATGAGCAGATCCCGGCCGCGGCAGAGGCTGCCGGCATCGACGTGGTCTTCTCCGGCCATGACCACTCTTATGCGCGCATCATGGCCAAGGACGGCGCGGCCGTTACCGAAAACGGCGTGACCTATTTCATTTGCGGCGATCTGGGCGAGAAGTCCAAAAACGTCAACTATGCGATGACTTCCGATTTCTCGTTTGCCTACAAGGAGCAGGCTTACGCGGGCCTGATCATGTACGTCACGGCCAACGGCGAGGAAATGACGATCACCGCTTACGACAGCAAGGACGGCCGTGTGGTCGATTCCACGACGCTGCAGTCCCGCTGCTCGAAGGGCCACCAGCTGACGACCTACCAGAATGGCATGTCCGCCTGCGCGGTCTGCGGCAAGCTGATCGACGTCAAGGACGCGCAGTACACCGGCTGGATGACCGTCGAGGGCACCGAGCAGCAGATGTACTTCCTGGCCGGCGACTATGTCACCGGCTGGCAGCAGATCGGCGAGAAGATGCATCACTTCGGCGACGACGGCATCGCCCACGTGACTGAGACGGTCGACACCCGTACCTGCACGCAGTACGGTTGGCTGGAGACCACCTGCAAGACCTGCCACGCCGTTCATCACAGTGCATCTCTCTGGCCGGAGGGCCATAAGTGGGATGACAACCATGTCTGCACGAAGTGCGGCTTCGTGGGCCGGGACATCTCCAAGGCAACGGTCAAGACGTGGCCGGCCACGTATAAGGGCGGCAGCACACCGTGCTATGTGGAGGCCACCTACGAGGGACAGAAGCTGACAGTCAAGACCAGCGACGCGGGTGTTGACGGCTATGTTTCCTATTCCAACAACACCAAGGTCGGCTATGGCGTCGTGACGATCCGCGGCATGGGCGATTACTATGGCATCGTGTCCGCACAGTATGAGATCGTTCCGCCGGTCGTCTCCGGTGTTGCGGTGACGGATGTCGGTCAGAAGCGTCTGACCGTCGGCTGGAATCCGGCTCCCGGTGCTGAGAACTACCGCGTGGAGATCAGCAGCGACGGCGGAAACACCTGGGAGGTCCTGGAGGTGACCTCGCAGACCAGCTGCGTGGCCACGGGCCTGAACCCGTCGACGGCGTACAGCTTCCGCGTATACGGCTGCACGAAGGTCGGCGACACATGGTTCAATTCTCGGCATTATTCCGATGTCGTCAGCGCAACGACACTCAACGCCGACCAGTTCGCGCCGTCCGAACAGTTCAAGGACATCTGTGCGACGGTCGACGGACAGACGATCTCCGGCATGCAGTCCGGTGCGGATCAGTATCTGTTCCTGCCGGCCAGTGCGAAGCTGAGCAAGCTCGCCCTGACGGTCACGACGCACAGCAGCGACGCACTCAAGATCGAGCTGCAGGGCACGAAGGGCACGCAGACGCTCGACGGTGCTGCCGTGAACGTCACCAAGCTGGCGGATGCGCAGGACGGCCTGTATGATCTTGCGGTTCTCGTCAACGGCCAGAAGGCTGCGGTCGTGCACATTGCACAGTCGGCCAATATCAACGCGCTCTACATCACGAGTGACGATCCGGCCACACAGGGCAGAGACTTTGTCGATGCCAGCAAGTCCAACATCGCGACCGGCAAGCTGCTCGTCGTAGACAAGGACGGCAAGACCGTGTATGACGGTGCGCTCACGCAGCTCAAGGCGCGCGGCAACACCACCTTCACCAACGCCGAGAAGAAGTCCTACCAGATCAAACTCGACGGCAAGTCCGACCTGATCGCCTGCGGCGAGAAGGTCAAGACCTGGACACTGCTCGCCGGCTCCCACGACGCAACGCTCATGCGCGACAAGATGTTCAAGGATCTTGCCAAGTCGCTCGGCATGCCGTACACAGCCAGCACCGACTGGGTGGATCTGTACTACGACGGCGTGTATCGCGGCACATACATCGTCAGTGAGAAAAACTCCGTCAACAAGACGGGCGTCAACATCACCGACATGGAAAAAGCCTACGAGGCGTGCAACCCCGGCTATGGTGAGAACGCTTCCACGGCACTGGCCGAGAACAAGTACGGCCAGACTTACCAGTACACCACCGGCCTGACCGAGCCGGAGAATATCACCGGCGGCTACCTGCTGGAGCTCAACGGCACGAAGCTCGACGACAGCTACAATCCGAAGTATGACGAGGCCAGCGGCTTCATCACCGGCAAGGGCTCCGCGATGAATGTCAAGAGCCCCGAGTGGTGCGGCAAGGACGCTATGGCCTACATCAGCGAGTACTATCAGGAGTTTGAAGACGCCGTCTACGCGCAGGATGCCGACGGCAACTATACCGGCTACAACGCGCAGACCGGCAAGTACTACTATGAGTACTGCGATCTGAACTCGCTGGTTCAGGCTTACCTGATCCAGTACCTCTCCGGCAACTCCGACGCGTTCTACTCCTCGTTCTTCTTCTATAAGGACGTGGACGGCCTCATGTACGCCGGCCCCGTCTGGGACATGGAGCTGACCGGCGGCGGCGGCTGGTCCGGTGTGATCACGTCGGACAACACCTTCATCAACGGCCGCTATCTTGTCCAGGCACTTACCAAGATCCCCGGCTTCCGCGCTGCGGTGAACAACTACTATCACAACACCTTCCTTGCACAGGCGCAGGCGCTTGTCGGCGACAACGGTAAGGTTCAGGGGTATTACGATCACATCTCGGCCAGCGCCGCGATGAACTACCGCCAGTGGCCGCTGGTCCGCGTCGGCAAGCCGAGCTCGGACAATCACTTCTGGCCCGACGGAACGACCTACGGCGACACCGTCAAGGATCTTAACACGTGGCTGAGCGCGCGCATCGCAAAGATGAGCGCAGAGTTCAACGATACGTGGGACGATGGCGTCGTGACCAAGGAGCCGACCTGCACCGAGAACGGCGTGCGTACCTACACCTGTGAAAACGGCAACATCATGTACGAGAGCATCCCGGCGCTCGGCCACAAGGAAGTGATCGACCCGGCGAAGGATGCGACCTGCACGCAGACCGGCCTGACGGAAGGCAAGCACTGCTCCGTCTGCGGCGAGACGCTCGTTGCGCAGACAGAGGTTCCGATGAAGCCGCATACGCCGAAGGCGACGGAGATCGTTCCGGCGACCTGCACGGAGGATGGCACGGCGGGCGGCATCGTCTGCGCTGTGTGCGGCACGACGCTGGAAGGTTCGAAGCGCATCCCGGCAAGGCATCACTATGTCGGCGGCTACTGCACGGTCTGTGAGCGGCAGGATCCGCTGCGCATCCCGTGCTCCGGCGATCAGCATTGCCCGGGCCACATCTTCAGCGACATGCCGTCGACCGACTACTGGTCACACGGCGCGATCGACTATGTCGTTGCGCACAAGCTCTTCTTCGGCACGAGCGCGACGACCTTTGAGCCCATGACCAAGCTTTCCCGCGCAATGATCGTCAAGGTCCTTTATACGCTCGAGGGCGAGCCCGCCGTTACCGGGGAGAATCCCTTCCGTGACGTTGCGGACAACAGATGGTACACCAACGCGGTGATCTGGGCGGCGGAGAACAAGATCGTGGCCGGCATCGGTGACGGCAAGTTTGACCCGGACGGCGATGCAACGCGCGAGCAGGTCGCGACGATCCTGTATGAGTACGCAGCGTTCAAGGGCTGCGACATGAATGTGTATGGTGATCTGTCGACGTTCACGGACATGGGCAAGGTTTCCAATTTCGCGAAGGAGCCCATGACCTGGGCGGTCGCCGAGAGCCTGATCTCCGGTGTCGCAGTCGGCCGCGAGGCGCTGCTCGATCCGCAGGGCGTGACGACGCGCGAGCAGTTTGCGATGATGATGGCGAAGTACATGATGCAGGTGCTCCCGCTGACGCCGGACGAGCCGGACGAGCCGGATGCACCGGATGTACCGAGTGCGCCGAGCGCTCCGGTCGAGCCCAGTGCCTCACCCGAGGAACCCAGCGCTTCGCCCGAGGAAACCAGCGCTTCCCCTGCGCCCAGCGCGCAGCCGGCTGAAACGGTGAAGCCAGAAACGGTGCAAACGCCCGCAGAAGGCGAAACGCCGTAATCACGGCGCGGGCGCACAACCCCCAAAGCCCCAAAACGGGACATCCCGGAGCGGCATTGCCGCTCCGGGATTTTTGGTTGGCGCACACACATTTTTTCGCGAAAATTCCGTAAAAAGTGCGGAAATTCCTGTCATATACTTGACAAACCCCGCTGCCGCGTGCTACACCTATTTTATCGTAAAGGGAATGCAATCTATACGGAAAGGCAAAAGCAATGACATTGGATAAACTGAAAATCGGTTCTTCAGGCGTCATCACGGCGGTCGGTGGGGACGGCCCGCTGCGCTGCCGCCTGCTGGACATGGGGCTCACGCCCCGCACACGCGTCACGCTGCAAAAGGTGGCGCCGATGGGCGACCCGATCGAGATCCGCGTGCGCGGGTACGAGCTGACGCTGCGCATCGAAGAGGCGGAGAAGATCGAGGTCGAGGGGGTGTCGGCATGATCTTTGCACTTGTCGGCAACCAGAACTGCGGCAAGACGACGCTGTTCAACGCCCTCACGGGCTCGAACCAGCACGTGGGCAATTTCCCGGGCGTGACCGTCGACCAGAAAATGGGCGAGATGCGCGATGAGAAGGGCTGCTCCGTCGTCGACCTGCCGGGCATTTACTCGCTGCGTCCGTACACGCAGGAGGAGATCGTCTCGCGCGATTTCATCATCAACGAAAAGCCGGACGGCATCATCAACATCGTTGACGCCACGAACATCGAGCGCAACCTCTATCTCACGCTGCAGCTACTTGAGCTGCGCGTGCCGATGGTGCTGGCGCTGAACATGATGGACGAGGTGCACGCCAACGGCGGCGCGATCGACGTGCAGAAGATGAGCGATGCGCTGGGCATCCCCGTCGTGCCGATCTCGGCGGCGAAGGGGGAGGGCGTGTCCGAGCTCGTGGATCAGGCGCTGAGCGTCGCGCGCAGCCGCACGCTGCCGAAGGTGACGGACTTCTGCTCGGACGATTCCGCCGTGCACCGCTGCATCCATGCGGTCGTGCACATCATCGCCGACCATGCCGACCGCATCGGCGTGCCGGCGCGCTTTTGCGCGGCCAAGCTCATTGAGGGCGGCGATGATCTGGCGCAGGTGCTCGATCTCGACGAGAACGAGCGCGAGCTGCTCGAGCATTGCATCGTGCAGATGGAAAACGAGACCGGGCTCGACCGCAACGCGGCGCTGGCCGATATGCGCTATACGTTCATCGAGACCGTTGTGGCCGCTTCCGTGGTCAAGTGTCATGAGAGCAAGGAGCACGCGCGCTCGATGAAGATCGACCGCATCCTCACGGGCAAATATACCGCCATGCCGACATTTCTGCTCGTCATGCTGCTCACGTTTTATCTCACCTTCAACGTCGTCGGCAAGTGGCTGTCCGACCTGCTGCAGCTCGGCATCGACGCGCTGACTGGCGTCGTGGACGCGGCGCTCACGGCCTACGGCATCAACCCCGTCGTGCACAGCCTCATTATTGACGGCGTGTTTGCCGGTGTCGGCAGCGTGCTCGTGTTCCTGCCGATCATCGTGACGCTGTTTTTCTTCCTGTCCATTCTGGAGGACACCGGCTACATGGCGCGCGTGGCCTTCGTCATGGACAAGCCCCTGCGCAAGATCGGCCTGTCCGGGCGCAGCATCGTGCCGATGCTCATCGGCTTCGGCTGCTCGGTGCCGGCCATCATGGCCACGCGTACCGTCTCGTCCGACCGCGACCGGAAAATGACCATTCTGCTCACGCCGTACATGAGCTGCTCGGCGAAGATCTCGATCTATGCGTTTTTCACCGCGGCGTTTTTCCCGCGCTACCGTGCGCTCGTCATGCTGGGGTTGTATGCGCTCGGCGTGCTCATCGGCATCGTCGCGGCGCTCATCATGAACAAGACGGTCTTTCGCGGCAAGCCCGTGCCGTTTGTCATGGAGCTGCCGAACTACCGCATGCCCGGACTCAAGAGCGTGGCGCTGCTGCTCTGGGAGAAGGCAAAGGATTTCCTCCAGCGCGCGTTCACGGTCATCTTCCTCGCAACGATCATCATCTGGTTCTTGCAGAGCTTTGACACGCGCCTGAACGTCGTGGCCGACAGCGCCGCGAGCCTGCTCGCGCTAATCGGCCGCTGGATCGCGCCAATCTTCCGGCCGCTCGGCTTCGGTGACTGGCGCTGCGCCACGGCGCTCATCTCCGGCTTTATCGCCAAGGAGTCCGTTGTGAGCACACTGCAGGTGCTGCTCGGCGGCGCGGCGATCTCGTCGCTGCTGAGTGCGCGCGCGGCGGTGAGCTTCCTCGTGTTCACGCTGCTGTACACGCCGTGCGTGGCCGCGATCGCCACCATCCGCCGCGAGCTGGATTCCCGGCTCAAGACGGTCGGCGTCGTCCTTTTGCAGTGCACGGTCGCGTGGATCGTGGCGTGCGCGGCGTATGCAATCGCGGGGCTGGTGTGATGCGGGCGCTGGATTATATTCTGCTGGCAATCGTTGCGGTGTGCGCCGTGATCGCGTGGCGCGTCTGGCGGCGCACAATGAAAAAGGGCGGCTGCTGCGGCGGAAACTGCACCGGCAACTGCGCGCAGTGCGGCAGAGCGTGCGCGCACAAGCCCAAAAAGTAACCGCGGCACATGAACGCAAACCTGAAGCTCCTACAGCGGGATGCTGCGGGGGTTGACGAGCCGAGCAAGGCTTCCCGGATCCGGGAAGCCTTGCTTTTTTGTGTGCAGCAGGAAAATGCCCAGAAAAAGATGGTTTCTGTAGGATTTTGATGGAAATGTGCAGAAAACGGCGGCCGGAGGGCGGCCCCCGACTATTGAAATTGCGCAAAGAATGCGTTAAAATGATGCTGCATTTGTCACGCGTTTGGCAAAGACCAAAACGCATTATTTTCATTTGAAAGGGTTTCGCATTGCGCGCGCCATGCTGCGCAGCGCAGACTATCTCCTGCTCGACGAGGCGACGAGCAACCTCGACACCACGAGCACCGCGCTCGTCACCGAGGCGATGGACCGGCTCATGAAGGACCGCACGACCGTCATGATCGCGCACAGCTATGAGGCGGCCAGGCGCGCCGACTACGTCATCGTCATGCGCGACGGCACGGTCGAAGCCGTCAGCACGCCGGATGAGCTGCGCGCGAGCAATGCATACTATCAAATGTTCAGCAAATCACTTTGATGTCAGCGAGGGAACCATGATCAGAGAAAATGTGAAGCTTACCGACGCTCAGCCCGGCGATATCTGCTGCGGCTTCGAGCTGGAAAAGAAGCAGTACGTCGCCTCCAAGGCGGCAACGCTGTACACCATGCGGCACAAGAAGTGCGGAGCGGAGCTCCTGTACTTTGACCGCGACGACGAGAACAAGACCTTCTGCATCGGCTTCAAGACCCTGCCGGAGGACGACACCGGCGTGTTCCACATCCTGGAGCACAGCGTGCTCAACGGCTCGAAGCGGTTTCCCGTCAAGGAGCCGTTCGTGTCCCTGCTGCAGGGCTCGATGCAGACCTTCCTCAACGCCATGACCTACAGCGACAAGACCATCTTCCCGGTCTCCAGCCGCAGCGAGCAGGATCTGTTCAACCTCATGCGCGTGTATCTCGACGGCGTGTTCTGCCCGAACATCTACGAAAAGCCGGAGATCTTCATGCAGGAGGGCTGGCACTACGAGTTTGACGGCGAGCAGGCGCAGCCGTACTACAACGGCGTCGTCTTCAGCGAGATGAAGGGCGCCTATGCCGATGTCGAGCGCGTCATCGGCGAGGGGACGGACCGGCTGCTGTATCCCGATACCTGCTACGGGTTTTCGAGCGGCGGCAAGCCGGAGCACATCCCCGAGCTGAGCTATGCGCAGTTTATTGCCGCGCACAAGCGCTTTTACCACCCGTCGAACGCGCGCATCTTCCTCGACGGCCACATGGACGCTGAGCGCGTGCTTGCCTATATCGACGCGGAGTACCTGTCGCAGTACACATACCGCGCCCCGGATTTTGACTTCACGGTGCAGCAGCCCCGCACGGGCGAGGCCACGGTGTACTATGAGGCGATGCCCGGCGAGGAGACGCTCTGCCATATGAGCCTCTCCAGACTCCTGTGCCGCTATGACGACGTGGAGACGGTCTATGCAGCCAAGATCCTCTCGGACTATCTCACCGGCTCGAATGAGGCACCGCTCAAGCGCGCATTCCTTGAGCGCGGTCTTGCGCAGGACGTGACGCTTGAGATTTCCGACGGCATTTATCAGCCGAGCGCCGCGCTCATCGTGCGCAACACGACCAGGGACGCCTTTGACAAGGTCAAGACCCTTGCGGCGGAGGTCACGCGCGATATGCTCGCAGCCGGGCTCGACCATGCGGCGCTCTCGGCGTCGCTCGAGCGCTTTGCCTTCATCAACCGCGAGATCACCGAGCCCTACGGCGTGGAGCTTGCCTGCCGCGCGTTTGACAGCTGGCTCTACGGCGGTGATCCGCTGGCGTATATCGACAACGCAGCCGTGTTCGACACGCTGCGCGAAAAGATCCATGCAGGCTATTTTGAGCGCCTGCTGTCCGACCTGCTCGGCTCGAGCGGCGACCTGTGCACCCTCTATGTGCTGCCGTCGCTCACGAAGGGGGAGGATGACGCCCACCGCGAATCCGAGCGGCTCGCCGCCGCCACCGCCGCGTGGGATGCCGATCAGCGCAGCGAGGCATACGCGGCCTTCCGGCGGATGCAGCAGTGGCAGCAGAGCGAGGACAGCGCGCAGGCGCTCATGAGTCTGCCGCACCTGCGCCTCGAGGATGTGCCGCAGACGGTCGCCCCTGTGCAGACGCAGCCGGGCGAGGTCAATGGCGTCCGGACGCTGCACGTCTCGGGCGATACGAACGGCATCGTGTACCTCAACCTGTACTTTGACGTCTCCGACCTTACGGACGAGGAGCTGTGCATGCTCAACGTGCTGAGCACCTGCTTCGGCGAGCTGCGCACGGAGACCTGCCCTGCGGACGTGCTGCAAAACCGCGTCAAGGCGCTGCTGGGCTCGCTGTTTTTGCGTGTGGACTGCTTGCAGAAGCAGGGCGACACCGAGCACGTGCACCCGTATCTGCTCGTGTCGGCGAGTATGCTCGAGGAAAACGCGGCCGAGGCGGCGCAGCTTCTGCGCGAGCTGCTCACGCAGGGGCGCTATGACGAGACGGACCGCATCGGCGAGACCGTCATGCAAAATGACTATTTCATGCGCCAGTCGCTCATCTCGAACGGCCATACCTTCGCCGTCACCAAGTCGCTGTCGGCGTTCTCGGCCGGTGCTGCGCTCAAGGAGACGCTCGAGGGTGAGACCTTTGTGCGCTGGTTTGCGGCGCTGGCCGCCGGCTTTGCGCAAAACGGCGCGCAGGTGAGCGCCGCGCTTGCCGCACTCACCGAAAAGGTGTTTGTCACGAGCCGCCTCTTCGCGGGCTATTCCGGCGCGCTCGATGCCGATGTGCTTGCACAGCTCATCGCCGCGCTGCCGCAGGGCGCGCCCGGCGCGACGGCTGCGCATAAGCGCTATGACGCGGCCGCCTGCGCGGTCGAGATCCCGGCGGATGTGGGCTTCTGCGCGCTGGGACACAACCTCTACGCCCTCGGCAGCAGCTATTCCGGCGCGTGCCCGGTGCTGTCCTCGCTCGTGAGCTATGGCTATCTGTGGAACATGGTGCGCGTGCAGGGCGGGGCTTACGGCACGGGCATGAATGTGCGCCGCAGCGGCGACATCTTCTGCTACTCCTATCGTGACCCGAACCTTGACAATACGCGCGCGGTGTTTTCCAACGTTGCCGATTTCATCGAGGATTTTGCGGCGCAGGGCATGCCGCTCGACGACATTATCATCGGCGCGGTCAATACGACCAATCCCTTGCTCGATCCCGCCGGCGTGTGCGAGAGTCAGTGCGTGCGCGCGCTCAAGGGCGTGACGCCGGAGGAGCTGGCCAAGACCCGGCATGAGCTTCTGGCGACCAAGCCCGCCGACCTTGCGGCCATGGCCGGCGTCCTGCGCAAATACGCGCGCGAGGGAAAGTTCTGCACCTTCTCCGGAACAAACGGCGGCGCGTAAGGCGCAGCAAAAAAAGAAAAACCTGCGGTTTCCTCGGAAACAGCAGGTTTTTTCTGTCTGAAACGGAGGTGCCGTTACGTTTTTGTGAGCGCATCGGTGACCGTCCGGCTGAAGGCGTCCGACTGCTTGTTCCAGTCGGCGTAGGCCGGGTCATCCTTATGGCTCGGGAGCAGACCGGTATCGGCAAGATACGCACCGAGCACGTTCGTGGCCTTCTGCGCACCGAAATAATTCAGGTGGTCACCCTTGTCGCGGGTGTCCGTGTTCCAGTCGATCGCAACCTGTTCGTGTGCGGTGTTGAGATCGAGGAAGCCAATGCCCAGCGCATCGGCAAACGCCTGCGTGCTGTTGTGACGCGCCATGTTCCAGTTGAGCGTGCTGGGCGCACTGACGAGCAGCAGCTGCGCGCCGTTTTCGTCACAGAAGGCCTTGATGCGCTCAACATAGGCGCGGTTTCGCTTCGGGATGGGAGCGTAGGCATCCGATGGCGTCATATAATTGCTGGCGTCCGCCGGAGCGGCGTTGCAGCGCAGCTGATACCCTTTGGCATTTTCGGTGTGGGTGTAATTGACGGTCATGCGCCAGTCATTTGCCTTCAGAGATTTCCACCGGTCGTGGTAGGAAAACACCGGGAAGAGGTTGCCGGCCTCCTGCAGCAGCATGCTGCCGTACGAAAAGTCGATGTAGATCACATCGGTCTCCAGGATCACAAGCTTGGGCGACTGCTTCTGGAAGGCTTTGTGCAAGAACGCTTCCGAATAGTACAGTGTCTGTCTGGATGTGCCGCAGCAGTAGGCCGTGTAACCGTATTGCTGCCACAGCTGCATCGGGATGAAGGCGGAATAGCTCTCACTGTCACCAAGGATGAGCAGGTCGATCGTGTTGTCCGGTTCTCCGAGGATGCCGTTGGCCGCGGGGTCATGGATGCCGTCGCTGCTGGTGTTGTTTTTTGGCCGCACCAGCTGCGACACGCCGGTCAGCAAAAGCGCCAGCACAGCGAGAAAAACGACGCATCTGAGCGTATGTTTGAGAAAACGGGACATGCGTGCCTCCTAAAAATTCGCATACATGGGGTCGACGGGAATGTAGCCCTTTCCGTATGCTCCGAAAACGATGATGAACAAAATGAGCGCGTAGAAGACCGTCCAGCGTACCGCAGCAGGGCGCTGTGCCAGCAGCGCGCGCACGGACTTGCCTTTTTCGTTGATCACGCTCACGACGAACACGATCAGCAGCGTCACAGCAACGATCATGAGGTCAAACTTGTCAATACCGAGCGCCTTGAAGAGCGCATCGTCAAAGATGGGGAATGCAAATCCGGTGACCATGGTGCGGAACATCTGCATACCTGCGCGCAGGCCGTTTGCACGGAAAAACAGCTCGCCGATGATGACCAGCACCGTCGTGCGCAGCATCTGCAGCAGACGGTACGGGAAGCTCTCGGCGCGGATGTGCAGCCGCGCGTTGACGGCCCGCACCGGCGGGGCGATGATGTTGCCGCCGAGGATCAGCACGAAGTGGTACATGCCGAAAAAGAGATAGCTCCACGCGGCACCGTGCCAGAGACCGTTGCAGAACCACACGCAAAAGAGCGCGACGGCGCTCGCCAGCAGCGGACCGTAGTGGTTGCCGAGGCGTTTGCGGGCGGCGGAAGTGAGCTTTTCCAGCGGTTTGAGCGTGACGACCGGGTAGAACACATAGTCCTTGAACCAGGTGCCGAGCGTGATGTGCCAGCGCTTCCAGAATTCCGAGATCGTCTTGGAGAAAAACGGTTGTCGGAAGTTTTCCGGCATTGTGACGCCGAGGATCTGCGCCGTGCCGGTGACGGCATCCATCGAGCCCGAAAAGTCCATGTACAGCTGCACGGTGTAGCACACGGCGGCCAGTGCGATCACGCCGCCGTCAAAGTCGGTGTAGTTATTAAAGACATTTCTCACGAGCGGGTTGAGCCGGTCGGCGATGATGATCTTTTTCATCATGCCGTAGGCAATGCGCTGCAGACCGAGCGTCAGGTTCTCGTAGGTGATTGGCTTTGCGTCCCAGAGCTGCTGCGCGGTCTGGTCGTAGCGGCAGATCGGCCCTTCCACGATCTGCGGGAAGAAGCTGATGAACAGCGTCAGACGCAGCAGATTCGTGTCCGCTTTTGTGACGCCGCGCTGCACGTCCACGATGTAGGACAGCGCCTGCAGCGTGAAAAAGGAGATACCGATCGGCATCACATACTTCGGGATCGCCAGCTGCACAGGAATGTGCAGGTGCGCCAGGAGCGTGTTGACATTCGTCGCGGCAAAGCCGGAATATTTGAGCGCGAACAGGACGCCGATGTGCAGAATGACGGCCAGCAAAAGGATCCGGTGCTGCACGGCCTGCTGCCGCTTGCGCACGGTCTTGCGCTCGGCTTTTTCCGTCTGTGCGAGCAGAAGCTTCGTCTCCGACTGTATTTTGTCCAGCCACAGTCCGAAGTAGTGCATCGAAAGCGCCGTCAGAAGCAGGTATACGAGCAGCTTGCCGCTGATCAGCCAGAAAAAGGCGCAGTCGGCGGCGAGCAGGAAGTATTTTTTCCCGCGCCGCGGCATGAGACTGTACACCACGAGACAAAACGGCAGGAACACGACGAGAAATGCCGTCGAGAAGAAGGAGGTCAGGGCGCTCCCTTTTCCCGCGAGGAACAACGAAGAAAGCTCCATATCAGCAGCCCTCCTGCGCGTATTTACACACCGCGGCAGCTTGTGTCCCAAGCGCACGGGCGCAGAAAAGAGCGCCTGCAGATCCTGCGGCGCCGCTTTCCGGATGGCGTCCGGGACACTGCGGTCCGGCCGGAAGAAAGGCTCTCTCCGGCAGAGCCGCCGCACTGCATGTATGCTGTTCGGTCATTGATGGTTCTGTGCTTGCCATTTGCTCTGTTCTCCTAAAGACGCATTGTTGTGTGGAAACATTATAGCAGGGTTGTGCAGAAAAAAACAGCCAATGATACCTGAATTAGTCTTAATTCTTGCCGCCGCTCCCAGGTACAGCGTCTTGCACATTCAGACGGAAAATACGCAGCTTGGTTTCGGCTTGCGTGAAAAAGCCCGCCGGGCGGTGTGGCACCGGATAGGGCAGCGCGAAAATACCGCTGACCGTGCAGATCTTCGAGCATAAAAAAGCCAGACGAACCATGCCGGTTCGTCTGGCTCTGCAATGGTGGACCTGGGCGGGCCAAATAAGAACCTGATGTGCTTTGTGGGAGGATTTGCTATAATACTAAAAATTGGTAACCTGAAGTGAATAATCTATATAGTTCAGGAATATAATTTAGACAAAGAACCCGCTACTCTCGTGCAACAGTTTGCTGTAACCTGTTGTACGACAAACAGCATTTAAGCGGGTTCTTTTGTTATGCCTGCATCAAACAAAGACAGACTTGTATTGCGGACAATCGCAAGTTCCCGTTCATATACTTCGAGTAACGCTGCCATGATGAATTTGCGTTCAGTCTTTTTGGGTAATTTGGCATTAAACTGTTCTTTGGTTAATGTATCAGTATTGTAGACATATTGCTTTAGCTTTAACTTTTGACAAGTTGTTGCTGACACTCCAGCATAATACCAGCTTTCAATTTCATATTGAACAACAAACAACCTGTCACTATCTAGGTTTGAGTATCGAGCGAGTAAGATTTCCTTCCTCTCATTAATAGGCTTTCCGTCGGCATCTCCCAAGAAGATGTACTCATTCCCGGGTGTACAATTAATGGACCGAATAAAGTCATTTATTTTTGTAGGGGTCCAACCTGAGTATTGAATAAATTTATAACTTCCGAGAATCGTACCATATACTCGTCTAAAAAACCGCTCATCATCAGGTCCTTCAATAAATAGATACAGCATCTTATTCTCCTAGCATATCTTGCAAAAACAAATCATCTAATCCCAAGTCATTTTCTACAAAGCACCTTACGGCTTCACTATTGCCAGGAGTTGAAATCAATGTATAACCATCTGCATCTCGTTGAACAAGCCGCACATTATCAATTCTTGCATGTTTTAAAAACTCAGGGTTGTGAGTAGTTATAATAACTTGTTTTTCTTCGGATACATCTTCAGCAGATTCTAAAAGACTCGACAGAAGCTTTGGGTGAATATTTCGCTCTGGCTCTTCAAGAATAATTACATTTGATAGTTCTTCAAAATACAAAGCAATTATTATTGCCAATAAACTTACTGTGCCATCTGATAGAAAATTTGCATGGAACGCTTTGTTGCTGAATTTCTCCTGTACCTTATAGGAGAAGGATTTATCAAAGTTGTTTTCAATTGTGATACCATCGACAAACGGCAAAAACTCATTAAGGAGTGTTGTTAGTTTTTTTCGATTTTCCTTTGTGCGGAGAATACTGTTCAAAACAGACGCAACATTTGAACCATTTTCCTCTAAAATTTTTGTTGATGCCATAGAAGAAGATTTTTTTAGTTCTCTTGGATCAAAGTCGAATATTCTAATAAAGGTACTTTCAGAGAAAAGTGATGGCAATAACATTGATATGCGATAGAGCATTAATTCTTTTTTATCTTCGTTGCAGAGCCGTGCAAAGACTTGAGGTATTATATCACATTCAATTGTGCGCCTTGTTTCGTCATCAATAACATCTGGCGGTGTAAAAATATGTTTTAACTGTATAGAAGCTTTTGCTGTTTTCCTTTCAGCTGAAAGTAGATATTTGGCATTTAAAGAGGTATAGCGTTGTTCTCTTCTTGCAGTTAAATCTACATGAAGGCAATCAAATGTCAGAGACATATCATCAGATATTATATGATAGCCTCCACCCCTCAAATTCGGTTGTAGTGTAAAATGGTAGTCGATTTTTTGAATCTCTAATGCAACAGTCTTTTTCCCTGTTGAGCGCACCCATCCCTCGTTTGACAAATCCAAAGTAAATGATATTTCAATAGGAGTTCCTTTTGGTAGACTTGCGTTTGCCAGATATGGGATTCCTCCCTGGAGGGCAACCGCATTGTCTATTCCTTCCGTAGTAATGTTAGAGATGAACCTGAATACATTTATCAGATTTGATTTTCCAGACGCATTTGCGCCAACAAGCATGGTTAATGGTTCGAAGTCAATGTCAGCAGAAGCTATACTCTTAAAATTCTTAATTTTAAGTCCAGTGAGAAGCATATTCACACCCCCTTGCTACATATAAAGTAAGTATAACTCAAAGAAACGACAATTACCATATATTCAGATGATTTCCATATATCTTTTTACTAGTTATCATTTAGGCCAAATTGTATAGACCACAGCTTTTTCTTATACAACTGCTCATACTCCAATACCTCATGCTTATCCCTCTTGATGGGAAATACCTCCAAAATGGAATACTGGAAATTATTGCAATAGTCAGCATCGGCGGCGATAAGCTCCTTAAGACGCTTATTGCCGCCGTGTTTTGTCCGGGCATACTCACTCCATCGGCCCCAGATGCCGCCCTGCTCACCGCTGGCGGAGCCAACATAGTGCTTGCCCGTCTTGGTATCCGTAATGAGATATACCCCGGCCACAGCAGACAGCTTTTCCTCCCACTCTTTGTATGCTGCTTTGTTGTAAACAATTTTGTGGAGCGTCTCAAAAGACAGCAATACCCTGTCATAGCTGGTAAAGCTGATTTCAGACACGGAAGGGCGAATCTCCAACACTTCCTTCTCTGTCGTTCCGTTCTGACAAAAATTGATCGTTCCCTTGCCCCAGTCAATCACAAGGCGGTCTTTCATATCAGCAAGTAAGTCCGTCTTGACCAGTTCATATACCACAGACTTCTCCTCAGTCATGCCGCTATCTGGTACAAAATCTTCTGGGAATTTTGTGCGGATATATGGCTTTGAACCACCAACGCAATAACAGCCCTGAAAAACACCATTCGTGCCTTCCGTCCCCAAAAAGCTGATGACCATATCACAGTCCCGAAACCGCGCATGGTTTTGAACTGACTGATACAATTCCAGATACCCCCGCTCGTAGTTGGCGGCTATCTCCTCTTTGGTAAGGTTGTGACGAATCAGCTTTACTCTGTCCCAGTTGATTTGCTTTCCAGCCAATAGCTCTTGAAATTTCATGGTATCCGTCCTTCTCTCTGTTTTTTTGAATTCATACCCACATGATAAAGCATCTCTTGGCGCATCGCAATAGATTACACATAAAAATATAAGTGTAAAAATAGCGTGTATTGCGGAGCGTATCTCCCAGAAGAAACGGGAACGCAACGAGCTGGAACAGCAGATTCTTTTGGAGACTTCCTCCCACCCTACGCCCACGGTCAATGAAGTGCGGTTCTTCCTGAACCAGTTCCGCAAAGGCGATGTGAATGACCTGAAATATCGGCAGGCACTGGTGGATACTTTTGTCAACAGGATTTACCTCTATGACGACAAAATGACTGTCCTGTATAATACACAGGACAGCCATTCTGATGTGACCATCGACGATTTAAGTTCGTCTAGGGTCGTTTTGGTGGAGATGGGGGGAGTTGAACCCCCGTCCGAAAGCGCTTAAACAGGAACTTCTCCGGGCGCAGCAGGTTTTTTCGGGACGCCGAACGCCCCTGTTCCCTTCAGGACAGGCAAACCGGCAAGCCTGTCAGTCCGGTAGCTTCATGATGCATGGCACGCGCAAAGCTTAGCGTGCACACGTTCACCACTCATCGACGCTCCGCTGCCGGGCCGTGGTCCTCCCGGCGGGAACGCTCGCTATTTAAGCAGCGAGAAGAACAGTTTCGTTGTTGTTCTTTAATTTATAAGATGCCCGTTTTATGGCGGTCAGGCGCCGCCGCCCGCTATTCCTGCCTCCACACCCCCGTCGAAACCGGTACATCCCCAGGATGTCGGGTGCGTCAGCCGCCTGCACCGCGAGCGCGGTGCAGGCAGGAACGCATTCTGAATCTTCAGACGAAACTGCCGATGTGTTTGTTCCCTCAGCAGGTCTCCGGCTCGGCATATTCCTCGCCGAAGGTCTCGACCGTGACGGTCTTCATCTTCTGCTCGTGGGTGGGCTTGTCGTTGAACATGCTGCGCGGGGTGCGCGCAATGGCATCGACGACGTCCATGCCCTCGGTCACCTTGCCGAACGCAGCATACTGCTTGTCGAGGTGCGGGGCGTCCATGTGCATGATGAAAAACTGGCTGCCGGCGGAGTTCGGATCCATGGCGCGGGCCATGGACAGCACGCCGCGGGTATGCTTGAGGTCGTTTTTGAAGCCGTTGCTCGTGAACTCACCCTCGATGCTGTAGCCCGGGCCGCCCATGCCGGTGCCGGTCGGGTCGCCGCCCTGGATCATGAAGCCGGGGATGACGCGGTGGAAGATCACGCCGTCATAAAAGCCCTTCTTGACCAGACTGACAAAGTTGCGCACGGTGTTCGGCGCGATCTCCGGGTAGAGCTCGGCGCGGATGATGCCGCCGTCTTCCATTTCAATGGTGACAATCGGATTGCTCATCAGTAATTTTTCTCCTTTATCGTTCTGTCGATCTCGCGTTTGGCGCTGCGCTGCGCATCGGCGTCGCGCTTGTCGTAGAGCTTTTTGCCCTTGCACAGGCCGAGCTCCACCTTCACGCGGCTGTCCTTGAAATACAGTGACAGCGGCACGAGCGTCAGCCCGTCCTGCTTGGTGCGGGCGTAGAGCTTCGTGATCTCCCGCCGGTGCATGAGCAGACGCTTCGGCCGGTCGGGGTCGCGGTTGTAGATGCTGCCGTGCTCGTAGGGGCTGATGTGGATGCCGTAGGCAAACAGCTCCCCGTTTTTCACGGTGCAGAACGAATCTTTCAGATTGACCGTGCCCGCGCGGATGGACTTGACCTCGGTGCCGAAGAGCTCCACACCGGCCTCGAACCGCTCGAGCACGAAATAGTCATGCAGGGCCTTGCGGTTGGCCGCGACCTGCTTGACGCCCTTGGCTCTCGGCATGGCGGGGACCTCCTTCGTGCGAAATCGTGGATATAGTTTACCACATCCGGCGGCAAATGAAAAGAGCGAAATCAGCAGAAATAACGCCGAAGTGTCTCGACGGCGCTGTGCCGGACGATGACGTCGCCGTGTTCGCGGATGTGCGCGTACAATTGTCCGCTGCACGGAAGCGCCTCGCCGAACTCGAACATCGCGTTCGGCAGCAGCGCATCCTCTGCGCGTGTGAACAGCTCCCAGCCGCCGGCTATGTACACCACGTCCGAGTCGATCCCCTCGGGGCAGCAGCCGAGCGCTGCGGTCAGGTCGGCAAACGAGACGAAGCGAAACCGGCGCGGCGGGTCAGAAACGGGTCTTGCGATGAGCAGCACCTCCTTTTCGGTGTCGGCAGACGCCGCGTACTACTCAAAATATATGGCATTCCGTCCGGGAATATGGTATCATGCCAGAGAAGAAGGAGTGGTGGTTCATGGAACTGATCGAAGAAAAACTCAAGACCGTCACAAGCTACCACGGTGTGATCGTCAACGTCCGGCTCGACGAGGCGCGCCTCCCCGACGGCAGCACGGCCAAGCGCGAGGTCGTGGAGCATCCGGGCGGCGTGACGGTGCTGCCGCTCGAGGCCGACGGCACGGTCTGGTGCGTGCGGCAGTACCGCTATCCGTTTTCGCGCACGCTGCTCGAGCTGCCGGCCGGCAAGCTCGAACCGGGCGAAGCGCCGGAGCGGGCGGCTGCGCGTGAGCTCTCGGAGGAGACGGGACTCAGCGCAGGGCGGCTGCAGTATCTGGGCGCGAACTTTACCTCCCCCGGCTACTCGCAGGAGGTGCTGCACATTTACCTTGCGCGCGATCTGCACCACGGCGCGGCGCATCTCGATCCTGGAGAGTTCCTGAATCTGGAGCGCTACCCACTGGGTGCACTTGTGCAGATGGCGCTGGATGGTGAACTCTGTGACGGGAAAACGACTGTTGCGCTGCTGAAAACGCAGCTTTTGCTCGCGCGGGAGCGCGGAGAAGCGGCATCTGGCGGGTTGTGATTGCTTTTCCGGAAAAACCATGCTATAATCCGTTGTTAGGTTCCGTTAAAATCGGGCAAGCTATGCACGAAGTGCGGCCAGAAGCGGCTGCAGATGCGCGGCAGCGCTCTGCCTTCGCAGCATGAGAGGTGTCAAATAGTTTGGATAGATATGTGATACATGGCGGCAGACCCCTGCACGGGGAGATCGAGATCAGCGGCGCGAAAAACGCGGCCGTGGCGATCATCCCGGCGGCTCTGATGGTTGACGGTGTCTGCCGGATCGAGAATATGCCGCAGATCAGCGACGTGGATATGCTCCTGAAGATCCTTCAGGGGCTGGGCGCGCGTGTGGAATACCTCAGCCCATCCGCCGTCGAGATCGACTGCACGCAGGTGCGCTTCACCGAGCCGCCGTATGACCTGATGCGCAAGATCCGCGCGTCGTATTACTTCATCGGCTCGATGCTCGGCCGCTTCGGCTCGGCCAAGACGACCATGCCCGGCGGCTGCAACTTCGGCGTCCGGCCGATCGATCAGCACATCAAGGGCATGACCGCGATGGGCGCAAACGTCGAGGTGAAAAACGGCTTTGTCTATGCCGACACGCCCGACGGCCGCCTGCATGGGGCAAAGGTATATCTGGATAAGGTCTCCGTCGGCGCGACGATGAACATCATCATCGCGGCGACGCTTGCGCGCGGCCGCACCGTGATCGAGAACGCGGCGCGCGAGCCGCACATCGTCGACCTTGCCAACTTCCTCAACTCCATGGGTGCGGACATTCGCGGCGCCGGTACGGATTCGATCCGTATCCAGGGCGTCGAGCGTCTGCACGGCGGCACGTACAGCGTCATCCCCGACCAGATCGAGGCGGGCACGTATATGACGGCCTGCGCCGCCGCCGGCGGTGAAGTGCTCCTGACGAACGTGATCCCGCGCCATCTCGAGTGCATCAGCGCAAAGCTGCGCGAGATGGGCGTGACCGTTGTCGAGGGCGGCGACAGCGTGCTCGTGCGCAGCAACGGCCGCCTGCGCCATACGAACGTCAAGACCCAGCCGTACCCCGGCTTCCCGACGGATATGCAGCCGCAGATCAGCGTGGCGCTGTGTCTGGCCGACGGCACGAGCGTCGTGACCGAGGGCGTGTACGATAATCGCTATAAGTACATTCAGGAGCTGGCACGCATGGGCGCGGACGCGCAGGTCAACGGCTGTACCGCCGTGCTCAACGGTGTGGATGGCCTGCACGGTGCGGAGGTCAGGGCGTGCGATCTGCGCGCCGGTGCCGCCGTGGTCATCGCCGGTCTGTGCGCCGCGGGGGAGACCGTGGTCACGGACATCCACTTTATCGAGCGCGGCTATGAAAACTTCGTCGGCAAGCTGCGCAGCATCGGTGCCGACATCGTGCTCGAGCGCGACGATGCCGAGCAGTGTGTGGCCGCTGCCGAATGAACATTGCCCTGTTTGCCAGCGGCTCGAGCGGCAACTGCGCGCTCGTGTCCGACGGCGATACCCATATTTTGCTCGACGCCGGCATCTCCGCGCGGCGCATCCGTGCCGGACTCTCTGCGCAGGATGTGACGGCGGACGCGCTCACGGGCGTGCTTGTCACGCATGAGCACTCCGACCATGTCAAGGGGCTTGCAGTGCTGCTGCGGCACGACCCCGTGCCGGTGTATGCGCTGCCTGCCGTGTGCGCTGCGCTGCGTGCGCAGCTGCCGGCAGAATGCCTGCATGAGATCGTGCCGGATGTGCCGTTTTTCCTCGGCGATGTGCGTGTGACGCCGTTTGCGACGTCGCACGACGCGGCCGGAAGCTGCGGTTACCGGCTCGACGGCTCGGCGCATTTCGGCCTTTGCACCGACCTCGGCGTCGTGACGGATACCGTGCGCGCAGCGCTCTGCGGTGTGGACTGTGCCGTCATCGAGGCCAACCACGATCCGGAGCTTCTGCGCACCGGACCTTATCCGGTCTATCTCAAGCGGCGCATCGCGTCCGACCACGGGCACCTGTCGAATGAAAGCGCCGGAGCGCTCGCGGTGTTCCTTGCGGAAAACGGGGCGCAGCAGCTCATCCTCGGCCATCTCAGCCGGGAGAACAATACTCCGCGCGCCGCGCTTGACGCCGTGTCGCAGGCACTCACGGACGCGGGCTTTCTGCCCGGTGAGCCGCCGGAGCTCTATGCCGCGCCGGCCGATACGCCGCTCGTGCTTGCGGCGGGAAAGGCGTGCGTATGCTGTCGATAACGCTCCTGTGCGTCGGAAAGATGCGGGAGACTTATTATACCTCCGCGTTTGCGGAATATGCCAAGCGGCTGGGCGCTTACTGCCGGTTCGAATTGGCGGAGCTGCCGGAGCAGCGTCTGCCCGAGCGCCCGTCACCGAAAGAGATCCGCGCGGCACTGGAAAAAGAGGCGCAGGCCATCCGCGCGCGCATCCCGAAGGGTGCGGCCGTGATCGCCATGTGCGTCGAGGGAAAGCTCCTCTCGAGCGAGGCGCTCGCACGGCAGCTTGCCGGTTACGCGGCGGGCGGCACGTCGAAGGTGTGCTTTCTTGTCGGCGGGTCGTTCGGCCTGGACGAGGAGCTCAAGCGCGAGGCGTCGCTGCGGCTGAGTATGTCGCCGATGACGTTTCCGCACCATCTGGCGCGCGTTATGCTCGCCGAGCAGATCTACCGCGCGTGCACGATCAACGCGGGCACGCAATATCACAAATAGGAACATAGGAGAACTACCATGGCGCAAGAGCTGAAAGCAGAGTGGGGCAGATCGCTTCCCGGCGATTTGCTCAAGCGCTGGCCGCGCAATGCGGACGGCGAGCTGGTACCCCCGGCGTTGCTGACCAAGTGCACAGGTATCGATATGGACGATGTGCTGCTGGTCAATATGCTGGAGGCCTATGGCATCCCCTGCCTGAAAAACTATCCCGGGGACGGCCAGTTTGGAAAGATCATGTTGGGTATGTCCGGTTACGGAGTGGAAATTCTGGTCCCGGAAACGCTGCTTGCCGATGCGCAGGCACTCCGGGAGGGCTGCGCCTCGGCGCTGACGGAAGGAGAAGACGATGCGTAATTACATGGAAGAATACCAGCGTTGGCTCGACAGCCCCGCGCTCTCCAATGCGGAGTGGGAAGAGCTCAATGCCATCCGCGATGATAAAAAAGAGATCGAGAGCCGCTTTTTCGCCCCGCTCGAGTTCGGCACGGCCGGCCTGCGCGGTGAGATGGCGCTCGGCTGCCGCCGTATGAACATCCACGTCATCCGCCACGCCACACAGGCGTTCGCGGAGGTCATCAAGGCCGAGGGCGCGGGTGCGTGCTCGCGCGGCATCGCCATCTGCTTTGACTGCCGCGTCAACAGCGAGCGCTTTGCGCATGAGGCCGCGTCCGTCATGGCGGCCAACGGCATCCATGTGCGTATTTTTGACGCCCTGCGCCCGACGCCGGAGCTGTCGTTCGCCGTCAAGCACTACGGCACGACGGCCGGACTGAATATCACGGCCAGCCACAACCCGAAGGAATATAACGGCTACAAGGTCTACTGGTCCGACGGCGCGCAGCTGCCGCCGCAGCACGCCGCCGCCATTGCCAAGAACATGGAGCAGCTGGACATCTTCAACGACATCCAGCGCATGGACTTTGACGATGCGGTGCGTCAGGGACTGGTGGAGTTCATGGGCGCGGAGACGGACGAGGCCTTCCTCGCAAACGTCCTGCGTCAGCCGATCGACCCGGACGTCGTCCGCCGCGTGGCCGACCGCTTCAAGATCGTCTACACGCCGTTTCACGGCGCGGGCTGGCACCTTGTGCCTGAGGCGCTGCATAGGCTCGGCATGACGCAGGTCATCCCCGTCAAGGAGCAGATGGTGCTCGACGGCACGTTCCCGACCGTGGAGAGCCCGAACCCGGAAAACCCGGAGGGCTTCTATCTGGCCATCGACCTTGCCAAGAAGGTCGGCAGCGACCTCATCCTCGGCACCGATCCGGACTCCGACCGTGTCGGCGTCATGGTGCGCGGCGCGGACGGGGAGTACCACACCATCACCGGCAACCAGATGGGCGTGCTGCTGCTCGACTATATCATCACGGCGCACATCCGCAAGGGTACGCTGCCGGAAAACGCGGCCGCGCTCTCGACGATCGTCACGTCCAAGATGGTGCGGCGGATCTGCGATGTGAACAATATCCACTTTGAGGAGACGTTTACCGGCTTCAAGTTCATGGCCGAGAAGCTGGCCGAGTACCAGCGCGACGGCTCGTATCAGTACCTGCTCGCCTTTGAGGAGAGCTACGGCTACATGATGGGCGACTATGTCCGCGACAAGGACGCCGTGACCGCCTGCGTGATGATCACGGAGATGGCGGCGTACTACTTCGAGCAGGGCATGACGCTGGCACAGGCGCTCGATGCGCTGTACGAAAAGTACGGCTTCTACGGTGAGCGCACGCTCAATCTGGTCATGCCGGGGCTCGACGGTCTGGAGAAAATGCGCGCGCTCATGGCGCAGCTGCGCCGCGAGCCGCTGCAGGAGATCGCGGGCACGAAGGTCGTGCGCATGCGCGACTATGAGGATGGCTCGGTGTACGTCATGGGGCTCGGCAGAATGGACAAGACGCCCATCTCCGGCTCGAACGTGCTGTACTTTGAGCTGGACGACGGCTGCGCGTTCATCGTGCGTCCGTCCGGTACGGAGCCGAAGATCAAGGTGTATATCCTCGGCGTCGGCGCATCGCGCCCCGAGTGCGACGAGCGTGTGCAGCGCTACGCGCAGTTTGCCAAGACGCTGCGCGGCTGAACACACATCCAATGTACCGGCCCTCCGGCAATGCGCGCCGGAGGGCCGGCTTTTCGAGGGGATCGTTATGAAAGAAAAACTCAAACAGCTCTTCGGGCTCTTCGGCGCGTTCGCTGTCGTCGGTGTGACGACGTTCGGCGGCGGCTATGCCATGCTGCCCGCTCTGCAGCGCGAGGTCGTGGAAAAGCGCCGCTGGGCGACCGAAGAGGAGGTCATGGACTGGTACGCCATCGGCCAGTGCACGCCGGGCGTCATCGCGGTCAACACCGCCACCTTCGTCGGGCAAAAGCAGGCGGGCGTCTGGGGCGGCATCTTTGCCACGCTCGGCGTCGTGTTCCCGTCGCTCGTGATCATCATGATCATCGCGGCCTTCATTCAGAACTTTGCGCACCTGCCCGCCGTGCAGAATGCGTTCGCGGGCATTCGCGTGTGCGTGTGTGTGCTGATCCTCAACGCCGTCGTGAAGCTGTGGAAAAAGTCCGTTGTGGACTGGAAGACGTTTCTTGTCTTTCTGCTCGTGTTCGCGGGCAGCGTGTTTTTGAACATCTCGCCGGTGCTGTACGTGCTTGCGGCTGCGGTCGCGGGCGTCGTGATCCGGGAACTGGAGGCGCGTAAGGCATGATCTATCTGCGTCTGTTCTGGGAGTTTTTCAAGACCGGTCTCTTTTCCGTCGGCGGCGGTCTGGCCACGCTCCCGTTTATCTACGATATGTCCGACCGCACGGGCTGGTTCACCTATCAGCAGATCGCGGATATGGTCGCGGTGTCGGAGTCCACGCCCGGCCCGATCGGCGTCAACACGGCGACCTATGTGGGCTACGTCACGGCCGGCGTCCCCGGCTCGCTCATTGCGACGCTGGGCCTCGTGACCCCCGCGGTCATCTGCATCCTCATCATTGCCTCGTGCCTGAAAAAGTTCCGGGAAAACCGCTTTGTTGACCACGCCTTTTACGGGCTGCGCCCGGCGTCCGCGGGGCTGATCGCGGCGGCGGGTTTTGCCGTCGTGCGAATTTCGCTCCTGCACGAGAGCGCCTTTCAGGCCAGCGGCCGGTTCACGGATCTGTTTTTCTGGAAGGGACTGCTGCTTGCGGCCGTCATCTGGGTGCTGACGAATGTCGTCAAGCCGACGAAAAAGCTGCACCCGATCGTGTACATCGCGGCGTCCGCCGTGGCCGGCATCGTGTTCTCATTTGCCGGTGCGTGAAGTTAAAACAGGTTTGCCAGAACCCACATACACAGCGCGGAGATCACTCCGTGCAGCAGGCGCCCGGCCGTGTGCCGGGCGCTTTTGATATCCGTCCCGGCGAGCACTGCCGCCGTCTGGCAGTGCACCGATACGCCGCCCCAGCCGATGAGAAAGGCTGCAAGGGCGAGGTTAGCGGGCGTCGGCGCCAGCCCCTGCATCGCGCCGATGCCCGTGCCGAGCTCGAGTACGCCTGTGCACAGGGCGCGCGCAAAGTGCAGCTCCAGCCCGAGCCGCGCAGAGAGCGTGCCCACCAGCGCGGGCAGCAGCCCGGAAGCATCGAGCATACCGGTCACGACGCTGAATGTGACCACGAAGCCGCTGACCGTCAGCACTGCGCATACGGCGCTGCGCACGGCCTCCGGTAGCGCCTGCGCGAGCGACACGGCGGCGATCTGTCCGCGCGGCTCCGGCAGAGACCCGCCGCTGCGCGGGGCGAAGAGCATCCCGACGAGCACGGCCGACAGCACGTGCACGCCGTAGAGCAGCAGCCCATAGCCCGCGCTGTGAAACACGCCCACGCCCGCCGCGCCGACGAGAAACGCAGGCCCGGAATTGTTGCAGAATGCCAGCGCGCGCTCCGCCTGCTCGCGCGTGAGTGCGCCGCTGCGCCGAAGCCGCGCCACGGCGTCCGCGCCGAGCGGATACCCGCCCGTTACGCCCAGCAGCAGCGCCGACGCGCCCGCGCCGCCGATGCCGAAGAGCCTTTGCGTCACGGGGGAGAGCCACCTGCCGAGGATGCCCGGCAGCCCGAGCTGCTGCAGCAGCGACGAGAGCATAAAAAACGGCAGCAGCGATGGCACGATCATCTGTGCGCAGAGGCTCAGCCCCGCGCGTGCGCTCTCGAGCGCCGCCTGCGAGCAGACGAGCAGCGCGCCGAGTGCCGCCAGCGCTGCCGCGAGCGCGATGTAATTGTTCCGTTTGTCTTCCACCGGCATCCCTCCCGTGAACGTTTCAGTGCATTTCTATGCCTGTCCCGGCCTAAACTTGCCTGTGGACGCATAAACTGGCTTGCAGCGAGGGGGTGAGCCGGTGGGACGGCTGTCAGACATTCCGCTCGAGATCGCCGAGCGGCTGGATTATCCGGCGGAATCCGTGGCCGGTGTGCCGAAGCTGACCGTGACCGGGCGGCGGCGCGCGCTGGTGGAAAACCACCATGGACTGCTCGCATACAGCCGCGAGTGCATCATCATTGACGGCGGGCGCACGCGGGTGTGTCTGCGCGGCACAGACCTGCAGCTCGTGGCCATGGACAGCGCGGCGGTGCTGATCTCCGGCACGATCGTGTGTGCCGAATTTGCGTGAGGTGATGGGTTTGACGCGGTGGATCCTGGCGCTTTGCGGCAGTGTGCGGCTGGAGGTGTGCGGTGCGCATCCGGAGCGTGTGCTCAATGCCTGCGCGGATGCCGGCATTGCGTGTACGGCGTCCGAGCCGGTGGATGCCTATACGCTGCGCTTTACGGTGCGCGAACGCTGTGCGGATACGGCCGCGGCGCTTGCGCGGCGCTGCCAGTGCACGGTGAAAACCGTGTCCCGCCGCGGTCTGCCGCGGCTGCTGCGGCGCGCGGCGCGATATCGCGGCCTGTGTGCGGCACTGCTTTTGCTGATGCTTGCGGTGTCGGTGTCGTCGCTCTTTGTCTGGCGCATCGACGTGACCGGAAATGAGGCGCTCACGACCGGGCAGATCCTGCGCTGTCTGGATGCGTGCGGCGTGCGCCCGGGCACATACTGGCCGGGGCTTTCCAACGACCTCGTGCGCAACGATATGATCCTGCGCCTGCCGCAGCTGCGCTGGCTCACGGTGAACGTGCGCGGCAGCTGCGCCGAGGTGATCGTGCGCGAAAAAGACCCGCTGCCGGACATCACGCCCGACGATACGCCCGTGAGCATCTACGCCGCCGCGACCGGGGTCATCCTGCACATGGACGTCTATGCCGGCGAGGCACGTGTCGCGCCCGGTGCGGCGGTCGAGCCGGGCGATGTGCTCGTGTCCGGCGCAGTGGGAGATCTCGGCGGCGGTGTGCGCCCGGTGTGCGCCCGCGCCGAGATCCGCGCCCGCACGCGGCAGGAGCTCACGGGGCAGATCGCTCTGACGGAAAGCGAAAAACAGTCCGCGCGCGGTGGACGCACGCGCTGGGCGCTGCGCGTGGGGAAAAAACGGATCAATTTTTATCAAAACAGTGGAATTTCGGACGCGGAATGTGATAAAATCATTTATGAATATCCTTTTGCGATCCGGGGCGTGTTTGCGCTGCCGTTTTCGCTCGTGCGCGAGCGCATGCAGCCGTATCGGACGGCGGACGCGCCGGTATCTGCCGACGCGGCGCGCGCAGCGCTCGAGCAGGCGCTGCTGCAGCAGCTGCGCGAGACGATTGGTGACGATGGCGCGATCATTTCCTATGAAACGGCAGCGGAGGTCACTGGCAGCGTGCTGACCGTGACGCTCACGGCCGAGTGTGAGCAGGAGATCGGCCGCGCGCAGGCGACGCCGGACGCGGAATTTTTACAGCTTCGGCCGCCGGCCGGGGAAGGGACAACAGCAGATGATTGAAAAAACCATGGAAGTCGACAGAATGGAGGACGTCATCAGCGTGTTCGGGTCGTTTGACCAGAACCTGCGGATGATCGAGACCGAATACAACGTGCGCGTGACCGACCGCGACGAGCAGATCCACATCACCGGTGAGGCGGAAAACGTGCTCTACGCCGAAAAAGCCATCGCGGGGCTGCTGTCGCTGGCGGCCAAGGGCGAGGAGATCGGCGAGCAGAATGTGCGCTACATCTTCCGCCTCGTGCGCGAGGGCAGGGAGCAGAAGATCCAGGAGCTTGCGGGCGACGTCGTGTGCATCACGGCCAAGGGCAAGCCCATCAAGGCCAAGACGCTCGGCCAACGCGCGTATCTCGATGCGATCGAGCAAAACACGATCACGCTCGGCGTCGGCCCTGCTGGCACGGGCAAGACGTATCTTGCCGTGGCGGAGGCGGTCGCGGCGTTTCGCGCCGAGCGCGTCAACCGCATCATCCTCACGCGGCCCGCGGTCGAGGCGGGCGAGCGGCTGGGCTTTCTGCCCGGCGACCTGCAAAACAAGGTCGACCCCTACCTGCGCCCGCTGTACGACGCGCTCTTTGAGATGCTCGGCGCGGACGCCTATGCCAAGTATCTCGAGCGCGGCAACATCGAGGTCGCGCCGCTGGCGTATATGCGCGGACGCACGCTCGACGACAGCTTCATCATCCTCGACGAGGCGCAAAACACCTCCCGCGAGCAGATGAAGATGTTCCTGACGCGCATCGGCTTCGGCTCACACGTCGTCATCACCGGCGACGTGACGCAGATCGACCTGCCGTCGGACAAGCCGTCCGGTCTCAAGGAGGCGCTGCGCATCCTCGACGGCATCGACGACATCGCCATCTGCCGCCTGACCGGGGCGGACGTCGTGCGCCACGCACTCGTGCAGAAGATCATCGCCGCCTACGAGCAGGACGATAAGCAGAGAGAGAAACACGCCGCGGCCGCTGCCAAAAAGCCCGCCGCGCGCAAGACGACTGTGAGGAAAAAAGCATGACACAAGCCAAGATCACCATCACCCGCACGCGCCGGGGACTCGGCTTCCCGGACACGCAGCGCTATGTCAAGCGCGCAGCCGCCGCGGCGCTCAGGGCCGAGGGCGTGTGCGTCCCGTGTGAGCTCGATGTGACGCTCACGGACGACGCTGCCATCCACGCCATCAACCGCGAGCAGCGCGGCGTCGACCGGGCGACGGACGTGCTGTCGTTTCCCATGAACGAGCTCACGCCCGGCGCGTTTGACCCGGATGCCTGCGAGTGGGACTATGAGACCGAGCGCGCCATGCTCGGCGACATGGTCATCTCCATGGAGCGCTGCGTCGAGCAGGCCGAGACCTACGGCCACAGCTTCGCACACGAAGTCAGCTATCTGACGGTGCACTCCGTGCTGCACCTGCTCGGCTACGACCACGTGGACGAGGGGGAGGACAAGCGCCGTATGCGCGCACGAGAAAAAGAGATCATGCGTCTGCTGGACGTATAAGGAGAAACGAATGATTACCAAAACCGCTATGATCACCATCTGCGGACGGCCGAACGTCGGCAAGTCCACGCTTACAAACGCCCTGCTGGGCGAGAAGATCGCCATCGTCTCGAACAAGCCCCAGACGACGCGCAACCGCATCAGCGCCGTCGTCAACCGCGGCGACGCGCAGCTTATCCTCATGGACACGCCGGGCTTTCACAAGCCGCGCAACCGTCTGGGTGACTACATGGTGCAGGTCGTGCGCGAGAGCGTGGCGGACGTTGACGGCGTGATGCTCGTTGTCGAGCCCATCGCCTCCGTCGGCGAGCAGGAGCGCGCCCTCATCGAGCGCATCCGGTCGACGGGCGCTCCGGCAGTGCTCGTCATCAACAAGATCGACACGGTCGAAAAGCAGGAGCTGCTGGCCGTCATCGCCGCCTATTCCGAGGCGCTGCCGTGGCGCGCGATCGTGCCGGTGTCTGCCCAAAACGGCGACGGGCTCGACGAGCTCTTAAACGAGCTGACGGCGCTGGCCGTGCCCGGACCGCAGCTGTTCCCGGACGACATGATCTCCGACATGCCCGAAAAGCAGATCTGCGCCGAGCTTGTGCGCGAAAAGCTGCTGCTGTGCCTCGATAAGGAGATCCCGCACGGCACGGCCGTCGAGGTCACGAAGTTTTCCGAGCGCGACAACGGCATCATCGATATTGACGTGACCATCTACTGCGAAAAGGACAGCCACAAGGGCATCATCATCGGCAAGCACGGCGCGATGCTCAAGAAGATCGGCGAGCTTGCGCGGCAGGACATCGAGCGCTTCATGGGCACGAAGGTGTACCTGCAGACATGGGTCAAGGTCAAGGAAAACTGGCGCGATTCCGCTGCGCTGCTGCGCAACTTCGGTTTCACCGATCAGTGAGACGCGGAAATTACCAGCTATAGTTCCACCCCGCTGTGCAGACACTATGCGCAGCGAGGTGGTTTCCTGTGCAGGACGATTTTTTCTGGCAGCTGTTTGCGGATACCGGTGATCCGCTCGGCTATCTTTGCTACTGCGCCGCGCGCAATGCGGCGGCGAGCGAGGCATCTGCGGCGGACGACACCGACCGCCGCCCCGCCTGATGAGGTACATACGATGTTTCTTACGACCCGCGGTCTGGTGCTGCGCGAGGTGCGCTACAAAGAGTCGGACAAGATCCTCACCGTGCTCACGCAGCACGAGGGAAAGGTCACCGTCCGCGCGCGCGGCGCGCTGCGCAAGGGCAGCCGCATCACGGCGGCGACGCAGCTGCTGACCTATTCGGACATGACGATCTTTGAAAACCGCGGCCGCCGCACGCTCAACGAAGCGTCCACGGTCGAGGAGTTTCTGGGCCTGCGCGCCGATCTCGGTGCGTTTGCGCTCGGGAGCTATTTTGCAGAGCTCCTTGAGACCGTCTCCGCCGAGGAGTATCCCGATCCGCCGGTGCTGCAGCTCGGGCTCAACAGCCTCTATGCGCTCAGCCGCGCGCTGTGCCCGCCGGAGCAGATCAAGGCGGTGTTCGAGCTGCGGCTCATGTGTCTGGCCGGCTATGAGCCGGACCTGTCGTGCTGCGCGCGCTGCGGCGCGCCCGAGCCTGTGGAGCCGTGGCTCTCCCTGCGCGGCGGCGCGGTGTACTGCGCGCACTGCCGGGGCGCGAGCTCGTCTGCCGTCACGCCGCTGCTGCCGGAGACGCTGGCCGCCATGCGCCATGTTGTCAACGCCGATCCGAAGCGGATCTTTTCCTTCACGCTCGGCGATGCGGGGCGCAGGCAACTTGCGCGCGTGTGCGAGGAGTATACGGCGATGCAGCTCGAGCGGGGCTTTGCATCGCTCGACTATTGGAAGAAAGTGAAAGACTGATATGAAGCATATTCTTATGATCGCCACCGGCGGCACGATCGCGTCCAAGGCGACGGCCGACGGACTCACGCCGCAGCTCACCTCTGAGGAGCTGCTGGCTGAGGTGCCGGAGCTCGAGCAGCTGTGCCGCATCGACACCGTGCAGCTCATGAATCGCGACAGCACGAACATCAACAGCCGCGACTGGCTGCAGATGGCGGCGTGTGTGCGTGCGCACTATGATGCGTATGACGGCTTCGTCCTCACGCACGGCACGGACACGATGGCCTATACCGCCGCCGCGCTCTCGTATCTCATCCAGAACAACGCCAGGCCCGTCGTCATCACCGGCTCGCAGAAGTCGATCTTCAATCAGGACACCGACGCGCGCGAGAACCTGCGCGACGCCTTCCTCTACGCCTGCGACGACGGCGCGTGCGGCGTGCACGTCGTCTTTGACCACAAGGTCATTCTCGGCACGCGCGCACGCAAGATGCGCACGAAGAGCTACAACGCCTTTTCGAGCATCGACTATCCGGAGACGGCCATTCTGCGCGGCCGGCAGCTCGTGTATTATATCCGGGAGCACGTTGACGGCGCGCCGCGCTTTTATGACCGGCTCGACCCCGGCGTGTTCGTGCTCAAGCTTATTCCCGGCATCGACGCCGACATTTTCGACTACCTCAAGGCGCATTACCGCGCGCTCGTGATCGAGAGCTTCGGCGTCGGCGGCCTGCCGTGCTACGGCGACGAGAGCTTTTATAACGCCGTGCGCGACTGGGTGGAGTCCGGCCGCGTCATCGTCATGACGACACAGGTCCCCCACGAGGGCAGCGACATGGAGGTATATCAGGTCGGTCACCGCGCCAAGCGCGAGCTCGGGCTCATCGAGGCCTACAGCATGACGAGCGAGGCCGTGGTCACAAAGCTCATGTGGATCCTCGGCCAGACCGGGGACAGCGCCGAGATCCGCCGCCTGTTTCAGACGCCGGTGCAAAAAGATCAGATCTTCTAGGAGGAGCGACGATGGACTATCAGGCCGAATACCGCAGCAAGCTGCGCACGCCCGCCGAGGCGGTGCGTGCCGTGAAGGACGGCGACTGGGTGGACTATACGTCGGGGCTCGGCTTCCCGCCGCTGCTTGATGCGGCGCTTGCCGCCCGGCGTGACGAGCTGCACGACGTGAAGGTGCGCGGCAATCTCTGCATGGGCCCGCTGCAGATCGTCGAGTGCGACCCGGAGCAGACGCATTTTCTCTACCACACATGGCATTGCTCGGCGTATGAGCGCAAGCTCTGCGACCGCGGCCTGTGCTACTTTACGCCGATGATCTTCCGCAACCTCGCGTGGTATTACCGGCAGTTTCTCACGGTGAACGTCGCCATGGCGTGCGTCACGCCGATGGATCGCCACGGATACTTCAACCTCTCGACGGCGGCCGGCGTGTCCCGCGCGATCCTTGACCAGGCGGATATCGTCATTCTGGAGATCAACGAGCATCTGCCGCGGCTGCGCGGCGGCTTTGACGAGGTCATCCACATCTCCGATGCGGACATGATCGTTGAGGGGGCGCACGCGCCGTTTTCCGATCCGCCCGAGCACCCGGCGAGCGCGGAGGACACCGCAATCGCAAACCTGCTCCTGCCGCACATCTGCGACGGGGCGACCGTTCAGCTCGGCATCGGCGGCATGCCCACCGTGCTCGGAAAGCTCCTCGCGCGCTCCGGTCTGCATGACCTCGGTATGCACACCGAGCTCTGCTCGGATGCGTATCTCGAGCTGCACGAGGCGGGCGTGCTCACAAACCGCCGCTGCACGCTGCACCGCAATCAGGGGATGCTCGGCATCACGATCGGCTCTCAGCGGCTCTACGACTGGGTGGACGACAACCCCGGCGTCATCGCCGCGCCGCTGTCCTATGTCAATGCGCCCGAGGTCATCGCACAGCTTGACAACATGGTGTCGATCAACAGCTGCATCGCGGCCGATCTTTACGGGCAGGTCGCGTCCGAGAGCTCCGGCCTGCGCCAGATCAGCGGCACGGGCGGCCAGCTCGATTTTCTCACGGGCGCGGCCATGGCGCGCGGCGGCAAGGCGTTCATCTGCATGACGTCCACCTTCACGGACAGAGACGGTGTGCGCCATTCGCGCATCCTGCCGCATTTTGGCGGCGACATTGTCACGTCCCCGCGCGCACAGGCGTATTATCTGGCGACGGAGCAGGGCGTGGTGAATCTCGCCGGGCGCAGCACGTGGGAGCGCGCCGAGGCGCTGGTCTCCATCGCACATCCGGATTTTCGTGACGAGCTCATCCGGGCTGCTGAGGCGCAGAAGATCTGGCGGCGCAGTGCAAAACGCTAAGACGGCGCTAAGATTCGGCCGCGCGGTGCAGATTTTGCTTGTGTTTGCGCGCGTGTGCGCATACAATGATTCCGGGATAAGGGAGTAATTGGCGCGATCCGTCGCGCGGCCCGGCCAACAACCGATCTGTTGGATCTGGCTCGGTCTGAAATGATGAGACTTATCTGCCCATAGGGCAGGTAGGTCTCTTTTTTTCATTTCCGGGGAACCCTATCCGATACCGAAAAGGAGGACAAACGATGGAATATTACCGGCAGTCATCCGCCGACACGCTGCACGCGCTCGACAGCACGCCCGACGGACTCACACAGGCGCAGGCCGACGAGCGGCTGGCGCGTGACGGGCACAATGTGCTCGCAGAGCCGCCGAAGCCGTCGGTCGTCAAGCGCTTTTTTGCCCAGCTCGCGGATCCGATGATCCTGGTGCTGCTCGCGGCGGCGCTGGTCTCGGCCGTCACGAGCGCATATGCGCACGAGAGTTTTGCGGACGTCATCATCATTTTGCTCGTCGTCATCATCAACGCGGTGCTCGGCGTGTATCAGGAGAGCAAGGCCGAGCAGGCCATCGCCGCGCTCAAGGCGCTCAGTGCGGCGCATAGCCGCGTGCTGCGCGGCGGCAAGATCGTGACCGTCCCGAGCGAGATGCTCGTCGTGGGCGACGTGCTCGTGCTCGAGGCGGGCGACGCCGTACCGGCCGATGCGCGCGTGATCGAAAGCGCCAGCCTGCGTGCGGAGGAGGCCGCGCTGACCGGCGAGAGCGTGCCGGTGTCAAAATCCGCCGACGCGCTCACAGCCGACGGCGAGATCGGTCTCGGCGACCGCAGCAATATGCTCTACCTCGGCAGCAGCATCGTCTACGGGCGCGGCCGCGCCGTCGTCACCGAGACCGGTATGCAGACGCAGATGGGGCACATCGCCGACGCACTTACGCAGACGAAGGAAAACAAGACGCCTCTGCAGCTGCGCCTGTCGCAGCTGAGCCGCATCCTGACGTGGCTGGTGCTGGGCATCTGCGCGATCGTGTTCGCGGTCGGTGTGCTGCGCGCCGGGACGATCAGCGGCCGCGTCGTGCTCGACACGTTCCTCATCGCCGTGAGCCTTGCGGTCGCCGCCATTCCGGAGGGGCTGGCTGCGGTCGTGACGATCGTGCTGTCGATCGGCGTGACGAATATGAGCCGCCGCAGCGCGGTCATCCGCCGGCTCACGGCGGTCGAGACGCTCGGCTGCGCACAGATCATCTGCACGGACAAGACCGGTACGCTCACGCAAAACCGCATGACCGTCACGGCGTCTGCGGGCAGCGACGAGCGCCTGCTCGCCACGGCCATGGCGCTGTGTGCCGACGCCGTGCATGACCCGGACACGGACACCGTGACCGGAGAGCCGACCGAGGCCGCGCTCGTGCGCTGGGCGGTCACACTGGGATTGTCGCCGAGCGCGCTGCGCGCGCAGCTGCCGCGCGTGGCCGAGGCGCCGTTTGACAGCGCGCGCAAGATGATGAGCACCCTGCATTCCGACGACGGGCACATCGTGCAGTACACCAAGGGCGCGCCCGATGTGCTGCTGCCGCTGTGCGACCGCATCTGGATCGACGGGCAGGCCGTGCCCATGACGGACGCGCACCGCGCTGAGATCGCCGCGCATAACCGCGACATGACCGGCCGGGCGCTGCGTGTGCTGGCGGCGGCCATGCGCACGTATGACGCGCTGCCGGACGATACGTCGCCCGCGGCGCTTGAGCAGCACCTGTGCTTTCTCGGCCTGGCGGGGATGATCGACCCGGTGCGTCCCGAGGTCGTGGATGCCATCCGCGACTGCCGCAGCGCCGGTATCCGCCCCATCATGATCACCGGCGACCATGTGGACACTGCCAGCGCCATCGCGCGTGAGCTCGGCCTGCTCGGGCCCGGCGACGAGGCCGTCACCGGCGCGGAGCTCAGTGCCATGGACGACGACACGTTCCGCCGCCGCCTGCAGCACATCAGCGTCTATGCCCGCGTGCAGCCGGAGCACAAGACGCGCATCGTCCAGGCGTGGCGCGACGCCGGCTTCATCACCGCCATGACCGGCGACGGCGTCAACGACGCGCCGAGCATCCGCGCGGCGGACATCGGCATCGGTATGGGCATCACCGGCACGGACGTGACGAAAAACGTGGCCGACATGGTGCTCGCCGACGATAACTTTGCCACCATCGTCGGCGCGGTCGAGGAGGGGCGGCGCATTTATGACAACATCCGCCGCGCCGTGAAGTTCCTGCTCGGCTCGAACATGAGCGAGGTGCTGAGCATCTTCACCGCGACAATGCTCGGCTTTACGATCCTTGAGCCGGTGCACCTGCTGTGGATCAACCTGCTCACCGACTGCTTCCCGGCGCTGGCGCTCGGCATGGAGCGCGCAGAGCCGGACATCATGACCCGCCCGCCGCGCAGCGCGCGCGAGAGCATCTTCGCGCACGGCGTCGGCTTCGACTGCGTGTATCAGGGCGTGATGTGTGCGGTGCTGACGCTGGCGGCGTTTTTCATTGGCCACTACATGGAGTACGGCGTCTGGACGGTCACGAATTCGCCCGACGGCACGACGATGGCGTTTCTGACGCTGAGCATGGCGGAGATCTTCCACAGCTTCAATATGCGCGCACACCGGGCGAGCCTGTTCACGCTGCGCACGCCCAACTGGGCGCTCGTCGGCGCGGCCGCGGCGAGCCTTGCGCTCACGACGCTGTGCATCTATGTGCCGTTTTTGGCCAACGCCTTTGACTTCACGCCCATCTCCGCCGCCGAGTATGCCGTGGCGATGGGGCTGGCGTTTCTGGTGCTCCCGATCGTGGAGGGCGTCAAATGCGTGCAGCGCGCCGCTGCGAAACGCCGCGCGCGTGCATGATTTTTGCGCGCTCGGCGCACACTATCTCCGAACGCATGAAACGAGAGGAGATGGATGCCGTGCGCCGAGCGCTGCCGGTCCCGCAGCGGGTGATGGCCGTCGTGCTGTCTGCGCTGTTCGTGCTCTGCCCGCTCGCGGCCTATGCCGCCGGGGAGGAGGCGGACGCCGTGCCGCTGCCGATCATCATGTACCATGAGGTCAAGCCCGACAAGTCCGGCAAGGACGCCATCCAGCCGTGGGAGCTGGAATCCGACCTCCGGTGGCTGGCGGAAAACGGCTACACGACCGTCGTCATGGCGGACGTCATCGCCTATGTGCGCGACGGTACGCCGCTGCCGGAAAAGCCCATCGTGCTCAGCTTTGACGACGGGTACTACAACAACTACGTCTATGTGCTGCCGCTGCTGCGGCAATATGCGGCGCGCATCGTCTTTTCGCTGCTCGGGCGCAACACGGACGATTTCACCGAGTGGCCGAGTGAGAGCATCGACTATGCGCACGTCACATGGGACCAGCTCAATGAGATGCTCGCCTCCGGTCTCGTCGAGGTGCAGAACCACTCCTACGACCTGCACAGCTACACGCCGGAGCGCTACGGCTGCCTGCCGAACGCGGGCGAGTCGGAGACGGACTATGCGCAGCTGCTGCGCACGGACTTGCAGCGCCTGCAGGATGAGCTCGCGGAGCATACCGGCCGCACACCGGACACCTTTGCCTACCCCTACGGCAAATACAGCGACCGGACGGATCAGGTCCTGCGCGGCATGGGCTTTCAGGCGACGCTGTCGTGCGACTGGGGCATCAACCGCCTCACGCACGACCCCGCGTGCCTATACCGGCTGCGGCGCATCTGCCGCTCACACGGGCAGCCGCTGTCCGCCGCGCTCGAGCGCGCGTACAAGGCGGCAGGATAAAAAACGCACACATCACAAAGGTGATGTGTGCGTTTTCGCTTTGCCGAAAGTCCGCCCAAAAACCATTTCTCCGGAAACCTGCGCGGCCGCGCCGCTTTGCTTTGCACCCCGTGCACCGGCGCGGCATACATTGGGGCATAGCGCCTCGGCGCGAACAAAGGGGGAGACGCCATGAAAATCGAGCTGCGCCGCGCCGCCTTGACCTATCAGGCGCCGGACGGCGAGGTGGCGGCGCTGCGGGATGTGACCTTCGGCGTGGCCGACGGCGAGTTTGTGAGCATCGTCGGGCCGTCCGGCTGCGGAAAATCCACGCTGCTGGCGCTCATCGCCGGTATTGAGCGTCCGTCTGGCGGGGAGGTGCTCGTCGACGGCGAGCCCGTGCGCGCGCCGACAGGGAAGGCGGGGCTGATGCCGCAGCGCGATCAGCTTTTTGACTGGCGCACGATCTGGGGCAACGTGACGCTCGGGCTGGAGATCCGGCACGAGAACACACCCGCGCGGCGCGATGCCGTGCGCGCCCTGCTCACGCAGTACCGGCTCGACGGCTTTGCGCGCAAGCTGCCAAACCAGCTCTCGGGCGGGATGCGCCAGCGCTGCGCACTCATCCGCACGCTGGCGACGTCGCCGGATGTGCTGCTGCTCGACGAGCCGTTTTCCGCGCTGGACTACCAGACGCGGCTGGCCGTATCGGGCGACATCGCGCAGATCATCCGCCGCGAGCACAAGACGGCGCTGCTCGTCACGCACGACATTTCCGAGGCCATCAGCCTCTCGGACCGCATCGTCGTGCTCACGCACCGCCCCGCGACCGTCAAGGCCATCCATGACCTCGGCGCGCTGCGCGCCGTGCCGCCGCTGCAGCGGCGCAGCCGGGCGGAATTTCAGATGCTGTTCAATCAAATATGGGAGGAGCTGGATGTCAATGCCTGAACGGTCGCTCTCCCCGCAGAGACTTGCGTATCTGCGCGCGCAAAAGCGCCGCCGCCGGGTCGTACTGGCGCTGCAGGTGCTGCTGCTGGCGGCGTTTCTCGGCTGGTGGGAGCTCGCGGCGCGCTGCGGCTGGGTGGACGCCTTCATCGTCAGCAGCCCGTCGCGCGTGGTGCGCACGCTCGCGGCGCTGCAGAGCTCCGGCGAGCTGTGGCTGCACATCGGCACGTCGTGTCTGGAGGTCGTGGCGGGCTTCCTGCTCGGGACACTGCTCGGCACGCTCATCGCCATCGGTCTGTGGTGGAGCGAGCTGCTCTCGCGCGTGCTCGACCCGTATCTGGTCGTGCTTAACGCGCTGCCGAAGACGGCGCTCGGGCCGGTGTTCATCGTCTGGATCGGCGCGGGCACGGGCTCGATCATCGCCATGACGGTCGCGATCTCGCTCTTCGTCACGATCCTGAATATGCACGTTGGCTTTCTGTCCACGGATCGGGAGAAGATCCGCCTGATGCAGACGCTCGGCGCGACGCGCCATCAGATCCTGTGGCGGCTGGTCATTCCGGCCAACTACGCCACGCTGTTCAATACGCTGCGTGTGAACGTCGGCCTGTCGTGGGTCGGCGTCATCATGGGCGAATTTCTGGTGTCCAAAGCCGGTCTCGGCTATCTGATCGTCTACGGGTCGCAGGTGTTCAACATGGACCTTGTGATGGCGACCGTCTTCGTGCTTGCGGCGGCGGCCGTGGTGATGTATCAGCTTGTGCTGTGGCTGGAGAAGGGATTCAAAAATCGGTTGGGAGTGACGCAATGAAACGGTTTCTTTGTGGGGTTCTGGCGGTATTGCTGCCGGCGGCCATGTGCGCCTGCGGCAAGCAGGAGACGGCCACCGTCCGCCTGAGCGAGGTGACACATTCGGTGTTCTACGCGCCGCAGTATGTGGCGCTGGAGCAGGGGTTTTTCGCGGATGAGGGGCTGAAGATCGAACTGAGCAACGGCGGCGGCGCCGACAAGGTCATGACGGCGGTGCTCACCGGGCAGGCGGACATCGGTCTCGCCGGACCGGAGGCGTGCATCTACGTGTACAATCAGGGCAAGGACGATCACCCGATCGTGTTCGGCCAGCTCACGAAGCGCGACGGGTCGTTTCTCGTCGGACGGGAAGATGTGCCGTTTTCGTGGGAGCTGCTGCGCGGCAGGACTGTCATCGGCGGTCGCGCGGGCGGCGTGCCGGAGATGACGCTCGAATACGTCATGCGGCAAAACGGCATCGTCCCCGGCGTGGATGCCGATGTGGATACAACGGTGCAGTTCAACATGATGGCCGGGGCGTTTACCGGCGGCAACGGCGATTTTGTCACGCTCTTTGAGCCGACGGCCACCGAGGTCGCGCAGGCGGGCAAGGGGTATATCCTCGCGTCCGTCGGGCAGGAGAGCGGCGAGATCCCGTATACGGCCTACTTCGCCTCGCAGACGTACATCCGGGAGCACGCGGACGTGGTGCAGCGCTTTACAAACGCCGTTGCGCGTGCGCTGACATGGATCGCCGAGCACGACGCGGCCGAGACCGCCGCCATCATCGCGCCGCAGTTTCCGGACACGGACGTGTCCGTGCTCACGCAGGTCGTGCAGCGCTACAAGGACATCGACGCGTGGAACGCGACGCCGGTCATGGCGCAGTCGTCCCTTGAGCGGCTCGAGACCGTCATGGAGACGGCGGGTGTGCTCGAGCACGCCGACTGGGTGGATTTTGACCGCCTTGTCGACAACAGCTATGCGCATAACGCCGCCCGATAATGCACGAAGCCCCCGACACATGGTCGGGGGCTTTTTGCATTTTTCAGAAAAGAGGGGGGAGAGAGACCAATCAGAAGCTTGCAACGACAGCGCCGTTGTAGGTGTCGGCAATGTACTGCTTGACGGCATCGGTCTTGAGCGCCTTGAGCAGCGCCTGCGTCTTCGGGCTGTTCTCGTCGCCGGCGCGCACGGCGATGATGTTGGCGTAGGTCTGCGCGGCGGTGCCGTCGGCGTTCTCGGTGGCGAGCGCGTCGCTGATGTTCAGACCGGCGGCCAGCGCATAGTTGCCGTTGATGACGGCGATGGTGCTGGCGCTCGCGTTCTTGAGCTGGGCCGGGACGGTGTCGGCCTGCACGGTGACGATGTTGTAGCCGCCGTCGTCGACGATGTCGAGCGTGCTCACGCCCTTGGCGGCGTCTGCGTCATCGGGAAGCTTGATCAGGCCCTCCTGCTGCAGCAGGAACAGGGCGCGGGTCTCGTTGCTGTCGTCGGCGGGGATGATGATGGTCGCGCCCTTGGCGAGACCCTTCAGGTCGGTGACACCGTTTCCGTAGATGCCGAACGGCTCGTAGTGGATGGCACCGACGGAAACGAGGCTTGTGCCGTTTTTGGCGTTGAAGCTGTCAAGGTAGGGCTTGTGCTGGAAGTAGTTCGCGTCGAGCGTGCCGTCGGCCAGCGCCTGGTTCGGCAGGACATAGTCGTCATAGGTGACGATCTTGAGCTCGTAGCCCTCGTCGGCAAGCGCCTGCTTGACCTGCTCGAGGATCTCGGCGTGCGGGGTGGCGCTGGCGCCGACGGTGATGACCTTGTCGTCGGCGGAATCGCTGTTTTTGTCGTCGGTGGCCTTGTCGCCGCAGGCGCTCAGAGACACGAGCGAGAATGCCAGCACAAGGGCGAGGATGAGGGAAGTGATCTTTTTCATTTCAGGTTCTCCTTTATGTTATATTTTATCAGAATTTGTGTGGGTACGGATGATCGGGTGTGCGGTTCGGCGGGGGACACATTCGTCCGCGCCGGATGTTCACGCGCAGCAGCGCGGGATAATGCAGATGCATGGGCGGCACCTCCCGTCAGCTGTGCGCGCGCCGGTCGGTGCGGCGGGCGATGTACATGCCGAACTCCTGCAGGATTTGCACGATGAGGATGGTCAGCGCCACGCACAGCCAGACGATCTGATCGTCGTACTTCTGATAGCCGTAGGTGATGGCGATCTGACCGAGGCCGCCGCCGCCGATCGTGCCGGCCATGGCGGAGTAGCCGAGGATGGTAACGGTGGAGATAACGGCGCCGGTGATGAGCGCGGGCTTGGCCTCCGGGATGATGACCTTCCAGATGATACGGAACGTGGACGCGCCCATGGACTGCGCGGCCTCGATGACGCCGGCGTTGACTTCCTTGGCGGCGGACTCGACCATGCGCGCCACATACGGGGCGGCGGCGATGACGAGCGTCACGATCACGGCGCGGTTGCCGAGGCTCGTGCCGACGACAAACTTTGCCACCGGCAGCATGGCCACCATGAGGATGATGAACGGGATGCTGCGCAGGGCGTTGACGATGATGCCGAGCGTGCGGTTGAGCCAGCCGATGGGGTGGATGCCGTCGCGGTCGGTCATACGCAGGATGAGCCCGACCGGCAGACCGATGAGATAGGCGAAGAACGTGGAGATGAGCGTCATGTAAACGGTCTCCCAGATGCCGAGCTGCAAAATGCCGTTTTGCCAGAGCTTGATGAGCAATTCAGACATGGCTTAAACCTCCTGAAGATAAGAGATGTGGTTGTGCTCGAGCCAGCGCAGCACATCGTGGAACTGCTGCGGGTCGCTGGGCAGGTCGATGACCATGTGGCCGTAGATGCTGCCCTCGACGATGCGGGTGTCGGCGAAGAGGATGTTCACCGGCACGTGACACTCGAGCGTGATGCGCGAGATGACCGGCTCGTTGGAGCAGCTGCCGTCGAAGACGAGGCGCAGCCGCTTACCGGTGCACGGCGGGAGGTTCTCGGTCGGGCTCTTGGGAAGGATGAGCGCCTTGGCGATGTCGGATTTCGGGTGGGTGAACACATCGCTGACGTTGCCGATCTCGGCGATGCAGCTCTGGTCGATGACGGCCACGCGCTGACAGATCTGCTCGATGACGCGCATCTCATGCGTGATGACGACGATCGTCACGCCGAGCGTCTGGTTGATCTGCTTGAGCAGGCGGAGGATCGACTGCGTGGTGTTCGGGTCGAGGGCGCTGGTGGCCTCGTCGCACAGGAGGTATTTCGGCCGCGTCGCCAGGGCGCGGGCGATGGCCACGCGCTGCTTCTGACCGCCGGAGAGCTGCGAGGGGTAGGCCTTCGCGCGGTCGGACAGACCGACGAGTTCGAGCAGCTCCTCGGCGCGCGCCTGCGCCTTGTCGCGCTTGACGCCCGCGATCTCGAGCGGGAAGCAGATGTTGCGCAGCACCGTGCGCTGCTCGAGCAGGTTGAAGCTCTGGAAGATCATGCCGATGTCCTGCCGCGCCTTGAGCAGATCGCGTCGGCTGAGCTGGGTCATGTCGCGCCCGTCGATGCGCACCGTGCCGGAGGTCGGCCGTTCGAGGAGATTGATGCAGCGCACGAGCGTGCTCTTGCCGGCACCGCTCAGGCCGATGATGCCGAAGATCTCCCCGTCCTCAATGCGCAGGTCCACATCCCGCAGCGCGTGGATGTCGCCGGTTGGAGAGGGGTAGGTCTTGTTGAGATGTTCGATTTCGATCATGGTAGCTTCTCCCTCGCAAATGATTTTTCGGAAATAAAAAACAGAGGCCGGAAGACTCGTTGTCTTCCGGCCTCTGCGGATACGGCTTGGAATTTGGATCAGCCGTTATTGGAAGCGAACACAAGACGAGTCGTATTTTCGAGCACGACGAAACATGCACATGCAGCCGGGCATGTACATCATCATAGCCATCATCATGTTGTTCGTCTGAGCAAACTTCATAATACAACGCGTCTCCTTTCGTTCAAAATCACGGTTTCCTGTGGAAACGAGCGCAGTATAACGCAGTTTTCTGCGCTTGTCAACCCCAATAGCGCAAAAAAATGCGTTGGATCAAATTTCGATCGTCTGCGGCGCGACATCCGGATCGTGGCTGCACAGCGACGCCACGCACGCGGGATCGCGGCTCATGCTGCCGATCCAGTCGAGCGCCTTTTTGGCGCGCACGCTGTTTTCGCAGATGCCGGGCACCGTGCCCTCCGCCCATGAGCGGGGACTTGTCGCGCCGTCGGCATTGAGCAGCACATAGCGCTCGCCGTTTCGGATGAGCGCTGCAAACATCCCCTCCGTGTGACCCGCGATGTGCACGAGATGCACCGAGTCGTCACCGAAGAGGTCATACGAGCGGCTCTCCGGGCCGATGTGGTTCACGCGGTACCAGAAGCGCTCCGGCGGTTCGTCGATCCACAGCCTGCGCGAGGTGTAGCGCAGGTTGACGCGGCACGACCAGAAGTATTCCTCCTCCGGCACGAGCAGGCGCTTTGCGCCCCGCACCTCGCTGATGCCGGCGATATGATCCGGGTCGAGGTGGGAAAAGAGCACATAGTCCAGATCCCGCGGCCGGATGCCGCGCGCGGCCAGCTGCTCGCCGATCGACTGTCCCGGCGCGACGACGCTGTGCACGAGCGTGTACCACCCGCGGCCGAACATGCGCAGCTGCGCCGCGCGATCCTCCACCCCGGTCGGGCTCACTGTGCGCGGCAGACCGGCGTCGACCAGAAACAGCCCCTTCGGGTGCTCCACGAGATACGCCGACACCGGCAGCCAGATGCGTGCATCCGCTTTTGTGCGCCGTGCGTCGGCCTTCGCCGGCCAGCGCCATTGACCACTCGCCGGGAGATTCGGTGCGACGCCGATCCTCCCACAGTGCAGAACATGGACCCGGATCCGAGGCATTTGCGCTCACCTCTGCAAATATACGAAAATTAACCATACGGTCAGCAAAAACATAACACTGATTGTGTAAAATGTCAACCCCGACGGGCAGAACGGCGGCATTTTTGCTGCATTTTACGGTAAAATGCACATTTGTCTATTGAATTGTGTGTGTGAGATGTGTTACAATCCTTGTGTATGAATTCACAAATCAGGGAATGCAACGGAAATTATTCAAGGGGAAGAAAGGAGCCTGAAAATGGCAAGAGAACTGATCCTGAAACTAGGCAAAAAGATCACCGACCGTGTGGACGTCAAGCTCGGCATGACCCAGCTCGACGAGACTTCGCCCGAGTATTATGGCCTGGCCAGCGTCGTCACCGACGAGATGGCGGAGCTTGCGCTCGCGATGAAGGTCCGTGTCCCGACCACACCGGCCGAGATCGGCAAGAAGGTCGGCAAGGACCCCGTCTACGTGGAGCAGCTGTTTGACCAGATGTCCATGATCGGTCTGCTCGAGTACAACTGGGAGAACGCCGATCACCACAAGCAGTGGACGCTGCCGATCTTCGTGCCCGGCTCTGCAGAGCTGATGAACATGAACCTGCAGCAGGTCGAGGAGCATCCGGAGATCGCGCAGTTTTTCGAGCGCATGTCGTTCCTGCCGCTGACGAAGATCACCTGCATGGTGCCTCCCGGAGGCGCCGGCGTCGGCATGCACGTCATCCCGGTCGAGAAGGCCATCCCGGCCACGAACGAGTCGGTCGATGTCGAGCACATCTCTCACTGGCTGAAGAAGTATGAGGACCACCTCGGCGTCGGCTATTGCTCCTGCCGCAATGCCATGCGCCTTCAGGGGCAGGGCTGCGGCGAGCTGCAGGATGAGATGTGCATCGCCGTCGGTCAGTTTTGTGACTACTGTCTCGAGACCGGCAAGGGCCGCAAGATCACCTATGAAGAGGCGATGGAGATCCTCCAGCGCGCCGAGGACAACGGCTATGTCCACCAGATCACGAACATCGACGGCGAGGATAAGATCTTCGCCATCTGCAACTGCGCGCTCGGCTCCTGCTTCGCGCTGAGAACGAGCCAGCTGTTCAACACGCCCAACATGTCCGCCTCCGCTTACCGCGCCCATGTCGATGCCGAAAAGTGCGTCGCCTGCGGCAAGTGCGCCGAGGTCTGCCCGGCCGGCGCCGCCAAGCTCGGCCAGAAGCTGTGCACCAAGACCGGACCCGTGGTCTATCCGAAGCAGCCGCTGCCGGACGACAACCATTGGGGCGAGCATATGTGGAGCCCGAACTATAAGGACGACAACCAGAAGCAGTGCCACGAGTCCGGCACCGCACCCTGCAAGACCGCCTGCCCGGCGCACATCGCCGTTCAGGGCTACATCAATCTGGCTGCGCAGGGCCGCTATCTGGACGCGCTCAAGCTCATCAAGCAGGATAACCCGTTCCCGGCCGTCTGCGGCAGCATCTGCAACCGCCGCTGCGAGGACGCCTGCACCCGCGGCAACGTTGACCGCGCCGTTGCCATTGACGAGATCAAGAAGTTTGTCGCCGAGCAGGAGCTGCAGGCCGACAAGCGCTACATCCCGAAGGTTATCACCCACCGCGGCATCGCCGATCCGTACCCGGAGAAGATCGCCATCATCGGCGCCGGCCCGGCCGGCCTGTCCTGCGCCTACTATCTGACGAACATGGGCTACGAAAACGTCACCGTGTTCGATAAAAACGAGGTCCCCGGCGGTATGCTGACCCTCGGCATCCCGAGCTTCCGTCTCGAGAAGGACGTGGTCAACGCCGAGATCGAGGTGCTCAAGGAGATGGGTGTCCACTTCCAGTGCGGCGTCGAGATCGGCAAGGACATCACCATCGATCAGCTGCGTGAGCAGGGCTACAAGGGCTTCTACCTCGCCATCGGTGCGCAGAAGAGCGCGCCCATCGGCATCCCGGGCGAAGAGCTCTCCGGCGTGTACGGCGGCGTGGACTTCCTGCGCAAGGTCAACCTCGGCAAGAAGCCGCGCATCGGCAAGAAGTGCGCCGTCATCGGCGGCGGCAACGTTGCCATGGACGTCTGCCGCACGGCTATCCGTCTCGGCGCGCAGGACACCTACGTCATCTACCGCCGCAGTCAGGCCGAAATGCCGGCTGACGCGGAGGAAGTCGCCGAGGCCATGGAAGAGGGCGTGCAGTTCCGCTTCCTGAGCGCTCCGGCCGAGATCCTCGGCGAGAACGGCAAGGTCAAGGCCATCAAGGTCGAGATCATGGAGCTGGGCGAGCCCGACGAGAAGGGCCGCCGCAAGCCCGTCGGCACCGGCAAGTTCGAGACCATCGAGGTCACGTCCGTCATCGGCGCCATCGGTCAGCGCGTCGACCTCGGTCATATTGCACCCGAGGCGATGGCCTTCAACCGCAACGGCACCGTCCAGGTCGACGGTGTGACGTATCAGACCGCGCAGCCCGACGTCTTTGCCGGCGGCGACGTGGTCACCGGTCCGAAGTTCGCCATCGACGCGATCGCGGCCGGCCGCGAGGGCGCTGTGTCCCTGCACCGCTTCGTGCATGAGGGTCAGAGCCTGACGCTGGCGCGTGACCCGCGCGAGTTCTACGAGCTGGACAAGAGCAACGCCGTCCTGCCCATCGACTGCTTCGACGCTCCGGCGCGCCAGACCGTCGCGCACGACGCGAGCAAGGCCAAGACCTTCTCCAACGACCGCATCACCTTCACCGAGGCGCAGGTCAAGGCGGAGGCGTCCCGCTGCCTCGGCTGCGGTGTGTCCGTCGTAGACCCGAACAAGTGCATCGGCTGCGGCCTGTGCACCACCCGCTGCGAGTTTGATGCGATCCACCTGCAGCGCGATATGCCGGAGGCCAGCCGTATGTACCGCACCGAGGACAAGATGAAGGCCATCCTGCCGCACATGGTCAAGCGCGCTGCGAAGATCACCATCAAGGACATCAAGGAAAAGTGCGCGAAGTAAACCCGCCGGAGGAACATACCCATGCATGAACTCGGAACCGTGTTCTATGTCATTCGCGAGGTCGAGCAGGTCGTCGAGGAAAACCACCTGACCAAGGTTGCCAGCGTCACGCTGGAGATCGGCGAGGTCAGCGGCATCATTCCGTACTATCTGACGGACTGCTGGCAGTGGGCGATCCAGAAATCGCAGTATCTGAAAGAGGCGGAGCTGAAGATCGAGACCGTTCCCGCCGTGACCTTCTGCGAGGACTGCAAGCAGACATATCCCACGGTAAAATACGCAAAAATATGCCCGCACTGTAAAAGCGAGCATACCTATCTGGTGTCAGGCAACGAATATAACATCAAAGAGATCGAGGCCTGTTAGCATCCCAAAAAACGAACACGGAGAACGAAAAATCGTTCTCCGTGTTTTTTGGTATAGATCATATCCCGACCGGCGCGCGGTCGATCGGCAGCTGGATGATCTCGAGCTTTCGCAGTGCGGCGTATTCGAGCGTGCGCGCCGTGCCGCCCGGACGTCCGTCAAAGGCGGCGATGAGGATGCGCGAGGCGTCGACCATGTAGCGGTTGCGGCGCATCATGCAGCCCGGTGTGTACGTCTCCTGCACGAGCGTCTGATAATCGCACTGGCGCAGGTCGTAATCATAGCGCGCGCGCAGCTCCGGCCGCCAGCGGTCGGCCTGACCGGAGAAGGGGATGGCCGCCTCGATCGTGACCTCCGGATGGCTGAGGCGCAGATAGCGCGCGGCGTCGAAAAAATACAGGTCGCAGCCGTTGGCCATGCCGCAGATAAAGTGGCGGATGCCGTCGGCATAGACGGCGTCCACGGCGTCAAAGATCTGCTGCTGGAGCTTCCGGCAGCGGGGGTCATTCTCATCACTGCCCCAGGGCAGCTTGTATTCGCGGTATCCGGTGAAGCAGCAGGTGTGTTCGCGCTCAGGCATGGCGGCAGTCTCCTTTTCGGTGCTGGCATCCATTGTACGCGTCAAAAAAGCGCCTGTCAAACCTTCCCTGAAAAAAGTGCTTGCAATCTCTGGACATTGTGTTATAATGCAGACAGTCAAACAACTGAATCGAGATGTCTTCGGGGCAGGGTGTAATTCCCGACCGGCGGTGATAGTCCGCGAGCCGAATGTGGTTGAATCGGTGCAATTCCGATACCGACAGTATAGTCTGGATGATAGAAGATGTTACGAACCTCCATAAGTTCGCAGCGCCTGAAGGACATGTTCTTTCAGGTGTTTTTCATTCCATGGAGGTGCTTTGTCATGTTGAAAGAAAACCTGTCCTTTATCGGTGTCTGCGCGCTTGTGTTCGCGGCATTGCTCGGCCTTGCGTATCTGTTTGAGCGCACGGTCTGCCACGATCTGCAGCGCCGCAGCCGCAGCCGCAACATCAGCTATGTGGCCATGTTCTCCGCCCTCGGCGGCGTGCTGATGCTGCTTGAGATCCCGCTGTTCTTTGCGCCCGGCTTCTATAAGATGGACCTGAGCGAGCTGCCGGTGCTCATGAGCGCGTTCTACCTCGGCCCTGTGGCCGGTGTCGTCACCGAGCTGCTCAAGGTGCTGCTCAAGCTCCTGCTCAAGGGCACAAGCACGGCTTTTGTCGGCGACTTTGCCAACTTCGTCGTCGGCTGCACGTTCGTCCTTCCCGCCGCTGTCATCTACCACCACCACAAGACCCGCCGCAGCGCCATCATCGGCATGGCCGTCGGCACGCTGTGCATGACGGTGTTCGGCAGCCTCTTCAACGCCCTGTACCTGATCCCGAAGTTCGCCGAGCTGTTCCACCTGCCGATCGACCAGATCGTCGCCATGGGCACGGCCGTGAACAAGGGCATCACCAGCGTGCCGACGCTCGTGCTGTTCGCCGTCGTCCCGTTCAACCTCATCAAGGGCATCGTCGACTCGGCGCTGACGTATCTGCTGTATAAGCGCGTGGAGTTTTTGCTCTTCCCGGAGCTGCGCAAGAAAAACCAGACCCCGTCGGTGCAGCCCAAAACGCCCACCCCGCAGCACTGAGGCGCAGACCGTAACTGTATCCCGAAACCGCCGGCAGGCATCAGCCTGCCGGCGGTTTTTCGTCCGTGCAGCAGCGGCGCACCGTGCGCAGCAGCAGTGTAAAGCTGAGCGTAAAGTTCACGCACTCATTGAAATACAGGACAAAGAGATATCCGGCCAGCCCGAACCGCGGCAGCAGTGCCCACACGAGCACCACGCCGAGCGTGGCGTCGAGTACGTTGATAGCCATGCAGCGCGTCTGCTGGCCGAGCCCGCGCAGACAGCCGTCGGTCACGGTGTCGAGATACATCACCGGCACGAGCGGCGCCAGCAGCCGGATGTAGCGCCCCGCGTCGTCCGAGTGGTAGATCAGCCGTCCGAGCGGCCCGGAAAACGCCAGCAGCAGCACGGCCGTGCCGCACGCAAACAGCAGGCACCGGTACAGCAGCGTGCGCACCAGCCGCCGGATGTCCCCGCACCGGCCGGAGACCTGCGCCGTCGTCAGCTCCGGTACGAGCAGATCCGCCAGCGCATACAGCAGGCACGAAGGGAAGAGCACCACCGGCAGCGCCATGCCGTGCACGATGCCGTAGCCCGCGAGCGCACGGTCGGCCGTCAGACCGGCGCTTTTGAGCCCGCGCGGGATGAGCAGGTGCTCGAGCGTCGTGAGCGATGTGCGTGCATAGGCAGACACCGCCAGCGGCAGCGCCACGGCAAGCATCCGCCGCGTCAGGTGCGGTACGGTGTCGCCGCCGCGGCGATATTTGCGCCGGTCGAGCGCGTACATCGCTGTCATCAGCAGCAGCGACACCACGTCTGCGCACGCGCCGCCCGCCGTGACGGCGGCGCAGCTCTGCTCGAGATCGCCGGCGGCCGCAAGGGACAAAAACCACATCACGCACGTGATGCTCACCAGCTGCTCGAGCAGATGCACGAGCGTCGGCTTCCACACGCGGCCGGAGGCGGTGAAGTACCCGTCCATGACCGCCGAGAGCGCGATGCACGGCAGGCTGATGCTCGTGATGCGCAGCGAGCGCACCGTGCGCGCGTCGCCGATCCAGAGAAAGCCCACGGGCTCGGCCAGAAAGTACACCGCCGTACCCGCGCACAGGCCGAAAATGAGCGCGTAGCACGCGCAGCGGCGCATTGCACCCGTGACGCCCGCGCCGCGCTCGAGTCCCATCTCCTCGGAGATCAGGCGCGTGGCGGCAAAGCGGATGCCGGAGATGGCGAAGGTTGCAAACAGCACGCTCACCGACAGGACGAGCTGGTAGAGCCCGATGCCGGCCGCGCCGATGTGTCCGACGAGCCACGCCTGAAAGACGAGCGCGATGCAGCGCATCACGATCGACGAGCCGGTCATGAGCGCGGTGTTGACGATGAGCCTGCGATGTGTGTGCACGCGCGCGACCTCCCGACGCAGTTTGTACCACTCTATGGTGCGGGAAAGAAAAAGATGCCGCCCGGCGTTTGCCGGACGGCATCTTGTGCATCTTCAGGTGTGCAGGTCGGTCTTGATCTTCGTCGTGGAGATCTCGGGCGTGCGGGGGAGGTAGACGACCTCGCATTTGTCCTTCAGGAAGTCGAACTTTCCCTTCCAGTCGTCGCCCATGACGAACACATCCACGTGGTATTTGTCCACGTCGGTGAGCTTCTGGTCCCAGCTCTCCTCCGGGATGACGAGGTCCACGTAGCGGATCGCCTCGAGCATCCGCTTGCGGTCCTCGTAGGAGAAGTAGCTCTTTTTCTGCTTCTGCTCCCAGTTGAATTCGTCGGTGCTGAGTGCGACGATCAGATAGTCGCCCTGCTCCTTGGCGCGGCGGAGGAGGTTGATGTGTCCGTAGTGCAGCAGGTCAAAGGTGCCGTAAGTGATGACGCGTCTCATGTGTGCTCCCTTTCCCGGAGGCGCTCGGCCAGAAACGCGGCGACGCGCTCGGCGGAGTGTCCGTCTGTGTATTGATTGGTCAGTTTCGTGAGCTGCATGCGTTTGGCCCGCAGCGGATCGTCGCCTGCGGCGAGCTGCTCGAAAAACGTGCGGAAATCGTCCGGCGTGTCGAGCATAGCCGCGCTCTCGCGCAGCGGCTGCGGGTCGATGGCAAAGCCCGGCTGCCTGGCATAGGCGTCAATGTCCTCGAATGTCAGGCCGACAGGCTTGCCCGTGAGCAGGTAGTCGAACAGCACGGAGGAATAGTCCGTGATGAGCGCGTCCGTGCAGGCGAGAAATTCATAGGATGTGATGCCGTGCGCGGCAAAGAGCCCGTCGTCGATGAAGCGCAGGTTGCTCAGCTCCAGTGCGCGGATGTGCGCGAGATCCTGCGCCGGGTGGGGTTTGACAATCACGAGTGTGCCCGTCTCCCGTGCTGCCGCGTTTACGGCCTCAGCCGCTGCCGGGTCGTGGATGACGGGGATGGAGATGTCGGTCGTTGTGACAAGATCGTTTTTGTGCTGGCGGTAGGTGGGATACCAGACGACAAAGCGGTCAAACTCCGCGCCGAAGATGTCCCGAAGGTCGCATTTTTGCGTGAACAGCTCATCGTTGCGCGGGAAGCCGAGCGTGACGAGCTTGTCCTGCGGGATGTGAAATTCATAGCTGTTGACAGCGTCAAAAAACGGCGCCTGGCTCAGCGCCCAGTCGGTCGTCGGGTCGCAGAAATAGTAGTCGTGCACGCTCTTGAGCGGGCTTCCGTGCGTCAGATACAGGTGCACGGTCTCCGGCCGGAGCGTCTGGATCTGGCCGTTGCAGTCCACGATGGCGGCGGCGCGGGCGCGCAGCGCAAACAGGCGCATCAGCGCCCATTTGCCATGCGTGCCGACAAAGCCGACGTTCTTTTCGTGCACGTGCCGGAATGCCGCCGGATCCGGCACGACCCATATGAGCCGGTACCGGTCGTTCCAGCCCTGGGCCAGCAGCTCACGATACAGGGCGCCGGTGTTGTCGCCGAGGGGCGGCGCACTCTCGAGCAGGATGACCGGCTTGCCGGGCAGCAGACTCAGCAGATGCACAAGCAGGCGTTTCAAGCGTTGTTTCATTTTCTCAGCACCTTTCGCACCATGCCGCCGACAAGGGCCTTTTCATATCCGTTCATGCTCAGCAGCCACACGGAGGCACAGTAAATAGCCGTGTAAACGATGATGCCGCCGAGCAGCATCGGAATGCTGTAGAGGTTCACAAAGCGCATCATCAGCACGCCGCACGCGGCGGGCGGCAGCAGGCCGAGCGCCATGCGCCCGATGTTCTTCCAGAATACGGTCACGTCGATGTTCAGCCGCCGCTGATAGAAGATGTTCATCACGAGCCCGTTTGCCAGCGCAACGGCAATGGCCGTGCCGATCGCGCAGCCGATCGCGCCGAGATACCGGCAAAGCCAGATGCTGATGGCGAGGTTGCCGATGGCCATGGCGCCATAGATGATCGAGCGGTACTTGTGCAGGTTCTGCGCGCGCTGCATCTCGATGCCGAGATTCTGCGTCAGCGGCACCATGCCGGGGATGATGAGCAGCAGCACGATGATGTACGCATCGTCATAGCCCGGCCCGGCCCAGAAATAGATAAACGGCTTGCCGAAAAAGACGATGCCGGTGCACACGAGCGACAGGATCAGAAACTGGATGCGCCCGACGCGCACGAACAGCTCCGTGAGCACGGAGCGCAGGCGCGCCTTGTCGTCCTTGTTATCCTGCACGAGCTGGTGGATGCGCGGTGTGAACACGGACGACACCGCCGTCGAAAACGAGATGAAGTACGTGTGCAGCTGCTGGCCGACGGCGTAGACCGCCGTGGCGGCGGTGCCGCAAAAGCGCGTGATGATGAGCTTGTCGAGGTTGTTGTTGACCTGGTCGACGACCATGTTGATGGCAATAAAGCCGGAGAACACGGCAATGTCCTTGAGCACGGCACCGTCAAAGCCACGGAACAGGACCCGGATGTGCAGCTTGCCGAAGCAGTAGATCAGCCGCAGCACGTCCACGAGCACGGAGATCGTCACCGTGATAACGACCATGCCGATCGAGCCGTAGCCCGCCAGCAGCACCGGCAGCGTCACGAGCGGTGACACGACCGTGCGCAGGATCTCCGTTGCCTTCAGGAACACGAACTGCTCCTGCGCGCTGATGATGTTGCTGAATACGCTCATCGGGAAGCTCACGGCGAGGTTCGCCGTCAGCAGCAGCATGAGGATACGCGCCGTGTGGTACTCGGCGTCCGTCAGGCCGGTCTTGAACACCATCTCCAGGTGGAATGTCAGGTACAGTCCGCACGCGAGCGCGATCAGTCCGATGACGGAAAACACGATCAGGAACAGGCCGTTGAGCCGCGCGATCTTGTCATCCGCCTTTTCCTTGCGGTAGAGGATGTAGTAGCGCACGTAGCTGCCGCCGAAGCCAAGACTGAGCACAGACAAGATGGCGATCGTCGAGGCGACGGTGGAGTACAGGCCGTATTCGCTCTTGCCGAGGATGCGCAGCATGAACGGCGTGTAGGCGATGGAGACGATGATGTTGAGCGTCATCTGCACATACGTGAGCAGAGAGCCGGAACGCAGTTGATTGTGATGCTTCATAGTGTCAGTGTCCGGCGGCGGCAAACAGCATGTGCACTGCCCGGTACTGCTTCTTTCCGAGCAGGGACAGCACCAGCTTCTTGCGCGCCGGATAGCCTTTCAGATAGGGGTTGTGCCGGTAGTTGGGGAAGCGCGTGGCGGTGAAGTCCAGCAGCTGCGGCAGCAGCGGGTGCGTGCTCTGTGCCTTGAGAATGCGCACGGACGCATCGTAGAGCACGTTGTCCACGCAGAGCTTGCCCAGCTCGTTTTCATACTGTTTGAACAGGCCACGCGCCTGATACCACGTCAGCACATCGTCAATCGCGTCCATGATCTCGGCGTTGGCGTCGAGCGCGCGCTTGGTCACGGAGCCGGCGTGCTGCCGGTAGAGATAGAGCACGTCCGGCAGGATGACAACGGACCTCGCCGCCGTGAGCATCTTGCGCGTCATGCACAGATCCTCACCCCAGCCGCGGGCGCGAAAGCGGATGTCCGTGTCCGTGAACAGGGTGCGCCGCCACGCGGCGATGCAGGCCGACGGGCGGTTGAGCAGCAGGGCAGGGGTCTCCGGAAGCGTCAGCGGCGTGCGCAGCGGCAGGTCGTCGGTGAACACCGCGCCGTCATTGTCGCCGGTCATGCGCAGGCCGAAATAGCACACGTCGGCCTGCGTCTCGTCCAGTGCAGCGGACAGCACGGCGAACGCCTCCGGCGTGTAGCTGTCGTCGCTGTCGAGAAAGAGCACATAGTCTCCCTGCGCGAGCGGGAGCGCCGCGTTGCGCGCGTCGCCCGCGCCGCCATTGGGCTTGTGCAGCACGCGGATGCAGTCCGGATGCTCGCGCGCGAGCGTGTCGCACAGTGTGCCGCTCTCGCCGTCGGTCGAGCCGTCGTCCACGAGCAGGATCTCAAAGTCTGCGCCGGTCTGCTCCAGCACGGAGTCCACGCCCGCGCGCAGGTATTCCCAGCCGTTGTAGACCGGGATGATGACACTGAATTTCATAGCTTCCTCCAGTCCGGGCGCTCAGCCGAGCTTGTCCTTCACGGCAAAGAGCATCCGCACGGTGCGGTATTTGCGCTGCCGCAGCAGGCGCAGGATCAGCTTGTGGCTGCGCGAGAGCGTCTGCAGGTACGGGTTTTCCATGTAGTCCGGGAACTGTGCCTGCACGTAGTCCTGAAACCGGTCGAGCAGCTCGCTCTGCGGATCCACGCGCAGCACGCGCACCGAGGCCGCGAGCAGCACATGATCCACCGCCAGCCGCGACAGCTCATTGTAGTAGCGCTCGAACAGGCCGTTTTCGCGGTACCAGCCGAGCAGGTTGTCAAACGCGGTGAACAGCTCGGCGTTGCGCGCCGTGTTCGTGTTGCGCGTGATGGAGTTGGTGCGGTCGACATAGTAATACAGGATGTCCGGCACGAAGGCGGCGCTTTTGGCCAATGCCAGCAGCTTCACGGACGTGCACAGATCCTCGTACCAGATGCGCGCCGGGTAGCGCACGCCGGAATCCAGAAACAGGCTGCGCCGCCAGATGCGGCTCCAGGGAGAGGGCATGGTCTGCATCAGCTCGGGCGTGTCGGCGAGCGTAAAGGTGCGGTCGGCCGGCAGGGGATCCACAAGCTCCTTGACCACGACGCCGTTTGCTTCCAGCGCCGCGCCGAAGCCAATGATGTCGCTGCCGAAGCGGGCGACGGCGTCGGCCAGTACGCGGAACATGTTGGGGGCAATGTAGTCGTCACTATCGATGAAGATCAGGTACTCGCCCTGCGCCGCCTCGATGCCGACGTTGCGCGCCTCGCCCACGCCGCCATTCGGCTTGTGGATGGCGCGGATGCGCTCCGGGTGCGCCGCAGCATAGCGGTCGCAGATCGCGCCGCTCTCGCCGTCGGTCGAGCCGTCGTCGATGAGGATGACCTCGTAGTCTTCAAAATCCTGCGCCAGCACGGAGTCGATGCACTTGGGCAGGTAGTCCTTGACGTTATAGACCGGGATGACAACACTGAAAATCATGCGCGTTTCTCCTCTCCGTCCGGCAGCGCGTCCGGCTTTTCGCTGCGCATCTGCGTCAGGTAATAGACCACGGCCAGCAGCACCGACATGTAGATTGAGGCGTTCGGCCGCCGCAGTACGCCGGCAGTGAAATAGGCGTATACCAGACACAGGCACAGCCCGATGCCGAAGGCACCGGCCTCTAGCGTGAAGTATTTGCGGAAATCTCTGATCAGACATTTGATGATCAGGTACAGGAAATAACCGATGAAGGCGACCATCATGGCCAGCCCCACCCAGCCGTACAGGAAACAGATGCCGTGGAAGTCATTTTCCACGTCGTAGATCTCGCCGTCAAAGGCCATGCGGCCGAGCTCCATACCGAACAGGCGGGAGGTGAACGGCTGCTCGTCGAGCAGCATCTCGCAGAAGACGATCTTGCGGTGGCGGGTCGCCGTGATGTCCGTGACCTGCGCGGAGTAGTCGTAGGCGGACATGACGCGCGCCGTGCCGAAGCGCCGGCACATATTCGGCGAGTAGAAATTATAGATCGTGCACAGGGCGTGGTAACGCTCCTCGGGCGTGACGGTGGATGTGCCGTCCTTGTTGCCCTCGGCGCGCTGGATCATGACGTTGGCGTCATTCTGCTTGTAGCTCATGGCCTCATTGTAACGGTTCTGGTTGATGTACATGGGCGACTGCTTGTAGGTCGCGCAGCACACGGCGAGAATGAGCACCAGCACGGCGATGTAGCGCTTGGAGGTGCGCGCCTTGCCGGTCAGCACCAGCACGATCGGCACGCCGAGCGCGACGACGGCGATCGAGAAAAATGCCAGACGCGTTCCCATGAGATAGAGCTGACCGAGCGCCGCAACGCTCGTGAGCGTGAAGAGCAGAAACTGCCTGCGGCGGTAGCAGAGCAGGATGACGATGGGCGCAAGTATGCTCATGATCGCGCTCTGCGCGTTGCCGAACGAGTACCAGCCGAGGATGCCCACGTTGGTGGACTGATAGGTCGCCGAGGAGGTGTGCGTGAGCACGCTCACGATGACGGAGGCCGTGATGATCCAGAAATCGAGCAGCAGGCCGGTCTCAAACGCACGGCCGCACTTGTCGTTCGCCCGCAGGAACGAGATGAAGCACAGCACGAACAGCGGCATCTGCACGACGCGCACGAAGTTGGTCAGGTCGTAGACGATGCGCTGGTAGCCGACGATGAAGCAGGAGATGCAGTGCCCGATGAGCAGCACGGCACAGGCGGCGACGGCGATGCCGTAGACCTTCTTGCGCGCGGAGGTGAAAAATCCGAGCAGGCACACGACGGCAAACACGGCAAAGCGCAGCAGCAGCGTGATGGTGTTGCTCATGCCGAGCCGGTCCGTCCAGAAGGACAGGATGTCCATCAGCGGCTGGATCGCCATGAGGACGATGACAAACGTGGGCAGATGGCGCGCAAGTGCGCCGGAGACGTGGGTTTCTTGACTCATGAATGTGTTACTCCTTTGTTTGGGTGGCGTCGGAAGGAACCGGCCAGAAGACGCGCAGGATCAGCAGGATCAGCATGCCGAGCACAAGCCCGAGCGCGAGGCCGATGCCGGTGCGCAGCAGCGAAACGAGAAAGTGCGCGCGAATGTGGCAGAAGGTGTTGGCGACGGAGGCGAATCCGATCGCGCCGAAAACGCCGAACAGCCACGCAGTCAGGCGGCTGCGGTGCGCGGCGCAGCAATAGGCCGCGGCGATGGCGGGGTAGGCGATGAGAAATTCCTTTGTGCGCGGCCGGAACAGCAGTACACGCTCCAGCCAGTTGCGCGCGCGCTGCTCGCCGACGGAGACGGACAGCATCCCGTCGCCGGTGCGCAGGATGTAGACCGTGCCGACGGCGGCGAGGATCACCAGCAGGCACAGCAGCTTTCGCCGCCAGTGCCGGCTGTTTTCCTGCCGCAGCGTCCGCAGGTCATCGCGCACAGAGCAGCCGCGCGTGTGCAGCAGCGCCATAGCCAGAAGCACCATGCCGCCGGCGTATACGGTCAGCTGACTGAGCTTCACACCGCGAAACAGCCGCAGCACGAGCAGATATTCCGACCCGCTGAGGATCGCGCCGATGTAGCAGCAGCCCCAGAACGTGATGGCTGTGCCGAGCGCCGTCATGCCGATGTAGCGGCCGATGCCCGGACGCGTCTGCACGCTTTCGCGCAGCATGGCTGCAAGCACTGCGACGGCCAGACACGGGAACACGATGGCAGCCAGCAGCGCAAGCGCCGTGCTCTGAAGGGCCGGCGCGAGCAGCGCGCCGCTAACGCTCTCCGCGCAGCCGAGCGCGAACAGCAGCGCACGCAGCCAGCGCGCACGCAGAGACACGAAAACGCCCAGCAGCACGATCGCTGCGGCGAACACGCCGATGCCGCACAGCATCAGCAGCACGGGGCTGACCGTTTTGGCCGGGATGCCGGTGATGCCGCCGTACTGATAGCCGGCCGGCGCGATCCGCTGCGCCAGATCCTGCAGCAGCTGTGTGTACACCTCCGGCTGCGCGACGGTTTCGCCCGCGGCGTCCGTCAGCGGTGTGAGCCACAGCACGGTCATGCCGCGATCCACGACGGCGCGGTAGAGCATATTGACGATCTCCTCCGCGCCGCTGTAGCCAAGCGTCTGGTAGCGCGCACGGAACGTCTGGTTGAGCCAGAAGCCCTTGACCATGCTGCCGGTGTACCCGTCGAGCGAGTACCCATCCGGAAGGACACAGCCGGTCTGGTTCCTGTCTTCAATGAGCACGAGCGTGCTGCCGCTTTCGCGCAGCGCGTCGAGCACCTGCGCCTGCGCCAGCGGCTCGGTGTCGGTGTCGACGCCGGTCTGTCCGGCGGCGGCAAGCGTGTCATACCGCGCGGCAAAGAAATATGTGCCGCCCTGTGCAAGGCCGCCGGCCTGCGCCGTGCCCAGCCCCGCATCCTGCGCGGCGCGCACGATGTCCGGGTCGGCAAGCTCGGCCGGTGTGACCAGCAGCTCACGCGCGCCGGCATCCGCCAGCTGCGTCAGCCAGTCCTGCACCGGGATGCCGGATGCGTCCGAGAGCGCACAGACGTCCTCGTAGCTGACGACCACGTCGACCTGCCGCTGCGTCTGCTCAACACCGATCCGGGCGCCGAGCAGCCAGAAGGCCGATAGCGTGCACAGCGCTGCCACGATCAAAAATAGACGGTAAGAGTGGAGAAATTGTTTCATAATCACGCACGCTTTCTAAATTTTTGCACGATCGTCTGCAGTGCCTCCCGCTCGCGCAGCAGCCAGCAGATGCCGGCGTACAGCCCGATGCCGACAAGGCCGAGCGCGCAGAATTCCAGCAGGGTCAGGAGCTTGCTCAGCTCCGGGCGGTACAGCAGCGTCTCACAGCCCCACATCGCCGCGCCGGTCAGCACGGCGGCAGCGAGGTTTTTGAGCAGCTTGCCGGTGCGCAGACTGCCGCGCGTGTCGCGGAAGAAGCAGACGAGCGCAATGACACCGCCGACGGTCAGCGACACGGCGGTCGTCCGCGCGATCAGACCGCAGCTCTGACCGCTCCGGAACACGAGGTTGAGCGCAATGTTCAGCGCCAGCACCACGGCATTGATGAGCAGCGGCGTCAGCGTCTTGTGCATGGTGTAGTATGCCTTGTTGATCAGGTCCAGCACGCAGAAGCCCGCCATGCCCAGCGCGTACATGGCGAACACGCTGCTGGTCATCTGCGTGGAGACGGTGTTGAAGTTGCCGCTCTCGAACAGGACGTGGATGATCGGCACGGCAAAGGCGGAAAACAGCGCCGAGAACGGCAGGATAACAAACAGCGTGTTTTCTACCGTGCCGCCGACATAGCGCTTATATTCCTGCGCGTTTACCTGCGAATAGGTCAGATTGTATTTCGGGAACAGCACAACGCTGATGCTGTAGATAAGCGTCGTTGCGACCGGCGTGAAGAGCTTGTCCGCGTAGTACACGGCGCTCACAGCACCGCTGCCGAATGCAGACACGGTATTGGAGTCTGCCAGATAGCACAGCAGGAAGATGGACGTGGTAAACACTGTCACGACCGTCGTGCGGGCGAAGAGCCTGAGATCGGGATCACGGAAGTGCAGCCCGGGGATGAGCCGGAATTTTTCGCGCACGATACACGGGATCGTCATGGCAAACTGCAGCAGCCACGCAAAGCAGATGACCAGCACATATTCGAGCACGCGCTCGCTGCTGGAAAACAGCACGAGAAACACGATCAGCAGCAGATTGTACGGCAGACTCAGACTGCCCTGCAGCGTATAGTGCTCCATGGACTGGAATACGGCGACCAGCAGGTAGATGACCACGATCAGCGGCAGCGTCAGCAGGCAGATCTGCAGATATGTCCGCAGAGTCGGCAGGTCTGCGTCGCTCACGCCGAGCCAGTGGCCGACGGGCGCGAAGCGGATCAGCACCGAGAGCAGCACGACGACCAGCGCACTCACGAGCACACTCACGCAGATCAGGTTCCCGGCTACGGCAAAGGCCTTGTTCCGGTCCTCGGCAAGGTGGCGCGAGATCACGGGCACGGCCGCAATGCACAGCGCGTAGGCGACGGTCGTGAAGATGTAGATCGTATAGTTATAGGAGATCGTATAGAGATCAAAGGCCGTCTGCGTGCCGAATACACCGGCCTGCAGCGCCTCGCGGACGATGCCGAGGATCTTGGTCAGCAGCGTGACTGCAACGACCAACCCGATGGTGCGCAGGGTGCGCTTGTTCTGATTCTGACTCATGATGCGGATGCTCCTTCTTCACACGGCGCAGCGCCGGCGCGCACCGTCAGACAGTAGAGCGCGGCCAGTGCGGCGGAGAGATAAAACGAGGCGTTCGGCCGCCGGAGAACGCTGGCCGAAAAATAGGCGTTGACGATCAGGATCACCGCTGCCATGCCAAAGGCGCACACCGGAAGCGTGCAGGCTTTTCCGGGCTCGCGCAGCATGCGCCAGAGCGCACGCCCGATGAAATACAGCAGGAAGCCGGCCATCAGCACCAGACCCGTCAGACCGTAGAGATAGTACACACCGTGGAAATCGTTTTCCGCGTCAAAAATGGCGCCCTGGCAGCGTGTTGCCTCCAGCTCGAAGCCGAACAGCCGGCTCGTGACCGGCAGCTCTGCCATGAGCAGGCGGCAGTAGACGAGCTTTGTCAGGCGGATGTCGCCGATAACGGACACGTCCGTGGAATCGTGAAATGCGTGCTCCACCTTTTCCAGACCGAAGCGATCAACTGCCACCTGCTGGTATTTGCGGTAGAGCGCATCGCGCGTCTCCTGCTCGGAGGCGCCCAACTCACCGGCCGACTGCTGCTGCTCGCTCACGCTCTCGGCATAAGCCTGCCGGTTGCGGTACATGGGGCTCTGGTGATAGAGCCCGCCGCACAAAGCGGCACACAGAAGCACGACGGCCAGCGCGCGCGCGTTCCACTGACGGGTCAGCGCCATGCTCACGCACACGCCGGCGGCAATGCCGAAGATCTCGGCATAGGCCAGCCGCGTGCCCAGTACGAACAGCAGCGCAAAGCCGACCACACAGCGCAGCGCGGCGGCGGTGAGCTTTTTGCGGCGAACGGCCGCAAGCAGAGAGATCACGGTCAGCACGCCGAGCACGGCGCTCTGCGAATTGGGCAGCCAGAACCAGCCGCTCCAGCCGATGTGAAATTTCGCATAGGTGGGCATGCTTGTGCCGGTCACAACGGACACGAGCGTGATGAGCGCGATCAGGTACAGGTTGATCGTGCAGGCATCCTCCAGCACGTCCAGAAAGTGCGGCGTGCGCCGAAAGAGCGTAATGAGGGCGAAGGTATAGACCGGAAGCTGTGCGACACGGATGAAGTTGATCAGATCGGACATGGGTGCGGCGTAGCCCACGCGGCGGCAGGCCAGCACATGCGCACCCCAAAAGAGCGCCAGCACACCGCACAGGATCAGGTAGGCGCGTTTGCGCTCCGAGAGCACGAACGCGAGCACCGCGGCAGCGGCCAGCAAAAGCATCCGCAGTGCAAGCGAAACGCTCGTTGCGCGGCCCAGAGTCTGCGTCCAGAACGACAGCACATCCAGCAGCGGCTGCGCTGTGCACAGGCCGATGAGCGCACCGGCCAGCCAGCGCGGGGCAGGGCGCTCCTGCGGCGATATTGATTGCATAGTTTTTCCTCTTTTTCTCACAGGATAGTTACACTACATCATACGCTTTTTTCGCGTTCAGGTCAACCTGTGCAGGCGTACTGTTTCTGTTATTCATATTAATATTGTGTGGACGAAACACCCCCGGCCGGAAAATGCCCGGTCGGGGGTGTCGGAAACCGTATTTACAGGAGCTTATCCGTCTCGTGCGTGTAGCTGCAGATGAGCTTGTCGAGCAGCCGCAGCAGCTCGGCGGCCCTGGGCTCCGTGACGGCCTGCGCACGCAGCCGGTGCAGCCCGTCGATGGCCTCCTGACTGAGGCCGAGGGCGTTATACACGTCGCTCTCGCCGGCACGCTGCGCGTCCTCACTGCCGATCTCGGTGTCAAAGCCGAGCAGGAAGTTCGGCGTCGTGTGGAAAAACCGCGCGATGCGGCTCACGACCAGCGCCGACGGCACCGTGACCTCGCGGCGGTCGTTGGGCTTGATGTATTTGCGCACGGCGGGGCGGCTGATGTCGATCTCATCTGCCAGCTCCTGCGTGTTGACGGGCTTGCCGTACACATTGTTGCCGTTCATCAGATAGGTCAGCCGGTCGCGGAACACGTTGCCGAAGCCGCTCGCGGCCTCGTCGATGTCTTTGCCCATGATGCGCCCTCCGTTCTTGCAGAAACAAAAAAACATTTTTTTCGGAAAAGGACTTGACAAACCTGTAGAAATAGTTTATACCAAAGTTACGTTAATCGAAAACGAAACTTTGGTTTCTATCCACAGGCCGGATGTAACTTTTCTGACCACAGTAAAACACAACCGCCTGCAAAAGTCAAGACATATCCCCCATAACCGCAAGGAGGTAATTTTATGAGCAAGAACCGTGATCTGATCTATGATATGACCGATTCCCCGGAGACGGAGGACTTCGAGCAGCTCGACAGCGAGCCGCTGCAGCTCGGCGGCGTCGGCGAGGATGCGCCCGCCGCAAACGACCGTCAGGTGTCAACGCCTGGCGACGTGCACGTTGCGCCGCAGATGCCCACGCCGATCGACGGCACGCTGCGCCAGTTTGCGCTGCGCGTGCCGGACGTGATCGATGCGTGCAGCGGAATCATGGTGTTCGGAAAGCGCATCAAGTCGCTGGTCTTTTCGACCGACCTGAGCATCATCCGCAACGTCAACGCCGACGCGGTGTTTGCGGTCTATCCCTTTACGCCGCAGCCGATCATTACGCAGGCGCTGCTCATGGCGAGCGACCTGCCGGTGTTCGTCGGCGTCGGCGGCGGACTGACGACGGGAAAGCGCGTCGTGAACCTCGCCATGTACGCCGAGATGCAGGGCGCGACCGGCGTGGTCGTCAATGCGCCGACGCCGGGACGCATCCTCAACCGCATCCGCAGCAGTGTCGATGTGCCGGTCGTGGTCACAGTGGCCAATTCCGACACAAACTACCGCCACCGCATCGAGGACGGCGCTGCGATCCTGAACGTGGCCGCCGGCGCGCAGACGCCGGAGATCGTGGCAGAGATCCGCGAGCGCTTTCCGGATTACCCCATCATCGCGACCGGCGGCGCGGATGAGCAGAGCATCCGTGCCACCATCCGCGCGGGCGCCAACGCGATCGTCTGGACGCCGCCGTCCAGCGCGGAGCTGTTTCGTGACGTGATGAAAAATTACCGCGAGGGCAAGCCGCACCCCTGAGCGGACGCCGTATTACTTTTGCTTTCTCTTTCTGTTATCCTGTTTGCTATCCGCGCGCGAGAGGCGCAGTCACACATCCGGCCGGATGTGCGGCTGCGCCTCTTTTGCGGTTTCTTATCTTGGTTTTACAGTGCCGAGAGCACGACACATGCCTGTTCGCGCGTCATGTGCTCGCGCGGACGGAAGCTGCCGTCGGGCATGCCGCTGATCACACCGGCGCGCTGCAGCGCCTGCACGGCGGGCAGGGCATAGGCTGCGATGTCACCGGTGTCCGCGAACGTGACGGGCGGGACATCCGTGCCCAGCCGGATGCCGAAGCACTCGGCGTAACGATAGACCATGACGGCCATATCCTGCCGCGAGATGTCGGCACCGGGCGCAAACGCGGAGTCAGAGACGCCATAGACGACGCCGTTTTCGGCTGCCCAGCTGACATAGGGCGCATACCACGCATCTGCGGGCACGTCGGTGAATTTCCCTGTCCGGTATGCGGACACGTCCGCACCCTGCAGCCCGGCGAGCATGGTCACAAACTGCGCGCGCGTCATGTTTTCGGCGGGGGCGAAGGTCGTCGCCGTCATGCCGGAGACGACGCCTGCATCATAGAGCTCCTTGATGTACGGATAGCTCCAGCGGCTCTCGGGCACATCCGTGAACGGGAAGGGCGTTTCACCCGGCTGCACGGCGCGGTAGGTGCTGTAGATATCGTCCATCAGGTTCAGATAGAACAGGTGCGTCTGCACGATGCTCTTGTTGGCGATGCCGCCGACAAACTGCATATGGTCGGCGCGCGTGACGGGCATAACATACCAGATGCCGGGACGGAAGGCGATATCGGAATAGCCGTCATAGTTGACCCAGCCCTGCGAGCCGTCCTGCCTGCGGCACTCGGTGGTGTTTTTGTCCGTCGTGGTCGGATAGAGGGCGGAGACGGTGTTGACCAGCCCGTCGTTCGGCAGCCAGCTGCGATCGATGTAGATGCCGCCGGCGGTGTACTTGTCATAGTATTTGCCCATGTTGTACGAGAACGACAGCATCAGCGCGCACATACCGTTCGACGGGATGGCGGACACCGTGGGATAGTGGTTTCCGGTGCGCGGATCGGTTGAGGTCTGGTCGCCCGCATAGGAGAAATAATAGACGTTCGGCTGGATAGCAATACCCTTGTTGATCTCCAGCGACTTGTCGATCGTGAGGTCGAGGAAGGCATTATCGTTGTGCGACAGGAAGTCCGAGTGCAGCACGCGCTCGAGCGCCTGCGCGAAGGTTTCGTTTTCGTCCTTGCGGATGCCGAACTGGTCGAGCTGGAAATCATACACGCCCTTGAATTTGGACAGCCCCAGCACCTTGGATGCGGAGGTGGCAAGCTCGGCCGCGGCCTTTGTAAAGTCTGCGTTGCACTCAATGAACGACGTGCCGTTGTGCGGCGCGGCGATCGCGGTCAGCGAGTGCACCCAGCTGCCCTTTCCGCCGAGGAAAAACGGGCTCGGCTCGACGCCGGCTGCTTTGGCCGCAGCGACCTCCTCCGGGCAGCCGTTGGTGAGGATCTCAAGGAAAAGGCGCGTGGTCGCGCCGCCGAAGCTGTGGCCGACGAGGTTCACGGAGCGCTTTGTGCCCCAGCCGTCAAAGAGCGGCTGCTTGTAGTCGATACCGTAGCGGTCGTGCCCGAAGTCCTGCGCGTGCTTGACGCCGTAGTCCGTGCGTGTGCCGACGAGCTGCGCATAGAGCTCACACGCGCGGTCCCACGCGCTCGAGAGCGGACCGACGGAGGCGGCATACGTCTCGTAGCCCTTAGCGGACAGATAGTCCGTGAGGCTTCCGGTGGTCATGCCCCAGTAGGGCATGATGCGGTAGATCCTGTCGCGTTGTCCCCAGCCGAGCAGACCGTGCACGAACACGACCGGGTCGTCTGAGCGGGTCTGGTCATCGGCCGCGGCGGCCGGGATGGCGCACAGGCTCAGCGCGAGCACCACTGTCAGCAGCAGGCACAAAAGTCGACGTGTTTTTTTCATGGTTTACCCCCTTGTCTTGTTGGTTTCACAGGTTCATCCTTCTCACATAACCGGCAATGTGTCTATATTATACTTGCGGAATTTGTTGATTGCAAGACATTTTGACGAAAACCTGCCGATCATTTCCCGGTGCCGTGTGCAGTGCGCAACAGCGTTTGGCGCGCACGAAAAAAGGGACGCATCCAAGCGGATGCGTCCCTTCTGCTGTTGGGTCATGCCGGGCAGTGTGCGCCCGTCATGGATAGGTGCTGTAGATGTCGCGCACGATGTCGCGGTAGAGCGCGCGCGTGTTGAGGATGCTGCCGTTGAGCATACCGCCGATGAACTGGATGTGATCGAGCTTCTGCACGGGCATCACATACCAGAGACCGGGGCGGAATGTGGTGTCGGTGTAGCCGTTGTAGTTTTTCCAGCCGCGCGCGCCGTCACCGGTCAGGCAGGTGCTGTCGCTGTGGGTGGGATAGAGGGCGGAGACGGTGTTGACCATGCCGTCGTTCGGCAGCCAGCGCTTGTTGATGTAAAAGCCGCCGGCGGTGTAGCGGTCATAGTATCTGCCCATCTTCGCCGAGCCCGGGTGAAACAGTCCCCACATAGCCGGCGAGGGGGAGAAGCTGTCGCCGGCCGCGTTCGACACGGTCCGGTTTCCGGCGTAGGAGAAATAGTAGACGTTCGGCTCGATGCCGATGTCGTCGTTGATCTCGAGCGCGCGGTCGATCGTGAGGTCGAGGAAGGCGTTGTCATTGTGCGAGAGGAAGTCCGAGTGCAGCACGCGCTCGAGCGCCTGCGAGAAGGTCTCGCCGTCGTCCTTGCGGATGCCGAACTGGTCGAGCTGGAAGTCGTACACACCCTTGAATGCGGACAGACCCAGCGCCTTGGAGATCGAGGTGGCGAGCTCGGCTGCGACCATCGTAAAGTCACCGCAGGTCTCAATGAACGTCGTACCGTTGTGTGGTGCGGCGATGGCGGTCAATGAGTGTACCCAGCTGCCCTTGCCGCCGAGGAAAAACGGGCTCGGCTCGACACCGGCGGCTTTGGCTGCGGCGACCTCTTCCGGACGTCCGTTGGCGAGGATGTCAAGGAAGAGACGCGTGGTCGCGCCGCCGAAGCTGTGACCGACGAGGTTCACGGCACGCTCTGTGCCCCAGCCGTCAAAGAGCGGCTGCTCGTAGTCAATGCCGTAGCGGTCGTGGCCGAAGTCCTGAGAATGCTTGACGCCGTAATCCGTGCGCGCGCCGACGAGCTGCGCATAGAGCTCGCACGCGCGATCCCATGCGCTCGAGATCGGGCCGACGGAAGCGGCATACGTTTCATAGCCCTGTGAGGAGAGGTAGTCTGTCAGACTGCCTGTGGTCATGCCCCAATAGGGCATGATGCGGTTGATCTTGTCGCGCTGCCCCCAGCCCATCAGGCCGTGCACGAACACGACCGGGTCGTCTGAGCGGGCCTGGGTATTCGCGGCGGCAGCCGGGATCACGCATAGGCTCAGCGTGAGCACGAGCGTGAGCAGCAGGGACAAAAATCTGCGCGTTTTGTTCATAATAACCTCCAGTCAAGTGATTGTTTCCGCATTAAAAATTCTCACAGTAACCGGCAATTTGTGTACATTATATCGGGACATAGTGTCGTTCGCAAGACATTTTATAGGACAACGGCGCTGATTTGCGTAAAAATTTTCCCCGCGCGGCAGCGCGGGGGATTTCAGTCGTCCAATTCGGTAAATCGGTCCCACGGATAGCAGTCCGGCGGCTGCTGCTCGAAGTAGAGCACCTCGCCGGTTTCCGGGTGGGCAAAGTGCAGGCAGTGCGACCAGAGCGCGATCGGCCCGTCATCTGGCAGGGTGCTGTACTTCCGGTCGCCCCAGAGCGGCAGACCGCGCGACGAGAACTGGCAGCGGATCTGGTGCGTGCGCCCGGTCTGCAGATAGATGCGCACGAGCGAAAGCTCTGCGCGTGTGCCGAGCACTTCGTAATCGAGCACGGCCTCCTGCACGCCCTTGGCCATCTTGTCGGTGACATAGGTCTTGCGCTCGTTCGGGTCGCGGCGCAGCAGATCACGATAGGTGCCCTGCAGCGGCGAAGGCGCTCCGTGCACGACGGCCAGATACGTCTTGCCGAAGTCGTGCTCGCGGATCTGCGCCGAGAGCTTCGACGCAGCGCCCGGCGTGCGCGCGAGCACCATCAGCCCGCTGACTACGCGGTCGAGCCGGTGCACGGTGCGCACGCAGGCCTTCGGGTCTCCGAGCGTTTGACGCACCAGCTCGGGCACGCCGCCCGGCTCGTCCGTGGACAGCACGCCAGCCGGCTTGATGCACACGAGGATGCTGTTGTCCTGATAGAGAATGTCCATGTCGTCGCCTCATTTTTCAGTCTGCCGCGAGTATACCACAAATGCACCGCGCGGGCAACGAAAAAGGGCGGCGCAAAAGCGCCGCCCTCGAAAACGCGGAGCGTCAGGTCTTTTCTTTCCCCTGACGGTAAAACGGGATGGCCAGCGCCATGATGACCGCGAACACGATCAGATAGTAGAGCACGGCTTTGCCATGCGACACGACGGCCGCGACGCAGAAGAAGATGCAGCACACGATCGACAGCACCGGCATGACGTAGCGGTGAAAAGCGTTCAGCTCCTTTTCCCGGCGCATGACGTTGAGGAACATCGGAATATAGAGCGCGTAGAGCGTGATGATCGGCAGCTCGGACGAGTCGAAGCAAAACGGGCCGAACCAGCCCTCGGTGAGGTTGGCGCCGTAGAAATATGTCAGCCAGACGGCGCACATGAGCACGCCCACGATGGCGGAGTTTGCCGGCATGTTCGTGTATTGGTCGATGCCGAGGAACGCCTCCGGCTTCGGGCCGTTGCCGCGCGCGGCGACGGAGTAGAGGCTGCGCGTCGCGGCGAGCATGAGCCCGTTGAGCGTGCCGAGGCACGACACGACGACCAGCACGAACAGACCCACGCCGGCGGCCCGGCCGAAGATCTTCTCGAAGGCGAGCTTGGCGCCGGCCTCGCCTCCGGCCATGATCTCCGCATTCGAGACGCTGCCGGACAGGCCAATGTAGTAGAGGATGTACGTCAGGGCCACGATGAGCGTGCCGATGACAAGCGCGATCGGCAGGTTGCGCCGGGCATTCTTGAGCTCGGCGTTGATGCTCGTGGCGATGATCCAGCCTTCGTATGCAAAGGCCGTTGCCGCCACGGCGGTGAACAGCGCGTGGCCGTTGCCGCCCTCGACGGTTGTGACGACGGTGGTGAAGTTTTCGATCGTTGTGCCGTTGGCAAGGCCGACGATTGTGCCGACGATGCCCATGAGCAGCAGCGGGATGAGCTTGATGACCGTGGTCGCCACCTGAAACTTGCCCGCCAGGATCGGAGACAGGGCGTTGACCGCGTAGCTGCCGACGAGGAACAGGCACGCAAGGACCATGACCGGGCCGCCCGTGATGTCAAACCCGCACAGCACGCCGAGATACCGTGCGCTGACCCAGGCCAGCACGGACGTCATGGCCGGGAAATAGATAAACGTTGTGAACCAGCCCATGTAATAGGCGAAGCGCTTGCCTACGAGCGCTTCGGCGTAGTCTACGAGCCCGTTGACGTGCGCATAACGTGTGGCGAGGATGGAGAACATGTACGCGCAGATGATCATGATCAGGCCGCCGATTGCCCAGGCGAGGATGCCGAGCGGTAGATTGCCGCCGGTCGCGGTGAGGATCTTCTCGGCTTTGAAGAACACGCCGCTGCCGATGACGATGCCGATGACGAGTGCGATCGCCGTCGGCAGGCCATACTTTTTCTTCAGTTCATTGTCCATAAATCCTTTTCTTCTTTCCCCCAGATTTTTGCCGCCAATTTCACACTTAAAATCGCTAAATCAACAGCTGCAAGATATATTGTACATGACAGCGGCGGAAATTACAAGGAAAGGTTGTGCCGAGCGTGCAAAAATGCCCTCCCGGACGGCTCCGGGAGGGCAATGCGGTGGATTTGAAAGCTGTCTTACAGGGTGCACAGCACGACGCACGCCTGTTCGCGGGTCGCAGTGCCGAGCGGCTGGAAGCTGCCGTCGGGCATGCCGCTGATGACACCTGCACGGTGCAGCGCCTGCACAGCGGGCAGAGCATAGGCGGAGATGCTGCTCTCGTCCATGAAGGGCGTGACCGTCTGCTGCTGCAGTGCGACATCGTAGCGCTGCGTATACTGATAGAGCATCACGGCCATGTCCTGCCGCGTGATCTTGGCGTCGGGCGAGAAGGTCGTGGCGCTCGTGCCGCTGACGATGCCGTTGGCGAGGGCCCAGTTGACGTAAGGCGCATACCACGCGCCCTCCGGCACGTCGCGGAACGAGGTGGCCGGGTATTTCGACACATCCGCCTTTGCAAGGCCGGCGAGCATGGTTACAAACTGCGCGCGTGTGACATCGCCCGCCGGCTCAAAGGTCGTGGGCGTCATGCCGGAGACGACACCGGCATCATACATCTGCTTGATGTAGGTGTAGCTCCAGCGGTCGGCTGCCACATCCGTGAACGGCAGACCGGACGCCGCGCTCACGTGGGAGAGATTGTCCATCAGGCTCAGGTAGAACTGGCGCAGCGCGGTCACGCTCTGCGACGCCAGATCGGGCACGGGCATGCCGGCGATGAAGTTGCCGTGATCATAGTGGCGCACAGGCATCACGTTCCACACGCCGGGCTGATAGCTGACGTTGGAGTAACCATCCTGCTGGATATAGCCGGTCTGACCGCTCTTGGTCAGGCAGCGGCCGGCGCTGTCGGTCGGATACAGGGCGGAGACGGTGTTGACGAGTCCGTCGTTCGGTGCCCAGGTCTTGTCGATACGGAAGCCGCCCGCAGTCGTCTGGTCATAATAGCTGCACATTCTGTTTGCAAACGGCACGAACAGCGGCGTCATGTCGACGGCAGAGGTGCGCTCACCGGTGGCGCTGCTCTGGCGCGTCTTGTCGCCGGCGTAGGAGAAGTAATAGACATTGGGCTGGATCTCGATATCGTCGTTGAGCTCCAGCGCGCGGTCGATCGTCAGGTCGCGGAAGACATTGTCGTTGTGCGACAGGAAGTCCGAGTGCAGCACGCGGTCGAGCGCCTCGAGCACGGTCTCACCGTCCTTGCGGTAGAAGCCGAACTGTTCGAGCTGGAAATCATACACGCCCTTGAAGTCCGAGATACCCAGCAGCTTTGCCATCGCGGTCGAGGCCTCAGCCGCAAACTGCGCCATGTTGTCGCAGCACTCGAGGAAGGTCGTGCCGTTGTGCGGGGCAGCCAGTGTCGTCAGGGAATAGACCCAGTCGGCCTTTCCGCCCTCGAAGAAGGGGGAGACCTCCGTGCCGGCGGCCTTGGCCGCAGCCTGCTCCTCTGCAGAGCCGTCGGCCAGAATATCCAGGAACAGACGGATCGTCGCACCGCCGAAGCTGTGACCGACGAGGTTGATCTTCTTGCTCGCGCTCCAGCCTTCAAACAGCGGCTTGTCATACGTCGCGCCGTAGCGCGCGTGGCCATATTCGGCGGCGTGCGCCGCGCCGTAGTCCACGGTCGTGCCGGTGAGCTGGGCATAGAGCTCGCACGCGCGATCCCACGCGCTCGAGAGCGGGCCGACGGAGGCGGCGTAGCTCTCATAACCCTTGCTCGTCATATACGGCATCAGGTCGGTCGACAGACCCCAGTAGGGGACGGCGGAATAGATCTGGTCATGTTCGCCCCAGCCCATCAGGCCGTGGACATAGACCGTCGGGTAGCGCGTTGCGCCGGACTGCGTGTTCGCAGCGGCCGCCGGCAGGAGCAGAAGGCTCCCGGCCATCACCAGTGCGAGCAGCAGACACAAAAACTTCTTGCTTTTTTTCATGGTGTATGCACATTCCTTTCCGGCGCGCCCGGGCGCGCAGTAATTTTCTTGCTTTCCGCTATATTATAGTATCGCGTGTGAGGATTTTCAATCCGGGCAGCACGTCTGCTTTGTGTCGATTTATCCAAAATGTGAGGTTTTGTTACATGTAGACGGAATTGTCTGACTTTTGGCTTGGCGCTCGCAGCACATGGAAAAACGTCCTCCGGGCACCCCGGAGGACGTTTTAGCTGTTTTTTGCATTACAGCATGCACAGCATGGTGCAGGCCTGTTCGCGAGTAGCGGTTCCATACGGCCGGAAGCTGCCGTCGGGCATGCCGCTGATGACGCCAGCGTGCTGCAGCGTCTGCACGGCGACCTGAGCATAGGCTGCAATGCTGTCCGCATCCGTGAAGGGCGTGACCGGCTGCTGCTGCAGATGCACCTGGAAGCGCTGCGTGTAGCTGTAGAGCATCACGGCCATGTCCTGCCGCGTGATGCTGGCGTCGGGCGAGAAGGTCACGGCACTCGTGCCGCTGACGATGCCGTTGGCGAGCGCCCAGTTGACGTAGGGCGCGTACCACGCGCCTTCCGGCACATCGCGAAACGGCGTGGCCGGGCAGTTCGACACGTCCGCACCGGCGAGCCCGGCGAGCATGGTCACGAACTGCGCACGCGTCACGTTCGCGGCGGGCGAGAAGGTCGTAGCGCTCGTGCCGCTGACGACACCGGCATCATACAGCTCCTTGATATACGGGTAGCTCCAGCGCGACTCGGCAACGTCCGTGAACGGGAAGGCGGTACCGGTCGCCGCGGTGGTATAGGTGCTGTAGATGTCCTCCATGATGCCGCGGTAGAGTGCGCGTGTCTTGACGAGGCTGCCGTTGAGCATGCCGCCGACGAACTGGATGTGGTCAAACGACTGCACGGGCATGACATACCAGATGCCGGGCTGGAAATTGATGTTGGAGTAGCCGTCGTAATTCGTCCAGCCCTGCTTGCCGTCCTTCGTCAGGCAGGTGCCGTCGCTGTGGATGGGGTAGAAGGCGGAGACAGTGTTGACCATGCCGTCGTTCGGGCGCCAGCTCTTGTCGATGTAGAAGCCGCCGGCGGTGTACTTGTCATAGTATTTGCCCATGTTGTATGCGCCGGGGTAGAACAGCGTCCACATCCTGGCCGACGGGATGTAGTTGCCGGAGACCGGGTCCTGCACGGTCTGGTTACCGGCATAGGAGAAGTAGTAGACATTCGGCTCGATGCCGATGCCGTCATTGATCTCGAGCGACTTATCGATCGTCAGGTCGAGGAAGGCGTTGTCATTGTGCGACATGAAGTCGGTGCTGAACACGCGCTGCAGTGTCTCAAGCACGGTCTCGTTCGGGCCCTTGTAGATGCCGAACTGCTCCAGCTGGAAGTCGAGCAGGTTCTTGAGCTCCGTGATGCCGAAGCCCTTGGCGAGCGTCTCGGCCAGGTTCGTGGACACGTCCATGATCGTGCCGTTGGACTCGATGAAGGTCGTGCCGTTATGCGGCGCTGCGACCTCGGTCATGGAGTGCACCCAGCTGCTCTTGCCGCCGGTGAACAGCGGGCTCGGCGTGGTGCCGGCGGCTTTAGCCGCTGCGACTTCCTCCGCACTGCCGTTTGTCATCAGCTCGAGAAACAGGCGCGTCGTCGCGCCGCCGAAGCTGTGGCCGACGAGGTTGACGGCGCGGCGCGTGCCCCAGCCGTCAAAGAGCGGCCGGTCGTAGGCGATGCCGTAGCGTGCGTGGTCGTGCGCTGCAGCGTGCGCCGCGCCGTAGTCGACCGTCGTGCCGGTCAGCTGCGCGTAGAGCTCACACGCACGGTCCCATGCGCTCGAGATCGGGCCGACGGTGGCCGAATACGTCTCGTAGCCGAGGGAGTTGAGATATGCCGTCAGGCTGCCAGTCGTCATACCCCAGTAGGGCAGCACGCTGTTGAGACCGGCGCGCTCGCCCCAGCCCATCAGGCCGTGCACGAACACGACCGGGTCGCTTTTGCTGCTCGGACAGGTCTGGTCTGCGGCCGCTGCCGGAAGCGCACACAGGCTCACGGCCAGTGTGAGTGCCAGCAGCAGACTCAAAAATCGTTTGTTTCGTCTTGTCATTTGCTTACCTCCTAATATCGTGGGTGCGGGTGCCGAAGCTTTTCCGTGTGCGCGGAAAAGCGGGGGCGGCGCGCCGCTGCGTACCTGCGCACCGTCTGGTGTATATATCTGTATGTAATATAAATGAATTACAGTACTGGAATAATGCACACAATTCCGGCGCGGCGAGAGATTTTTTGAACACAAAGCAAATATTGTATAAAATGACAAACCGATTTTGCATTTTTCCCGTCATCATTCACGAAAATTCATAAATTCTGTATTTGATTTCGGAAAATTCTACGAATTTGGGCATTCTCTTGCAAACTGTATAAAAACCGCTTCCGCACATTGTGAAGATTTGGACAGTTTTGCGCACATTCGTTATAGCACCGCAAGGGGCAATTTGATATAATATAAACGAAAGATACCATGGATAACTTTACAAATGGAGGTAAAGGAATGAGCAAAAAATACCTGTACTATTTCAGCGAAGGAAGTCAGGCATTCGGCGGTGACAAGACCGCGATGCGCAACACACTTGGCGGCAAGGGTTCCGGCCTGGCGGAGATGACAGCGGCCGGTATGCCGGTGCCGCAGGGCTTCACGATCACGACGGAAGCCTGCACGCAGTACTATACGGACGGCCGTCAGATCAATGCGGAGATCCAGGCGGACATCTTTGCGCACGTCAAGGGCCTTGAGGAGATCACCGGCAAGAAGCTCGGCGACGTGGAAAATCCCCTGCTGGTGTCCGTGCGCTCCGGCGCGCGCCAGTCCATGCCCGGCATGATGGACACCATCCTCAACCTCGGCCTGAACGACGCGTCCGTTGAGGGTCTGGCCAAGAAGACCGGCAACCCGCGCTTTGCCTACGACAGCTACCGCCGCTTTGTGCAGATGTTTGCAGACGTCGTCATGGGCGTGTCCAAGAGCCTGTTCGAGGAAGAGATCGACAAGATGAAGGCCGCAAAGGGCGTCACGAACGACGTCGATCTGGATGCCGACGATCTCAAGCAGCTCGTCGTCATCTTCAAGAAGATCTACGAGGACAACGAGCACAAGCCCTTCCCGCAGGATCCGAACGAGCAGCTCATCGAGGCCGTCAAGGCCGTGTTCCGCAGCTGGGATAACCCGCGCGCGAACGTCTACCGCAAGATGAACGAGATCCCCTACGAGTGGGGCACTGCCGTCAACGTCCAGCAGATGGCCTTCGGCAACTCCGGCGACCGCTCCGGCACGGGCGTTGCCTTCACGCGTGATCCCGCCACGGGCGAGAAGAAGCTCATGGGCGAGTACCTCATCAATGCGCAGGGCGAGGACGTCGTCGCAGGCGTGCGTACCCCGAGCCCGATCAGCCACCTGCAGGAGCAGATGCCCGAGGTGTATGATGAGTTCGTGGCGATCGCCAACCGCCTTGAGCACTACTTTAAGGATATGCAGGACATGGAGTTCACCATCGAGGATGGCAAGCTCTACATGCTCCAGACCCGCAACGGCAAGCGCACCGCGCAGGCCGCGCTGCAGATCGCGTGCGACCTCGTCGACGAGGGCATGATCTCCGAGCGCGAGGCCGTGCTGCGCGTCGAGCCCAAGCAGCTCGATACCCTGCTGCACCCGCAGTTTGACGCCGAGGCGCTCAAGCGCGCCGACGCCATCGGCAAGGGCCTTGCCGCGTCCCCCGGCTCCGCCTGCGGTCAGGTCGTTTTCTCCGCCGAGGAGGCTGAGGAAGCCGTCAAGAACAAGACCATGCCGAAGGTCGTGCTCGTCCGTCTCGAGACCAGCCCCGAGGACATCGTGGGCATGCAGGTTTCTCAGGGCATCCTGACCGTGCGCGGCGGTATGACCAGCCACGCGGCCGTCGTCGCCCGCGGCATGGGCACCTGCTGCGTCTCCGGCTGCGGCAATGACAACAACGTCCGCATCAGCTACGCCGACAAGTTCTTTGAGATCAACGGCCACAAGTTCACCGAGGGTGACTGGATCTCCCTCGACGGCAGCACCGGCAACATCTACGCCGGACAGATCCCGACCGTCGCCGCTACCGGCAACAAGAACTTCAACCGCCTCATGGGCTGGGCTGACGCAGCCCGCCGCCTGAACGTCGAGGCCAACGCCGACAACCCGCGCGATGCGCAGCAGGCGGTCGATCTCGGCGCCGAGGGCATCGGCCTGTGCCGCACCGAACATATGTTCTTCGCCGAGGACCGCATCAAGGCCGTCCGCGAGATGATCTGCGCCCGCACCGTCGAGGAGCGCAAGGTTGCGCTGGCGAAGGTCGAGCCGTTCCAGCAGAGCGATTTTGAGGCCATGTACCGCATCATGGGCGACCGCCCGATGACGATCCGTTACCTCGATCCCCCGCTGCACGAGTTCCTGCCCACCCAGAAGGCGGACATCGAGGAGCTGGCGCAGGAGATGGGCATGACGGCTGAAGAGCTGCAGGACGTCGTTGTGTCCCTGCACGAGTTCAACCCCATGATGGGTCACCGCGGCTGCCGTCTGGCTGTCACCTACCCGGAGATCGCCGAGATGCAGACCAACGCCGTCATCAAGGCTGCCCTCAAGGTCAGCGCGGAGACCGGCAAGATGATCACGCCCTACATCATGATCCCGCTGGTCGGCGAGCGCAAGGAGCTCAAGTTCGTGCGTGACATTGTCGTCCGCACGGCGGATGCGCTGATCAAGGAGGCCGGTGTGGACATGAAGTATCACGTCGGCACCATGATCGAGATCCCGCGCGCCGCGCTCACGGCCGACGAGATCGCCAAGGAAGCGGACTTCTTCAGCTTCGGCACCAACGACCTGACGCAGATGACCTTCGGCTTCAGCCGTGACGACGCTGCAAAGTTCCTCGGCAGCTACTATGACACCAAGATCTACGAGAGCGACCCGTTCCAGCATCTGGACATCAACGGCGTCGGCAAGCTCGTGGAGATGGCCTGCAAGCTCGGCCGTCAGACGAATCCGGAGCTCGAGCTCGGCATCTGCGGCGAGCACGGCGGCGATCCGTCCTCCGTCGAGTTCTGCCACAAGGTCGGCCTGGACTATGTCTCCTGCAGCCCGTTCCGTGTCCCCATCGCCCGCCTCGCCGCCGCGCAGGCTGCGATCAAGGAAATGTGAGCGATCTTTTGAGCGTTCACAAAGCGGCTTGAAACTTGCAAACCTTTGATGTGACTGCCTTTGCGGGCATCATTGGTTGAAAACAAACAAAAATCCGGTATTGTTCCGTTTGGAGCGATACCGGATTTTTTGCATCTTTTGCGGGGCAGGTTGAGAAAAACCACGTCATGGACAGATTCCGTGTGCCGCCGGTACTTGGAATGGCACTCTGAATGGCACGTGGAAGCGGCACTCGGAAGGGTTGGCGGCATCAACGAAAGCGATGCATTGCCTTTGGCATGGTCGTGCGGTACAGTCCGTGCAGAGGTGATGCAGCATGAGGTTTTATTACAGGCGCGGAGGAAAGGGCGCAGCGCCGGAGGGTTTTGACAGAGTCTACACGGAGGTCGATGGGGACGGCAACGTCCTGCGGGAGCTGCTTGCGTATGTGAGAGCGGGCGACAGTGTAACCGTGGAGATGGGTGGTGAGTTGGGCGGCACAGCCGGTGCGTTTGTGGAGATGGCACTTGCCCTCTATCGACAGCAGGCAACTTTGCTCTGCAAGTCTCCTAAGATTGACACGGCGGCAGGTCACTGGCAGGCGGTGCTTTCCGACCTTGCGCTGTTGACAAGCAGGGACACCGGAGATGCGGCGCGGCTGTCTTGGTTTATGGAGGAGCTGCACCGGTGCTTCGACCTTGTGGAGAGACGACAGATGACCGTAGCGGAGGTCTGCCGGAAGATGAGCATTGGGAAGACAACCTACTACCGTTATTGGCGTAAGATCAAGAGTGCCCCGCAGAGGGAGCGTCACACAGAGCTTTTTGAGGAATTGCGGACCAAAATAGAAGCAAATGAGTTGAGTATTTCCGCAGCTTGCAGGCAAATGAATATCGGTGCGGGAACGTATTACAGAATGAGGGATCAGTATAAAAAAGAACGCAGCGTTCCAAATGTTCCAAATTCAGAATGATGTGGTTTTGCAGTCAACAGGAGATAGTGATTCGGCAAATTGGGGAGGTATGGAACGACACTATAGGTGAGAAGCCCTCTTACGGTCGGAAATGGAGGGCAGGAGATCAGTGCGCGGCTGCTTCAATGAGAGTAAACATACATTTTTCTGATGCTGACAGCGGCACTGCTGGCATTGCTGATGAAATGTCTGTACAGAAGGCTGGAAGCCCTGGTCACAGAGATCATAGTGAAGGCAGCACAACAGACACAGCAGAACCCGCAGGAGACATAGTTCCAAATATATAAACCGCCCACCCTACTATAATGGGCGATGAGGCGGTTGTTGTCCAGATAATCCGCCAAATCTGTGATCTGCGCGAAGCCCTCGCATTTCATAACGATAAAAGCGCCGACCATGGCTTCTTTGGGGAAGCCCCGCCCGGTTGCCGCCCTGGGCAGCGTGAAGTCCAGACTGCTGAAAAGCTTGTCGTAAAACATGGCGGCGCTTTGGAATGTAAACAATGTCATATCCTGAATGATTTCCTGTCGGTAGGTAGCGGCCAGCCCCTTTCCGGTTGGTTTTCTCTCAAGTCAATTTTACCAAAAAGGGGCTCGCTTTCTATACCAATGGAATGATTTTCGGTTGAAGCCATGTCTGGGAACCATTGCAATTACTGCGTTTCTTGCGTTTTGCTCATGGCGGTGTTATGATTATTTCGTGAGGTGATCCCATCCGGTTCCCGCGCACGAGAGGACTTCCGCCGCACAAGCGACGGCACACGCCAAATGCCGGAAATGCCAGAAAGGACTTTACTTATGCGGCGCAGCCCTGTATAATCGTTTAAGATAGAAAATCGTCGAAAGACTATGCTGCAGGGCCATATGTCTGAGCGGGAGAGCCCCTATGATCGACCGACCGCACTCTTTTAAGGAAACACCGCGCAGTGAAAGCTGCGGTATTGCCTTAGCCGGACTGCGGTCAGTTTTTTTCTCTGCGAAAGGAGGGAGCATCGGTGAACCGCGTGTTCCGCGAGGAAAAGAAATATCTGATCTCGCTGCCGGAGGCGCTGCAAGCCTGCCATCGGCTCGCGCAGGTCATGCACGAGGACCCGCACAACGGCATAAGCGGCTACCCTGTCCGCTCGCTTTACTTCGATACGCTCGACGACAGGGACTTCCACGAAAAGGCTGCGGGCGTAGAGCTGCGGCGCAAGCTGCGCCTGCGCTGCTATGATCCGGCGGCAGACTTCGCCATGCTGGAGATGAAACAGAAGCAGGGCGCAAGTCAGCTCAAGCGCTCTCTGCGCGTGACGCGGGAGGATGCCCAAGCGCTCACGCGCGGCGACTACGCGCCGCTGCTGCGGTATCCGGAGTCTTTTGCCGCGGAGTGCTACGCGCTGATGCACAGCCGGTGCTATCGCCCCAAAACGATCGTAGAATACAACCGCAAGGCATTTATTGCCAAGGAGAACAAAATACGCATTACCTTTGACAGCCGCATTGTTTCCGTCGAGAGCTGCTTCGACCTCTTTTCGCCGCGGCTGAACATGAACCCCGTGCTCGATCCGTACTGCGTGGTGCTTGAGGTCAAGTACAACGGCTTTCTGCTCGATTATCTTCGCGAGCTGATCAACAGCGTGGATCGCAGTGAGCTTTCTGTCAGCAAATATGTGCTTGCCCGCCAAAACGGATGTCAGACGAGGCTATAGGAGGAAAACACCATGAGACAACAGATCCTGAACCTTTTTACCACACCCCGCGATATGTCGTGGGAGGATATTCTGCTCAATATCGTCCTTGCCGCCGTGCTGGGCTTTTTTATCTTCCTGTCCTACGCCATCTCCCATCGCGGGACGATCTACAGCCGCAAGTTCAACGCCTCACTCGTCATTCTCGCGGTGCTGACGGGGACGGTCATGACCGTCATCGGCAACAACATTGCGCTGTCTCTCGGTATGGTGGGCGCGCTGTCCATCGTCCGCTTCCGCACCGCCATCAAGGACTCGCGCGATACGGTTTATATTTTTTGGTCCATCATTGTCGGCATCTGCTGCGGCGTGGGCGATTATGCCGTGGCCTGCATCGGCAGCGCCGTGACCTTCGTGGTGATCCTGCTGCTCGGCTGCATCAAGAGCGATAACCGGATGCTGCTCATCATCCGCGCCCACCGCAGCAAGCAGGAGCCGATCAAGGCGCAGGTCTACAAGCTCTTTCGCGCCAAAGCGACGCTGCGTGTGGAAAACACGACGGAGGATACGGTCGAACTGATCTACGAGATCACGCAAAAGCTCCTGCGCCGCGCGGAGCTGACAACGCCGGACATTCCCGGCAGCATCTATTCGCTGGGAAGCATCGACTATGTCAATCTTGTCATGCAGAACGACGAGGTGTCGAACTGAGAAACCGGAAAGAGGGGAGCGGAGACGAACATGAAATACAAGCGAATGGCTCTTGCGGCCTGTGCGCTGCTGCTTCTCCTATCCGCAACAAACCTGTCAGCCGTGCTGACCGATGAGCACCCACGCTATCATCAGCATCTTGAGCGCCCCGCCTATACACCCTGCGCCGACCACGGAGAAGATCTGCTCTGCTCTCATCTGCCGCTCGTTCTCATCGACACCGGCGGCGCGGAGATCCCCGGCGTTCCCATCCGGAGCGGCGGCAGCGGCCGTGAGGACGATGCTTTCACCACGACCGCAGACGGCAGTACGCTGCTGCGCGCGTCCGTCTCGGTGGTGGATCATGCCGAGGGCAACAATCACCCCACCGACACGCCGACGCTTCAGAGCGTCATTGACATTCGAGTGCGAGGCAACTCCTCGCGCTATTTTGATAAGCACAGCTATCTTGTCAAGACGCTGACGGACGAGGGTGCGGCCTCGCGCGATGTCGCCATGCTGGGGATGGATGCCTTCGACGAGTGGGCGCTGCATGGGCCGTACCTCGATAAGACGCTCATCCGCAATTATATGTGGTACAATCTTGCGGGCGAGATCATGGACTACGCGCCGAATGTGCGCTTCTGCGAGGTACTGCTCAACGGAGTGTATCAGGGGCTTTATGTTATGACGGAGACTGTCAGCTCCGGCGCGGATGCCCGCTTGAAGCTCACGGAGCCGTCGAAGGACACCGTGCAGACGAGCTACGCTCTGCGCCTTGACCGCGGCAGCGGCAGCGAGGTCAAAAACATCGAGACCTTCTCCCAATACGCCCTGCGAAATCTGCAGGATATAGACATCGTCTATCCGGGAACAAAATGGCTTACGCCGGAGCGCGCGGCGTGGATCGCACAGGATTTCTCCGACTTTGAAAAGTCACTCTACTCCTATGACTATGATACCGAGCCCTATGCATGGTGGGAGCAGGCGGACATGAGCTCTTTCGTGGACTACTTTATCCTCAACGAGTTTACCTGCAACTATGATGCGGGCTGGCTTTCCACCTATATCTACAGGGATGTGCGCGGCAAATACAAAATGTGCATCTGGGACTTCAACTCCGCCTGTGACAACTACAGTCATCCGGTCGCAGAGCCGCAGCATTTTGAGCTGCAATACAATGTCTGGTACTATATGCTCAGCAAAGACGAGAAGTTCATAAACGCCGTCATCGACCGCTACCGCGAGCTGCGTCAGGGCATCCTCAGCGACGAGTATCTCTGCGCCTACATAGACGACGTTACCGAATGGCTCGGCGATGCCGTCGAGCGCAACTTCTCCGTCTGGGGCTACACGCTCGAAAAGGATATGCTCTCCCCCGCGTGGCGCAACCCGCACTCACACGCGGCTGCCGTCGCGCAGATGAAGCGCTTTTGCATCGAGCGCGGCGCGTGGATGGACGAGAATATCGACATTCTTCGCCAGTACAGCCACGAATCCAAAAACAAGAAATTCAACCACTGAGCCACCACACCATCGAGAAAGGAGGGCGGCGGCTTGAAAAGATTTCTCATCGTGCTCACCGCCCTGATCTTAGGCTATCTCGCCTACGACACCGTGCGCTACTACCTCGGCTGGTACATCGACCTTCAGC
>OGLN01000036.1_pt1 | contig 91332 bp, 94 predicted proteins | sample 1572641 | NCBI WGS metagenome assembly OGLN01 (sample SAMEA2581903, study PRJEB24529) | metagenome | biome: Human gut stool | place: China | collected 2011
TTTTCTTGCAGCAGGATAGAAAGCAGCGGACTGAAATGGAACTCTTACGCATACGACAGCTGGTGGCAGGGCACTCTCAACGAGGCCACAGGCAACAGCGTAAAGTTCTGTGCCGACGGCCGCTATCTGGTGTTCCGCACTTACAAGGGAAAGATTTAGCATAGGCTTAACGGATAAGAACGGAACTTCTGTTTCATTTATGTGGATATGAACACAGCGGGCGGACAGTCGATAATGACTGTCCGCCCGCTGTGTTTTTTATAGAGTCGGCAACCAAGACATTCCTGTCTGTGCCTGCCATGTGTTCAGACACATATCCTTACCATCCGCCGCCCAGAGCCTTATACAGGTTCACCTTTGCCAGCTGACTGTCCAACAGAGCATTGCTGAGTCCGATCTGAGCATCGAGGTAAGTACGCTGGGCATCAAGCAAGTCCATATAGCCGATGGCTCCGTTTACATATTGGACAAGAGCAAGCGACAATGCCGTCTTCGACGAGTTCTCCAGGTCGTAGCGTGTCTTGTATATTTCCTTCACCTTATTAAAGTTGGCTATGGCATTATATGCATCCTTGAAAGCCGTCAGAACAGCTTTTTCGTATGCATAAGTAGCACGCTCATATGCAGCTTTTGCTGCTCTGTGGCGAGCCTTGTTCTTGCCCATGGCAAAAATCGGCTGAAGCAGGTTGGCGCTCAAGAAGTGGTAAGGCGAGCTTAACACTCCTTTCAGGTCGTCGCTTTCAGTTCCGAGATATCCTGTCAGCGTTATGTTCGGGAACATGCTTGTGTATGCAACGCCCACTTTTGCATTTGCCGCAATAAGCTGCTGCTCGGCTTCGCGCACGTCAGGACGCCGTTCCAGCAGCGATGAAGGCAATCCAACAGGCAGACTGTCAGGGAAGATAACCTCCTGAGGCAGCGTCGAGCGCTCTATGCGGTGCGGATATTCGCCCGTCAGCAATGCCAGTTCGTTTTCCTTTGTGGTTATCTGCAGTTCAAGGTCGGGCACGAGTGTCTCCGTCCTTGACAATTCCACCTGAGCCTGTCGGTATGTAACCTCAGACGTCAGTCCGCCTTCATATCGTATGCGCGCAAGATGTTCGCTTTCCCGGCGTGCCGTTACGGTCTGATGTACGATTGACAGTTCGTTGTCGAGCGCCACAAGTTCATAATATGTCTGTGCCACCTGCGCAATGAGGCTTATCTGCAGTGCGCGCCGGTTTTCAACAGAGGCCATGAGTTCTGCTATGCTTTCATCATGTGCCCAGCGCAGTTTTCCCCAGAAGTCGAGTTCCCATGACATCGTAGCCTTCAGGTCAAACTGGTTACTGTTGCCGTGATGCTCTCTTTCCTTCTCGGCGTAGATTTTCGCTCCGAACGCAGGAAACATATTAGCATAGTTTATACGCTTCATCTCTGCCAGCTCTTTTATCCTGGCTGCCGCCATCTGCATGTCCTTGTTGTAGACAAGAGATTTGGATATGAGGCTTTGCAGGATTGTATCCGTGTAAACCTCTTTCCACGAGATGTCGGCCATGGATGTCGAGTCTGTGTTTTCTTCATCAGACAGTGCTGCCGGCAGTTCTATATTCGGACGTGTGTATTTTCTGCCTATCTGACAGGCAGACAGACTTATTGCGGCCGTTAATATCAGCGCATGTATTATGTATTTTAATCCGTGTCTCATAATTTATTGTTGCTGTGCTATCGCTTTTTGTTCCTTGTTCCCTTTCTTAGCCTGCAATCTGTTTTTGGCTTTATATATTGTAATGAAGAAGAATGGAATGAGCTGTATTCCTATGAAGACGGCAGCCAGCATTCCGAAGAACACACCCGTACCGATAGCCTTTCGGCTGGCAGATCCCGGTCCTGAGGCAAGCACCATTGGGAGTATGCCCAATATGAATGCGAACGAGGTCATAAGTATCGGGCGGAAGCGCAGTCTAGCTGCGTGCAGCGTGGCTTTGAGGACATTGACGCCCGCGTCGGTTTCATCCTTGGCAAACTCCACAATAAGTATGGCATTCTTAGCCGCAAGTCCCATAAGCATCACAAGTCCGATCTGGAAGTATGTGTCGTTTTCAAGTCCGCAGACTGCAATTCCGATGTAGGCTCCCAATGCAGCTACAGGCAGCGAGAGCAGCACCGCAATAGGTATGCTCCAGCTTTCATACAGTGCGGCGAGGAACAAGAAGACGAAAATGAATACCAGCGAGAGTATTATTCCGGTCTGTCCTCCGGCCTGTTTCTCCTGATATGACAGTCCGCTCCACTCCAGTCCGATATTGTCGGGCAGATGCTCCTTGACAAGTTCCTCCATTATCTCCATGGCCTGTCCTGAACTGTAGCCCTGTGCGGCCGTGCCTCGTATTATTGCCGTGTTGAACATGTTAAAGCGCTTTATGCTGCCGGGGCCAGTGGTATATTCGGTGTTGCCCAGCGCAGTCAGCGGAATCATGTCGCCGTTTGAGCCGCGGACGAAGTAGAGGCTTATGTTGTCGCGGTGCTCTCTGTATGGGGCTTCAGCCTGTATGTAGACTCGGTAAATGCGGTTGAACATGTTGAAGTCGTTGACATACACCGATCCCGTGTAGGCTTTCATTGTTGAGAACACGTCGGCCATAGGCACACCGAGCATCTTCACCTTGTCTCTGTCGACGTCAAAGTAAAGTTGCGGAATTTCTGCCTGCAGCGATGACGACAGACCAGACAGTTCCTTACGCATTGAGGCATAGTGCATCAGCGTGTCGGCAGCGTTCACCAGGTCGTCATAAGTTGCGTCGCCGTGAGCTTCGAGCTGCATCTCGAATCCTCCCGACGTACCAAGACCGGGAATTACAGGAGGAGTAGACAGATAAAACTTACACTCGGGATATTCCGACAGTTCACGGCCCACGCCGGCCATAATGTCTTCTATTGTATTATCGTCACGCTCTTTCCATTCTTTCAATATAACGGTGAGCTGCGCCCTTGTCTGGCTTGTTCCCACGCGCGGGCTCGATCCTGTTACGTTCTGCACATACTCCACAGCAGGATTCTTCATCAGGAAGCTAACCGCCCTTTCGGTTACGGCACGTGTGCGTTCGAGGGTTGTTCCTTCAGGCATTTCCAATTCCACGGTGAAATATCCCTGGTCTTCCGACGGCAGGAAGCTGGTAGGCGTAAGCTTGTTGAATATGAATATGGCAATCAAAATCATGCAGAACCCTATGCCAACGCGACGGGGATTCTTGATTATTCTTGATATTCCGGCTAAATATTTGTTGTTGCCAAGGTCGAGCCACCTGTTGATAGCCGTGAACACCTTGTTCTTAGGCTTGTTTTTGTCCGTGGGCTTGAGTATCAGAGAACACATCACAGGGCTGAGCGTGAGCGCCACTACCGTAGAAAGCAACACAGAGATTACGATCGTTACGCTGAACTGGCGGTACAGCTGTCCTGTTATGCCCGACAGGAAACTAACCGGCACGAACACGGCTGCCAGGACAAGCGACGTGGCAACAAGCGCTCCCGTAAGTCCGTTCATGGCCTTCTTGGTGGCTTCATACGGACTGAGATGCTCCTCTTCCATTATGCGCTCCACGTTCTCCACGACTACAATGGCATCGTCTACCACAAGGCCTATGGCAAGCACAAGGCCAAGCAATGTGAGCATGTTGAGCGAGAAGCCCAGAATCAACATGAAGCCGAACGTTCCTATCAGTGAGATCGGCACAGCCACAAGCGGGATGAGTGTGGCACGCCAGCTCTGAAGGAAGAGGAACACGACGACGATAACGAGTACAAGTGCTTCAAACAGAGTCTTGTATACCTCGTGGATCGACTCCGATATGTATGTCGTCATATCGAACGGTATCTCGTATTTTACGCCCTCCGGGAAGTTGTGGCTTATCTCCTCCATTGCCTTCTTCACATTCTCTGCCACTTCCATCGCGTTTGCACCGGGGAGCATGTATATGCCGAGCACGGCAGCATTGCCGCCATTTATCCCACTTTCGGTATTGTACGACTGCGCTTCGAGAGAAACGCGGGCAACGTCTCTCAGGCGTATGAACGAACCGTCGGCATTGGCCCTCAGTACGATTTCCTCAAACTGGCCAACAGAAGACAGACGTCCTTGTGCCGTGATGGGTATCGTGAAGTCGAGTCCCTTTACGGGCTGCTGGCCCAATACGCCGGCCGCCGACTCGCGGTTCTGGTCTTTCAGGGCGTTCTGCACGTCCTGCACCGTAAGGCCGAAGCTTGCCAGTCGCGCGGGGTCAAGCCATATCTGCATGGCATAGTAGCGGCTGCCCACGTTAGACACGCGCCCCACTCCCGGTATGCGCCTCAACAGGTCGACCACGTTGAGTGTGGCAAAGTTGCTGAGATATATTTCGTCAAACTTTTCATCGTTTGATGTCAGACAGATAGTCATCAGCTGGCTTGCTGCCTGCTTTTCTATCTCGATGCCGTTCTGCACCACTTCTGCCGGCAGACGCGACTCTGCCAGTTTTATGCGGTTCTGTATTTCCACAGCCGACAGGTCGGGGTCGGCAGAAATGTCAAACGTAACTGTCGCCGAGAACGAGCCTGAATTGGAGCTGTTTGACTCCATGTAAATCATGCCCGGAGTTCCGTTCAGCTCCTGCTCTATAGGCGTGGCCACAGCCTGCGACACCGTGAGAGCGCTGGCTCCCGGATAGGAGGCGCTGATCTTTACCACCGGAGGCGTTATTTGCGGATACTGGTCTATGGGCAGCATTGTCAGTCCGATAAGTCCAACAATGACTATGAGGACTGATATTACTATCGAAAAGACCGGTCTGTCTATGAAGAAGTTTACTTTCATCTATTCGGAAACTTTTATTTTAATTGGTTTTCGCTTGCGGACGGACCGCAGTCTTCTTTCTGTTGGCTACGCGTACTTTCATTCCTGGGGTAAGCTTGTGGTATCCCTCGCTGATTATGGTTTCGCCGGGGGCGAGTCCTCTCTCCACCACAACCTTGTTGCCGAACTCAGGGCCAAGCTCGATAAAGCGGCGCTCGGCCGTAGAGTCGCGCCTCATTACGAAGACATAGGCTCCACCCTTCTCTATGATGAGTGCCTTCTGCGGCACAACAGTTGCGTTTTCGCGGACATCGAGCAATGCGTGCACTTTCGTAAACTGTCCCGGAAGCAGCACGTGATCAGGGTTGGGCATCTCTGCACGTACAGAGAATGTTCCAGTCTTCGGGCTTACCTGCGGTTCGGCAAAGTCGACGAGTCCCTTATATGGATATGTGCTGTTGTCGGGCAGCGTTATTGTTACATACGGCTGCCATGAGCGCGACGAGTCGCGCTGTCCGAGGTTAATGTTTCTCTCCTTGCTCTTAAGATAGTCGAGCGCGGTCATGCTGAAGTCTATCAGCACGGTGTCGCTCTTCACAACGGTGGCAAGCAGCGACTTGCCGCCCGTGCCGACAAGTGTGCCAAGGTCTACAAGTCTCTCGCTGATATATCCTGATATCGGCGAACGCACGTAGGTGTAGCTCAGCTCCTGCTCAGCCTGAACAAGGTCGGCACGGCTCATGCCCATGCTTGCAACGGCCGTCTCATACGCCGCCGTGGCGTTGTCAAGGTCAAGGCGGCTGGCAGCATTCTGCTCAAACAAGGGTCGTATGCGCGGTCTTCAGCACCAGGGCCGAGTCCTTGCGCAGCTGTGCGCGCGCCTTGTCTACCTTTGCCTTATACTGGCGCTGGTCGATCACGAAGAGTATCTGGTCTTTTTTCACGTATGTTCCTTCTGCGAAAGCCATTCGTTCAAGAAAGCCTTCCACCCTGGCGCGCACCTCTACAAACTGATGTGCACGTATGCGGCCCACATAGTCGCCGTAAATCTTGACGTCTTCCACGCCGACTTTCTCTACAGAAACGACGGGTATCTCAGGTGCCTTTTTCTTAGGCCATGTTAGGATAACGTATCCTGCTATTACGGCTACGATGCAACAGGACATCAGAATCAGGCGTTTTTTGCGCAACTTTAATTCTTTCTTGGCGAAAAATTGTTTTATTTTCATCATGGATTGTCAGTATGTTGATACTTTAGGATTATTTGTAACTAATAATTTTTTGTCTCAATATTGTTCGCTCATTTATGGTTTAATGCCCGCAGGCAGCATCTTGCTATGAGCTGTTTTTGCAACTTTCAGCATTCATTCAAAGACAGGGCCATGCAGTTCCTTTGCTTGCATTGTCTCGATGGTTTCCTGTCATTATTGTATATTTCGTGTCTTTATCATCTGCAAATATAGTCTTTTAGTTTCATACAGCCAAACAAAGGCATGACGTACTGACTGTTTAGCATTAAATTGGCAAAAGTTAAGCGGGTCTTTATCCAAATTGGTCATTTCCGTCAGGCAGGATAGCCGTTTTCTGCTGTCGCTGTTTTTTTTATTGACATTGCTCCCATGCCAGCAAAAAAGCTAACGAAAATCCATTCAATATAAAACAAAATCACGGCCGAACGCATCAATATTCTTGTAACGGTCAGCCCAATGTGCCTAATGACAGGGCTCGGTTTAAAGGCATCAAAAGGCGGATAATTTTAAAGGGCAAAAAATCATAAGAGAAACAGGCACCTAACATTAACAAACGTTCAAAACAGACCTATTTTCCGCGCTGACTGTAAGCAAAACAAGACGCATTGGTTTCAAATCATTAACCTATCGTTTACGGGTCAAAACTCGGCCACTTTTGATGCAAAAGTGGCCGAGTTTTTTATCGAAAACAAATGAGTTACAACTGCTAATCCTAAGTCTCAAGATATTTCAACAGCATGAGTTTAATATTTTTGCTGCCGGCCCTACCTTCATACTGCTAAATTATACCTGTTTTGGTCAGCTGCAAAGGCCGCGCGGTTTTGCTGCAGTATCTCTCAAGATTATCATAAAAGCCCATGACACACATGGAATTGCCAGGCGTATCATGGGCAGTATAATGTATTTTGCTAAACGCAGAGAGACGGCATCTGACGTTACAGACGTGCCATACCTCACTCTGCTCCGACCTGCAAGGCCGGCAAAAAATGTCTTATCCGATGAAGCCCTGACGTTTAAGAGCCTCCATCATACCAGCCGACATAGCCTCGTTGTCTTTCTTGGTGTAGCGTATGTCGGTGAATATCTGCGCAAGAGTTTCCTTATTGTTTATCTTTACAAACTCGCGGTTCTCCTCAAGTGCCTCTTTTTCGGCATAATACTTGTCGATGTCGGCAGGAGTATAGTCGTGGTATGTCTCGCTGTGCACAAACGAAGCGAGCGGCAGGCGGTCGGTGAGCGGCGGATTTTCGTCAGGCCAGCCCAGTGTTATCGTAGCCACAGGCATGACGAGCTTTGGCAGACCGAGCACGTCGATAATCATCTGCGGCATATATACGGTTGTGCCAAGATAGCACAGGCCGAGTCCTTCTTCCTCTGCAAGGTTGCAGAAGGTCTGTGTGTAGAGCAGTGCGTCTGAAGCTGCGTTGATGAACGACAGGAAATTGTCGTATCCCGGCTCGGCCTTGCGGCAGCGGCACCATGTGCTTGCGCGGTTGAAGTCGGCACATATCGTGAGCACCACGGGAGCCTGAGTAACCATGGGCTGGTTGAAATGAGCCGGGGCAAGCTTGGCCTTCATCTCGTCAGAGCGTGTAACCACCACGCTATAGAGCTGCATGTTGCCCATAGTCTGCGTGCGTGCAGCCTCTGTCAGCAGGCGGCTGAGCAGTTCTTCACTTACTTCCTTGTCTGAATATTTGCGTATGCTACGCCTTGTGTTTATTGTCTTCATATATTCTTAATATTTAATGTCTTATGTTGCTGCGCCTCTTGTCGGCAGTCTGTGTGATGCGGCTTTGCCTTAAGGTGCGGCGTCTGCCATGTGCAAAGTTAATCAAATTTCCCGTATTATGCTGTCTTGCCTTTTCAATTATATTATTTTAAAACAGCCAGGTCAACATATCTTATGATGTTCAGTTCAATCGTTGAATCTTATCGGGCGTATGGTTTGAGTAAGCAAAAATGTAAAATTAACATGATTTAATGTAAAGCATACTTGTCTTTATGGAAAGTTTGATTATCTTTGCGACATAACATTACACACATATCCGAAGCACATAAATGAATAACCTTAAAATTTTACGATTATGAAGAAGTATTTTTTGTTGCCTCATTGCTATGCTAAGACTGGCCTTTGTCTTATGGTATTGTTTTTAATAATGTTTGGCATAGACTTGGCAGGAGCTGCACCTAAAATTAAGGTACCCATGCCATATATTGTTAATGAAATCATTGGTGAAAACGCATGGTTCGGAATATTACCTTCCGAGGATATGTATATGGAGATATGGATGCTCGGCATTTTCATTTCGCTGCTGTTTATCGCCATGAGCAAGGAAAAGACCGAAGACGAAATGATAATGCAGATAAGACTCAAATCGGTGTTTTTCTCACTTTGGTTTACATCTGTCTTGTTTGTTGTAGAAACTTTGTTCTTTTTCAACATTGCCTATGCCTACAGTCTTTGGGCCACTCTTTATGTATTGCTGATTGTCTTTATCATAAAGTTCCGTTACGAAATTCATCAACTTAAATAGCTTAAAAACAAAAATGAAAAATACAATAAAGGTAGAACGCGCCATAAAAGATATAACCCAACAGGATTTGGCCGTGGCGATAGGTGTCAGCCGTCAGACTATAAACTCTATAGAATCGGGCAGATATGTGCCTTCAACATTGCTGGCACTGAAGATTGCTGCATATTTCAGCAAGACGGTGAACGACATTTTTCAGCTTGAAGACGGCGACTGAACAGCTTTATTATTCTGTTTTGAAAAACGATATTGGACGGAAATAAACAAGAATAGGGATATGAACAATAAGGTTTTATTGCTTTCAGTCTGCTTTTTCCTTTCTGTTTTGGCGTGCCGGGCACAGCATATTGGCGATTATGTCTTGAACATAAGCAAAATAAATCAAGACGAGGCCAACATGCACGTCGGCTGTTCATTCGTTATAGATTTTCAGAAATCAGACAGTGTTGTAATGAATTTCGGCGGCGACGGCAAGCTTTCTGTTGAAAACCTTACCATTCAGACAGACACATCCTCACTGAAATACAGCTATCAGCCTGATGCAAGGAAACTTGTGTTCAAAAAGATTCAAGGCCGAAACATTGGTGTAAAGATGAACTACAACTACACAAACCTTTCGGCTTTCTTTATCTATGGAGGCGGAACGGCAGAATTGTGGGAGACAAGCTTCAACGAGCATTATTATCCTTACCTGCCAGACAGCTATGCAGACATCACATTAAATCTGGAGTTGCCTGACTCTATCTTTCCCTTATGCTCTTATCCCCTTAAACAAACCGGCAGCGGCAAGTACTGCTGCCGGATTAATGGCATGCTGCAACAGTCGTTATCGCTCGCGTTATTACAGAAAAGTGCATACATCCGCACAACGGCCGGCGAGCCTTACGACATGGACATATATCAGATTGCAGGCATGCAATGCAGCAAAAGGCGATACGACGAGCTGCTCGAACTTGCCCGTGCAAGCATATCATATTTCGGCAAAATATATGGCGATGAATATTTATGCCCGCAAAGGGGCATAACACAATATCCCGCTTTCGTGTTTCATAACGGAAAAGGCTTCAGCAACAGATACAACATAGGGTTTATCTCGGCCTCACAGGAGAAATTCTCAACATACCCCGACATCTATCCGCTTGTGCACGAGATAGGCCACAGATGGCTTGGCGAATGGACACTGCTCATTCGAGACGGACAGACCGGAGCGTATTTTATTAAAGAGTCGCTGAATGAGTTTATGACGCTGATGTTTCTAAGACATCATTTTGGCAACGGTTTATATCTGTCGCTGATTGAAAAATATAACGCTGAATATCAGAAAATAATAAATACTCCACAGGACGAACCGGTTGTCAATCTCGTAGAAAATAACAACAATACTGTTGTTTACAGAAAAGGGCCGCTGATATTAGACCGTTTCGCAAAAGAAATTGGATACGAAAACTGCATAAGCCTAATATCTTCATTTTATCAAAAGTATGCAGGAAAGCCGAATCTGAAATATTCTGACTTCATCAACTTAGTCAACAGCACTTGGCCAAATGCCGCAAACAAGCTTAAAAACTGGATAGAGAATTAAGTTCAACTTAACTGTTATCACTCTGCGGGAATCCTGCCAAACATTGAACTGATTATCACTTCTGCACACACGACAGACTATGCAATGAGGAACAGAAGGCAAGACGAGAAGAAGGGAAATGACAAACAATAGCAACAGCATAGCAGCAGAATCAGTCAAATGGCGGCTAATAACATGCAAAAGGAAACATTTCGCTTTATTGAAGTACAGAAACAAAACGAAAAAAGGGGATAAACAAATATCCCCTCTTTAATTATTTCTTAAGTTTAAATGAATTTTCAATGCTTGCAATTTCATCGCTGAACAGCTTGTCTGTCTTTATGCGCTGCTCTATCTGTGTGCAGCTGTGTATTACTGTAGAATGGTCGCGACCTCCGATAAGCTTGCCAATACGTGATGCCGGCATCTTGGTGTACTTCTGTGCAAGATACATCGACACCTGACGTGCAGTTACATAATCACGCTTACGGCTGCGGCTGGCCACTGCTGCGGTGGTAACGTTGAAATGATTGCAAACCGTATCAAGAATGTCGTCTATCGTCAACGGCTCATTATCTATCTTAACAGCCCTCTTTATCACTCTCTCCGCAAGGCGCATGTCAATCTTGCAGTTGTAAACCACAGAGAAAGCCAACAGAGAGTTGATGACACCCTCAAGTCCGCGCACGCTGTAGTTAGCCGTCTGCGCAATGAAATAAACCACATCTTCTGGGATGGTCAGTCCGTCACGCTTGATCTTGCTGTTAAGAATGTCCACACAAAGCTGAATGTTAGGTTTCTCAAGCTCTGCTATAAGTCCGCAGCTGAAACGTGTCAGCAGGCGGTCGCTCATGCCCTGAAGATCAACAGGAGGACGGTCGCACGCAAGAATTATTCTCTTGCCGTTACGGAACAAGTGATTAAATATATGGAAGAATGTTTCCTGTGTCTTTGCAGCCGACACCCACTCCTGAATATCATCAACAATAAGCATGTCTATCGTTTGATAGAAGTTGATGAAATCGTTAGTTCTGTTGTTCAATACGGCATTGGTATACTGCACCTGAAACAGTCTGGCGCTGATATACAGCACCCTTTTCTGCGGATAAATCTCCTTGGTGCGCACACCGATGGCATTGATAAGGTGTGTCTTACCGCATCCGGACGGACCGTAAATAAACATCGGGTTAAACTGAGTGGTGTTAGGATGTTCCGCAATAGACAGTCCGACAGCTCTCGGCAACTTGTTGCTGTCACCTTCAATATAGTTTGCAAAAGTATGTCGGGGATTCAGCTGTGAGTCTATCTGCTGGGGCTGTGCCGCATCAAGCGTAGTAGGCGACTGGTTTACACGTGTTCTGCGTGTAACTGTCTGCTCGATGTTCACCACCGGGTCGGCCTGAATCTGCTGTGATATATTGTTAGTCTTATCCACCATCACGCGGTAGTTAAGACGTATGCCTTTTCCATAAATCCGTACAAGCACCTTGTTCAGCAGTCCTGCATAGTTTTCTTCAATGTATTCGGCGACAAACTGGCTCGATACTTGAAGCAAAAGCGTTCTGTTCGACTCGTTGAACGATTCGAAAACAATAGGCTTGAACCATGTGTTAAACTGCTGTTCCGAGACATTTTCCTTTATCAGCAAAAGGCAGTTATCCCAGAGCGCACGGGGATTATTACTCATATATTAAGATCAGATTATTATGTCTTTCGACGCCTTTTTAAGCGTCTGCAAATTTCGTAATTTTTATTGAAATACACAAATATGCCGATTTAATTCATTTTAAATGATTTATTGTAAATGTCGGGAATAAGGCATTTTATGGCGTGTTTTGAAACATTAATGTAATATTGCCACTTGCATATTTATAAGTACTTGAAAAATAGCGACTTGCACGCCACAGAAAAGGCGCAGACAATGTCGATGCATATAAGGCGGAAAAAGTCAGAAAGTGGTATATACTAATATGTTCCGAAAGATTTGTCAATCGTTTCGGAACATATTTTATTATTTAGACAAATTTTAAATTAGCTAAAAGCAAGATGATAATTTAACAGCAAATGCCTGCAAACGTTGTCTCTGCCATGGCTATAGACAGGCTTTTACATCCTTATTAATTGTCCTTTCTTCCAAAAAGTGAGAAGTGAACATAGCGCTTGGGATGAGCCTTGAGGTCAATAAGCAAAGAGTCGGCCGAGCGCATAGTGCTGTTTAGATTGTTATATAATGACGGATCACGCATCAGCAGTCCTATCGTACCCTCATTACTGTTAAGCTTGGCAGTAAGTTCTTCTACATTAGCCAGTGTTGCGTCAACTTTAGCCATAGTGCCTTCAACATCGATATTGTTGAGTTTCTTTGCAAGAAGGTTGGCATTGTATAGTGTACTGTCTGCACGGCTAACCACACCGGGAACACTTCGGTTGAGTCCGGCAAGGAGAGTGTTTATGCGTGTAGTGGTTACAGTAAGATTACCCGTTATGGTATTCACATTATGCAGCGACTGTGCTATGGCAGGATCAGCCAGCAAGATGTTGAGAGTGGTAACGATAGAGTCGAGCTTTGGCAACATACCCATAACCACCGGCACCATATCCTTCATTTTTCCCAGTGCGCCATCGTTAATTCCACCCATAATTGTCTCACCTGGCATCACGCGTTCTCTCGGATTTGTAGCCAACAGCAAGTTTACTTTTACGTTGCCGAGCATATCGCTAACGATCTCAGCACTACTGCCTTTAGGTATGCGCAGTTCCTGATCAATGTCAGCCTCGACCATTATCTCGCCCGACTTATTATAATCATATTTTATGTTTTTCACCACACCCACCTTATATCCGTCGGCATAAATCGGACTTGAAGAAGATAGTCCGCTGATATTCTTGAACGAGATATAATATTTGTTGGCTGATGAAAACAGATTCAGTCCTTTAAGAAAATTCATTCCGAAAAAAAGTATCACCAGTCCGCACACGGCTACTAAGGCAATCTTTATTTCTTTTGTTAAAAACTTCATAATTTAATCTCCTTTCTATTTAGACTTAAACTCACGTATTGCTTGATTGACGTTCATTTTCTTTCCGTTTTTGAATGCTATGATAAACGCTTCGGGAAACTTGTCGAGAATCGTTTTGCGCAGACGATAAATCTCATTGTAGTCGGTCGACGAACCATAGGTGTATTTCACAAGGTCGTTCTCCTTATAAGATTCTACATTCTCAAGCCCTTTAAACTGGCTGCTGCCGGGACGCAGCATACGGCTGCTGGCCAATATCTGCACCTTAAACACAGGCTTATCAACAGGTTCGTCGGCAACCTCTTGTGTTTTTTCCTTGCTGTCACTGTCCGCCTTTTCCTTCGGCTGCTCCTCTACACGAGGACGCGGCGTTTCTGTCCTGCGCCTTGTCTGCTTGCGTGTTTGGGGCTTTTCCTTTTCATCATTGCCGTCATCAGGCACAATGGACGGGATATTTATACTATTATCTTTAGGTGAGCTGTAAGGAACAGTAAAGCCTTTATTGTATTTGTCCTTATATTTAACAAAGGCCTGATATATGCCCTTTGCCATTTTGTCTATGTTGTTTTTGTCATTGAGGAAACGCTCCTCGTCGGGCGTTGTTATGAAGCCAAGTTCAATAAGACACGCCGGCATGGAAGTCTCTCGCAACACCAGGAACACATCCTGCTTAACGCCCTTGTTCTGTCGTCCGGCGGTTGAGCAAACGTTGCTCTGCACATACTTGGCCAGCTCTACGCTCTTCGACATATTACGGTCGTGTATGAACTCAAACATGATTGTGCTTTCGGGCGAATTAGGATCGTAGCCTTCATAGCGTTCCTTATAGTCCTTCTCTATCATGATGACAGAGTTCTCACGCTTTGCCGCACTCAACTTTTCGTCCGAACGCCTCATACCCATCGTGTACGTTTCAAGTCCGCGGGCTATATGTCCTGCCGGCAGCGCATTTGTGTGTATAGAGATGAACACGTCGGCCTTGTTCTTGTTTGCTATGTCGGCACGCTTGTGCAACGGAACAAACACGTCGGTCTTGCGCGTGTAAATAACCTTTACGTCGGGACAGTTGCGCTCAACGTATCGGCCAAAGGCCAAAGCCACATTAAGATTAATGTCTTTTTCGTAAGAGAAAGAACCCTTTGCACCCGAGTCATGTCCTCCGTGCCCTGCGTCGATAACAAGCGTGAAAGGTTTGTCCGCGCCGAATACAGCTGCGGAGAAAGACACTAACACCAACAGAAAGAATATTATCTTTTTTATCATGAGTGCTTTATTACAGATACAAAGGTAGTTATAAATTGCAGAAAAACTGCAATAAGTCAAATAGTTTTATCATTTATTAAGTGTAATTCAACCGATGCGCTGCCAATATCAGCCCCCATCGGCGGATTTATCTTTGCCACAGATATGTCTATGGCCTCAACAAGAGGTAGCTGACTGAATATGCGCCTGCCTATCCTGCCCGCCACATGTTCGAGCAGGCAGGAAGGCTTTTGCATCTCCTTATTTATGATTTCAAAAATCTCAGCATAATTAAGCGTGTCGGCTACGTCGTCGCTCTCAAGCGAATTGTCGAGCGGATACTTTGCGCGAAGATTGACGACATACTCGCCGCCCGTCTCGCGCTCTTGCGGGAGCACGCCGTGACGGGCAAAAAAGCGCAAGTCGTTAAGACATATAAAACCTGAGACCAGTTTCATAATCATCTTATGATTTATCCACAGCGTGATGCGCCGCAGTTTTTACAGATAAGACATCCCTCCTGATAAACGAGAGTTTCCTGACCGCACACCGGGCATTTCTGTCCCTTGGCCTCTGTGCCGTCAACAATATACTTCTTCAGGGCACGCTCAACACCGTTCTTCCATGTGTTGATGCTCTCGCTCTTAAGCTGCAGCGAACCAACGAGCTTGATTACATGCTCTATAGGCATACGATAGCGCAATACGCCTGAAATAAGCTTTGCATAGTTCCAGTATTCAGGGTTGAACTTCTCGCTCAGACCTTCAACAGTGGTTTTATATCCGCGCTTGTTCTCAAACTGGAAGTCGTAGCGGCTCTTGCCGGTTTCGTCCTTATGCTTGATAATCTTACCCTTTGTTACTGTCTTCGGCAGAACGATGCCTTCCTCGTCGTCCTGCAGACCTGTGAATATCTCGTATGGATATCCGTTGAGAAGGCCTACGAACGCAACCCATTTCTCCTTGTTATTCTGGAAACGCACGACATCACACTCGAGCACGGCAGGCCTTACCTCGGTAACTTCGGGATGACGGCACAGCGGAGCTTGCTTCTTCTGATTGTCGTCGTTGTTCTTTTTCTTCTTTTCTACGGCTATCATCACGCCTGAACGCGAACCGTCGCGATATACGGTGCAGCCCTTGCATCCTGACTTCCAGGCCTCAACGTAAAGACGGTTTACCAAAGCCTCGTCTACATTATTGGGCAGGTTTATGGTTACGCTGATGCTGTGGTCTACCCATTTCTGTATTGCACCCTGCATGCGCACCTTCATCAGCCAGTCGACATCGTTGGCTGTTGCTTTATAATAAGGTGACTTTGCCACCAGTTCGTCAAGTTCTTCCTGAGTATATTTCTTCTCGGTGTCAATGCCGTTTATCTTCATCCACTCGATAAACTTGCGGTGATAAACGATATACTCTTCAAACGAGTCGCCTACCTCGTCGACAAAGTCAACATGCACATCGGCATCATTCGGGTTAACCTTGCGGCGACGCTTATAAACAGGCATGAATACAGGCTCGATACCGCTTGTTGTCTGCGTCATCAGACTGGTTGTGCCCGTAGGCGCAATGGTCAGACAGGCTATGTTGCGGCGGCCATATTTAGCCATATCCTCATACAGTTGCGGGTCGGCCTCCTTTATACGGTTGATGAACGGATTGTTCTCCTCGCGCTTAGTATCATAAATTTCAAAAGCACCGCGCTCCTTAGCCATTTCCACTGACGAACGGTAAGCAGCAAGCGCCAATGTCTTGTGCACCTCAACAGAGAAGTCGGTTGCCTCCTGCGTACCGTAGCGCAGCCCCATGGCAGCTATCATGTCGCCCTCGGCCGTGATGCCTACGCCAGTACGGCGGCCCATTCCGCTCTTTCTCTTTATCTTCTCCCACAGGTGATACTCTGTGCTCTTCACCTCGTCGCTCTGCGGGTCGGTCTTTATCTTAGCCATTATCTGGTCTATCTTCTCAAGCTCCATGTCCACAATGTCGTCCATTATGCGCTGAGCCAGGGCTACATGCTTGCGGAACAGTTCATAATTGAAGTATGCCTTGTCTGTGAAAGGATTAACCACATAAGAATAAAGGTTGATAGACAGCAGACGGCATGAGTCGTAAGGACAGAGAGGAATCTCACCGCACGGATTGGTAGATACGGTGCGGAAGCCCAGATCGGCGTAGCAGTCAGGTATGCTCTCGCGTATTATCGTATCCCAAAACAGCACGCCGGGCTCGGCGCTCTTCCAAGCGTTGTGTACAATCTTCTCCCACAGCTTGCGCGCGCTGATGTCTTTTGTCACCTGCGGTGTGGCGCTGTCGATGGGGAACTGCTGAACATACTCTCTGTCTTCCGTGGCACAGCGCATAAACTCGTCGTCAATCTTTACCGACACGTTAGCACCTGTTATCTTGCCTTCGGTCATCTTGACGTCGATGAAAGCCTCGCTGTCGGGATGCTTTATGCTCACTGAGAGCATGAGAGCTCCGCGGCGTCCGTCTTGTGCCACCTCGCGTGTAGAGTTGCTGTAGCGCTCCATGAAAGGCACAAGTCCGGTAGATGTCAGTGCCGAATTGTTCACAGGCGAACCTTTCGGACGCAGGTGAGACAGGTCATGGCCAACGCCTCCGCGGCGCTTCATCAGCTGCACCTGCTCCTCGTCAACACGCAGTATGGCTCCATAAGAGTCAGCATCGCCGTCAAGACCGATAACAAAGCAGTTTGACAAAGATGCCACCTGATGATGGTTGCCTATACCCGTCATGGGGCTTCCTGCCGGAACGATATACTTAAAATGGTCGAGCAGTTCGAACACTTCCTCGGCACTAATCGGATTTTTATATTTATTTTCAATTCTGGCCACTTCGTTGGCTATACGCCAGTGCATGTCGGCGGGCGACTTTTCAAAGATGTTGCCAAAACTGTCTTTCAGTGCATACTTGTTTACCCACACTCTGGCAGCGAGTTCGTCACCGCCAAAATAGGCCAAAGAAGCCTGATAGGCCTCTTCAAAAGAGTAAATTTTATTATTTTCCATGATGGCAGAAGTAATTTGAGTGGTGCAAATCTACGAACATTTTTTCATAAAAAGAAATACTTTTCGGAATATTTTTCCCGTTTAAAGCTCTAAAAAGTTTACCAAAAAAGTCAACTCAGAATCTTATTTTTCGCAACTAGTTGAATAATAGAGAGATTCAGCACGTTGATGAAACTTATTCTTTACCACAGAATGTTTAACTGGCTGATTTTCACGTCTTACAAGAAGGGTCTTTTTCAGCAAGCAGAATGTAATCATCTGTCTTTCAGCCAGTTCCATCTCTCCGCCCAGTCTTCAAGTATTTCGTGGCGCTGTTTTCTTATCAGTCCGGCTCCTTGCCACGGACCTTCAAAATACTCTTTATCGCCACAATCTGTAAACCAGTTGCCGCCAACGGCATAATCGTCCTTACAACGCTTGCCCGGCCATATTCTGTCAACAACGAATGTGCCATGTTGTCCGTCAAATTCTTTTATACCAGAACTCACAGTGTAACTAAGCACTGCAGGAGCCTTTGGCGAATATCTCACGGCATAAAGCCCGTTGCCCAAATAATATCCGGGCCATGTCTGGCGGTCGATAGTTGCGGTGAAGCATACAGAATTCTGATCAATGTCGAGTTCAGGTCCCTTCATACGCAGCTCAATCACAGAATAAACCGGCACGGTGTCGTTAAGCGTTGTTGCACGCTCAAACACCCTGCGCGACGTATATGCCCTGCGTCTGAAACTTCCTCCCCAGCAGCTTTCCTTTTCCGGGTCGTCAGGATTGCCGTCCATCATATACAGCAGCGAAGGCGTGTCGCCCATCTTTACCCTACCTTTATAATAGTTTATAAAGTCGGCACCCATGTGCCCTGCCCCGCTCATCACGCGTTCATAATAACGGCTGTCGGCCTCTCCGTCCCTTTTGCCGTCGGCTATCAGTCCGCGGTATGTGGCATTATTTTCTATCATCCACACATCCGGAAAATTTTCTGCTATATAGGCATAGCTGTTTACGCCCCACTTTTTGTTTGGTCCGCCTATATAATATATCCTTATTTTGTCCTTTATGTCGGGCGCATCGTGCAAGGCCTGAGCCACATCCTCGAGCGTTCCCCACACAAGTATCCACAGCGGGCGGTCGCTCTGCCGGCGCGCCTGTCTCACTATCCATTCTGAACCTTCCGTAGGCTCATCGTAGCCTTTGAAAGGCGCCAGCCCGCGCCTTCCCTGCTTGCAGATACGGCGCAGCGAGTCGGGCGGCATAAGTCCGGCTGCATGTTTCTTCAGCCTGTCATAGTCTTTCTCATATATGCCGATCATACGCCTTATTTCGTCTGCCGAGCCGCTGCCAAACGACGGCGACGAGACAAGTCCTTCTATGTCGAACATGTCGTTATACATAAGCAGGTGAATCATCGATTGGTTGTCGTCAGGGTCGGTGCCTCCAATATCGCTGCTCACGATAATCCTCGGCCTCTCCGGTCTCGGCTTTTGAGCATGCGCAAAAATAGAAAACATCGACAATAGTAATAGTAAGACTGTTATATTATGCTTCTTCATTTCCTTGGCTAATAATCATCTGCAAAGATAGTGAAAGGCGAGAGAAATACAAAAAGAAGCTTGCTTATTTTTATTACCGAGCCGCAGCCTATCTTATTCAAAGATAGTGAAAGGCGAGAGAAATACAAAAAAGAAGCTTGCTTATTTTTTATTGCCGAGCCGCAGCCTATCTTATTAAGAGATAGTGAAAGGCGAGAGCGGTACAAAATAATAAACGCAGTTTTTTAATTTATATTGCAAGGTCGTAGTCTGTCTTATCAGAAAAGTGAGAAAGACGGGAGCAATAACAAAATTAAAAAACTGCGTGTCTTAATTACCCATATAATTATTTCTCACGCTCTATGGATATGCCCTTTTCATAGCTGTTCAACACTTTTTCAAGTTTTATCTTGCGCTTCTGATTCTTTCGGAACGTGTATCTTATGAGTATCCACGGCCGCAGACAGCACTCCTTATAGCGGGTGTTGGTAACTGAATGGTAACTGCCGTCGTCCATCACGGTCTTTGTGCGCAATTCGCCCGTAAAATGCTGAAGGGCGAGCGCAATATAAAAGTCGGGAGTGAAATTATAGTTGACCTGCACCTGGGCATAGCTCGGACGATAATACTGCGTGTAAGAATTAACGCTGAAGTCGCGGTTATTATAGTTCAGATTGCCATAGAACGAAACTTTGTTAAACCGCAGATTAAATCCAAAACTTGCGTAGGCCATATGACGAGGCGACTGTCCCGTAAAATAGTTGGCATACCATCCGCCTCCGCCATACACACGGCCCCACGGCAGACGGTAACTGACGTCGAGTCCGGCCTGTGCCTGCGAAAAATGTCCCATGTTTTCATAGGTATTTGTATAAATGCCGTTGTCGGTAAATCCGTATTGCTCAATCATGTCGGTTATCCTCTTGTAATAAGTTCCCGGCGTCAGATACAGGTTGCCGCAATTGTAGGTATAGCTTAGACCTATATAATTCATGGTCTGCGGCTTCAGGTAAGGATTGCCGCACTCCACAACAAGCGAGTCGGCAGAAATGTTATATGGATTAAGGTTCGACACCGATGGCGCCGTGTTGCTCAGCGTATAGCTCAGCTGCAACGAGTTGTTGCGGTTTATCATCCATGTTGCGCTAACCGAGCCGCGTGGCTTGAAGTAGTGGTTGGTCTTGCCGGCAGCCTTCAGCCATATTCCTTCCACTCCGGCAGACAGCATATAGTAAACGCTCTTTATTTTTCCGCCAAATCCTCCGTAAAGATACTGGTTTAACTCGTTGTGCAGAAACACAGGATAATGGTTGTTCTCTATATTGTCATGAAGCAGTGAGGTATGGCTGCCAAGCGTAAGCGAGTTGCCGTTGTCGTAGTCGCGGGCATAGTCTATCATGAGCAAGCCTGAGTTGCGCCGGCTGTTGTATATCAGATCAGACGCCGACACGTCTTGTCCATACACGTCGGTGCGCTCTGTACTGTAATCGTTGCGGTTGAAATTATATGCCATGCGCACCTCAAGATTGTTGCTTTCGGCAAACGAATGTTTATAATAAAGACTCGTGGTGGCTATAACGCTCTCGTTTCTGTCGCGCGATGTGAAGACATAAGCCATGCTTTCGCCCGAACTGAAGCTGCCCTCGCCGCTCCCGTCGGTCTTAGTGTCTGAAGTGTTGACATAGGCGTTAGCCGCAAAATAGTCTTTCGGCGTAGGACTCCATTTAAACAACAGTTCGCCAAGCACGCTGCTGCCGTTGCTGCGGATCTTCTCGCTGAAGTTTTGGGTATATGTGGTGTTCTGTCTGGATATGTCCGACTCTATGTCGTCGTGGTATGTATAATTATATGCGGCACGGCCGTAAAGGCTGTATTTAGGATTGCCCACTTCAAAATAGAACACGCCCATGCCTTTGTCGAGAGGCACGTCGTGGCGGGTGGCAGCCTCGAGCCATACATAGGGTGCCTTCTTCTTTTTCAGCTTTATGTTCACTATGCCGCTGATGCCTTCCTGAAGATAGCGTGCAGGCACCACGTTGATAACTTCAACCGACTCTATGTCTGAAGGATTTATCGGACTTATGCCCGAGTTAATACGGTTGCCGTCGATGAGCACCAGCGGACTCTTGCCGTTGAGCATCGTCACTTTAGACATTGCCGGGTCGGAAATCAACAATGGTATTTCCTGCAAGGCTTCAAAAGGATTACTCAGACGACGGGCCTTGTCTGACAGAAAGAACTTCTGTCCGTTGGCAGTGCGCGTAACAATCTGACTGCGATCGGCCGTAACAGTTACGTTGTCGAGCTGTATGTTCTTTTCTTCACGTGTAAGTTCATATACAACGTTTCTCAGTGTGTCGCCCACAACTAACCTTGCCGACATATCTTTAAAGAACAACGCACTGATACTTACCGTGTATTCTCCTTTTGCAAGTCCGTCGACACTGAAATGCCCATTTTTGTCTGTAGCGCCGAACCACACAAGCGAGTCGCCCTGCATAATGCCCACATATCCATCTTCAACGGGCTTGTCGGTGCCGGCTTCAATGAGTGTTCCGGTAAATGCATTCATGCTTTTGTCCTGCCCCGACGCTGCATTAGACATAAATGTCAACAATGTGACGATAAGAATATAAACAGTCCTGTTCATTGTGCTATTGTTTTTTAAAGTGTCTTCCATTCAAAATTTTCAGATTTCAACAGGTCATTTTATTGAAATCGCCTGGCGGCAATACTTCAACAAACCACAGATGTCATCTGCTTATTGTACGCACGAAAATACTTTTTGTGACATAAGAAACTAATAATTGCGTAATTTTTTTCATCACTTTTGTTTTCAGCAAAAGTAATAATTTAACAATAAAGCATAAGAGATTTATTACAACAATTAATCTACAAAAAATCTACAAGCACCTGAAATATTTAATATTCAACAACTTACAAGTCTTTATGCTTGCGCGGCAGCAAAAAATCCTTTGTAAATGGGAGATGCGTGAAGTTATTGGAAACATATGTAAAACATTTCCATATATATTTATAGTATATTACTTTTTCTTATTACCTTTAGTGAAATCATGATAGATGATTTTACACTCATGTTTTACTCGTTCGCTGCTTGACGCAAAGTATTAGACGAACCGTTTGTTGAAAGGCTGTCGAGAAGGAAACGGTAGGCTTCCTTCATTGCTGTCAACTGACCTTGCAAATACTGAACCTTTTGGCTAAGGTCTTCGGTTGCCATTTGGTCATCTTCGGTTGACTCCTGTTTGGTAACAGGAGCATACTTTGTCTCGCCATAGAAGAAATCCATCTTTACGCCAAGTACATCACAGATACTCTCCAATGTGCCAGTTTTTATATCCTGTGCCTTTATTATTTGGCTGAAATTAGGTTGTGTCATTCCTAATTTGGCGGCAATGTCTTTCAACATATAGCCCTTACCGATTAAGATTTTCTTTAATTCAAGTCCATCCATACCCTTATTTATGTTAATGTTTCTTATATATTTAAGTGTTTTTGTTATGTGTAATTAATAATTTTATTATCTTTGCACACGAAAGTTTAAGGATATTCTTTCGAAAGTTTATCCATTATCTTTGCAAAATTAATAAAAAAAGTAATATGACAAAAGAAAATCTTGAAATTTATCAGGAGGTTTTTCCAAAAAGCCAACTGAGAAGAATGAAGGTTGTTGATGAATATCTTAATACCTTCGGTGAAATGATTAAGAAAAAGGTTATTTCTCCAAATTGCGCTTTCGAAGCGTTGGCAAAGAAGTATGAGCTTACAAGAGCTGGTATAAGAGTTATGCTCACAAAGGCAGGTGTGTACAAAAGCAGCCAGGAGCCGCTTTATTATCCTACTGCCGAAGAACGAGCAGCCAAACCAACTTACTTCTTTGATATGAATAATCCTAATAATAATTATTATGGTACAGATAATATTGGATGAAGACCGTGGAGCTTATGAGGCTTTTATCGCCAAGCTAACGGATGCCCTTGCCCCGAAACTTGTGGCAATGATGAAGAAAACTCCACAGACCGTTTGTTCTCAAAGAGAGGCATACAGACGTTATGGAACTGGTAATGTGCGCAGATGGGTGAAGGAAGGCAGACTTAAACCATTTGCCAAGCGACCAGGAAAGATAGAGTATAAAATTTCGGATTTGAAGACACTCTTCAATCAACAACAAGATTACTTCTCCAGTTATGTCCATGTACAGAATACAAAAAAACATATATAAGGCTAAGAAACCTTTGTGGATGCAATGTCTTCTGTTCAACATTATGCCTGATTTGTATGATCCTCATCCGAGCAAGGAAGAATGTCAGAAGAATCTGAAGGCTATATCGAGTGCCATCAATGGTCAGAAATATTATTGGCACCAGCACCATTCTATGATAGGTAAATTCTGCAAACTGGTTATCTGTGACGATTACATAAAGATAATGTCAAAGAAAGGTAATCTAATGTTGTCTTTCGTTATTGAACGATGTGAAGACGATGAACTTAATGTGAATTAGAATGATAGGTTTGGATTATAGTTGGATAAAATTGCCAAGAACATTTTGTGATTGGCGTTGGTATAAAGATTCGCACATGGTGCTTCTGTACCTGCATATTCTTCTTCACGCCTCATTTTCCGATAAGGAAATAGGAGAAGTGGTTATCAAGAGAGGACAGATGCTTACAAGCTATGCACAATTGTGCAACAATACAGGTTTGTCATTGCAGACTGTGCGAACCTGCATAAAGAAGTTATTGAAGACAAAACAGATAAAAGTTTTGTCTTGTAAACACCACACAACAATATCTGTCGTGGCGTATGATAGTTTTCAGCCAGAGGGTAAGGACGAACTCAACCCAAATTGGGTAAAGTTGTATCGCAAGATAGAAGATTGGCGTTGGTATAAGGATGCCATAACCTTCCATCTGTTCATACATCTGTTGTTGAATGTTAACTACTGTCCTTCTGCGAATGGTGAGAATATTCTTGGAAGAGGTCAAATAATGGTGACAAGAAGGTCTCTGACAGAATCGACCAACATATCTGACAGGAGTATCAGAACGTGTATAGAGAAGTTGCAAAAATCTAAAGAAATATTAATTTCTCAAAAAGCGACCAACCGACCACACATCATAACTATCTGTAATTATGATAGTTACCAGGCTGGATTTGCACCTTCTAACATACAGCTAACATACAACCAACATACAACTAACATTCAGTGTGAAAGTGTGCAGCAAGCTTTGGTTTTCGCCTCAAAAAGCGACCAACCAAATTTGGATGTAAACACCTGTGGTGTAATGGGTTACATTGATAATGATTCTCAAACTAACACACAGCTAACATACAACCAACACACAGCTAACATGCAGCCAACACCCGATCAACAAACAGATAACATACAAGTAACAACATATAAGAATATAAGAAATAAAGAAATAAAGAAAAATATATCATCAACATCCGCGCGTGCGAGAGAAGTTGAGAATTTTGAAGTTTTGGATGGAAAAGAAGAGAAAGAAAACCAACAAAAGAAAGCAAGGAAAGAAAGTTTCCTGAAGCTTTTGGAGCAGGACGAGCTTTGGCTTGGAGCTATCGCAAGAAAGTTCTCTCTTGCCAGAGTGGAACTTGTAAAGAGTAGATTGGAGGATTTCGATTTAGACATGATATGTCGAGGAAAGACTACCCATACGGACATTCAAGATTACAAGAGCCATTTTGTAGATTGGCTCTATAAAAACAATAGTGCAACATCAAAAAGTAATAATCAATATGGAGTTTCTAAACAAGACAAGCAAAATGGAAGTAGATTTGTTCCTAAGTCGTCTGAAGGAGCAGTCTATACCCAATCTTTCTAAGCTGCCGATTGATGAAGACCTTTGCAAGCGAGGCTTGCAATGTGCGTTTGAGAAAGTCGTGGAAAGCGGTTTTCATCATTATATAAGAAATGAGCAGCAGAGCAAACAGTTGGAAGCAGTTGCCAATTGGCTTGTCTCACCTGAAAAGAAATGGGGTCTGCTGCTGAATGGCATTCCTGGCAATGGAAAGACAACAACCCTTATGGCAATAAGAAAAGTTATCAATGCTTTGGAACTTGAAGATCCTAACCCGATTTCAGAGAACAAGGTGTTAGGCTTTAGATGCCAAACGGCTAAAGAACTATGTGAGATTGCCATCAAAGACAAAACAGCATTCAAGCAATACAAGAACTCCACTATACTTGGTATAGATGAGTTTGGCTTGGAGCCTACTGTAGTCTCTTCATACGGCAATGAATACACTCCTGTTTCCGACATTCTGGCTTATAGATACGAGGCTCGTTTGCCAACTATAATGACAACAAACATTGCAAATGTGGAAATTCGCCCTAAGTATGGAGACAGAATAGCAGCAAGAATGAATGAAATGTTCGACATCATCGTTATGCCAGACATAGATTTTAGAGTTAAGGTTAATGAATATACGTTTTTAAATAAATTATAATTGGGATGGAAGAAGCTAAGAAAATATTGCAAAAGACCCATGGAGGACTTGACGTTTTCAAGCACTACCTTGGCGAAGATTGTACTGCCCAGTTTTTCCGTAATCCTTATCGAAATGATAAAAGGGCATCTTGCCGTCTGTATAAGAACGAGTCTGGAGGAGATAGTTACTACTATTTCCTTCAAGACTTCGGTGATAGCAAATTCTGTGGTAATTGTTTTGTTATTGTTGCTAAATTGCTTGACTATAACTTAAACACAGATTTCAAGCGACTTCTTGAACAGATTGACCGAGATATGAAACTCAATGTATTTTCATCTTATGATGATGGTTTTCATAGCAAACAGGTGAAGCTGAAAAAGGTCATAGCCTGTGGTAGCAAGGAAAAGCAATGTTCCATTTCTGAGTTCAAACCTATAACAAAGCATTTTTCGGACAAAGAGTTGGAATATTGGCAACGTTATGGGATAGATGAGAAAACGCTGCTGAGATACGACGTGAAAAGTATCAAAAGCTGTTCGTTTGTCAAAACAGACGGAAAGAAATTTGCTATCGTAAGCAGTGAACTTGTTCCTATATATGGATATTACTTCAATGGAGGGCTTGGCATCAAATTTTATCGTCCAAAGTCTGAATATCGTTTCATGTATGCAGGTGACTTACCCAAGCCATATATTTTCGGATGGAACAAATTGCCTACATCTGGAGAACGTGTATTCATAACAGGCGGTGAGAAAGACGTGCTTTCGCTTGCAGCTCATGGTTTTTATGGCATAGCCTTCAACAGCGAGACGGCAAAGGTGCCGGAAGATAAGTTGAAAGAACTTTCTGAGCGTTTCAAGGAAATAATCTTTCTGTATGATTCAGATGAAACAGGCATCAAGGAGTCTAAAGGACGAGTCGAAGACTTCAAAAATAGATACAATGTATCTCGTCTTCAATTACCATTGGAAGGTAGCAAGAAAGAGAAAGACATCAGTGACTATTTCGCCATAGGCAATACAACGGAAGATTTTTTCAAACTCATTAATGAACAAAGAACATGAAAATTTCAAAAAGAAGAGTAGAATACAGTCATTTAGAAGGCAATCTCCGTCTTGTATCTATGACAGACGAAGAACTAAAAGAGTTAGCACAGCAGCACAATACAGAAAAATGGGCAATCTCTCCCAACCTCTATTTTGTTGAATTTTCCTCGTTCAACAGAAACTACAGAGGGTATGGCATCAGAAATGTCAATGGTGGAATAGAGTTCATTAATCCACTTTATATGAAAAATCCTATAACATTGGATAATAAAGGATATGTTTTTGTTGCTCACTCTAAAGATGACAGCAATAAGCATTGCTGTCTATTTTGGGAGTTTACGGATTATCTTGCTTATCTCTCCATCCAGAATAAACATTTTCTGAATCTTCCTAAAGACTGCGACTGTTTCATTATGTCTGATGTAAGAAACTTCATACCAATGGTAGTTGATACAGACGATTATGAGAATATTTATATGTTCTTCCCAAATAATGACACTGGCTATACTATAGCCAAAACCATACAGAACCGCAATTCCAAGCATGTGCATGACTGTAGCCTTCTGTATGCAGCCAATGAAACATTGCATGATTTTGCCCATGCCTATTTGGAAGAAGTCAACAAATAAAGGGTATAACAGTATGAAGATACTTTGCATAGCACTTGGTGTGGTCATCATTGCAATCGCAATAGCTTTTATATATGAGATAAAGCATACGTATCGTGATGGTGACCTTTGGAAAAAATGAATGAATCGTCCGCATTTATGCGGCTACTAAAAAGTTATATATATGATAGACAATGTTTTTACTATTATCCATTGTAAAAATGGATTGGAAAAGACTCCTGAGTATTGGCAGAAAGCTGATTTCGAGGAGAAGTTTAAGGAGCTTACAGATAGGGTTATACAACATAAGCATTTTACCCCTACTGCCAGAATGAAGATAATCAGAAAGATGTCCTTTTTGATTAAGGCATCCACTACGATTGAGCAACTTCTCGCCTTGTCTGACAAGTTGAGAGACAAGTTCAATATCGATTGTTTCCAAATTGCTATAGACAGAACTGACAGCATGGCTCACATGCTATTCGGTTTCATTGATGAGAACGGTTCAAGTATATACTTCAACTGGCTCAACGAGATAAGAATATCTGTAATGATTCTTAATGAATTAAACTTGCCTCGACCTAAGAGTGTGCAAATGTGGTTAAGATATTTCCTGGCTTATTCGTTCGAACATGATCATGAGATATTCCAGAAGCAATTGGCAGCCTTGGAACATGGGGAAATAGATAAGATTAATCTTCCTTTTATGCGTGATGTCCTGCACTATGCAGAAGCCATGTGTAAAGGACAATTAAAATAGGAAATTATGGATAAGACGTTTGTTTTTAACAAGAATAATATCTGTACCAATCCCAATACTCCAATTTCATGGATTAGTGAAGGAAAGCCTTCTATGGGATGGTCTTTTGATGTCTTTACCGCATTAACTCCTAAAGGATGGGTATGTGGGCTTGATTGCAATATGGGAGATTCCTGTGCAAGCTGCGGTTGCAACAGAAAGAGTCGTGAGTTGTATGGCTCCCAGAAGGAAGCAATTTACAATTCTCTTAGACGTTTAGAGAGACTTGCTTTAGAAAAGAAAAAAAGCAAGTTCCAAAAAGAAATGTTGTCTGAAATCAGAAAAGGCATCAACTTATATGATATACGACAACTCGAATTGTTTGACTAAATAAAAAGATATATCAATGAAAAAGATTAATGGTATCAGTTTGCTGCACGGCATCGCTATACTTTCAGGTATAGGTATCGTAGGAATTTTCGCTTGGTGCGATGAGTCAATAAACGAAGGCGGAAGGGGCATTACGCCGACCTTGCTTTTCGTTGTCTATGTTCTATTGCTGCTTGCTTGTAATGCGGAAATTGTTGCGTCAGACGAGAACTTCAAGAGAGTGTTTGACAGAACAAAGAAGGTCTATGACATAGCCAAGAATAACGCTTCCGTGGAAGGCATAAACTTGTATAACTTCGAATATGACAAAAAATGCAAAACAGTTATCTTTGTCATATTCGGATTCTTACTTGTGACTTTATGGCTTGCAATACACTTCACGCTGATAAGAAGTCTTATATTGGCGTTGCTGATTTCCATCGGATTGTCTTATATGATTATTACATTAGTATTGGTAGCTTGGAACTTAGCTGCAATAAGAGAATTAAATAAAACAAGAATGAAACTGGAAAGTAAACATTAAAGATATGATTACAGAATTTGAAAAAGGACAATGGTCGGTCATTCAGAACGTCATAACCTTTATGAAGGATGACCAAACCGCTATGGAGCTTTGTAGAGAAGCTGGTTTTGGTAAGAAGAAGATTCTTGAACTGGAAAAGGATTCATGTACATTTATGAATGAGGTCAAGGCGTTTCTAAAACGCCAAGGACACTTATTGGAGGACTGAACTATGATGGTAAGTGTTACTAAAGCGGAATATGAGGCAATCATGTTTTGCAGAGAACAGGTCACTGGAGCAATAGAAGGAGCCTCGGATGAAAACTATGTAAAAGAAGCATCCGAGGCTATTGAGGGAATAGTTTCCTTTCGCAAGAAATATCTGAAAACCGTTGCCAAGCAGAATAACCTGGCAACTGCAAAACAAGCGGTGAAAAAATTGCATCCAGAAATTAAAGGACAAATGTTTAACAAATTGGTAAGAATCGTTGCCAAACAATTGAATGAGGAATGAAAACAAAGTATTTTACCATACTCAGCATGAGCGCAATATGCCTATGGTTGGGACTTTGGGGGTATTGGAAGGACTGCGCTCTTATCCAAAATATTGCAGCTATAACAGGTTTGCTGGACATGACGGCATTGGAAACAATATTGATTGCTGACAGATGGAGGCACACGGAACAATACGTAAGTAATGCTGATAAATCATACAAATTAGCGCATAAGAATGATAATTATCTCAATAAGATTTTACAGATAGGCTTTGTTGAGAAAAATGTCTATACATTCACTTTCATTCTGACAAGTGGCTTACTTATGGTTTGCGAAGCAGCCTTGGCTGCTTATTTTGGATGGAAATACGGAAGTTTGTTCTTTGTGAAAAGTATCGGTATGGTCTTAGTCTTTCTACAGATGTTTGGTATGTTTTACACCATTCATTGTATAGTGGAAAGTTTTGTAGTTCAAAGAAAAATTAAAAGACTGTCAAACTATTGGCTGACAAATGAATGAATCAACGAAACAAAGACTTCTTGCAATGAAGATCAGTAATTGGGAGTCTATTCCATATAGTGTAGGACTTCAATGTCCAAATGGCGATGATGGCTCTTTAATGGAGGGAAAATCTAAGGTTATCGGTTGGTGTGACACACCAAAAGGTCTTATGAAGGTATGTGAGTGCCAGGTGTGCTTTTCAAAGTTCCGCTACCATGGCTTTCATGGTAGCTTGGAAGCTTTTTTGAATAGCCTTGAAGAAGATATAGTATATCAAGAGCAAGGACTTGAAGCCTGGAGTGAACTAACTTTAAAGAGATTTAAGCATGAGATATAGTAAATCGTTCATTCCTACACAGGCTTTCAATCCATGTACTTGGTGTTACTACGAAAGTAATTTTGCCACAGAGGATGAATACCAAAAGAGTGTATGTTTTAGATGTGACAATAACTTTTGTAAATTTACGAATGCAATGTGGAAATACAAAAGACGTAATCATTATCTTCAAAAGATAGGAAGAATTAAACGCAAATTGTTTCCATGTTCTATACCTCATTGGAAGAACACGGAACAGTTGCCTTTTTAAAAGTATAAATTATGACACAAGAGGATTTAGACAAAACAAGATGGTGGGGAACATCCTACAGTCTGGAAACTGATCAGTTTGAAGTTTCATTCAGTGACACGACTAACTGCATTCCAAAGCTAACAATGATTATAAAATACAAGGTTAGAAACGGCAAGAAGGTGTGGCGTAGTCAAGTTGTTAGATATGTTTGCAACGGCATCTACTACAAGAACAAAAAAGATCTTCTTGAAAGATGTAATGTAGTATTTAATTTTATCAAGTAATGGAAAAGGATGTTTTGACTTTGCATCTTGCAGAACCTTGGTATTCGATGATTGTATCCGCTGAGAAGGTGGAAGAATACAGGGAAATTAAGCCGTATTGGATAAAGCGTTTAACCACCAACTGCGAAGTTCCCTATGATGTGGCAGCAGAAACACATTATGGAGAGGTGCTGTATCGTCCTTATACCCACGTTCTCTTCGTTAAAGGCTATCCGAAAGGTAATAAGCCGTCCGTTGAGAAGAAGATTGTGGATATAACAATTGGCAAGCCCAAGAAAGGACTTTGCCCGAAAGAGTTTTTAAACAAAGAATATTTTATCATTAAATTCAAGTAAATATGAGAGATTATGTAATTTTAATAGTGCAGGCATTAAACATTTTAGCAAAGGTTACCATGACAGGCATGATTTGTTTTGCAATTTATGCTTTCATCTTTATACCTGTTTTTAGTTTGAAATGGTGTGCTTTATATGTATTTTCATTCGTTCTCGTCTTTTGCTTAGAACGTTGGTCTTATAATAATTTTCCTTATTACGATAAAGACCCTTGGAATGACTGAAACAAATATCTTTTACGAGACTGGAGATATTCAGTTTAGTACATGCCAAACTATTGTGGTTCCTGTCAATTGTGAAGGAACGATGGATGAAGGGATAGCGTCAATATTCAGAAGACGCTATCCTTATATGTTTGAGCGTTACAAATGGATATGTGAACAAGGTCTTCTTGCCCCCGGCAAACTCTGGATATACAATTCCCCATCGAAGCGCAAGATATTAATATTTCCTGTTCTGCAACATGGCGAAGAAAGATATAGATATATGGAGTTAGGCTTGGCTAAATTTCTTGCCACATATCAGGAGAAAGGAATCACATCGGTTGCCTTTCCTTTGTTCAATCTCACTGGTACAAAAGAAAAGGATGTTTTAGGGCTTATGTCTTACTATTTAGCTAAGTGTGATATAGCAGTAGAGATATATACAGAGTATATTCCTCGTTCCCAAACACTTGTGCCCCTACTGGAGCGACTATGTGGAAAATTTACAGATGAAGAAATCTACAACATCAAGAAGAAGCTCTGCTTCGAGGTGGATTAATACAAAAGAAAAACGGTCATCATTCTCACGAACAACAACCGCCCTCCTTGGATGAACTTATGACAATCCACCTTTAAAACTTCTTAATTTGATTATAGTTGTGTGGAGTGCAGGGTATCGAACCCCATTTCAACCAACCACTTAATTATATCACCAAGCAGCCTTTTGAACACCCCGAAAAGAACCCCTCGATACTCACGCACAGAGGGATAATAGCACTACTGAAATGCTTAATGATTGATGTTTCTTTCAATATGTCAATTTCACTATTTATCCTTGACGCAGTTACACAATGGCTTATCGCCCATTATGTTTGTCATGCAGCCATGCCTTCTGTTCGTAGCTGAGACCATCCCAGCTTTCCTTGCGCTTCTTGCCGCCCGAATGTGTCATAGCCTTACCGAAGCCCTTGAAGAGCCATGCCATGAATAACCATAAAAATACTGTTCCCATATCTATAAACTTTAACTGGTTCTACAAAATGATTTCTACTTCACTGAGAATGTGGCGATACTGTCAAAACCGTTAGCCACCACTCCATATTCTCCTGCTGGCAGGTCATGGAGAGTTACGAGGTATGATGAAGATCCATACTTCTTCGCCTCGTAATCAACGGTGGTGAAATTGGTGGTAGCCGATGCGCTGCCGAAGCCGATGTCTGCCATCTTGAATCTGCGTTCCTTCTTCTTGGTTTCAAACTTGAAGATGCCGAAGGCGTTCTTTGGCTCCTCGCTGTTGTCCTTCACACGAATGATGAGGGAGAATTTCTTGGAGGAAATCTTGTTAGGGCTTTCCGCTCCCTTCACTGTGAGGTAAGCTTTAGTTCTGTCAAGAAGGGAAGCTCCTGGAATTGGAACCAGGGCGAAAGCCGAAGACTTTGCCTTGTGTTCTCCAGTTTCTTTCTGGAGAAGCGTTGTGGTGCTGTCTGCGTTAATGACAGCTACCTGTCCTTTATACTCTGGTTCTGTAATGTTCTGAGCAAATCCTAATGTTGCAGTCAAGAACAATGCTGATGTCAATATCAAATGTTTCATACCTTAATATATTGTTTTATTAATTAATTACACTGCAAAGATACAAAAAATTAATGAAATACGCAAGTTTTTTATAGAAATATTTCTCTATTTAAGAAAATATTTATATCTTTGCAGTCGTATTTAAGGAAATACGACAATATAGCAATATAGCAATATAACAATATATAAATAAGGTAATATGAAACAAGCAAAGATTATTTCTATCGCTAACCACAAGGGTGGTGTCGGTAAAACAACCACAACGGCAAGTGTGGGTTCAATTCTTGCCACTAAGGGGTACAAGGTTCTTGTCATCGACCTCGATGCACAGGCAAACTTGACAAGTTCACTCATTAAGGGAGAGGTTTCTGCATCAATATATGATGCAATGAAAAAATCCACTGCACTTCCTATATATAGAGTTAATGAGAAGACAGAGTTGGATTTAGTTCCTGCATCCCTTGAACTTGCTCAGGCAGATTTTGAAATGGCTTCAAAAATAGCCAGAGAAAGAATCCTTGCCAATCTTTTAGAAGATTACAAGGACAAGTACGATTATATCATTATGGATTGTCCACCTTCCCTTGGTCTTATGACATTCAATGCCATAACGGCATCTGATTATGTGATTATCCCATTGGTTGCAGAAATACTACCATTCAACGGATTGAAGATGATTTCAGACTTTATAGGTCAGTTGAAGAAGTATCTGAACCCTAAAATTGAAATATTGGGTATTCTCATCACACGATGGGAATCAACCAATCTTAGCAAGGGTATTGAGGAGCGTCTTCGCAATAATTTGGGAGAAAAAATATTCACGACCAAAATTCGCAAGAACGTGACTATCGCCCAAGCACCATTGGAAGCTACCAACATAGTTGAGTATGACCCAAAGAGCAATGGAGCTATCGACTATCAGGCATTTACAGACGAGATTTTGGAGAGAATGAAATAGTTCTCTCCTTAAAATGTTAAGTTATGACACAAGAACAATTAAATACGCTAAGTGAATTACTTGCCGACTTCAAGAGCGAATACACCGACATCGACAATGATGGCTACTGGAATGTAGAAGAAGTTGAAGGGCTTGTAGATTCAGCAATAAGCGACAACAATACAAATCAGTAACAAAAATGGGAAAGGGAATAAATATGAATGCCATGGATAAACTCATCTCTGGTCTTTCAGGAAATGAAGAGAATATATCCATCGAACATGAGCAAGCCAATGAGGAAAGCCATACTTCTGAGCCTCCAAAGCAATCACAAAAAAGCAAAGGCAACAGAAATCAGCCAGTCAAGCAACATATCTGCACAATAGTTAATGCTGATAGCTTGAACAAGATACGTGCTATTGCAAAAACGGAAGGACTTACAATCAATTCTATCATTGACCTTGGTTTGGATATTGTCATAAAGAAGTACGAGGAACTTCACGGAACAATACAGGTAAAGAAGCCAAAGAAAGGTGATGTGGGAAAAGTATTCAATCTCTAAAAACGGCATTATGGATGGAATGGAGATATTCAAACAGGATGTTTGCAGAGCAGCTTTAGAGTGTAACGCCAATCTTGTTGTCGTGTACAATGGAAAGAAGGCATTTTGGTATTATGAGCAGCTACAGGCTTTAGTTGCTGAATATCCAAACAAGAGTATAACCTTATTGGAGTTTTGTGTTGCAGCAGAAAAAGTTGGTGATAAATGTTCCAAAGAAACGACTAAATGTTCTTTCTGTTTTGTTGCGAGAAATGTACCAAGAGAAGAAGCCCTCTCGGAATATTAAAATAAAAAGAAAGAAGCAGAGGACACTGCCATATCCTCTGCTTCTTTCTTTTTTCTTATTACTCTGTAATCTCTGGTAATTCATCAAGAAGGCTGTCTATTGAGCCAAATTCAAGAAAAGCATAGCCTGTTTCTACAACTTCTCCGCTTTCTAAATCTTTAATAAAAATGCCACAATCATAGCCAAGATTTTCTGTAATCCTACACACCTCATAATCACTTGTATAATCACTATGTTTCGGACTCGCCACAATTCGTGGACGTGGTTCGTCGTTTTCATCCCAATCATATTGATAATTAGGAAATTTCTGCAAGGCGTTTTTAAGCTCAACAACTTCCTTGTCTCTTATTGCCTTGTACATCATGTAAAAATCTGTATGTTCCATAACTAACATATTATGGAACGGTGGTTAGCCGTTCCGTTACCTTTTAGTTGTTGTCTGTTGCTATATCATGTATAAAGCAGTCATTTTTGCCGAACAAAATAATAACAGCTACAGCAGACACAACCACACCTGAGAAGAAGAGCCATACCGAAATCCACTCTGCTAAGAAACGACCGAAGATACCAGCTATGGCAAATATCATCAATGCAAAACCTAATAGACAGAAAACGCAAATAGCATCCTCCACACTCATTTTCTTGTAAAAATTCAAAATCTTTCCCATAATCAAACTTGCTTTAAAGGGTTCAACAATAAAATTTATTCTGGATTTCCTGATTCATCTGCCTTTTAAGGACTTTCCGTTTCGTTCAATCCGAGATTTTTTTTAGAATCATTCCGGCATAACCGTCATCACCTAAGCCTTTTTACGTGCTTTAGAAGATGGCAGCCCTATAAGGCAGTAAGCCAAACAATCGGTAGAGATTTTTTGTAGAATACCCAATCTCTGATTGCGGAAGTCTGCTGCAAAAAAACTTCGCCGATAGGGAGAGCATCGACTGGTGTTTGGTGTCTGCCTGGGCTGCCATACCTTTGCAGCGTTAAAAAGCTGGCGGTGATGGTTAACTGCACAACCTATGCTAAAAAAATTGAGGTTGAACACAAGAAACGGAAATAAGAATATAGATATAAAAATAAGAAAAGTATAATAAACATTCCATATACACGTTATATAGAATATATAGTATTATTAATTAATGAATAGATATATAGATGGAAAGAAAAAGTTGTAAGATTATACATGTACATTTCCTAACCACTCATAAGAACTTCTACTTTGGCAGTGTTGCTGCCATCTTCAAGAAGTTCAGCGAAGAAGAAATAGGATATAGTAAGGAATATATCAGCCACGCTCTGGTGGAAGATGGAAATCACCTTCTATCCAAAAAGGTATTGATAATAAGATCACGTTTGATTAGATAAGAATATCATAATGAAAATCGGACAACCATCGGAGATACCGCTTTACAGGTGAAGCTGAATGGTTCGCCTGATGGCTGCGACCGATGAGGGAGCAGCCCGAAAAAATGCTCTTGCTTTTAAATAGAAGCAAGAGCATCATTTACTATGCCACAAATTTAAACTCGTGTATGCTTATGTAGTCATCATCATATTCGTGTTCCTCATTCCACTTGTCAATATCTGAAATGGTAACAGAATCTCGTTTGATACGAACAGCGGCGTATGCCAAAGCTTCCTCTTCCGACTTGAACTCCTCGTATTCATCCTCTCCTTCTACACAAGAAGCCACGATGAAATGGTAGGCAAAGTATTTGCCATCAATGTCATTTGTGGCATAAACTTCACATCCATCTTCCTCAACAATGTAGTACACTTTCATACCATTATAGTGTTTTTCAAGAAGATGTCTGAAATCTGTTGCACCCCAAGCCTCCTCTGCCTCGATGCAAAGGAGACCATCCGACAATTCGCAGGACTGGATAAATCCACGAAGGTAACTTTCACCCTTTTCTATGCCAAGAGCCAATATAATATTGCCTTCCCAATCCTTTGATGCACCATCCTCCATTACAGGGCGTTCTCCATTGTCGAACGCCTTGCAGAGGTTATATATTTCCTGAAGGTCTTTTTGATTACCCTCAATACGATAGTCTGTTCTTGCCCAATTTGCCATAATTCATTACTTTAAATGGTTGGATAATAAAGTTCTTTCTCACTAAGATGCTTGATAGTTTCATCTGCCAACTTGCAAGCCCATTCGTCACGTGGGTCATAATAGCCCTTTTGGTAGTTGGTTGCCAACTGCTCGATGAAGAACATTGCGACCTTGAATTTCTCTTGTACCAAGAAACGGTGGTCATTGGCAAGCTCAATGCCTGTCTTCTTTGCACTGCTCATCTTACCATTAACGAAACGAGAAAACTCGTCTGCAAACTGCTTGTCATTCTCACTGATAATTGAATAATCTGCCATAATCAAATCTGCTTTAAAGGGTTCAACAATAAAATTATTCTGGATTTCCTGATTCATCTGCCTTTTAAGGACTTTCCGTTTCATTCAATCCGAGATTTTTTTTTAGAATCATTCCGGCATAACCGTCATCACCTAAGCCTTTTTACGTGCTTTAGAAGATGGCAGCCCTATAAGGCAGTAAGCCAAACAATCGGTAGAGATTTTTTGTAGAATACCCAATCTCTGATTGCGGAAGTCTGCTGCAAAAAATCTTCGCCGATAGGGAGGGCATCGACTGGTGTTTGGTGTCTGCCTGGGCTACCATACCTTTGCAGCGTTAAAAAGCTGGCGGTGATGGTTAACGGCACAACCTATGCTAAAAAATTGAGGTTGAACATAAGAAACGGAAACATAGTTATAGATATAAAAAAAATAAACCACCGTTTTTTAACATTTCAAGCCTTGAATAAGCCTTTTATTAAATTATTAATGTTAATATAAGAGAAATATTAATTATTTGCTTATTTTTAGAAAAAAAAGCATTTACTTTGCAGCCAATTTCATATTAGTAACGAAAAAATAGATATTTATGAGTGCATTCGGAATTTTTGCGGCGATACTGACATTTGTATATGTCATCTATTATGCAGTAATGATAAGCATGGATTTGTTTGGTAACAAGAGCCAACAAAAAGATAATGTAGAAGTCATTGCTTCGCTTGACAACAAGCATAATGAGGAAGCAGTTGATGAGACTCCTACATTTGTTGACGAAGAAGGTGTCACAGATGCTATAAAAGCACCTGCTGAGAACGCCGATACTACAGCCTCGGAGGATGTCAAGCAGGAAGTGTCTGAGGAAGACATTGCTTCTGCCGACAACAATATTCTTTATAATGAAGCAAAGGCTGCAAAAGACAAAGCAGCAGAATTACAAATTCATTCTGATGCGGACTTTAATGCAGATCAATTTGATGATTGGTTCAGAAATAGTTTGATTGAAAAGGAATCTGCAACAGAAAGTTTCTCTTAATATATATGGCTATGAAGGGAAAGAAATACATATTTCTATTATTGGCATTGTTCCTCTTTACCCAAGAGACATTTGCCGTTTGTGGCTCAACCGATTATAGCGGTAGCAGTGGAAGACTATATAATATGGTTGTATATGTACTGGCAATGTGTTCCTATGTAATGCAGCTTATGTATGCTATAGCAACCTTGTTTTCACTCTATAGTGCAACAAGCATTTATATCAAAATGCAAGCAGGAGAAGAAGGCTTTACAAAAAGCATCATTATGCTTGTAGGTTCAATTCTGTTTCTGTTGAGTGCGACAATTGTGATGCCAGCTTTCTTCGGTTTCAACTATGGTGTAACAGATAGATTATTTTAATTTTTAATTTACATATATTTTAAACAACAAATGAATCAAACAATTGTAAAGTTCACGGCTTGCACTCAGGGAGCGGCAGCCGTAGCCTTCAAGAAGGCAAAGTCTTTGGTAAAGAACCCTCGTGTGGCAATGGTTGCAGCATTCTTGCTCGTATTCACCGTTTCTACATTTGCCCAGAATACCGAGGCTGGTATTAAGGCTATTACGACTTCAACTGACTCTTTGAAGAAGTATGTGCCTGTCGTTACTAATCTTTGCTATGCCTTGGCAGGTATCGTTGCCATCATCGGTGCAATTTCTGTTTACATCAAGATGAACAACGAGGAGCAGGATGTCAAGAAGAGTATCATGATGATCGTTGGTGCTTGTATCTTCCTCATCGCCGCTGCACAGAGTTTGCCATTGTTCTTCGGTTTGTAATCGTCGGTTATGGCAGAAGAAAGGGATGATTACCCAGACTACCCAGTATTCAAGGGGCTTCAAAAGCCACTTGAATTTCTGGGTCTTCGAGGTAGATACATTTATTGGGCAGCAGCCACGGTTGGTGGAGGTCTTCTTTCATTTCTGATAGGCTACATCGTCTTTGGCTTCTTAGTTGGTTTGGTTTTGATAACATCAATTTTGGGATTCGGTGGTGCTATGACATTCATAAAGCAGCACAAGGGACTTCACTCAAAGAAGTCACCTACAGGCATTTTCATTTTTGCCCATTCTTCCCGATATTGATGTATTTTTTATGTAAAGTTAATATATATGGTTGTTATTATTGTTATACTCGTATTCGTTTCCATCCTTTCAGGAATGGCTCTTTCCATTTGGGCATTTGGCACTGGTAGCAAAAGAGCCAAGATATTCGAGGACATCTATTTCAGCGTCGAGGATGTAGAGAACAAAGGAATCATCTACACCAAGAAAGGAGATTATTCGGCTGTATTGGAAATGGAGAATCCGATAAAGAAATATTCAGCCGACACAGATAGCTATTATGATTTTACAACTCTCATGGCATCAGTCATACAGGTGCTTGGAGAGGGCTATGCCCTGCACAAGCAGGACGTTTTTGTCAGAAAAAACTTTGATATGAGCAGAGTTGCAGCCAAGAAGAAGAAAGGTAGTAAGAAAGCCTTTCTTTCTGAGGCGTATTTCCGTTTCTTCAACGGACGTGAGTACACAGAGGCAACAACTTATCTTGTGATTACGCAAAAAGGAAAGAAAGGAGGCATCCACACCTACGATAACTCCAAGTGGAGAGATTTCCTTGTGAAAATACAAAAAGTATCTGACCGATTGAAGAGCGGTGAGATAACTTGCCGTTTCTTATCGGCTGCGGAATGCAAAGAATATGCAGACCGATTCTTTGCTTTTGACTTTAAGAATAAGAATATATCCATGACCGACTTCAAGGTTGACAGTGAGAAGATAGGTATGGGAAATAAACAAATAAAGGTATATAGCCTGTTGGACGTTGACAGTATTGGATTGCCTGGCAATATACGTCCTTATACTGATGTGTCTGTTAACAATGCTGTAATATCACAAGACTTGTTGGCAGACATCGATCATGTGCCTGGTGTGGATTCTATAGTTTATAATCAAGTTATCTTCCTTCCTAACCAGAAGAGGGAAATGATGAAACTTGATAAAAAGAAGAACCGTCATGCCTCTATACCGAACCCGAACAATCAGATTGCCGTTGAGGACATTAATGCTGTACAGAATGAGCTTGCACGAAACGGAAAAATCCTCGTATATGCCCATTATAATCTAATCGTACAGACAAGTTCAGATTATGATTTTCAGAAGGTAACCAACAGCTTGGAGAATATCTTTGCAAGATACAACATACATATATCCAAACGAGCTTACAATCAGTTGGAGTTATTTGTGGCAAGTTTCCCCGGTAACTGTTTCCGTTTAAATCAAGACTACGACCAGTTCCTTACATTATCAGAAGCAGCCTTGTGTCTTATGTACAAGGAACGTCAAGCCGTTGGTGACGATTCTGCTTTGAAATGTTACTATACCGACCGTCAAGGTTTGCCGTTGGCTGTTGACACATCGGGAAAAGAGGGAAAGAAGAGATATACCAATAACTCAAATTTCTTTGTTTTGGGTCCGTCTGGTTCCGGCAAATCATTTTTTATGAATACTGTTATGCGTCAGTATCGTGAGCAGGACACCGATATAGTCATTATTGATACTGGTGACAGTTACGAAGGACTTTGCAGCTATTTTGATGGAACGTACATCAGCTACTCCAAGGAAAAGCCAATCTCTATGAATCCGTTCAAGGTTACGGATGCAGAGTATAATGAGAACTTCGGAGAAAAGAAAAATTTCTTGAAGAGTCTCATATTCCAATTGTTCAAGGGAGCAGAGTTCCCAACCAAGCTTGAAGATGCAGTCATCAACCAGACAATCGTAGAATATTACGAGGAGTATTTTCATCCTTTCGAAGGTTTCAATGAGGAAGAGAGAAAAGAGATGAAAACCAAACTTTTACTTGAAGACAAGAAAAATGGCGAGTACGACAAGTTTGAAGAAGAACTTGAAGAGCGTTATGGTGACGAATACGAGATAGAGGAACTTGAATACAAGAAACTATCAGATCGAGACAAACGTATTTCAGAAAAGTTGAAAGCAGTAATCGAAGACAGAGCAGCTACTGAAGGCGAGAAGGAAGTTGCTCAACGAGCTTTGCAACGTCTTACTCCAGAAGTTATCGAGAACAAATATCTTATGCGTATAGAGCATCAGATAGATAAGATAGAGCGTCAGAAAAAGAAGTTGAAAGTTACAGAACTCAGTTTCAATTCTTACTATGAGTTTGCAGTAGAGCGTATTCCTCAGATAATGAAACAGCAGAATATTCAATTCAACATCCATGACTTTGCAACAATTCTCCAAGCCTTCTACAAAGGTGGTGAGAATGAAAGCATCTTGAATAATGATATTGATGGTTCTCTGTTCGATGAAAAGTTCATTGTCTTTGAGATAGACAAGGTGAAGGATGATCCTGTTCTCTTCCCTATCCTAACCCTTATCATCATGGACGTGTTCACACAGAAGATGCGTATCAAGAAAGGTAGAAAATGCCTTGTAATTGAAGAAGCATGGAAAGCCATTGCTACACCAGTGATGGCTGACTATATTAAATATCTGTATAAGACAGCTCGTAAGCATTGGGCTATGGTGGGTGTGGTAACACAGGAAATCCAGGATATTACCTCTTCACCTATCGTTAAGGAAGCCATCATCAATAACTCAGATGTGTTCATGCTTCTTGACCAGAGCAAATTCAAGGATAAGTTTGATGACATCAAAGCAACCCTTTCTCTTACAGATATAGATTGCAAGAAAATATTCACTATCAACCGTCTTGACAACCATGAAGGTCGTTCACGGTTCCAGGAAGTATTTATCAAGCGAGGACAGGATGGAGAGGTGTATGGAGTTGAGGAACCGCCTGAGTGTTACATCAACTACACTACAGAGAAGGTAGAGAAGGAAGCATTTAAGTTCTACAGAAAACAGCTCAAAGGCAACTATCAACATGGCATTGAGGTGTTTGTAAAAGACTGGAAGGACAGCGGACTTGACTGCACATCATTTGCCAAGCTTGTTATGAAGGAAGGTAAAATGTACAACCAAATGAATAAAAAATAATATGTTTATGCGTAGAATAATAGTTCTCATATTAATGTCAGCGGTTATACAAACTGTGGCAGCGTTAGGGTGGCACAATATAAACGTTGACCTTACAACCATTACAGCAATGGGTACTGCTTATGGTGTGGAAGGAGCCGAGGAAGGTAATACCGCTACTGCTCTTGACTCCATATTCCAACATTATAAGAGCGGTGGCATAGCGATGGCTGGAATCTTTGTTTCAAAGAAGAATGACAGGGATGCAATGCGCAATCCGGGATTGTTCGCCTCTGAGGAGAACTATTACTATAAGCGCATATACAGCCTGGTGAAAGACGGCATAATGCCAAAGTTCATCACTGTTGCAGCAAAATTCCTAAAATATCCAGAGAATGTGCTTTATTGGGGGCCTTACCTACTCAAAACAACTTCAAATGTTGAAAACCTCTGTAAAGAGTTTGAGTTGGTTGCCACCAATGGTAAACGGTCATTCAAGGACATTAAGTTTCTTGTTATCAGTGATGACCTGAAAAAGTTGTTTGACCTTGCCCAGCTTGGAAATGTGGATTGGAAAGCTTTGCTTGACAAACTTGGTGATTTTGGTAAGGACTTGTCAAAGGATGATTTGAAGGAAGACATGAAGCACTTCGGCGATGTCATTGCATCCGCTGGACAACAGACTGTAGATGCCAACTTGGAGAAGGCAAGCAAGATTGGTAACATATTCCATTCATCAACGGATTCCATTTGGATGATGTACGATAAGTTCAGAGATACTTATGAGCAAGTGAAGAATGGGGCAAATGTCAAAGACCTTCTTATGCAGGTTATAGTCACTCCTGATGCAGCAGGAGTAGCCAGACTTTTTAAGATAGATGACTACAATCTCACTGGATATATTACAAATTACCTAAAGGAACTGAAAGGTCAGTATTATACACAAAGATGGTATATCTATACAGAAGACAGTGGCACTAAGGAATTTGCGTCATATAATCCTCCATGTGAATCGTATTGGTTCGATGACCCCAAATCAAATGATTTAGGGAGAAGACCAGAGTGGGCGCAAAATGGATGGCTTGAACTAAATGGTAAAAAAGATGATGCTAACTCACACGTATATCCGTCCGCCCAACAAACAAAGGAGTTGAAGGAGCAAGCATTGGCTAAGGCAGGTTCGTCTTCATCAGAAATAACTACATACGAAAAAGATCATCCTGGACATAAATTGACAGTCACCTACACTTTAAATCATAAAGATGTTAGTGATAAATACAAAACAGGTTGGCACCATCATCATCATTATTATTGTGAATTTGCATATAGCGTGTTAATCGTAGATTCATGGTACATCAAGCAAGAAGTCTATGAGGAAACTTTCGACTCTCAGAGTATGGATAAGGAAACTTTTGAGGCGAAGCTGAAAGCTCGTTTGAACAGTTATAATGACAACTTAGACCCGAAAGATGAAAATTATGGAAAGGTCTATAAGCTTGGCAGTGATGCCCCTCGTTTTTACACGATGGCAGATGAAAAGAAATTGGAAGGTTGCAATACCGTGTCTTTCGTTGCCAACTGTAGTGGAGGAGCCAATCTTGGCGAAGGTTCTTTCAACTGGAAAGAGAACAGCAAATCGCAAAAAGGAAGTCTGACAGAACAGTCAAAACAGTTTGCGATGGCAAACAATCCTGACCAATCTTCTGATGGCGGTGACAAGGAACTGTTGCAACAGAAGCAGCAATATACAAACGAAGTAAATTCTTTGAAGAAGCAAATTTCTGCCAACGATAAGAAACAACAGGACTTGATTGACAGGATTCGAGCAGCAAAGCAAGCCAACAATTATCCATTGGCAAACCAACTACAGAAGGAGTACGATTCTCTTGATGCAACAAACGCACAATTGCAAAATCAGTTATCTGTGGCTCAGAATAATCTCAACCAGACTAACCAAGCATTGACTGAATATTATAATGATATGTCGGACAATTTGGATGGAGCCTATCGCATACCATCCAATATGCGAGAGTTGCAAGCCATGTATAAGTTGCAGTGGCAGGATGAGGGTGAATGGGTTAACGGCAGTGGCGAATACACATTTGTCAGACATGCCTATTGTCCTTCTGCGAAAGCGAATGTCACATATACCGCAGTTCTGAAACTGGCTCGAAAGCCAAAGTATTTACTTGGCATAAGAATCCACCGTCCAATCTTGTCGGTTGATTTCACCTTGTCTGGTAATTCAAGTGCCGAGAATGTTGTGGAAGTTATGAAACTCGACATGAAAAAGACAGAGAAAGAGCGTACTGAAGAAGTCAATAAACGACTGAAGGAATTGATGGAAGACATGCCGGATTGCAGTATAAGCATCAGATATGAATATTCCAACAAGGTTGACACTTCTGATGATGAGTCAGATAATTCTATTCATCTGTTATGGGCAAGCGACCGACTTGACATTGCAAGGGATGTGGAATATCAGTTGACGGAGATTTATTCACAGCTTGTGTTCTTGGAACATGTTATGCAAGCAAGGCAGAGCCTTCTTGATTTTCTAAAACATCAGATTCTTGATGTTGTGACCAGAAGCGGGCGTGGAACCATAGCAGAGTATTGTTTACAACGATGGGAAGACGCAAGCATTGCGGCAATGAGTAAGACGAATAACGTGAAGAAAGACAGTACGGCAGTTAATAACAATACAGGAAATAAATAATAAAGTTATGAGACGCAATATTATCAGATACATATTTGTTGTAATTTCCTTCTTTTGTGTTCATGGAGTTCAAGCCCAAGGTGATTTTACTTCACTGGAGATGATGATAAAGAACCATAAGCAGGTAAGAGGACTGTTGGAAGTGAGAGCAGCAGCCGAGCTTGGCGTTTTGGAATACCATAAGCTGAATGCCAAGAAGGTGAATGACTACAGAGTAGTCAGCGATACCTTGGACAGATACCGAAGGTGTTTCGATGTCGTTGACCTCATATTGAAGACTGGTGCAACAGCATTTCATGCCGTGAACGCCTCCCAAAGAGTGTCCGCAAATATCAGGGGTTACTGGAATCTTGTAGATACTTATACCAACAAGATACTTTTGCATGGAGCAATTTGGCCTTCCGACACAATAATACTTACCACAAGTAAGAAGACTGTTAAGGCAATTGAGTCGGAGGCTAAAGAGCTAAAGTCTTCATACAATGATTTTGTGCTTCTTGTCGGAGGGAAAAACTCACCCAAGGAAACTAAGGTGTTAGATATGATGGAATGCCTGGATAAGATAAACACTTCCATTGACAATATAGATAATTATATAGCAGCAGCCTATTTGGAGTTGTGGGGCTACATGAATGTCCGTATGGGATTTTGGAAAAAAGAGATTTATCGAGCGAGAAGCATGAAGGAAATCCTTAATGGAGCCTATGGCGATTGGGTAAAAGCCCAAGCAAAGGCATACACCTGTTTGCAAGAGAAGAAAAGCTACCAGCCCAAACAGACACTTGGCGGTGGCGGACTTCTTGGAGAACGACGAAGGAAAGATCAATCAATATAAATAATGTGAAGTTATGAAAAGAAGAACTATAATATATGTAATAATGTTGTTCGTAGCAGTTTCTACTGTAAACGCACAAAGTGTAACGTACATCCACGAGAATGACATTATGAACCAGTTCCTTACAATGGAAACTGGAGCAGGAGCATTGACTCCTGCTGCATATTACAATACGTTTCATAAGTCGTATCAGAGGGATGCCAACGTAAGAAATAAGCTCATATACCGAACTTCTGTTATGGCAGCCGCCAATGAGGAGAAAGCTCCTGCTGAAAAGATAGATTCCGACTATGTGGCAAGAGCAAAGATAGAGGCTTTGAATATTGAAAGCCGTTCCAAGGCTACAGATATAACTTGGTTCTCAGAAAAAGCCAAAATCAACGGCAAACTCGAAATATTCAATAGGAATATCAGCCGTATCGTTACAAGTGGCGGAACCTCCGAGGATTATAGAACTTGGAGAAATATCTACAACTGCATAGAGACGGCTATAAAGTACACCCAGGATTCATATCTTGATATGGGTCAGCGGAAGAAGGAGTTTCTTGCTATCTATAGGGATATTATCAAGCGCAACAATCTTTTGGTACAGCAACTTCAAGTATGGAGAGGCGGCAAAAGAGCACAAGAACTGCTTGCCAACAAAACCAAGATTCAGCGTATTTCATCCACTAAAGTTGTAGCACAAAATGCCCTTCGAAGATGGCAAACAGCTTTTGGTACAGATGGAACAGCTACAGGCAGATAAACAACAAGCAACTATAAAGTTTAATATATAAAAAGTTTAAAGATTATGTTTACATCACTATTATTGCAAGCCAGTGGAGCTGCTGGAAGTGCGACTGGTGGAATGGCTGATTTTGTCACAGACCTCTCTAATACGATAGGTATAGACCTGTTTGATGAGGATATTGACAATGTGGTTTTCCAAACCAACGAGTTTCTTTGCAATTCCGACTTCATTGGTTCCCAAGGACCATTTTGGTGGATTCTGCAAATGAGTATGGCATTGGGAGCGTTGTTCTCCATCATAGTGGCAGGTGGATTAGCCTACAAGATGATGGTTAAGAATGAGCCTATCGATGTGTTCAAGATTATGAAGGTGCTTGGTATTGCACTTGTCATGTGCTTTTGGTACCCACCAAGTATGTCAGGAATTGGGGGAAACAGCAACGCAAGCATCCTTGATGCGTTGGCTTACATACCAAACTGTATTGGCAGCTATACACATGACCTGTATGAGGCAGAAGCCGAGCAGGTTAGTTCAAAGTACAATGAGTTGGCACCATTGTTAAAGAAACGAGACGAGAAAGTTGACAGTATTGCACCAGAAGGAAAGATTACGGCAGAAATCATCAAATCCGCACAGGCGCAGGATGTTACCAATCAAGTACAAGGTGCCGAGAGTACGGTTAAGGCATCTACTTCTGCGCAAAGACTTGCCGACAAAGCAACTTTTTCAGGAATCATTGTCGGATTGGATAAGATTGTCATGTTCCTGTCGCTTGTAATATACAAAATCGGATGGTGGAGCACGATATTCTGTCAACAGATATTGTTAGGTATGCTAACGATATTTGGTCCGATTCAATGGGCGTTCTCCGTATTGCCGAAATGGGAAAGCAGTTGGGCGAAATGGCTGACGAGGTATCTGACCGTACATTTTTATGGAGCGATGTTATACTTCGTAGGATTTTATGTTCTTCTTCTCTTTGATATAGTATTAAGTGTGCAAGTGGAAAACCTTACGGCTGTAACTACATCAGATAGTACGATAACGGCATACGTACAGAATGCCTTTATGACATGCGGTTATCTCCTGGTAGCATCTGTAGTTTCTTTAAGATGCTTGAATCTTGTACCAGACTTGGCGGCATGGATGATTCCAGAAGGCGATACTGCATTCTCTACAAGAAACTTTGGTGAGGGTGTAGCTTCAACAGTAAAACAGAGCGCAATGGGTCTCATGCGATAATAATGAACTGTAAAAACAAAAGCAATGGCAGTATTAAAGAATGTAGAAAACAAGATAAAGCTCGTAATGATTGTGAGCTGTCTGTTTCTTGTAGGCTGTGTTGTCATCAGCCTTGGCAGCGTTATCATAGCAAAGACTATGGTGGACGATGCGCATAAGAAGATTTATGTGTTGGACGGGAACGTGCCTATTTTGGTTAAACAGACAGATATGTCTGAGACATTTGACGTGGAAGCAAAGAGTGACATTGAAATGTTCCATCATCTTTTCTTCACCCTTGCACCTGATGATAAGTATATTCAATATACCATGCAGAAGGCTATGTATCTCATTGATGAAACTGGCTTGGCTCAGTACAATGCCTTAAAGGAAAAGGGATTCTATAACAACGTAATCGGTACGAGCACTATTTGCAGTATCTTCTGTGACAGTATAAAGCTTAACACCGATTCGCTCTCATTCACCTATTATGGCAGACAGCGCATTGAGCGTAGAACGAGTATCTTGATGCGTCAAATCATTACAGCAGGTAATCTTAGGCGTGTGCCGAGAACAGAGAATAATCCTCATGGTATTTTGATAACCAACTGGAGAACGTTGGTAAATAAAGACCTTGAAGAGCAGAAGAAATCAGATTATTAACCCCTTATAACTTCATAATATATGAGTTTAAAGAAAATCATAATCGGGGAACCGATGCCAGATAAGAACGACCCTAAGTATAAGGAGCGTTATGAGAGAGAGGTAGAGGCAGGACGTAAATTTGCCGAAAAGATAAAGTTGCCTTGGCTGTTTGGAAAAATTCAGCTTTGGGCGAATGACAACAGAAAAGCATTTCTCGTAATTGTCTTCGGTATAGTCATCGGCTGTTTTGCTTTGAACATATTTAATATGGTAAGAGCCTACAACCGTCACAACAGCCGTTCACATGGTGGAACAGCGGTAGAAAGAGTTGACTCTGCATTGCAGAACAATCGACATCACTTTAATAACAGATAAATATGAAAAAGATAAATTTCAAGCAACCGAAGTATATGCTTCCGCTTATCTTATACTTGCCAGTTCTCTTCGTGGGCTACATGCTCATTAAGACATTCCACACTGAGACGGCAGACACTACAGACCCTCGATTGAAGACTACAGACTATCTTTCAAGCGAGTTGCCTGAGGCTAACACCGATAGTGTCCTTGGTAGTAAGATGGACAATACGGAGGATATGTACGGCAAGATTTCAGACCTCTCTGGAGTGGAGAATGTCGAAAATGACAATGATTCTGTCAATAAGAAGCAGGATTATGAGTCTCGCTACAGTGAGAGAGAAGCAAACCAATTAGCACAGCAGCAAGCCGAGCAAGAAGAGAAGCGTAAGCTGCAAGCCATGCAAAACAGAGTTCGCCAGGAGCGTAGAAGTCGTTCTTCATCAAGTAATGATTTCGTGGCACCTGTCAGCGACTCCGAGATAGCAAGAGTTCAAAGAATGCGCCGACAGCGCAATTGGGAAGAAATGGACAGAGACCTTTCCGGCAATAGTTCCAACAACTATATGGCAGGAAGCGGTGGAAGCAGCACTGGAAGTTCGTCTTCAAGCATAAGTTATGATGAAGAAGGCAATCCAATATACAACAATCCTAATAGTGGTTCTTATAATGGGATGCCAGGACATGGCAATGGAGGTTCTACCAACAACCATGCAGAAGGAGAAGAAGCTCCAGAAAAAGTTGTCAAGAAGACAAAGCAGACTTCTGATTACTTCAACACCATCGGCGGCAGCAATGAGCAATCTAAGTTGATTACCGCCATCATCGATGAGAATGTGAAAGCCGTTGACGGCAGTCGTGTACGCCTTCGTCTTCTTGATGATGTAGAGATAGGCGATGTTACCGTTAGAAAGGGAACTTACCTGTATGCCATAATGAGCGGTTTCGGAAAACAAAGAGTTAATGGAAAGGTTGAGAGTGTCTTCTACAATGAGGAAATCATAAAGGTAAGCCTTTCTATCTTTGATACGGACGGACTTGAAGGATTGTATGTACCTATCAGCCAGTTCAGAGAAACTGCACAAGATGTAGTAAGTTCAGCAATGCAAGGAAGTAATATCATAGACAACTCTTCAACCACAGGCTCAGGAGGTATTAAGAACTGGGCTAATACAGCCGTTCAAAATGCCTCACAGAGAGTAATGAGTGCTTTAGGGTCAGCCGCCAAGAAGAATCGTGTACGTTTGAAGTATGGTACAAAGGTCTATCTTGTTGACGAGAGTCAGAAGCAAGGCAAGAGTGCAAGAAATAACAGATAATAAAAAAGACAGTCAATATGAATACAATAAAGTCAAGAATGTGCGCACTTCTTATCATGTGCGTTTGCGTAGTATTGGGAGCCAATGCGCAGAAATCATACTATAACATGGAGCAGCTTACAGTGAACGAGAATGTATCTACCATCATCACAGCTTCCGAGCCAATCAAGCTTGTTGACATTTCCACGGATAGCGTCGTTGGTGATAAGCCGCTTGACAATGTGATACGCCTTAAACCGAAAACAGGCAATCACAATGATGGTGACGTGCTTGGTATCGTGACTATCATCACAGAAAGATACCGTGTTCAGTACGCAATGATTTATACAAGTAAGTTGCAAGAGGCAGTAACCGACAAAGAGGTGGAACTTGTGGAACGCAATGCCTTCCATAACCCAGAGGTAAGTATGTCAACCGTGGACATGGTAAGTTATGCCATGAAAGTATGGCAGAGTCCAGCCAAGTATAGAAGTACTTTTACTTATCAAAATAAGATGAAGATGCGCCTTAACAACATCTATGTAGTAGGAGAGTACTTCTTCATCGACTTCTCTGTAGAGAACAATACAAACCTTCCGTTTGATATTGATGAGTTGAGAGTGAAACTTCAAGACAAGAAACAACAGAAGTCAACCAATGTTCAGACAATAGAGTTAAAACCTGCACTTGTGCTTGACAGAAGCATCCGTTTCAAGAAAGGCTATAGAAACATTATCGTATTGAAGAAGATGACCTTCCCTAACGATAAGGTGCTCACAATCGAGTTGTCGGAAAAGCAAATCTCCGGGCGAACCATTTCCATGAACCTCGACTACGAGGATGTTTTGGCGGCAGATGCCTTCGATACACTCTTGTTGAGAGAAGAGTAATAACCATATAAATAGATGAATAATGAAGATTACAGATAATATAAAACATATCCCTACACGGATGATGGCAATACTTGTTATTGCCTTCGTCTGTGTAGGCACACTCCATGCGCAAAGTCACGGAAATCATATTATGGTAGGTGTCGGAGGTTCATATCCAAGAGGTGTTGAAGCCACTATTGCCTATGAGCATGAAACTGAATACCATAGTGCCTGGGAATATTTTGCCACAGGCTACCTCAAATACGAAGAAGACCCAGAGGCTGGTCATATCACCAATGAGTCTTTTTGGCACAGCTATAATACATGGACTGTAGGTGCAGCCTACAAGCCATGTGTAAGCAGAGGTAGAAACCATCATGGCAACTTCCGCATCGGTGTAAGCGTTGGAAGTGACTTGGATAAGGTGATAAGTGCAGGTCACTTAGGATATGAGCATACTTATAACCTTTATAACGGTTGGGGTGTGTTCTTCCAAGTGAAAGAGGATTTTGTCATTCGTGGCAAGGATAAATTCAGAACTGGAGCAACCATAGGTGTAAAAATACCATTATAAAGAAAAGAATATGAAATCAATATTGAAAATAATATATAAGCCGTTAATGGGGCTTCTACTGGTGTTATTCATGTCAACTACACTCTGTTCATGTGATGATCATGAGCCGATAGACCCTAACGTGCATATAGGCTACGTCCTGTGCGATGACCATAGTTGCATGGACACAACAACATATTTCAACCAGTCAAAAAGAAAAGCCGTTGGCGTTGTGTTTGCAGAGCAGACAGAAGAACATCCGGCACTTGTTGTTATGTTCAAGGAAGTGAACGAGATATTTTGTGATTCCATTGGCTTGGTTAACGGAACGAGTGGCGATGTTTCCACATTTGACGGATATTCCAACACAGTAGCCATGTATAACAGTTATGTCGAGGAAACTGGCAAAGGTTCACCTTTGGCTATGAAGATGATGGATTTCCATGAAAATGGACAAAGCGACTTCATTCCAAGCGTAGCAGAGCAGCGGTTACTTGTAGCTGCTGCAAGGCAGATAAATCCCATCATCGAGAGATTCGGAGGCACACCGATTGCCTTGAACGGAGATTGTTGGTATTGGACTTCTACGGAAGTTACAGAGAACGCCGGGCTACAGGCATGGCTTTGTTCTGCTGTAAATGGTGGAATACTGCCAACACCTAAGACAGAGTCGCACAAGGCAAGAGCCGTTGTGGAAATACATTATCCAGAGTAATAATTAAAAAAACAATAGATTATGGGTGGTTGGAAATCAGCTATTGAACTTATGCCTAAAATAGGCAAAGTCATGGGTAAAGCCTTCGGCGAAGGTGGAACTAAAGCCGTTGAGCAAGTTGCCAAAATTTCTAAGGCAGAAATGAAACAGGCAAAGGATTTGAGAAAAGCAGAGGGTGCAATTAAAAGCATAGGCAGTCCTAAAATCAATGTTTCTGGTGTAGATATTTCTCGCTTTTCCTATAAGAACGGAAAGTTTTGGGATTTGAAACACGCTAACACCTCTTATTCAAGAAAAGAATTTGCTCAATTGCAGTCACATTATTCCAACCTTTTCAAGGGTGGAAACAAAAGTGGATATAAGGCATGGGAAAGAACCATACCAAAATCAAATTTTACTCCTAAGTTCAATACTCTCAACAATGAGTCAAAAATTATAGGACATGGTAGTAATACTGCCGAAACTATTGCAAAGCAAAGGTGGTATCAGAATGTAGAGAACTGGAAAAAGGCAGGAAAGCTCGGAGTAGATGGTATGAACAAAACAGGCAGAGCTATTCATGGAACAGCCGAATTTGGATTTAGAGCAGCCAGAGGAGCCATTAAAAACTCTAAAGACCTTGCTATATTAGCAGGTACAGGTTGGGCTGCTTACAACATTTATAATGGGAATGGTATTGTAAAACCAGTCTTGGGAGCTGTTGGTGGTACTGGTGCCCAACAAGGAGGTGCTGTTAATATTGCAGAGCAACTTATTGCAGGAGAAGGTGCGCCACAACTTCATGATAATTTATCGGGGATGGTAACTGGTGTGGTAGGTGAAGCAGGTGACGTTTACTATCGTCTTAAAGACGGCACAATAGCCGTTGCAGGCGAAGCTGGCAATCTTTATCAAGGAGGCAAGGATATGATAGCAGGTGCATTTAATGGCAATGGTATGGTAAACGATGGTAACGGCTATTATTCAGATCCGACAGCCCAACAATATCCAACAATGAGCCAAATGATGGGTCAAGGAAATGGAGTTGTAAATGGTGTAATGGGAGGAATGAATAATGCCTTGAACTCTGTTACTAATGGCAATGTAAGTAAACTGGACTTGTTAGGTCTTATAACCTCTGCATATATGATGTTTGGGCGTTTTGGATGGCTTGGTAAAGCTGCCAGTTTAATGTTAGGTGGCATGACTTTAAAAAATATCAATAATCATCAACAAGTACAAGTTTCACCACGGCAAAGTAACCAACAAGTAGTTGGTGCCAATGCAGTAAAAGCTGCTCCTTCTTATCAAAATACAGCAGCATTACAAGAAGATGATGATGAAAACGTTATCGTCCGCTCACGAGGCATCTAATATGAAAAAAATAGCTATAGGAATATTTGCATTTGGAACAATGTGTGCTTTCACTGTTTTTGCAGTTTGTTGTCGATTGTCATTAGATGCAATATATAGTTTATCATTATATATAGTTTGTTTGGGAATGGAGTGTAGTTCACTCCTTCCCATTATTATAGAATACGAATAAAGACAAAATATGAATAAAAAGAATTATAAAGACATGCTTCTTGAATCAGAAAGTGGATTCATGATGCCTTTCTCGCTTTTAGAGGATGAAGAATTACCTATAACACTTGGCTATGGTAAGCAAAAGAATCCTGCGACAGGAGAGGATTTCGACCATAAAGGAATTGATTTTGCTATACAAAACAAGCCTTTGTACGCTATAGCTTCGGGAATTGTAATAGGCATGGGCAATGAAGCCGTACACGATAATTATATTGTTGCAAAATACGGAAAATATGAAGTTACTTATGGTCATATTTCCAAAGCCTACAAAAAATACGGTATGATGATTAATGCAGGTGAAGAGATTGCTCAAAGTGGTGATTTTTTACATGTCAGTGTTCGTTTCGATGGAGAAGAGCTTGACCCAATGGAATTTCTCTCAATGGTTTGGGCAAACATTCAACAACTTGCTGCGATGGGAATAACTAAGCAGCCTACTAACGAGAAGCTGGGTGACAAAACCATCAATACTCATTATGACAATGATCAAGATGAAATTCTGATGATGATGCTGCAATATCTGCCGAGCTATATGAATGATTTGCGAACAGGCAGATATACTTCACCTTCACGTTTTGAATCTTCCCTGAGAAATATCTTCACACAAGCAGCTTCAAAGAATTATTTCTTTGAGAAGATGCCAAATGTTGGCAATCCGTTAGGGCTTTCCAATAGAAGTGCGCCACTGGCAGATAAAATTCAAAACCTGCTCATTGAGGACTTTCTTGGTTATATGGTTTCAAACCATTCCATTTATCCTTCTACTTGGGATGAGCAGCAAAAAAAAAACTTTCTAATCAAGCTACCGAAGACGGATTGATAGTTGACCCTCTGGAAAACATGGCTATCAATGTAGGCAGCTATGACGTAGAACGTGAAGCTTCTGTATATTTTGACACTTCTGGTTTGCGCTGTTGGACAAAGGCATGGTTTAATGGTAGAGACAAAGGCGAAAAGTCTATAGAGATAACTCGTCAACAAGCTATACAGTTCATAAACCATCAAATAGCAATGGACGATTGGTTGTCCCGTTACTATCCAAAGCAGATGACTGCTTATCACAAGGCGATTGAACAAGCTCGTCAACAGATTTTAGGTTTTTAATTGATTAAGTTATGGCACAAGGAAATAAATATCAAAAATTTTCAGAGATTGATTACTGCATCCGCCAATATTTTAATAAATACATGGCTTCTACAATAACCCAAGAGCAAGCAAAGCTCAAAGATGGACAGACTATAGATTATATGATGGAGCAATGCAAGAAAAGATGGAATAAGGATGGAAAATTGAACCATGATACCAAGACCTTTGTTAATGCGTTTCATAGAAATCTTGTAGCTCTATATGGCAACAAACAGTCTGCGCAACTTTTGGCGTATGCCAAAGCTTATGTGAATAGTAGATATGAGTCATTGACAGTAGAGCATCTTGCCAGAAAAAAGGTTCCCAAAAGTTCTGCTGAGTATATAGCCAAGAAAATGTTTTCAGAAAGTCTTATAGGCTTTGGAGCAGACCTTGCATCTAAGAAAGATGACCTTGGAGATAAAGTAAAAGAGAAAGCGGAAGAATTATATAAACCTTCTGCTTTGGAAGTTGGAGCAGGTTATGTCGGTGGTGCTGCTATCGACACAGCCATTACTGGTGGCGTTGGAGGCATAACTACTGCGGTTACAAAAGGAGCCGCAGTAGCCACTACAAAAATGGCAGCATCAATTACTGCTAAAAACGTTTCAAAAACAATGGCTACAGATTTAGCTATACGAGGAGCTATCTATGGTGTAGGAAAAGGAATTGATGCCTATCTTGACGAAGACAATTACGGAAGTTTGGTTTTTGGAGACAAAGATGCAGTTAAGAAGATTCAAGGAGGAAGCTACCAATATAAAAAAGGAGGTACAGAATATATCAATTCCTTGAATGGTCAACTTAACAAGAAAATCAAGACTCCATCTTTAAATACAAGTTCTATCATAAAGAAAGAGAGCAATGCTTTATTGGTAGCCAATAAAGGAAACTCTACTAAACTGCTCAATTCAATATCATCCAACTTCTCAAAACAATGTATTTCATTTAAAGAGAATAGTAAAATACCAGGTTGGATGTTAAATAACAGTGCCAAACAAAACAGAGCCTTGGCTTCAACCTTTTATGCCTGTGCAATGGAAATGTCCAAGAAGCAACAGCAAGAAAGAATGTTTGGTGGTAAGAAGATGACGATTCAACAAGTCAGCCAACGAGCTTATGACTACGCAAGAGCTGCCGTTGCAATCGATAAGCATCACGCCCAACTGAATAAACGTGCGGGCTTTTCGTCAGAGACACAGAAAGCTTTGGATGATTGGGATAAAAACATGGCTATGATCAATGCGGTAGATGCAGGAGCGTCAAATCACAAGAAGACAAAATCCTATCATGCTACCTCTTCAGGAGTATCATCTTCTACAGGTACTAATTCTGTAACACAAAGTCAAGGTTACAATCCATATAGCCAACAGCCACAACAAGCACCCACTGTTAATGCTACAACAAGCCAAACCGCAGGTTGGGGAAATGCCTTGGAGCAAATGGGATTGAGTGGATTTAGTGATGTCTCCAAAAATATGGGCTATGTTTTGGCTATGTTACCAGACATGCTTATAGGTATGTTTACTGGCAAGAACCCGAATATGAAACTTGAAGATAATTTCTTGCCTTTGGCTGCTATATTTGGAGGAATGTTCGTCAAGAATCCTCTGTTGAAGATGTTGTTGTTGGGATTTGGTGGTGCGAACCTGTTCAACAATGCAGGTCATGCTGCTCTAAAGGAAGGATATGCAAAAACTTCCAGAGCTGTGACCTACAAGACATATTCTGACGAGCCGTTAAACAAACGTATTTCAAATCCGGTCATGAAAGGCAGTTCGATGGTTGCAACCATCGATGGAAAGCCAATGGTCATTAATATTTCAGACAATGCAGTGGATGCCTATGAGCGTGGCAATGTACCACTGAACACCCTGGCTAATGCTGTTCTTCAAAAGTATGATGAGAACAATGCTCTTGCTTCTCGCAATTATGAGTTGCATCATCAAGAAGAGAATGTAGAGCAGCAACGAGGTTTAAAGTAACACCCCTATGTTTTTTAAACATATATATATTAACTTTTTAGTAGAGCTGCCTGGCGTATTTCGTTGCGTCGGGTGGCTTTTTTCTTTTTACAAATCATGTTTTGTAGCTAAAATAAACAACTGCCGTTTTTTAACATTTCAAGCCATAAATAAGTCTTTTATTAAGTTATTAATGTTAATATAAGACATATATTAATTCTTTTGTATGATATTGCTAAAAATGTATTTACTTTGCTGCTTGAAAGGACGTATTTAGTCCTTATAAAATAGTCATTTATAAAATATAAGATATTATCAATATGGCAATACAAAAAACAAAAGAACCATCGAAGGTAGATGCTGCTCTCCAACGTTTTGCAGAAATGCTTATAAAACGTATGGAGGAAATGCAGAAAGACTGGCATAAAGGATGGATTGGTGGTGGATCAATGTTTGGTCTGCCTCAAAACATTAGTGGTCGAACGTATGAAGGCAGCAATGCCTTCTTATTGTTCTTGCATACAGCAGAAAATGGGTATAAAGCACCTGTGTATATGACTTATGGGCAGTTATACAAAGAAGGTGCCCATGTACTGAAAGGTGAAAAAGCAGTTCCTGTTTTTAAATGGGGTTTTTCCATTAAGGATAAAGACGGCAAGAAGGTAACGGAAGAGGAGTTTGATAACATGACAGATGATGAGAAAAAGGAATGCAAACGCCGTCCTTTTCTTAAAATCTATCCAGAGTTTAATATTGACCAGACAAATATGTCTGAGGTCAACAAAGAGAAATATGATGCGGTGGTTTCTCAATTCAGAAAGACAGATGTGCCAACTATAACAGATGGAATGTATGTCAATAAGGCGATTGACCGTATGATGGAAAAGCAGGAATGGGTATGTAAAATTCAATATGACAAGGAAGAAAAAGGCGCATACTATAGTCCTGCAAAGGATATAGTTGTTCTTCCGACAAAAGCCCAGTTCCGTATTCATCCTGATGACCCGGAAGAGTGTTTCAAGGATGGACAGGAATATTATGGTACAGCCTTGCATGAAATGGCTCACTCCACTGGTCACCCATCACGTCTTGACCGTCTGAAGCCAGCAGCTTTCGGCTCACCAGAGTATGCAAAAGAAGAACTCGTTGCAGAACTCACTTCCGCTATGGTAGGTAATACCCTTGGTTTTGATCGTCGAATATCCGATAACAATGTGGCATATTTGCAGAACTGGACTTCCGCACTTCGCAAGGAGCCTAAGTTTATAGTAACTGTCATGGCAGATGTAAATAAGGCATCAAGAATAATTATCGAGAATATCGACAAGCAACGTATTGCGTTAGGAGAGAAACCTCTCGTTCAAGGTGCTCTTGATGGTGTTGAAGAGAAAGTCAAGAATGAACAGCAATTTGAAGAGATAAAGGCAGACCAAAAGAAAGAAGACCCAAGAGAAGCTGTAGCTAAGGAATGGGATTCACTTGCAGAAAAGCCAACTGTAGAAATGGAGTCTGGCGATGTCCTTCCTGTTGAATATAACAAAGAAAAGGACACCCTTGATGTTCTTATCACTAACGAAGCAGGTAAGCAGGAGGTATATAGTACTAACTATGACCATGATAGAAGCATTGAAGAGAATGTCGGTCATGTATGGGAAGAGCTTTCGAACATGAAGCAATATCAAGCTAAAGAGGTCAAGCTGGAAATATCATCGGAAACTGCCAAAGACTTAGGTGATGGTTTAAATAAAGAGCCAGAAATTAATGATAAGGAGGATAATTCTGTTCCTATCGAAGATGAAAAAGGAGGATTAACTCCGAAAGAATACTTTTCCACTCTTATGGCAACACTAAATGACGGTCAGCATGACGGTCATACGGCTTTGGGCATCAAAAATATCTCAGAACTGAGAGATTATTTCAAGGATAATCATAATGTCAGCGAATGGGTGGCAAATGCAACCGATAAGGAAATCATCGAGGCAGGGGCAGATATGTTGCCTAACATACGCTATAATCATAAAGAAGGCAGAACTCTTTATGACATGGAAGCAGCTTACTCGAACATCAACGCTAAGTATGAGGATGTTTCTGATGACAGAACCAGGCAGATTGCCCATCGTATCGACCAAGCCAAGAGTATCATCACGGCTTATCACACCAACATCGAGAATGCTCATGGCGAAAATTATCTCTTTGAAGAAGAGTCTGCACATAAGATTATTCCAAGAGAAGAATATGCCAAAAGTGTTACACAAGAACAAACTGTAGAACCAACACAAGAAAAAATGGACGAAATATATTACTTTTCACATACATATCTGCAATCGACAGATAGTCGTGAGGAACTTGACAACCTTGTAGAGAAGCAAGACTATGACAGTCTTCTTTATCTTACCAGGGAGTATGATCAAGGTGACGCATTGTCACAAACTCAGACCTATAAGAATGCCACAAAGTTTCCGGGCGATGACATCCTCGCTGAGGATGACAACTACGCCGTTGTTTATAACAGTAGCGTTGGTGGCACTTATGACCTCATGCGCAAGGTCACTAAGCAGGACATTATCGACAACATTGAGAGATATGGACTTGAAAGCGATGCTTCTGATGACGTGAAGAAGGTGGCATACGAAAATATTGCCAAGCAATTCAGCGACATTAAGAGTAAGATTCCTGCCTTCACCATGCCTAACGAAGATGTTTTATATTTCCAGTACAACCAGGAAAGCAATAAAATAGAGGTTGACACAACCACTAACGCAGGTCTTAAAGTTGACCAAACCTTTGACTACGATGTTGACCGTACTCTTGATTCCAACTTGGAAAATGTGTATGAGCAGCTTTCTGAATTGCCTGAGTATCAAAAGGCAGATGAGCAGGAAGAAGAATTGGATGAAGAGTTGGAGCCAGAATCTCTTGATGAGAATATTTCTCTGAATGAAGATTCAAAAGAGAAGTCAGAGCAAGATAAGGCACAGATAGCTCAAAAGTTTACAGATATGCCTATTCCTTATTTTACCATGCCAAATGGAGAGAAACTTGATTTCCACTACAATCAAGACACAAATAATATTGTGGTTGAGAAGACAATGGATAATGGTGAAAAGAAGGACGTTTATCAGCATCCTTATAATCATGAGCTAACTACCGCCGAGAATATGAGCGACATTTATGCCGTTATTTCCCAAAAGCCAGAATATCAAAAGGCAGAAGAAAAGGAAAATGTAGTAGCACATGAGGACAGTAATGTTCAAACCAATGTGGAAGGTCTTGCTGAAGATATTGCTGAGACAGGTGTACCTATGGAACAAGCCGAGAAAGAGGCAAAAAATATTGTTGATGATAAGCAACATGAAGACTTCCATGAGAAAGAAGACAAGAAGCAGGAACAAGCCGAGAAAGAAAAGCAACAGCAAGAATCTAAGAAGGATGAGGATAAGCCTTCAAAAGGTGTTACGCACGCAGCAATATTGCTTGGAGCTTTAGTCGCAGCAAAGGCAAATGACGGCGTTTGGATGAACAAAGAATCCAAGAGTAATGCAGAGTTTATCTTTTCTCACACCCCTGTCACTGCATACAACAATATAATGATGAACTTGCAGTCTGACCAAAAGGGCTACCGTACAAACGTCTTCACATCGTTCAATAATGCTCAAAAAAATGGTGTTGCCGTAAAGCAAGGAGAGAAGGCTACACCATTCAACTGGACTCAGTGGGATTATCAGAACCTAACTGATAAGAATGACATTATCAGCAACAAAGAGTATGAAAAGTTGTCGGATGAAGAAAAGAAGATGTATGGCAAACACGCTTCTCGCCTTACTCAGTACATCTATAATATCGACCAGACAACTTATCCTGCTGTTGGTGGTGACCAGTTTGTGACCCTTTTAAAAGAGAAGGGAGCACAACAGGAGAGGATGAAGCCTTCTACTTCCGCAAGCTTCTTGAAGCAGTTTGATGAAATAAAGGCAAAACACCCAGATGTAATTGTCATTATGAGGAAAGATGACTCCTATGAGATATATAAAAGTGACGCTAAGAAAGCGGCAGAGGCTACACATTTGCCTGTCAACAAACAGGAAATTGAAGGTAAGAAGATAGACACGGTATCTTTCTCTCATGCAATGTTGGATGTACATCTGCCAAATATCATCCGTGCAGGTCATCGTGTTGCAGTTTGTGACCAACTGGAAGACCCTAAACTTGTAAAAAGTGTTCCTGAGGGCAAAGTTGTTCTTGACAGAGCTTACTCCACAGCAAAAGCTGTAGCGAAGCAGGAGGGTATAAAATATGAGCGTGTTATGGTGATTCAAGATGCCAAGTATGACAAGACAGATGACAAGATTGAAGTAAGCGGCATGATTGATAAGAGTGTTGGTAGCGAACGCCTTGCTGCTTTACAGAAAGCCAATGACATTTATAGAGCTGTCGTTGCTGCCACTGGTACAGAGAATCGTCTTGATCGTTCGGGTAGAAACAGCCTCCTTCCTGAGGATGATGCCAAGCATGAGAAACTTGTGCAAGAACTTGCCGCAGGTGTGCTTATGGCTCGTCAAGGACTCCCTGCAACACTGTCGAAAGAAAGCCAGAAACTTATCCCTTATTGGGAGCGTGAGTTGAAGGAAAACCCAAAGATGGTTGGTGTCATCGAGAGGGATGTGAACAATGCCGTTGAGACTATTGACAACTTGATAGCAAACCGAAAAGTAGATTATAAGGCTATCCGTGGCCAGCTTCCACCTAAGATGATCACGGATAAGGCTGAGAACTATTCGTTAGCCGCAGATTTGGCGAAACTTCCAAGTATAGATACAAAGGAAGTTGTAGTCATAAGAGATAGAAAGGCGAACAAGGTTGATGTCATTCTTCCGGCTGGTGCTTCTGTAGAAGCTAACAATGAGGTGCCAGGAATGCGAAAGGACAGAATTTCTATCGCATTGAAGAAAGAAGGCTTTAATGAGGTGAAGTTCTATAATGCAGGAGGCTCCTTAGGCTTGAACAAGCCAAACTCTTACTTTGAAGGAAAAGATGTAAGTCTTAATCAGTTGAAGCAATATCAGCTTGTAAACCACAAGACCATTGAGGTTGCCCAACAGCCAAAGCAGGAGAACAAGGTAGATATAGAACATTTTCGAGCTATCAAGGATGACTATGGACGTTGGGCATTCTATATCAAGCCAAAGAATGAACCGCAGTTTTCTGTTTATCCACCCAAGGAGCACATGAATAAATATTTCAGTGTGCGTAACACTCCTGATGAGAAAACAACACGTGCGGCTTTGGCTAACAAATGGTATGAGGTAGCCAAGCAGTTTCCCGACGTTAGAGTTGACATCATCAATCCACATCCAGCTAAGGATATAGACATGAGCAGGATTGTCAATCCAACCATTACGAAGTCGGCGCAGGATCCTAAAGTGAAGCTTGTTTTTGCCACTATCGATGGAGAACGTCACTATGCACCTGTCAACGAAACGCAGTGGCAAAGAATGTGGCTTGCTGATAATATGGCAGAATACAAGAAGGCTGTTGCAGCTGTTGTTTTTGAGCCTGTCCTCAGAAAAGGCATGGAGAGTCAGCAGACACAAAGCGAGGTCGTGAAGGAAACTGAGAAGGTTGAGGTGAAGGAAGCACCTGAGCCAGAGAAAAAACAAGAAGAACAGGAGGAGCAATCCACATCACGTGGATTGCATTTCTAATAGGTAGAACAACAGAGAGTGAGCCGCAAGGCGCACTCTCTTAATCAAAAGTATATATGTCAGCAGAAAAAGAAGCTTTTTACGAGAAATATGCACAAGCAGCCATTGACCAACAAATTAAGTATGGTATTCCTGCTTCTGTCACACTCTCTCAGATGGCTATTGAAAGCGGCATGGGAACCAATACACTCAGCACGAAGTACAACAACTTTTTTAGTATAAAAAAAGGAAGTTCTTGGGATGGTCCAGTTACATATCACTTGGATGACCATTCCTACAAAGAACCATTCAGAGTATATGGCAGCGTTGCAGAAAGTATTGAAGACCATTCTAAAGTCTTGATGTACCCGGTATATCAGAAGAATGTGAGAAATCTCAGTTCAACTGATTATGTTAATTGGGCTTATGGAATTGGAACCGTTTACGCATCCGAAAAGACCTATGCCAATATGTTGATAACAGACATCAACACATACGGTTTGTTCAAGTACGACCAGATGGCAGTTCAGCAAGCTCAACAACAAGGATTGCAAATTGGTTATGCCAAAAACAATCCTTCACAAGCTATTCAGCAGCAAGCCCCAAACAATCAACTTGCCCAGTTGCAAGGAAACTGGGCTTTGCCTATAGACTTGTCTAAAGTTAGACTTAGCTCTGAATTTGGAGTAGAGCGACCAGGACATAAACATGGTGGGCTTGATTTATCTACAAAAGGTCAGAACTTACCTGTTTTTGCAACGGAAGACAATGGAAAGGTTACCGCAGTAAAACCCAATAATGGGGCAGCAGGAAATATGGTCACTGTGGAATATAGTCGACAAGATGGAACAAAGTTTCAAACAACCTATATGCACCTTTCTCAAATCGGTGTAAAACAGGACGATATTGTAAATGCCGGACAGCAGATTGGTGTTTCTGGCAATACGGGACGAAGTTCTGGACCACATCTGCACTTTGAAACCAAAGTTCTGAAACAAAATGGTGAATGGCAGAGATTCAATCCAGCATTATATCTTGCAGAACTGGAGGTAAGAGGCAATATGCCTGTTGCTCTTGACAAAAATGGCAAAGATTACCTGGCAGAAGCTCGCTCATCAATGTCTTTGGGAAGCGGTCAGGCAGGAAGTCAATTACAGCAAGACCAAAACATGAGATTGTTGGCAAATATAACCAATTCTAACGACCCGAACAAATGGCTTGCCTACCTAATGCAGCAGAATGGAGAACAAGCCACTGGGCAAGATATGTTCTCCGAATTGATTTCCTCAATGTTCAAAGCTGCCTTAGGTCTTGTCATGAAGATCAAAGCCGATGAAGTAGCCGACAAGATGGCTAATAACAATTCACAAATAGAAGCCAATGGTCAAACCCAAGAGGATAATAATGTAGTGAAACGTGACAGGGAAACTGTAGATGTGAAAGCATTGCAGCAGAGGGCAAGCGTAAACTTTGACACAGAATGCCCTGAACAACAGCAGTCCAACGGACAGCGTTTGGCTTAACTATACAAGTGATAATAATATAAACATATAAATATTAAGACAATGATTAAATTGAACGCAACAATTTGCGGAAACATAGTTAGTTCCGCAGAAGAAAAGATGGCAAATGATGGCAGTAAGTTTATATCTTTTGCCATAGCAACAGCAATTCAAGGTAGTGACCAAACAGTTAAGGAATTGCATATTAATGTCTCAGCACCTTTTAATGCCGAGACGATGAACCACTATTCTACTGGTCGAAGAGTCACTGTTAATGGTGTTGTACACATAAGAAAGAACCAGAATGTTGAGTACTGGAACATGCGCACCGACAAGGAGGCTGAGTTTAATGAATCTACAGTACCTGACCGCTTGGAGGGCAGTATGGAGTTTTTGGGTAAGATTGGCAAGAAGGGTATCGAAGACCGTAAGAGCAAAAAAGGTAAAGACTTTCAGACTTTTTCAGCTTTCTCTTCTGACAAGAATGGAGAGAACCGTGAATTTACATGGGTAAACTTCGTTGTTCTCAATCCTATCCATGCAGACTATTTCGCAGCTGAGAAATATGTCGAAGTACATGGTGACCTACGCTTGAATGTTTACAAGAGCAACTTGCATATAGAATGCTCAGTAAAATCTGTTGCAGCTTGGGATGTTAGCAAGAAGGAAGATGGCACAGCAGCGCAAGCACAGCAGTAAGCACCTTATCATATCCTTTGGTTATGTAGTAGGGGTGTTGTCACTTGGAACCATAACAGCAGCATATCTGTTGTTATCCAGGAATAAATAGTTAATAAATTATGGAAATGGCATCAATGAATAGTTGGTGCTATTTCTTTCTTGTAGAAATAATTATGGCAAAACAAAAGACAAAGAATATTATGAACCGCTTTTTGCAGGGATGGCAACAAATCTTTGGTGGTGACAGACAGGAAGCGGTACAGAACAAGTTAAAGCCATTTCCTCAGAACCATTATTTTCGTCCTGAGGAGTTGGATTATCTGTCAAAGAACAGTAACTTGACCACAATCGAGAAATGGGCGGTAGCTACTGGCAAATGGGCTTTTGAGCAAAGCAAGGATAAATTCTCCGACTGCAAGTATGCTTCTGTAAAATGGCAGGATGGTCTTATGGCAACATGGGTTGACGGAAGAATCATTCCAGACACACCAAGCAGACAGGCAGAGAAGTTGGCTCTCCTGAAAGAAGATGGTTTCGAAATACCAGATAAGTATGAGAAGATTATCACCAATTACGAGGCAAGCCGTCTTGTGGGCAAATATTTCCACAATGGAAATGATGTTGTCAAGGTGGAAGACTACGATAAAGGTCATCTGATTGGCGATACTCCAAAATTAGTGTTGCACCGATGGGATAAAGACAACTTCATGGAGAAAAGTGAAAAGATGGAATATGCCGATTTCAAGAATGAGATTGGCAAAAGTTTTGTTGTCTTGAACGATACCGACATAAAGAAATTTGAAAAGTATTTGAATGATGTAGAACAAGGCAAGAAGCAATTTGCCAAGGTCCTGAATTACATCCGTGAATCTTATCCACCAGTCTTTGGTGGGACTCTGCCTTTGGAAATGCAGAAAGTGCATGAAGTCAAAGCTTTCGATGGTAAGGTCATACCTGCATCTTGGTCTTTGTCTGACGGAATCACATTAAAGGTTGGCGTTTATACAGACAACTCCAATAAGAAAGACAATGTGATTGTCAATGAAGACAACGCTCATAAGTATAAGACTATTTTGGACACATTAGGTAAGGTCATCAAGCAGGAGCAAGAGAACGGCATTATCTATTCGTTGGTATCTGTCCTTGGAAATGATGTTGGCGAGAACAAAATCTACGCAAAGGAGAATAATTCGGTAATTTTCCCTGCCAACGAAGGGAATGTTAATGCGATTGTTGCTACAAAGGATGGCAGAGTCATACCGTTCGACCTCAATACCCATCAAGAAGTTCCTTTGGATGCCAACGAACCAGGATTTTTACTTGTCGCTATGCAGAGTGAGGGCAATATGGTACGTCAGAAACTGCGTGATACTATAAGCATCCCTAAGATGAAGGACTATATAGAGTCTATGAGGGATAAGGAGAAGTTGCTATCTGGTGACTGGGATTTGATACCTTCAAATACCACTGTTGATAAGAAGCTTTGTGAAAAGGAACGATATGAGGAGGAGTTTCATGCCTATACACATAGCTCTTACTCTATGTCACCTGAAGACCGTAATGAAATGATTGCGGACTTGGAAGCATCGTCTTTAGAATTTCATACGGAAATGAAAAAGATGATCGATGCTTACAACAGCCATTCATATTCATTTGATGAAAATGACGTGAGAAAGTTGGAGCAGTTAGATGCCATACTTGGCTTCAATAACAATCATCAAGCGATACGTCACCACAAAGTAAACCAACCCCAAAACCTTACAGCCAACGAAGCGGCGTTAAGAGATGCCCTTGTGGATAAAATGAAGAAAAATGGTATGGATGTCATCACTGATGCCGATGAAGCCAAAAAGGTACATCAAGAAGCTTCACATGAAGTGAAAGAAATGGGCACTCGTACCTTAAAAAGAATGGATAAGATTGGAGAGGAACTTGAAGGACGTGTTCTTAATGATGCTCAAAAAGCTGTAGTTTCTGTGTATAGCAGAAAGGATGACAACCGTTCTTTTACTGCACAAACAGAAGATGGAGATAAGATTATTGTGATGCGTCAAGGCAATGATTCCCATGCAGGAACAAAACATAGTGTATATCGTCATTTTGGTACCAATAATGGCTTTATAACATCTGATGATATTTTACGTATCCCAGAAATTATAGAAAAGGGCAAACGTGATAACAGCAAGGCTAATGGAAGAGTCTCATATATTTATACGGACAAAAAAGACAGTGTAAAATATACCGTTGTTACAGAGCCGAGAAATGAGAGGGAATTTTTCTGTGATTTCTATACAAATAAAAAAGTGTTATCGTTAAAGACGTCCAGCCTCAGTGAAGAGACTAACACTAACTTAATAGCACATAACGATAACGACAACACTAATTTAGATGCAAAGATACAACAAAAGGACGATACTGCCAAATCTGATGTAAATAAATTAAATAAGTTTAAGACTTCCAAAGGCGAAATTTGGGGATTTGCCACAAATGGCAAGATTTATATCGACCCAAGTGTGGCAAACGCCGAGACTCCAATCCATGAGTACACTCATATTTGGGCTGATGCCATTCGTGAGAACAATCCTAATGAATGGAGCAATATCGTGAATTTGATGAAAACGACTACCTTATGGGGGCAAATTAAGAAAGACTATCCGGAATTGAAGACCGAAGATGAAGTTGCTGATGAGGTATTAGCTACCTACTCTGGCAAAAGAGGTGCCGAAAAACTCCGTAAGGAAATGTCTCGTATGACCAATCACGGCAACATGGCAGAAAAGGCTGCAGCTGCAAGGTCTTTGGGACGTATGGAGCATATTTTAAATAGATTTTGGAAAGCCGTTTCCGATTTCTTGCATATTCATTTCACCTCAGCTGAGAATGTAGCCGACCGACCTTTAAAAGACCTCCTCGATGGTATTGACCCACGTGTTTACATCAAGGGCGACAAACGAATAGGAAATGGAAAATCCGTAGATGTCTTGCCACTCAGAGAACAGAGAGGACAGCAAACTTCTGAAACTCGATTTATTGATCCTCTGCTTCTCAAAGCAAAGACAGATGGTAGATGGCATACCCAGGAGCACATGGAAAAGAAAGTATATAAAGAATACGGCTCCATACTGGCAGCCTCCAAGGGATTGACTGTTTCAGATAACGGTAATGAGTCTGTACCTATGGATATGAGCGGACATAAATATTCAGGAACAACAGCAATGATGTTGAATATAGCAAGTCGCAACCATGGATATGAAGTTCCTGTCTTCCTCAACTTGGCAACGATGAATGCCAAAGGTATTCGTGTAAATGAAAATGCTGTAGCTATTCCGGTTATAACTAAGAATGGCGTTGAGAATGTCTATAACATTGAGCAGACAGATTATCCGATGAAGCATCCTCAGGAGTACAGTAACATGAAGCTCAACCAAGTTCTTGAATCCCGGTTATCATCGGAGAATAAGGATGCCATTGAATCGTTGGTAAATAACAATAGATTTACCACCAAAACATCCTTTGACTCTTCTGTTGGTTCCGCTTCCTATTCCACTATTGACAACACTATACATGTTGCGCCTGTAGGTGAATATGATAAGAAGGATGGTTTCTTGCAAGATCTATCCGAGGGGTTAGTTATGAGAACAAGAAAATCAGAGCCTGTATCTTCAAGATTTGAGAACATTCTCAAAGAAGGACTGATTGTTCATCTTGGCAGTGGACTTGTAGGGCAGAAGTATGGCTATGATGTTGGTGAGACTGCTGGTAGCAAGTTTTGGAAGGAACGATTAAAGAATGACCCTAATTATACCAAAGCTGTGATCAAAGCCGCCGAGAGGTCTTCGGATAAGATTATCGACTATGTAGATAAGCTTCAAAAAGGTCAGAGTCAATCGTCCAACTTGGATATGCGTTCCACTACCCCCATCGACATAGACGTAGATGGCAACGGCATCGTGGAGAGTGACGAGAATCTTGCTCCTGATAAAAAGCAAGGTTCGGATGAAGAAAAAGACAACAACCAGGAAGAAAGTCATCATCAACACCGCCACTTCCATCGTTGAATGTAAATAAAAAAGGCTATTACACTATTTGACAACTTATCTGCCAAATTATGTAATAGCCTTTTTATCATAGTATTGTAAATCTACATTGTTGGATAATTACAGCCCCAAAATATTCCATTTATAATCAAAAACGACTCCGTTTACAGGTATCTGAACCTCCATAGTTACTCCTTTTTGTTTCTTTACGAACATATATCCAACAATGCCTTCACCAGGATGAATGGTGTTCTTTTTCAAATACCCCTCGTCTCTGATTCTACGGTCATTTTCCATTTGTTTGCCCATTTCCATCATTTGATTTGTTGCTATCATGTTTGCAACAGCAGCATTACCTGGATTATAGGTGCTGACCGTATATCCACCATAAGGCGTTGAAACGTATGAAGTAGAATACCCAGCCATCCCAGCATTTAGTCCGTTTGCAAATCCTGTTAAGGCTTCTGCCCACATCTGCTTATTCCTAATCATTTTTTGGAAACTTTCAGATGTATAAACTTTCATACTATTAACGCTTTGGTCTTTTAATGTGCAATATGAACTTACTGTCTCCGGGGTGAAAACAAAAGAATTATTTGATAAGTTTTGTATCATGATTTGGAGTCTATAAAACTTTCCGTAATCATCTTTTATGAGTTTGTTACTTACCCCAACGATAAATCCTTTTTTTGCTATCATAGCCCACTCGTCTCCATTTCTATATTCCGTAGTAAATGTAGAATCATTCTCTGGTTTTATTAATGTCTGAGAATAACCATTATAAATAATCGTGGACAATAAAAATAGGATTATAAAATACTTCTTCATATCTTTTTTACGTTTTGTTATTAACTTCACAAAGTTACTTATAATTTCCCATTAATAAGCATTTACTGATAAGAAAAATATGTCAAAAGATATAAGTCCTCGGTGCTTAAACACCGAGGACTTTATAATTGAAAGCAAATTACATTTTAATACACCTCACATGATTTAAGTCATAGCGATTACTTGCAGCTTTTATCAGGTCATAATTAAAACTCCATACTGTAGGGCAAAATTCTGTTCTAAAATGATCCCATTTGTCCCTATAATCTACAATATCGCCTGTACTCCAGTAGCCTCTACTCACATCTGGGAACCAATTACCATCCAAATTCCAACCATAGACTTTCTTATCATATAAAAATCTACATTTTCTTATTTCTTCTAATGTTAATTTTTCCAAGTCTTCCTTTGTAGGAAGTCTCCATCCTTCTGGACATGGGTCAAAAAATGTTTTACCGTCAGCATCCGTGAAGTCATTCCAGTGCTTATTCATATATTTCTCTTGCTTTAACCACTTATCCCATTCCTCAGGTGTACTAAAATATCCCTGGTCATCGGAACGTATTATCACATTCGGACTATTTACAAACTGTGAAAACATCGTATGTCTCACGCTTATATCCTTCGTACCACCATATAGAAACAAGCCGTTAATGTCGTATGTGGCAAGGGGTGTGTTGTCGTAAATTCCTACAAAAGCATCCTTTCGTCCGAACTGAAAGAAGAGACCATAGGACTTGCTTCCACCAGATGGTGATGAAGAGGAAGCACCAAGATTTCTATCCATGAAACCTGCTATGAGCTTTGGCTCGTCGGTAAGCCAAAGATGCCAGCTCCAAAGATAAGCATTAGATCCTGCTCCTTTTTTCTTTATGCCCACGACTACATTACCAAATGTAGAAGTTGTAACTTTCACATAAAGAGGTTTCAATCCTTTGCCATTTATTGTATCACCATTAATAACCTTTCCATCTGCCCCACAAAAACTAATCGCACGATGGTCTATGTCCTGCCAAATAACTTGGGCAGTCCATTCTGTATTATTATCAATCACATTAGAAGCATCACCCACATCTGGATTAGACCAAAAAGTATTAGCACGAGAGATGTCTATGCCATACCAATTGTTAGTACCAGGATGTACAATCACTGAATTAGCATTAAATACACCTTCAAAGTGAGCTTGTTCTTTATCCACGTTATCTTCTATAACAGTATCTGTCGAAGACGAACAAGAACAAAATACATGGCAAATAACAATTGCCACAAATAAAAACTTACGTATTTTCATTATGTATTGACTTTACCGTGGTGTCGAGGGCTATGTTACTTTATTTTTAATTATTTAAGACGAAAACCATCTTTTATAGTTTTTGTGTTGAATAATATTTTAAAGTCCTGCCACTTTCACAAGCAGCAGGACTAAAACAATATATTCATATTTGTCATATGAAACAATCTTGAACCTTATAATCTTTAAGCTTCAAGAGTTTTTCTACAAGCTTCTATCAAGAAAGACTTCAACTCCTTCTTATTCATGTCTCGTAGGTTTGTCGGATGGAAATGTCCACCTACATAACCGTTGATCCAATCAGGAGTGCACCACCATTTTTCAACATCGGCAATTGGAACACCAAGCTCTGAGGCACATTTTTGCTTATCAATTATGGTTGGTTTTTTCCATCGCCACAAAGTTACGTCTCTTGCAGTCTCAGAGGATGAGAGTTCTGTAAGTTTAGTAATATCCTTATTCCATTCAGAAAAGATATCTTGATAGCCATTCGAAATAACTTCCTCTGACTTTTCTTCATCGTCCAACATTTCTGCGGCAGTAGGTTCTCTATCACTATCTTCTTCATACCACCAACCAAGAAAAGCTGCTGCGGTTTCTTCTGTATCTTGCAGATTTTTCTCAGAACAGTATATATTATACTGTTCTTTTACGTCATCTGGCAAGAATACTGAAACTATCTCTTTAGCTGTGTATTCGCCATTGATGTAAGCATCGAGCATTTCTTGCTCATCAGCAAACTTATCTATTGTCTTTTCCATATCTTCTTATATTACATGTGCATACCTCTTGCTTTGTTCTTTTCAACAAGCTCATTTTGAGCTTTCACCATTTCGTTGGTATAGCTCTCTTCTGGTATATAGGATAGGTTGTTGTCCTTATCAAATGTCCAACAGCCATAAAGTCCAAAATTGTACTTTGGTAACTTATCAGTTTCTTTCTCCTGCTTCCAGTTCTGTTCATCACCTTCAACGACTCTATAGCCCTTAGAATCTGAAAGATCAATACCAATTGTTATCACGTCACCATTTGACACAACAGATTGAATCTTACCTTCTGAGAATGTCTTCTCGTCAATATAAGCTGAGAGGTTATTTTTCAATCCGTTGAAATTGTTCATAAGACAATCCGCAGGGCATGAAAGAATACGGTTAGTATCTTCGTCCATCTGATAATAAGAAGACGGTTGACCTTTAAGCTCTGTCAAAACAACACCTCCACTAAGAAGTGTCTTTTGCTGGCTTTTACTAAAATCTGAATAGTCACGTACATTATCATAAGGACGATAAAAGCCAGTAACCACACCGTTCTCTTCCCTACTCATCCAAATGGTAGCCTTCATTGGATTGTCTTTAGAGTCATTCTTAGAAGATGACAACAGAGGTGTTTTCTCTCCAGACAAGAGTCTGTTCATAATTGCCTCAGGAAGGTCATCTATCATTTCTTGTGAGAATCCCATACGCTCAAAATCCTCGTAAGGAATCTCGTTTTCTGTAAATTTCCTCATGTTTCTTTTTTATTTATTTTGTTGTGGATGCAAAATTAAGGCTTTTCTTTAATGAACGTGTTAAAAAACAAATATATCTCCTATATTAACATTTTAAATATAAAATGTATAAGAATAGGCTTAATTTATATTATTAATGTTAATATAAAACATTTATTTTTTTTAGAACTATTCCTTGTATCTATTATTGTATTTTTGCAGCTTAATAAAAAGGTATATCAATGAAAAAGATTATTGTTCTACTACTTTTATGCAGTATGGGAGTACAATCCTCATTAGCAATAACTGAGGATGACATAAAAGATTATTGGATTGACAAGTATCTAAGTGTTAGCTTTCCGCTGAAGACAATAAGAATAACTTCATTCTACGGAACACGTGCTGACCCTTTCAACGGTCACACCAGGCAACATGGAGGTCTTGATTTGGCAGCACGTTATGAAGAAGTGCTTGCCATGTTCGATGGCTATGTAAAGGCAACTGGCTATGACAGAGGTTCGGGAAAATATGTAACCATGCAATTTGGTGATTATACCGTTAGTTACTGCCATTTGTCGGAGATTTGGGTTGAGAAGGATATGAAGATATATGCCGGGGAACCTGTAGGTCTCAGCGGCACTACCGGGCGAAGTACAGGACCTCATCTTCATATAACAAGCCGACTTAGAGGGAAACTTCAAGACCCATATAACCTGCTGGTATATATACGAGATACTAAGCAGAAAGCCGTCAAAGCTCTGCATTTGGACGAGAAGAAGATAATGACTCCAACAGAGTTCTTCAAGGAATATGCAAGTATTGCAATGCGGCAGCAGCGCAAGTATGGCATTCCATCTTCTGTTATTCTCGCTCAGATGGCATTTGAAAGCGGATGGGGAAACAGCAATCTTGCACAAGCAGGTTACAACTTCTTCGGAATCAAAGCTAACAGCCGATGGTTGAGGGAAGGTTTGCCATATAGTGTACATAATGATGATCGTCCGAACGAAAAGTTTTGCAATTTCAACTCGCCAGAGGAAAGCGTTGAATACCATTCACGCCTTCTTATGAGTGACCGTTACGCACGATGTTGGAGATATGGCAGCAAAGACTTTCATCATTGGCTTTTGGCTATAAAAGCTTCGGGTTATGCAACCAGAAGCGATTATGTTGAAAAATGTGAGCGTATAATAATGAAACATAAGCTATATCTGTATGACGATTTAGCTGAAAAAATGTAGTATTTATAAATAATAAAAAGAAAATAATGAAAGCAAAAACTTTAATGATGCTGGCTTTATGCCTTACAACAACGGCAGCTAAGGCACAGGTGGTTTATGGTGATGACGAAAAGAACTATGCAAGAACTACAGGTTCTTCAATGCCTATGTCAGCAACCAACCACAATCTTCAACAGCAGCCATCTATTTCTGACGGAAACACACGTTTCCATCTATCAGGTATCGGAGACAACTGGTTTGCCTCTGTGCAGGCTGGTACATCCACTTTTCTTGGTGCGCCAAAGGGATGCGGAGACTTCTATGACAAGACAAAATACACCATGGTGTTTAGTCTTGGTAAATGGCACTCTCGTTTCTTCGGAACACGTGTTGTGTACCAGGGTTTTCAGTTTGCCAATTTTGACAAGGAATCTGTAAGTTATCAGAATTATCATGGTGATTTGATGTTGAATATTTCTTCGTTCTACAGAACCACCTATACCCCTCTTCCAAAGTGGAACGTCATTCCCTATGTTGGTGCAGGTATCATAAGAAACAGCGATTTACACAACAAGCCATTTGCCATTAGCTATGGTGTGATTGGAAGCTATAGAATGTCAAATAGAGTCAGTTTGTCTGCTGAACTTGGAGGAACTAGCACATTCCAAACCTTTGATGGAGCTGGCAAGGACAAGCATTTTGGTGACAATTTGTTTCAAGCAAGCATCGGCTTGACTGTAGGCATTGGCAAACTCGGATGGGAAAAGAAGTCATCAAAGTGTGTTGGTATGTTACCAGTACAAGATGTTACAGACCTCACACCATTTCCTCGCAATGATTATGAAGGCTTGCGAAGACTTAGAGAGCGAATGAACAACGGTGAAACAACAGTTGACGAGCGACTTGCCAAGTTTGACGCACCAATATTGTTCTTCTTCAAGATTAACTCAACTGAACTTATTGACAAGCAGCAGTTGGTAAATATCAAAGAGATTGCAGGAGCAGTAAATGAGTTCGATCTCAATCTAAGAATTGTGGGAGCCGCTGATAGTAAAACAGGAACACCAAAAATAAACCGCAAGCTGAGTATCAAAAGAGCAAAATATATAGCTAAACTCCTTGCCAAAGCAGGTGTGCCAAAGGAAAAAATGATTGGTGTAAGCCAAGGCGGTATCAATCTCTACAAGCCTTACACTGCTAATCGACACACTTGTGTTATAGTGTATAAGAAAGACTAATTATAATATGTAAAGTTATGACTGAAAAAGAATTGTTTAATAGCATCTATCCAAAACAGGAAAGCTCTGGAATTATATATGAGAAGGACTTGCAAAAGTCTTTCTCTATTCTTATGGGTAAGGTTTATCTTTGGATGACACTTGCCCTTTTAATAACAGGATTTACAGCTTATTCTGTAGCTCAATCAGTATCATTGATGTCTGCAATGTTTGAACATCCATTGATGGTATTTGGAATATGTGGTACAGAAATAGCATTGGTATTTATCATCAGTAGTAGAATTAGAAAACTTGGCTTGACACAAGCCACTATCCTATTCATTCTATACTCTTTGCTTAATGGCGTGACCCTGTCATTTACGCTGCTGGTATATCAAGAGGCAAGCATTGCAAAGGCTTTCTTTATAACAGCAGGAACCTTCGGAATAATGTCCTTATATGGCTATACTACCAAGAAGGACTTGTCTTCAATTGGAAAATTACTGTTTTTCGCATTAATCGGCTTAGTTATAGCTACAATAGTCAATCTTTTCTGCAAAAGCAGTGGATTTGACTTAATGATAAGCTATGCGGCAGTAATAATTTTTATTGGACTGACAGCATGGGATTCTCAGAAAATAAAAAAGATTCTTATAGAAGAATCCCAATATGGAGTTGACGAACATAGTCAAAAGATAGCTCTATTAGGAGCTTTAGAATTGTATCTTGATTTCGTCAACCTCTTTATTTATATACTCCGAATTATGGGTAGCAAAAAATAATATCTAATAAACAATAACGAATATGTCAGTAAGAAAAAATACAAATCCAAGAGCATTGGACATAGCTCCTCAGCTCCAAAACACGCTTAATGCCAATGGCATGCAAGCACAGATTGCAATGACCCCAACAGGTGAATATCAGTTGGTTACAATGTCTCACAACACATCAACACCTCGACGTTATACACTCAATGATGCTCAATTGGAGGCATTAAGGAATGGCGGAAATAACGTATGGGATAAAAAGGCTTACGAAACTTTTGTATCAATTGTGAAAAATGACTATTATATTCCTGGTTCTTGGGTTGCTGCACGTAATGCTAATAGCCCTGTAAATATGGGTTTAAATGGACATCGACTTAATCCTGGAGAATATGGATATAGAGGAGAACGCCCATTTCACCCTTTTGAAGGTGCAAGATACGGACGTTTTGATAGTTTCTTGGATGGATTCAGAGCTTTTGGAAGACATGGTTATCATGCAAGAAGAATAGATGACCGTCCTTTCTTCGCAAGTAGTGCACCTGTTGTGATGGATAGACCTGACGGCAGACTTAAGCCTGGAGAATTGAAGACTGGCGATTACGGCTTTTATGACAAAGGAAACCAGCAGCAGGATTCTTTGGCTAACATGAAGATTGATGCTAAACCAAAACAGTTGGTTCGCCCAAAAGGACAGGCGTTGACTTTGGGAGAATACCTTAATAGCTACAGTGCAGAACTAACCTTTAGTGGTGAAGGATTCAACAAGGTTCTCTCTTCACATGGCATCGTTATCGATAAAGAGAAGAAAACTCTTACAATCAAGTGTGACGGTATCAACAAGGATTTACAATATGCGTTGACTGACGAACAATTGAAAAAGATCCTCAATGACAAGCTGAGATTCACTTCTGGCGAGGGTAAGCACAAGATGGTTCATAACAAGACTGCTCCTAATATTAGTGAGCGACTTGATATTATCAACAAGGTCATTTCTAAAGACTTTTCAGAGAAGATAACCAAAGAGCATCTTCAAAGCAAGGACTACATCAATATTAAGTTGAAACCAGAGATTGAACAGGAGTTGAACTTAGGGCATCAACAAGCAGCATCCTATGCCAAGAACATCGATGTCATTGATATTGACATGAAGAATATGCGTCAAGATTACAAGACTGGCTATATAGACAAATGGAATAGTATTGGTGTTGTAGATGGTAGAAGTTTGGATGCAAGCCAAGGGTTCTATCTACCAGTCAAAGATGGTCGTGCCGTTTCTGTGGGAGAGATACAAGCCTACCCTACGAATGACGGTCAGAAGACAACATTCCGTATGACAGCGGTAATAAACAATCAGTTGATGAGTCACGAGATTAGTAAAGATGACTATCTGAAGTTTATCAACTATGATGACGAGTATCGCTTGAAGCTGTTTGATAAAGTCTTTGATGAAGTGAAGATAAAGAGTGCATCAAATGGACAGATGCAAGATGCTGTTAGGTCAAAAGGAATTGACCAAGCAGAGGGCGTTGTTACAATGAAAGGAGATTATAGTCTTGTAAATGCAAATACTTCCGCTGCCATTACTGGAGCGATGGCATGGAAAGACCAAATCTCTGGCAATTATCAGATAAATGTCCGTACCGATAAGGATGCCGGAATGTGGTCATTTAAGATAACAGAGGCACAATACAATGCTTTCAAAAATGGAACAAATGAGGATAGAGCCAAGATGTTGACCACTCTTATCCCTTTTACTGATGAGAACAAGCAGAAGATGCAGATTGTTCCAACAAGCAGCCTTCATCAAGATATGCGTCAGCAGTCATTCAACAATAATGCCAATATCAGCAAGGTTATAGATGAATTGCATAAAGCCGGATTTGGCACCGAAGTCGTTAAGACGGTTGGTAAAGAAAAAGTATTGTCTGAGGACTTAGTATCTGCTCATAGAGAGAAGCCTTCTGTAACAGAAGGCAAGGTTGTTCATTATGGTAACGAAGCCATTAATCTCAATGACTTACGTAATGCAGCAAAGATTAACCTTATGGGTGATGCTGGGGTAAACGGAGAGTCTTTGAATAATCTCAAAGAAAGCAAGGAATGGAAACGTAGTGGCGAACATGGTCGTGCTACAACTATTGGTGATATTTCTGTGGAAAGATTGAAGGATGAGCAAGGTAAGGTTATCGAGGGTAAATATAAGATGTCCGCAGTCATTGACGGAAACGTAATTTCACACGAGATTAATCAGAAAGACTTCAATAAATTCCTTGCTGTGAATGACTATCAGAGAATGAAACTCTTTGATAAAATATTCCCTGAGGTGGAAATGAAGACTAAGCCAGGACATGGCTTCAACTTAGGTGCGGCTATTCTTGCTGCCGTTACTACCGGATTGGATGTTGCTGCGGGTCTTTCGATGGCAGTCCCACCAAGACCTAAACCAGACTTCTATGAGTCAAGGGCTGTTTTTTCTAAACCAGGTGTTGTATCGCCAGAAGCAGTTGCCGCTGCAAGTTATGCTGCTGAGATAGGCGAAGACCGTGGACATGGAGAAGGTAGAGGTATGGGCGTTTAACCCATACTTCTTTTCTCTTTATATTTAATATAATAAGGTATGAATAATAACTCTATTCAAATATTTCAGACGGTGGCATTGAGACCCCATGTATTACAATACGTCATTAATGAGTTTCCTGCCATCTGCCTAAGCATTGCCGCTTTTTGGATATATGTATTTGGCAAGTTTATGTGGCACGAATATTTTATCTATGCCGCATTGTTTTTGGTTATATATCTGTTCTGTAAGTTGCTATCATTGTTGCGTACAGAATACGTTATAACATCGGAACAAATAATAATACTTCATGGAGTATTATCACACTCAACAGATTATGTTGAGTTGTATCGTGTTGTGGACTACAAGCAACATCGTTCGTTGCCACAACAGATATTTGGATTGAAAACCGTCACCATTTATTCTGGTGATAGAAACAATTCAGTGGTCAACATGATAGGTATTAAAGAAGCTGACGATGTAGTGTCTGAAATAAGAATGAGAGTTGAATTTAATAAAAGAAGAAAGGGGATATATGAGATTACTAATAGATGTTAGAGCTGTTATGTTCTGGCTTGTTATAGTGTTATCCACTGCTGTATGCCGTGGACAAATAAGTGGTACTACCTCTAATCCTGGTCAATATCTTGCTATAAAGAAAGGCGAGGACAATATTCTTAGTAAGATTACAGCTCAAACAAATTATCGAAAGAAGGAAGCAGGTATTCAAGCAGAGCTATCTGGAACCACTGCAAAGATAAGAAATTGGGAGCAACAGTATAATGCTTATCTAAAAGAAGCATCTGGTTACGCCAAAAGAACAGTTGCTTGCTGTCAACTTTACTTAGAAGGTGTTCAGACCTTAAATGCCTTATGGGAAGTTTCTGCTGCAAAGAAAATTAATCCACAAGGTGTCTTTGCCACAATGTCTATGAACAATCTGTATATGGAGACAGCAATTCAATTTATAAAGACATTTCGTTCTTTAAAAAAAGTATGTGCTAAAGGTACAGATAAAAATATGCTGAACGGTGCAGAAAGAACACAATTAATATGGAATTTGGAGCGTGAGCTTGAACAACTCAATTCCAAGTTAAGAAGATTGGCTGTATCTATATCTGTGTTCAGCTTTGAGGATGTTTGGAATCGTGCCATTGCAGGCAAAATAGACAAGTCAAATGGTATGCTTGCCCTTGAAGCAAGAAACAGAATGCGCCGAGCAGCAACTTCTGTCGCAAGATATTATAAACTTAAACAGAACAGTAAATCATGGGGATGGTAAATAAATTCTTTTATACGATAGTATTGGCAGGACTGATGTCTTTCCTTCCATTAAAGACTTATGCCGGAGAAGACGTAGTGCGTGCAGGATTGTTCCTTGATTACGCTAAGAAGGCAAAAAAAGCTTTGAAATCACAAGATGAAGTAATGTCACTTAATCTAACTGGGCACATGTATATCTCAGATCAGACAGAAAAAGTAACAAACTTTCAAAGAGAGTTTGATAACTATCTATCCAGTTTTGGTGATATGCTTACTTTAGCTGCAAGCATTTACGGCATATATTACCAGGTTGACCAAACTCTTAAAAATCTTAAAGAGTTAAAATCTGTCGGTGTTTCATGTCCAGCTAATGTACTGGCTGTAGCTTTGTCACAGAAGAAGAATAATATCTACAAAGATGTCATTGATGACGGCATTCAGATAGCTGCCGATGTAAAGCAGATTCTACCGCTTGGATCATCAAAGGGAAAGAACCCTAAACTTACGGAACATCAAAGGATTCAAGTCATAGCCAATATCAACAATATATTGGTAAAGTTGAACTTTAAGCTAAGAAGGATGAACAGATTAATCCGCTATACATCTTTGCTGGATTCTTGGTACGAGCTTCGTGGAACACCAAGAGGAACACGGTCTATGAAAGCTATTGTTGCTGACTGTAAAAGAGGATGGATAAATAAAGCAAGAACAGCGAATAAAATGAATACAAAATAATGGAAGAGTCAAAAGAACTACAGGGAACATACACCCTTTTCCGAGCGACAATCTATGTTTCTTTGTTGCTCGAATTTTTTATGTATGCGCTTGACCCAACAGCTTTGGATTTCTTGGGCGGCGTTATCACCAACGTACATAGCCGACTTGGAAGGCTATCCATGTATCAGTTTCTGCCATATAGCAAGATTGTTACAGTAATGTTGGTAATCATCACCTGTATAGGTACTAAAAACAAGAAACAGATAGAGTTCGATGCGAGAAAGATGGTTTTCTGGCCTATCTCCATCGGACTCGTTTTGGTAACAGTTTCTGTTTTTCTTTATAGCTGTGATTGGAAAACCAGAGTTTGGTTGCTGAGAACCAACATTTGGCTTTATATGGTAGCATCTTTGATAGGAACCATATTGATTCATATCGCACTTGATAATGTTTCAAAATATTTCAAGGATGGAATGCTTAAAGATAGATTCAACTTCGAGAATGAGAGTTTTGAGCAGACAGAAGAATACGTTGACAACAAGTATTCTGTCAATATACCGATGCGTTACTATTATAAAGGAAGATTCCGTAAGGGATGGATTAATATCATTAACCCTTTCCGTGGAACTTGGGTTGTGGGTACTCCTGGTAGTGGTAAGACATTCTCTGTCATAGAACCATACATCAGACAGCATAGTGCCAAAGGCTTTGCCATGGTCGTGTACGACTATAAATTTCCAACTTTGGCTACAAAGCTTTATTATCATTACAAGAAGAATCAACAGCAAGGTAAAACGCCAAAAGGATGCAGGTTTAATATCATCAACTTCGTGAATGTTGAATATTCAAGACGTGTCAACCCTATACAGCAGAAATACATCAGTAATTTGGCGGCAGCCCAGGAAACTGCTGAGACACTGATTGAATCTTTGCAGAAAGGACAGAAAGGAAGTGGCGGTGGCAGTGACCAGTTCTTCCAAACATCTGCAACAAACTTCCTTGCCGCTTGCATTTATTTCTTTGTCAACTATGGAAAGAAGCCATACGATGAACATGGTCATGAACTGGATGCAGAGTATAGCGAAGACCCAGAGACCCACCATAAGCGACTTACTGGACGTGTATTTGCAAAAGGTCATCTTGGTGAGAAGGAACACATTGTTGAACCTGCTTATTGGAAAGGCAAATATTCGGATATGCCTCATGTACTGTCGTTCTTGAATAGAGATTATTCTGAGATATTTGAAGTTTTAGAAACAGACCCTGAGGTTTATCCTCTGATGGCTCCGTTCATGACAGCGAAGAAGAATAACGCTATGGAACAGTTGGAAGGTATGATTGGTACACTTCGTGTTCAAACATCACGTCTTGCAACGAAAGAGGCATATTGGGTATTCTCTGGCGATGACTTTGATTTAAAAGTCAGTGATCCTAAGAATCCAAGTTATCTTCTTATTGCTAATGACCCGGAAATGGAGAGTATCATCGGTGCATTGAATGCCCTTATATTGAACCGCCTTGTGACACGTGTGAACAGCGGTCAGGGTAAAAATGTACCTGTAAGTATTATTGTTGACGAGTTACCAACTTTGTATTTCCATAAAATAGATAGATTGATTGGTACTGCTCGAAGCAACAAGGTTGCAGTAACATTAGGCTTTCAAGAATTGCCTCAGTTGGAGGCTGACTATGGTAAGGTTGGTAAAGACAAAATTATCACCACTGTTGGCAATGTAATCAGCGGCTCTGCTCGTAGCAAGGACACTCTCGATTGGCTATCAGGAGAAATATTTGGTAAGGTGGTTCAGCTAAAGAAAGGAATCACCATTGACCGTGACAGAACTTCCATCAATCTTAATGAAAACTTGGATAGTCTTGTTCCGGCATCTAAGATTTCCGACATGGCATCTGGTTGGATATGTGGTCAGACAGCAAGAGATTTTACTGTTACAAAGACAGGTCGCAAAGGTGCTATGGACATTCAAAAGGCGGAAGAGTTCAAAACTTCCAAGTTCTTCTGCAAAACCAACTTTAATATGGATGAAATAAAGGCAGAGGAAGAGGATTATAAGAATTTTCCTTTACCTAAATTCTATGATTTTGGTTCTGTAGATGCAAAGGAACGTATCTTATATAACAATTTCAATAAGATAGACCAGGAAGTGAAGAATATGATAAAAGTTATTCAAAGGGAATTTCATCAAACAGAGAAAACCCAACAACAAAAAGCATCATAACTAAAAGAAAAAGAGAGGAAGCGTTTCTTGGAAGTGTTTCCTCTCTTCGTTTAATTATATATAAAAAATTGCAGATATTGCTTATTTTCTTAATAAAAGCATTAACTTTGCACTCTATTCTAAAAAGTTATATATATGAAAAAGATAGTTATGTTAACAATGTTGCTTGTATCTGCAAGCACATTCATGATGGCTCAGACTCCTATTGAGCAAGCAAGAGAAAAAGCCAAGGCTTTGATTAAGGGCGGTGTAACAGACATCAGCAAGATTCTCCCTAAACACGAATCAGATGATGACGAGGATGTTGATGATGATGACGATTCTACAATAGACCCATTAGAAGGGAAATCGGAAGAATACATCCGAGGCTTTAATGATGCCAGACGAAAGACTTATGAAGAGCAGAAAGCTTCATTTGCTAAAGCCGGTATAGACTTCAATCAAACAGCTCTTAGTAAGCTCAGAATGGATTCTGTTGGTATTTATGCTATCATAGATAACAGTCTTGTTGCTATGAAGCATATAGACTTCAAAGAAATAGAAAGAACTGGATATATCAATCCGTTTAAAGACAAGGAACTTATCACGTTCGAAGGTAAGACTTCGCCTTATGCTTTTGCAGGTGGCAAGGCTACTTTTCGCATTTATTTCACGCATGATAGAAATAGTATCTCTGAGTATTATGATATGTTCTCCAGTGACTATAGCATAGACGATTTCTTTGTGGTAAAATTTAAGTCTGTAGGAAAAGGCAGACAAATGACCAGTGCTGTTGTTCATTCCAACAGGATTGAAGGTGCCAAAGAAGATAAATCTGTAAAATTAGAAGTGAAAAAAGTTTCTGATAACGTTTATGACTTGATAGTAGAAGGACAGCCTGGAGAATACTGTCTTACTTACAACAATAAGCAAGGCAATACCAGTAATGGGATGAAGAACTCAGGTAGCAAGAAAGTCTTTGACTTCACCATTATATAGAATTGTTTAAGGGATGCTGCTAATCGAGCATCCCTTAAACAATTCTATATAGCGAGTATTATCAGTAAATTTCTATTTTAATATAGTCTGTATTAGGTGTTAGACATACTCCATAAAAGACATCTTCATCTTCATCAGTACCGACCATATATTTTTTATAGGAGATAAAATCTTGTAAATAATTACCTCCAAATACCATTTCTTTAAAAATATCTGCATTTGAAATTTGTCGTGGAATTTTGAATTTGCATCTAACCCCATCTATCACATCTGACAAATAACCTCCTTCATCAACATATTTTTTCCATCCTTTATAAATCTGTGAACGGAGACTACTTACATCAACAAAACTGCCATGGGCAGGAACTACGGGGAAATGAGCTTCTATCATACATTCTGCGACTGATATATCTGACCAATCCATATCCTCCAAGAAATCATTTTCAAACCATTCCCCATAGAATGAACCAAAAAATATTTTTACCTTATACATTGTATATCATTTTAAAGATTATAAATTACCATTCGTATAAATCTTCTTCTATTTCCTTTTTGTACTTTTGAATAGATTGATGATACAAGGCTCTGGTAAGAGTCCAATCCTTTTTAGAGTATGTAACCTCACCTAAACCTCTTTGGAAGTCTATGACATAACTATCATCATTTTCTTCAACAATAACCTTATCATGATTATATTCTAAAATCTTATTATTTACCTTCATATTTCATTCCTTTGTGAACATGGTACAAAACATTATCATTCCACATCTTGTAGCCATGAGAATGCTCACACTTGCCATCTGAATAGTTAAGGCTATAAATGAGTATTCTACCCCACACATCATGAACATACACTTTGACACAACCTTTAAATTCTATAGAGACACTAAAATAACCTTGTTCAAAACTAAGAGACATATATTTATTGATAAGTCGCTTAGGCAGGATTTTATAGTTTTCTATCTTATTAGCCATACGTCTTTTCATGCCTCTCCTCCTTTCCCGGTATTGAACATCATATTATAACTAACAATGAGGGCATCGATACCTGCATTCTTAGCTACACTTACCACTTTACATAAGTGCTTTATTGTCTTTATGTCTGTCATAACTATTTACCTTTTAATAATACACATATTTATATAGCTATATTGTCTGCAATACATATAGTTGTATTGTCATATCTACAACAATACAACTATATGTATTTAAGTTAAGCAAACTATATATATTGTCAGCAATAACACTATCTTTATTGTTATATATTAAGCTATATATATTCAAGTAAAGTGAAGAATACTTATAGATAACAATACATATTACTATATTACTATATTGCTTACCTTTTTCTCTTCACCTTGTTCTGCGGTCTCATCATGTGCATAGCCATAAGCATACATCTACGTTTGAAGGCGAGTTCGTCTTCATCGTCTTTCTTACCCCAGCCAGTTCCAGGACCACCACCTCCTCCATGAGACTCTGCTATAGCTGTAGCCTTATCAAGATAACCCAAGAACAGAGCAGTGGCTACTGTCGTAATTTCAGTAGCATTCTCTGCCATCTGCTCGAAGATAGAATCATCCAAAAGAACAGAGTTGTATTTGTCAAGTATTCTTCTTTCGTCAGGAGACATATTTGCTGTCATTTCGTTGTATTTCTCCATCCTCTTCATAGCATCGAAAGCAGCGAGATTGTAACCAAACGCCTCCATTTCCTGCATGGCGTTCTTGTTATACTCAGGCAGTGCTGTTTGAAGTTTCTTCTTCACCTCCTGGTAGCGAGTTTCCGTTTTTGAGGTCTGCGCATTCAAACTGTCGAGCTTTGCCTGTGCCACACTAAGCTTGCTTTCCTTGTCAAGAATCTGAGCCTTGACATCTTCAAGGTTCTTAGTGACGGCATCCATCTTTCTGGCAGCTTCCTCAGCTGAGATCTTACCAGAATCACGGTCAGCCTTCAACTTCGCAATTTCCTTCTCCAGGTCTTCCTTATAGGTTTCCAGATGCTCTATCATCGTACTCAATCCCTTGACTCTTGCAGAGGCATGCTTGATTTCCTTATTCAAAGAATCAATGGTCTGCTTCTGTTCTTTGATTGTTTCCTCGTTCTTCTCGATAGCATCATCAAGAACAATTTTAGTATCAAAGAGCCTTTTGTTTTGCTCCTTCAACTCCTTTCTAAGTTCCTGATGATACTGTTCTGTTGTACGATGCTTGGCTCCTGTTTCGGCAATTGCGTCACCACGTTCCAATCCATAATTAGCATTGATTTTTGATATTTCATCATGGAGTTTCATCATACGTTTTTGGTATTCAAACTTTGAATCAACTTCTCCAACCATAACCTTTTTCCATGACAATTTCTCGTCTTTTGTAATAGGAAGAACTGTACAATGTATATGTGGATTTGTTTCGTCTAAATGTACCACAAATGCAGCAATATTTTTCTCTCCAAATTGAGCACTCATGAAACGATACATATCCTTAGCCCAGTTTTCTATTTCAGGCATTCTTTTGATTGCAGAATTATTTGCGCCATGTTCTAAATCTACAACTTGATTTCCGAAAGCCAAACGGTGCATTTGCTCCCTGGAGCCACCTAAAATAAAATTTGCTACTGTTCTACGGTTTGGGTCTTTCCCCTTTTTTATTAATTCTTTATTTGGGTCTTTTATTCCACGTTGCCAAAGGATTGTTTCTATTCGCCTCGGAATAGAAGTAGCCTTGTCAACAGGCGTGACCTCACCGTTTTTTATTTCAAAATTTAGACGTTCACGTGTCGGATCAAAGTTATTCGACAACCGACTAACATAAGCCCCATTGGATGCTACTCGTAGATGTTCGTTACTCTGTGAGACTGTCATTCCTGCTCCTGCACGAACGTCCATTACTTGTTTTGCCATAATTATTTTTTTTGTTAACTGGGGGGGGTAGAGTTCTTAGGGAACATCCCTAAGCCTAATTTCATCATCGGCTTGCCGCACGATAGTCCTCGATTTTCGAGATGATGAAAGCCGGGTTTGGCACAAACCGGGTATTAGGCTACCCCCCAGTAAAAATGTTAAACACTATGCGCAAGCGCATGAAAAAGACTTTTCTACCTATCCAAAGACTTTTCTCCAGAAGAAAGTGTTTCACTTCTTTCAGATGAAGAAGATTGTGAAGGAGTTGCCTGAGGCTGCAAAGAATCGTCTCTATGACGTTCTGCCTCTATATCCGAGCAATCGATCCATTGCAACACGGATGGCTTCACCGAAACGAATTTTTCGGTGCCGACCTTTTGGATCTCCGCAACACCCATACTGCAAAGCACACTGATGAACTTGGAAACAGTTGTGCGGTTCCATATCCATTCTTTAGTAAGCTTTGAGAAGTTAATCATGCTGTGACTACCGTCAGATTCACCCTTTGGATTATGGCAGCACTGCTGCACCAAGAATCTGAAAGCTTCTATCTTCGAGTACCGTCTTGAACGAGACAATGCGTAATCAGAAGATAAATAATCTAAGAGAGGAAAAGGAAGTGTCACAAAGAGGCTTTTCCCTTTTCTGAAAGTATCATTAGACATTGATTGAGTTTTCATTTTTCTAAAAGATGATTTAATCATGTTTTTAAATGCTGAAATATTATGTTTGAAAGTTGCGTCATTAAGCCGACTTTCTTTGCTTATCTCCTGGCGAAACAATCACAGATTTGCGGCGAACTTGATTTGTTATTCTTCTTCGCCATTTCCCATATTCATCGAAACGAGGATTTGGATACAGCAAACCTGCCATAAGAATTAGATATGAAATTTCCGCTACAAGCAATAATCTACCAATACTTACCACAATAAGAAGGACTATGACTAACCCCATTGCCCATTTTATCCATCTTACATTATGTATTTTGGTAAGAACCATATCAGACAATCGAAATGAGAAAGTTGCCAATGTTATTATTAAACACAAATTGAATGCCCAAAATGGTGTAGTGTGAGAACGAAGTAGCATTGTTGATGCTTTATGTTTAATTACCAAACAAGTTGAATTGCGTGGCTGGGTATTCTCTACACTAATAGATGTAGCTTCATTAAGATGCTCCTTAGCATATTTGGATGCTTGGAAATCTACAAATTGAACTATCAACATCGATACAATAAGAATATAGGTGAAGAATTTTCGTGCATTACGACTGAATTTCATCTTCTTGTAGAAACGCATAAACCAGAGGAAAATAATTCTTTTCTTTCTTCTTATAGACGGAAGGTTCTCCTCCAAAATGGAAATCGAGTTTTTCCATTTTGGAGATTCATTACTTTTGGGCTTTATCCAATAATGAAACACAAAAGGAATCATGGTCAGGACAAGTGCCAATATAAGCTTCAATACCAATATAAACATAGCCGTATTTTACAAATGTCAAATAAAGATACCTACTAAATCTTGCAAAGATTGCTTTTCGATAATATCACCTACAACCTTCGTGATACTTTGATAATCCTTACGTAGATGGTGATACATTACATCCAAACTATCAAAGAAGAAAACAGTAATGGAGTCAATAACTCCATGTTGGTCTGATGATAGGTAGATGGCATACATACTGTTTTCTACTGGAGTTGAGTATGCTTCCACTTTGATGATTCTGCCATTCTCCTCACTTGAAGCAAATAATATATGAGCACCAAGTTTTTTCTCCAATGAGTCGGTCAAATCCTCAGCCATGACTTGCATTTTTGTTTGCCAAACAACTTCCGCAAAGTCATCATGAATATAGATTTCATATTGTTGTTCATCAAATGTCTCGGACATTTTCAATACTAAAATCTTAGATAAATTGTAAATGGAATCCTTATAGATTTCATTTTTCACACAAGCTACATCTGTTATTTTTTCCATATTCTGAATTTATAATGTTGTTGATAAATACGATTTCAAGAAATAATTGGCAAGAACATTTGTCAATTTTATCTGTTCATTATCGCTCTTCTTCTGAACATCAAGTTTGCCGAGCAATGCTGGTAGCTCATCAGTGAGCTTAATAAGCGTTTCACGTTGTTCGTCTGTCAATACAGCTGTTGAATAATCATCAATAGCCATGAACGGCTGAATGAGCATCCATTTATAGTTGGCTCTCTGGTCTCTATCCAGACGTTGGTTGTTGATGATGTCATTTCTGCAAGCCATTGCATTTTGGATAATGCGACGGTTGAAGCGCATTGTTAGATACAACATAGTACGGTCGTTTACATCATCTGACTTATTGCCAACTGACGAATATAAATCGTCAAAGATTGCCGTTGTAGCATTTGTCAGATTCTGTAAATCAGAGTTAGATACCTTACTGAGATAGTTCATCAAGGAACGGAAACATTTATCTTCTTCTGTGATGAATGACAAAAGTTGACGCTCCTGCTTAAATGATTTCACCGATTTAAGCAAAATGTAATATGCAGAAATCGTCATAGGTGCGGAAGAATACATACCTTGGTTGTCAAGACTCTCATAAAACTTGACTGCATCTTTGTAGGTTTCAGAATCCTTCACCTTCTCACGTTCCATAGCAGTGTTCAACTTTAGATACATAACATCCTTCAACGAACGAGGCTTGGAAAAAGCCAATCTTGTAATCTCGTGTCTGATGGAGTCTGACACCATGAAGTAAGCCAAGGCAACAGGACTTCTGAGTGTAATAGTAGAATCCTTGCCGAAAACGCTATAGGCAGAATCCTGAGTTTCAAGCCACTTAGCTGTCAACTTTGTCAATTCCTCATTGTCAACTTCCTTCTTTCCTTGGAGTTCTACAAGAACCTCATGACAACCATTAACGGCTTCTGTTGAGTTGGAGAATGAAGGATGTTGGTCACATGATGTTAAGAATGATGTGACAAATAATCCAATCATAAATGTTTGTTTTACTTTCATAAATTAACTATTTTATTAACTATACACTTAATTATATTATTAATTACGAGCTGCAAAAATAGCAATAAATCGACATATTTCATCACAATAATTAATATTTCTCTTATATTAACATTAATAATTTAATATAAGCTTAGAATGTTGAAAAGCAGTACGTTTAAACTCAACATTTCAACATATCTCCAAACAAATACGAGAGGTTCTTCATTCTAAGTGGAGAACCTCTCGACTGATAGTCAATACAAATTTATTATTTCCTTTTCCTTTGCCCTTGCCTTTTTACAAGTATAGAATGTTCCTCCTTTATATCCACCATCATAAAAAGCTATTAAGCCGCAAGAATGGTCAATCATAAAGTCATTTCTTTTAAGACAACATCCTTTATAAAAGCCATCACTCAAAACAATAGCATCGTCTGCCGCTGCCAATATATCACAATATCTTGCTCTACTCATATAGTTCCATCTATTATACTGATTTCTGAAAGGTATTATGGCAACGAGTTTCAGACTTGGCAATTCAGCCTTCAAAGATAGGACTACCTCTGCTGCAAGCATATCAAAACCAAGTGCCATACCACTTAAATATATTCTTATACCTTTTGCGTACAGAGCCTTTATCTTGATTCTCAATTGAGCCTTAATATCTTCTACTCTTCCTGGCTCTATGAGACGATGTCCTGTAAAAGCCATCGTCTCTTCTATATTATATTTTTCCATCATATTAATTAGTTTTGATTATATTTATAAAAAGTTTTACCTAAAAACATACCTCCAACAACGTTTGCTCCATTGTCTTCCAACATATTTGCAAAGTTCGCATAACTTTTTCCGGTGGTAACAACATCATCAAATACACAAACATATTTGCCCTTAAAATAGCGAACATCGAAATCTATCAATTGTGGTTTGACCTCGCATTTCTTTTTGCCGTGGCGGTGTTCATGTACTGCCATTCTACTTTGCATAATGACTATATGCGAGAATCCATTCTCCACTCCTGACAATTCGCTTACACGCTTGCAGAACGCACTAAAGCGTGTAGCGTAATGGTCTTTATTGCTTGTAGGAACACAAACGAAAGCCATATTTCTAAGCTTATCGCCATATTCTTTTTTCAGATGTTCAGCGGTCATTTCTGCCACTTTCTCGAAAGCATTGTCTCTTGCATCCTTGAACGCCCAAACAAGCTCACGTGCTGCAATCGCATCCTCACCTACATTCTTAATACGAGCAGGGTAATATTTCAAGAAGAAATCCATACTCTTATCAAGCTGCTTTTTTATATTTTCATCAACTATCTTCTCCATGCGTTTGGTGAGTTCTTCCCCGATTCCTGCGTCAATGAACTGGAACTCAAGAATCAAACCTGCTGCATCCAGTCCGGTCTCCGGATTCTTTAATTCCTCAACGGTGAACTGGTCTCCGTATGCTTTGCAGACAAACATCTCCATTATTTCAATGTCCTGTTTTGTATATCTCGGATGTGTGTCAATCTGCTCCGCAATATCGAGATACTCCGTGTATGTATCAATCGACATTTTCGGCATTGTGAACTCTTTGTTGCTGATGATGATTTTTCTTTTCATGGTTTATCCTCCTGTTATATATCCCTTGTTACGCTGCTGCGTCGTTCTTTTCCTGCACCTTTGAAAACCAACTCTTGATTGCTTCTGCTGCCTTTGTGTTCTCTTTCACAAGATTTGATTCATCGACCGAAATCTCATACGCATTGTCAAGACTTCTCTCGTAGAATGAACCCTTGATGCTCTTTGTTGTTGGAGACAATTTGCCCTCTTTTGTGCTTGCCTCCTCACTGATTCCCTCTGCAAACTTTCCGGCGTATAACCATTTGAAATCATACTTTCCGTTCAGTTTTCTCTCACGCCATCCGACAGCGACCTCCGGTGCTTTGTCGTCGGCTGTCTTAATGAGGAAACCGTTCTCGTATAACTGCCCGAATAAAATCTGTCTGTCCTGTGGTGCAAGTGCATTGACCTCAAGTTCGATTTCTGTTCCCTCATAGGAATTGATGACTTCCTCTGTTCCATCGTCAGAGTAAATCTTTTCAGAACTCCACTTTTCGTCAACCTTTGCTTTGATTGCTCTTGCCAGTTTGACCGGAGTTTCTGCAACGTATGCTTTCGCATCGTTCTGTGTGAGTTTTGCGATGTAGAAATCTCTACAACCGCAAGTTCTACTCCTCACAATCTTCTGTTCTGTGTCGCTAACCTGTGTTACTGTTTCGCTCATGTCTATTCCTCCATTTTCGGATTATGCAAGCGGGCTGTGCTCATAGGTTCTTGTCTGTTCAAACGCATATGCCGCACGGATGATCTTTTTCTCTTCAAAGCAGTTTCCAATGAGCTGCAATCCGATCGGCAGACCATTTTTATCTTTGCCGCACGGCAGTGAAATTCCCGGTAAGCCGGCAAGATTTACGGAAATCGTGTAAATATCTCCTAAATACATCTTGATTGGATCACTTAAGG